>ERZ869909.1770-NODE-1770-length-16528-cov-4.778980_pt1 | contig 16528 bp, 13 predicted proteins | sample MGYA00520892_ERZ869909 | MGnify/ENA primary metagenome ERZ869909 (study PRJEB32215, sample SAMEA104723947) | bioreactor metagenome | biome: bioreactor; feature: anaerobic bioreactor; material: water | place: China | collected 2015-03-12 ...
GCCGGCTGGGGTGCGGTGATCACCCTGATGTTGGCTGTCAGTCCTGCCGAGCGACTGCCTGCCGGCTGGGGTGCGGTGATCACCCTGATGTTGGCTGTCAGTCCTGCCGAGCGACTGCCGGGTATGCTCTACTGGCTGATGGGCGATCTCTCCTATGCGCGGACTCCCTGGCCGCCATTGACGCTGCTGTTGGCGGTCTGCCTGCTGGTGATACCGCTTGGGCGCAGCCTGAACGTGCTGGCACGTGGGCCGCTGCAGGCCGCGGCGCTGGGGGTGGCGGTTCGCCCGCTGGAATGGACTATCTATATCTCGGCCAGCCTGCTCACCGCCATGGCGGTGACGACCGCCGGCAGCATCGGCTTCGTCGGACTGGTGGTGCCGCACATGCTGCGTCTGGTGCTGGGTAATGACCAGCGCCTGATCCTGCCAGCTTGTGCCCTGGCCGGAGGTACGCTGCTGGTGCTGGCCGATACCCTGGCACGCACCATGATCGCGCCGGAACAGCTGCCAGTGGGGGTGATCACCGCGTTGCTTGGTGTGCCGACCTTCCTCTACCTTCTCTACCGGAGCCGCTGATGAGCCGTCTGTTGTGTCCGGATCGAGCACCGCCCGGCGTTCCGAGCGCCTTGTTACTCTACCTGGGTTATGGGAACCGCTTATGAGCCGTCTCGAGGCGAGAAAGCTGGTCATCGACGTGCCGGAGCGCGCCGACGGGCAGCCGCTCGATATCTGTCTCGAGCCAGGCCATGTCTGGGGAGTGCTGGGGCCAAATGGAGCCGGCAAGACGACCCTGCTGCACACCCTGGCCGGCCTGCGCGAGCCGCGCACCGGCCAGGTGTTGCTCGATGATCGGCCACTCACTGCGTTGGGACGTCGTCAGATAGCCCAATCGCTGGGGCTGGTATTCCAGGATAGCCAGGACGGTTTCCCTGCCACCGTGCGTGAAACCGCCCTGATTGGCCGCCACCCCTTCCTGTCGCCATGGCAGATGGAGGGTGGCGAGGACCTGCGATTGGCCGAGGCGGCCCTGGCGCGCCTGGACGTTTTCCACCTGGCCGACCGGCTGGTGAGTACGCTCTCCGGCGGCGAGCGTCAGCGACTCGCCATCGCCACGGTGCTGACCCAGGGGCCGAGAATATGGCTCGCCGATGAGCCCACCAACCATCTGGACCTGCACCACCAGACCGCCGTCATGGCATTACTGGCTGAACAGGCCGCTGCCGGCCATGCAGTGATGATGTGTCTCCATGATCTGAATCTGGCGGCGCGCTGGTGTGACCATCTGCTGCTGCTCTATCCCGACGGCGCGGCCTGCTGGGGGCCGCGCCAGACAATGCTGGTGCCGAGTGCCCTCGAGCGGCTCTATGGCCAGCGCCTGGCCACCGCCGAGATCGATGGCTCCCCTGTTTTCGTTCCTGCGAGATGATATGACCATTACAACTATTCGCGGCGAGTGCCACGCTGCCCTGATCACTGCCCCCGGCTCCGGCCAGGGCAAGTCCATGGTCACCGCGGCATTGGCTCGGCTGCACCGCAATGCGGGCCGAAAGGTTCGTGTCTTCAAGCACGGCCCGGATTATCTTGACCCCATGGTGCAGGAGGTGGCCTCGGGCCAGCCGGTCTACCAGCTGCACCCCTGGATGACCGGCGAGGCCGAGTGCCGCTGGCGTCTTGCCGATGCCGCAGCCGAAGCCGACCTGATTCTTGTCGAGGGCTCCATGGGACTCTTCGACGGCGACCCCTCCAGTGCCGATCTGGCGATACTTGCCGGTCTGCCGGCGCTACCGGTGATCGATGCCTGGGGAATGGCCCAAACCTTCGGTGCCGTGGCCCAGGGGCTAGCCAACTATCATCCCGATCTGGCCATTCACGAGGTGATCGCGAACCGGGTCGGCAGCCCCGGCCATGGCAGACTGCTGGCGGAGAGCATGCCCGATGGGCTCTCGCTGCTCGGCGCCATTCCGCGGCATGAGGCGATGACCATTCCTGACCGTCATCTTGGTCTCGTTCAGGCCACCGAGTTGGCTGGGCTGGACCGGCAGCTGGACTCCGCCGCAGAGGTGCTGAAGGAAGCCGGGCTCGATCGGCTGCCTGCGAAAGTCATTTTCGAGGCCCAAGCCCCCAAGCCGCCGCCGCGCCTTCTCGATGGCGTGCTAATCGCTGTTGCCAGGGACGATGCCTTTGCCTTTCTCTATCGTGCCAACCTCGATCTGCTCGAGGCCATGGGTGCCAGGCTGACCTTCTTTTCGCCGCTGGCCGATGACGCGCTGCCGGCCTGCGATGCGCTATGGCTGCCCGGTGGCTATCCGGAGCTTCACGCTGGTCGGCTGACTGCCAATGTACCGATGCTGACCGCGATTCGTGCCCATCGAGACGCGGGGAAGCCGCTCCTTGCCGAATGCGGCGGGCTGATGGCGTGCATGGAGTCGCTGGTCGATGGCGAAGGGGGCGTGCATTGCATGCTGGGGCTGTTGCCTGGCACCGCACGCATGGCTGGCAAGCTCACGGCTCTGGGCCTGCAGAGCTTGTCGACCCAGGCCGGGGAGCTGCGCGGTCATACCTACCACCATTCGCTGCTGGAAACGCCTCTCGCCCCGGCCGCCCATGCACGGCGCCTGGCCGGCAGTCCCGCCGAGCCGGTCTATGTCGATGGAACGCTGGTCGCCAGCTATTTCCATGGCTATTTCCCTTCGGCGCCGGAATTGACCGCCGCGATTTTTCGAGGTCAGTCGCTGCGCTTCATTCAGGATTGAGGAGAACGCATATGCGCGAGAATGCCAGGGATCCACAGCGTCATGCCCAGCGCATGGCCGCCAAGCAGAAGGTCATGCAGGAACGCATCGAAGGTGCCCAGAAGGAGCAGGGAGTGCTGCTGGTGCTCACCGGCCCCGGCAAGGGCAAGAGCAGTTCAGGCTTCGGCATGCTGGCCCGTGCACTGGGCCACGACATGAAGGTGGGCGTGGTGCAGTTCATCAAGGGGCGTCGGGAAACCGGCGAGGAAGCCTTCTTCCGCCGCCAGTCGGGCGTGGATTATCACGTCATGGGCGAAGGATTTACCTGGGATACCCAGGACCGCGAGCGCGACATTCGCGCCGCCGAAGCCGCCTGGGTGGTCGCTCGCGGGATGCTTGGCGATCCTGGCTACGATCTGGTACTGCTCGACGAGCTCAATATCGCCCTCCGCTATGAATACCTCTCCCTGGACCGCGTTCTCGACGACCTGCAGGCACGACCGGAAATGCAGCATGCCGTGGTCACGGGCCGCTACGCCCCACAGGAGCTGATAGAGCTGGCCGATACCGTCACCGAGATGAAGGTGATCAAGCATGCCTTCAAGGAGCAGGGCATCAAGGCCCAGAAGGGCATCGAACTCTAGGAAGCATTGATTTCTTGCTGTGCTCCGGCGTTGGCCAGCCTCTCATCGCTCGCGACAGGAATCGATAGCCTCCATGGCCGGGCGTGAGTTGCTTGTTAAGAGGTTCCCATGACGACATTGATGATCCAGGGCACAACCTCGGACGCCGGCAAGAGCACGGTGGTGGCGGGGCTGTGCCGGAGGCTGGCCCGGCGGGGTGTGTCGGTGGCGCCGTTCAAGCCGCAGAACATGGCGCTCAACAGCGCTGTGACCGTTGACGGTGGCGAGATCGGCCGCTCCACGGCGCTGCAGGCGTTGGCCGCGGGTGTCGAGCCCCATAGCGACATGAATCCGGTGCTGCTCAAGCCACAGAGCGATCAGGGCGCCCAGGTGATCCTGCGAGGGCAGGCCTACGGCAACATGGCGGCACTGGATTACCACGCCTTCAAGGCCGAGGCGAAGCGGTCCGTCATGGCGGCCTGGGAGGCGCTGTCGAGCCGCTATGACGTGATCATCGCCGAGGGGGCCGGCAGCCCGGCGGAGATCAATCTGCGCGCCAACGATATTGCCAACATGGGCTTCGCCGAGGCGGCCGACTGCCCGGTACTGCTGGTGGGGGATATCGACCGTGGCGGGGTCTTTGCCCAATTGGTGGGCACCCTGGAACTGCTCAGCCAGAGCGAGCGCTCACGTACCCGGGGTTTTATCATCAACCGCTTCCGCGGCGATATCGCGCTGCTGGAGCCGGGGCTCGAGTGGCTCACCGAACGCACCGGCAAGCCGGTAGTCGGTACGCTGCCCTACCTGCAGGGACTGATGCTGGACGCGGAGGATAGCCTCGGCGGCAACAGCAGTGGCAACCGTCAGGGAGAGGATACGTTCAGGATCGTGGTGCCGGCCTTGCCGCGCATCAGCAATCACACCGACTTCGAAGCGTTGGCGCTGCATCCAGGCGTGGAGGTTCGCTTCGTCGGGCCCGACCGCCCCATTCCGCCGGCCGACCTGATCCTGCTTCCCGGCAGCAAGGCCACCCGTGCCGATCTCGACTGGCTTCGCCATCAGGGATGGGACGCCGCCATTCGGCGCCACCTGCGTTATGGGGGGAGGGTGCTGGGGATCTGCGGCGGATTCCAGATGCTGGGAGCCGCTATTCACGACCCGGAGGGTCTGGAAGGTAAGGCCGGCAGCAGTGCGGGGCTCGGTCTTCTGTCGATGGAGACCCGTCTGGTGGCAGGCAAGCAACTGCGCAATGTCTCCGGGCAGCTGCAGCTGGACGAGCGGCCAGCTTTCAGCGGCTATGAGATCCATAACGGGATCAGCGCGGGTATCGCCCTGAAGCGCCCATTGCTCATGTGCAGAAATGGTGAGGGTGAACCACTGGCGGATGGTGCCATCAGCGAGGATGGTCAGGTCATGGGCACCTATGTGCATGGCATCTTCGATCGGCCGCACGCCTGTAACGCACTGCTTCACGCCCTGGGCATGGCACAGCCCGGCGGGGCCGTGGATCGCGCCACATGCCGGGAGCGTGACCTGGACCGACTGGCCGATGCCATGGAAACCCACCTTGACACAGCAAGCCTGGATTCACTCCTCGACCGCTGATCGATTTCCCCGTTATGCCCTCATCCTTTCGTAGTGAAAGGTCGCATGAGGCCCCCGCCACTTTGCCTCCATCGGGGATGATTGGTGATATCGCCGTGATTGACGTTGACGTAAACGGCATTGAATTGGCAGGTATCGTGTCGACAATATTGCGGAAATGTGCCGGTTTATCAGTGCATTTTGGAGGTGAAATCAGTATGTAACGATAATGTGTAGACAATGTTACGAATTTCTCTTCGGCCAAGGTCGTATATTCTCTCCGCCACTGGCCGCGTAAAACCGCTGGGACCATGCCAAACAACAACAACGTCGACACAGGATTGCTGATGAACAAACAGAACCGCTGAGGTACCAACGTGCAGCTCAAACGCGAATATGGCCAGGAACATCCGTACTGGCCTCTGGGACCCTTCAAGGTCCGCCTGCCCTTCATCCACTTCAAGTGGGCGATTCCCGAAACCATTCAGGCCATGGTGATGTTCGTCATCTCCCTGGGCATGATTCCGCTGCTGGAGCAGTATCTCGGCGTTCCCTATGAGGTGGGGCTTGCCTTCGTGGTGGTTTGCGGAATCGGCTTCATGCTGCCACCGCTGCTGGGAGTGCCATTTATTGCCGGCTGGATCACGCCAGCGATTCCGGTGGTGCTGCTGTTCATCGGTGACTTCGAGCCGGGGCCCGAGGCGATTCGCGCCATGGTGGCGCTGCAGCTGATGGTGACGGCGATCTTCCTCTTCATGGCCGTCACCCGCCTGGGCACCAAGCTGGTCAACAACGTGCCGGCCTCGATCAAGGCGGGCATCCTGCTGGGTGCCGGTATTGCCGCCATCAGTGGCGAGATCGTCGAGGGTGGTAGGCTCTATAACACCCCGATTTCGCTCGGTATCGGTGGGCTGATAACGCTCTACGTCCTCTTTTCGCTCTCCTTCCGCGACCTCGCCGAGAAGTACCGCTGGGCGCGCAATATCGTTTCCTATGGCATGGTGCCCGGCATGTTGATCACCATGGCCATCGGCTGGGGTGTGGGCGAATACTCGATGCCAACGGTCGAGTGGGGGCTGGCCATGCCCGACTTTGCCGGTATCTGGGCCTATCTGCCGTTCACGATCGGCGCGCCGGGTATCGAACTGATGGTGGCGGCGATTCCCACGGCGATCATTGCCTATATCATCGCCTTCGGCGATATCATCGTCGGCCAGACCCTCATCAAGCGGGTCGATCACCTGCGCCCCGACGAGAAGATAGAGGTCAACGTCGATCGGGTCCACCTGATCACCGGGCTGCGCAATCTGATGCACTCGTTACTGGCCCCCTACCCGGGCCTGGCCGGGCCGCTGTTCACCGGCGGCATGGCCACTGTCACCGAGCGCTACCGCTATGGACGCAAGACCATGGACACCATCTACTCCGGCACCGGAGTGTTCTGGATCGTTGGCTTCTTCGCGCTCTTCCTGCTGCCGCTGGTGACCTTCTTCCGGCCGGTACTCCCGATCGCGCTCTCCATCACCCTGCTGATCACCGGCTATCTCTGCATCGCGGTCGCGGTGGAGCAGATCAAGAATGCCACCGCCATGGGTGTGGCGGGCATCATGGGGGTCGTACTGGCCACCCACGGGGCGGCCTGGGGACTGGGCATCGGCCTGATTCTCTACTTCCTGATCGAGCACCGTGCCCGTGGCGCCCGAGAGGCGGAAGAGCAGGAGCCGATCCATGTCGAGGATGACATGGTGGTCGAGCCTGACGACACGGTAGCCCCGCAGCCTGCTGAACGCTAGCGCCTGTCAGTGAGGCGCTAATGTTGCCCTTCGACGGGCCGACACCCCGAGTGTCGGCCCGTCTGGTTTTCAGCTGTGGGCTTCAATCCGGTGTGATAGGCAGCTTTCGCTTGTGCTCGGTATTTCGGTAGGTCGTAACGATAGTGTCATAAGCCTGTCGGGAGACTTCCCGATTCTCAAGGAAAGCGTCAACCTCCTCGTAGGTAACGCCCAGGGCTACCTCATCGAGTTTCTGTGGCGCTAGCGATTCAAGGTCGGCGGTGGGGGCCTTGTTCACCAGTGAACTTGGAGCGCCCAGGTGCTGACCGAGCAGACGTACCTGTCCCTTCGTAAGGCCGGTCAGGGGGGCGACGTCGCACGCACCATCGCCGTACTTGGTAAAGAAGCCCATCAACGCCTCGGCGGCCTGATCGGTGCCGACCACCAGGCCGCCGCGCGCGCCGGCCACGGCATATTGGGCGATCATGCGTTGTCTAGCCTTGATATTCCCCAGCACGAAGTCCCGCTGGTGCACATCCTCGAACATCATGCCGCCGCTCTCCAGTGCCTCTAGCATGGCATCGCTTGTGCTTTGAATGTTCACATCGAGGACCTCGTCAGGCTGAATGAAATCCAGCGCTCTGTCGGCATCCTCGGCGTCCTTCTGCTCGCCGTAGGGCAAGCGCATGGCAATGAACCTTGCCTGCTCCCCCTTCTCGCGCTGCTTCGCAACGGCAAGCTGAGCCAGGCGACCCGCCACCGTTGAGTCGACGCCGCCGCTGATGCCCAGCACTAGTGATGTCTGGCCGCTTTCCTGCATGATCCTGCACAGGAAGTCGCGGCGCCGCTCTATTTCATGCTGGGCGTCGATTTCCGACCGAGCCTGCAGCTGCGCCACGGTGGCGCGCTGAACGGCCTGGCGCGAGCGGCTCTCTTCCTCAGTTTTCGCTCCGACCTTGAGGCATTGCCGATGGTAATGCGGCAGGCGTTCCAGCGCATAGTGGGCCGCGGCCAGTCGTACTTCGTTGCGTTCGCCTTCGAAGCGGCGGGTCTCGCAGTAATAGTGATGATTGCCGTTCTGGCGGAAGGCCCAGGCAAAGCACACTGTGCCAATGGGCGTATCGTCATCACCAGGATTGGGGCCGGCGATACCGGTATTGGCCAGGGCCACGTCGGCATCGTTGTTGTTCAGTGCGCCGGCGGCCATCTCGGTGGCCACGGCTTCGCTGGTCAGGCCGTGGCGCTGGATGGTGTCGAAACTGACGCCGAGATAGCGGTTCTTCGACTGGGGTGAGTAGACGCCAAGGCCGCAGTCGATGCTTTGGCCGCTACCGGGTACCCGGGCCAGCTCCGAGACAATCAGTCCGGCGGTACAGGACTCGGCAGTGGCGAGCTTGAGTTCGTTGTCGATCAGATAATCCGTAATGCGATTCAGCAGTTCCATTGCTCCATCTCCTGTGTGCCGACTAGCCTTGTTTACAGGTCCACTCTAACCCTAGGCCAAAAGAGCGGCCGGGGGCGAGTCGAAAAGTATGGCTAAGCCAGGAAATGTGAGGTCTGCCAATGGAATGCATCGATGAGGCGAAGATTAGATCATTGAATGAGATCGTGGCGCGGGAGCGAGCATATTGCCACGAGAGTGAGATGACGCCGTTCACGGAGCAGGGAGAAGAACTCAAGGAGCTGATCGGCATCGCCGTGGTGGGGGAGGAGGGGCGCCTTGCCCAGGCCGGCAGCGCCGAGCAGCGCTTCCCTCTGGAGAGCGTTTCCAAGGCGCTGACGCTCGCCCTGGCACTTGAGGATGTGGGCGCCGAGGCGCTCTTCGAGCGGGTAGGCATGGAGCCTTCGGGCGATCCCTACCACTCCATCGCGACACTGGAGGAGGGAGAAATGGGCATTGCTTCCAACCCCATGATCAATGCCGGTGCCATCGTCACCACCGCCATGATCAAGGGAAGCAACGGCGAAGAGCGCTTTGTCCGGCTCCGCAACTTCTTTCGCCGCCTCGCTGGCAACCCTTCTCTTGACTATGACCAAGCCATGTTCGAAGTAGAGGATCAGGATCTCAACCGCGCCCTTTTTTACTACATGCGTAGCCACGATGTGCTGCAAGGCACAGAGGAAGATCTTCTCGTGCCCTACCTCAAGCAGACCTCCATCGAGCTCGACTGTCGCGACCTGGCACGCATTGCCGCGGTGCTGGCCAATCGTGGTCGAGACCCCGCAAGCGGCGAACGGCTGATTGGGGAGGACACGGTGCGCATCGTGCTGACACTGATGTTTGCCACCGGCATGTACGACCAGTCCGGACGTTTTGCCATTGAGGTGGGTGTGCCCTCCAAGAGCGGTGTATCCGGTGCGATTCTGGCCGTAGTGCCTGGGCGCATGGGCTTTGGCGTGATTGGTCCGGCGCTTAACGAGCACGGCAACAGCGTTGCCGGGTGGCTTATGTTGAAACAGCTCTCCCGGCAGTGGCGGCTCAGCCAGTTTGCCTAGCTGTCAGCTGGGGCCGGCGGTGGTGAGATGTCGGCGAAGCAGCCCGGATCGTCGCTGATGGCGCCGTCGACGCCCCATCGCCAATGTCGGGCGAAGGCTGCCGGGTCATTGGGGGTATAGCAGAGCAGCCGGTAGCCGGCATTCTTGATCTCCCGAGCGCGCTGGGCCGTGAGGCGTGTCCAGTCGGTATGCACGCTGAATGCCTCGAGTGTCTCGCAGCGAGGCTGCCATGTCTGGGGAATGCTCTCGGTGAGCACGCCGATCGGCAGTCGTGAGGCGTCGGCAAGTGATCTGGCGTAGTGCAGCGAGGCCATGTCGAAGGAGGACAGGATGATGCGTTCCGGGGGGAGTGCATCGAGCAGGCGTGGAATCACAGTGTCGGCCAGTTCGGTGCCGCTGCGGTGGCGGCCGACCTTGAGTTCCAGATTGACGCCCATCTCCAGACTCGCCAACAGGTCCAGCATCTCGTCAAGCGTGGCCATGCGCTCACCGCGAAAGGCGTCGCTGAACCAGGCGCCAACGTCGAGCCCGCGTGCCTCGGCCAGGCTGAGCCGTGAGATCCGGCCATGGCCATCCGAGCAGCGCTTGAGGGTCGAGTCGTGCCAGATCACCGGGGTGCCGTCGCCCAGCAGTTGAACGTCAAGCTCTACCCAGTGGCAGCCGATGTCGAAGGCGGCACGTACGGCTGCCAGGGTGTTCTCGGGCGCGTGGGCGGAAAGCCCCCGGTGAGCGATCAGGCGGGGCAGGGCGATGTCGGGATGTGGTGGCATTCAGTGACTCCGTGAGCGGCCTGAACAGTCTATTGGTAACAGGTGACAGAATAGCGACTCTGGACGTCCATGGCACGGGCGGAGAAGAGCCGGTTTATGCTAGGCTTGCGGGCTTTGAACGATGCAGCGAGGCATGGCATGAAGGTGATGACCCCCGAGCGTGACGAGCAGCGCGATGCCTGGCTGGCCAGGCTGTGTGCCGACATCTATGGCCGGGAGGCAGGGCTGACGCCCCTGGTCACTTTCTCTGGCGCACGACAGGTGCTCTTCGCCCAGGAAGCCGCTCGCCTCTGGGGGTTGGTCGACGACCAGGAGCGTCCCGGTGCGTTGGCGCTGCTGGTGCTCGATGAGTCGGGTGCTGGCATGGTGCTTGGGTTGAGCGCCTCGCCCAGCGGCGACCGTGAGAGTGAGCGACGGTTGATACGGGAGCTCGTACTCAAGGCGCCACTGCGGGTAGAAGCCGGTGACCAGGATGCCGAGGCCTTCTACCGGCGCTGTGGTATCTCGCGCTGGTTCGCCGCCCCCGGTGGGCGTCGCATCGGTCTGGCCCAGGGGCATCCAGCACAGTCGATCAGCGATCTGGAACCGGCTCTTAACTTCGATGAAGAGGCTATTCTTCGTCGCTTCAAGCATGACCCACGCTTCTTCGAGCAGGAAAAGGGTCGCTTCGTCGCTGCCCTGTCGGCGTTTCCCGGCTGACCTGGGCTTGAGTACGGCCCGTTCCTCTACCCACCGGCCTTGACCGTAGACTGATTCGGCGTTTGGATGGGGCATTCTCCATCCACTGCAATCTCCATTAACTGAACAAGGAACATGACGCCATGGCCAAGCGTATCCAGTTTGCTCGTACCGGAGGGCCGGAGGTTCTCGAACTACTGGAGGTCACTCCCGCTGAGCCGGCCCCCGGCGAGGCCCGCATCAAGAATCACGCCATAGGCCTCAATTTCATCGATATCTACTTTCGCACTGGATTGTACCCGGCGCCGTCCCTGCCGTCTGGCCTGGGTACCGAAGGAGCCGGCGTGGTGGACGCCGTGGGCGAAGGTGTGACGCATCTCAAGCCGGGTGACCGGGTCGCCTATGCCCAGGGCCCGCTGGGGTCCTATGCCGACTATCATGTGCTACCCGCCGACAAGGTGGTGGTGCTGCCTGAGGGCGTCGATGTGGAAACCGCTGCCGCCTGCATGCTCAAGGGGCTGACGGTTCAGTACCTGCTGCGTCAGACCTGTCCTCTCATTGGCGGCGAGACGATCCTGTGGCACGCTGCGGCCGGCGGTGTCGGCTCCATTGCCTGCCAGTGGGCGAAGGCGCTGGGGGTGAAGCTGATCGGCACCGTGAGTTCGCCTGAAAAGGCCGCCCTTGCCAAGAAGAACGGTGCCTGGGCGACCATCGACTATACCAAGGAAGACGTTGTCGAGCGGGTGCGAGAGCTGACCAAAGGTGAGATGGTGGATGTGGTCTACGACTCGGTGGGCAAGGACACCTGGGAAATCTCGCTCGATTGCCTCAAGCCCCGTTCGCTGATGGTCAGCTTCGGCAACGCCTCGGGAGCGGTCGAGGGAGTCAACATCGGCATCCTCAACCAGAAGGGGTCATTGTTCGTGACCCGTCCCAGTCTCAATGGCTATGCCGATACCCGGGAGCGCCTGGAGATGATGGCCAATGAGCTGTTCGATATGCTCAAGAGCGGCCAGGTCTCGATCGATATCGGTCAGAAATACGCTCTGGCCGAGGCGGGCAAGGCCCAGGACGACCTGGCAAACCGCAGAACCACCGGTTCCACCATCCTGCTGCCCTGAGCGCACCGCCACAACCTTTCCTGATTCGCCTTGCGCCGCCGGCTCCTGTTCCAGGGCCGGCGGCGTCTTGTGTGCGCTACTCATTGCTGACATAGGCTCCCATCTCACGCATTCTCGATTCGAAGCTTGCCACGTTGTCGACCAGGTTGTCGGGGCCGAAGGCCACACACTCGGCGAGAAGTACTTCGATCAGGGTGATGGCGGAAAGGATCGAGGGGAAGAAGTGTGGCGTGGCATTGGCAACGGTGAATGTGATGGCGGCGCCGGGCACGAGGGGAGAGCGCAGCGTGTCGGTTACCACGATGGGCCGGACGCCATTGGCCCGGGCAATGTCGAGGGCACGCACCGTTTCGCCACAGTAGGGCTCAAAGCCGAAGGCCATTACCAGGTCCTTTTCGCCAAAGGGTGCCAGTTCGGTCAACAGCCCGCCTTCCTGGCCGCGGATGAGCTGGATGTTGGGCATGGCGATACGGCCCACGTAGGCGAAGTGGTAGGCGCAGGCGAAGGTGTCCCGAAACCCCACCACGGCGATCTTCTCGGCGCTGAGCAGCATCCTGGAGGCATCGCGGACCCGGGTCTGAGTATCGGCGGTGAAGAGCCGGCCGATATTGTCGAAGGCGGCGTCGCCCACGTCGAGAAAGACCTGGTCGTCGGTCTGGCTGGCCAGGTTGCGCAGGTTGCTGGCCCGCCCAGATAGTTCCACCGGGCTCGCCTGCACCGCCGACTGGAATACTTCGCGAAACTGCTCGTAGCTATCAAACCCCAGTCTCTTCGCCAGGCGCACCAGCGTCGAGGCCGTTACCCGTGCCGCCGCCGCCGACTTGCGGATCGACTGGAAGGCGATTTCCACCGGCTGCTCCAGCACATAGCCGGCGGCAAGCTTCAGCTGTGGGCTGAGTTCCGGATACACAGCGGCCAACTGCTGATTCACGCCATCCAGATCCGATGGCGGCCTGGACCCCTCCTGCTGCGCTTCAATATTTGATGGTTCGTGTTCCAGCACGTCGGTCTCCTGCAAGGGGGCCGTTCTTCAGCAGCATGATGCGGGCGGCTGGAAAGCCGCAGGCTCGCATTGTAACTCACGACTTCCGTCAAGAAATGAAACATTCGTATCTTATTCTGTTGTTACTTGACACGAACGTGTTGACGAAGGGGGACAGCTTGGCTAGGATTCTTAACAACACAAGTGTGCCAGTTTATATTTCATAACGACACATTCGTTTCTGTCCAAGATAGCGTTTACGAGCGTTATGGATCTACCTGCCACTGTTCGATCTCAAGAGCGTCCTACTCCCCATGAGTCAATCCAGTTCCAATCCCGAAACCTTGATCGTCACCCGACAGGGTGGCGTGATGGAGATACGTTTCAATCGCCCACATCGCCTGAATGCTGTCGTCGAAGCTCTCTATGGCGATCTATTGGAGGCGCTGGCCAGCGCCGAGGCGGATGACGACATTCGCGCCGTGATCCTGACCGGCGAGGGGCGCGCCTTCTGTGTTGGCGCCGACATGAAAGAGCATGGAGGCGCCAAGCGCACGCTGTACCAGCGTCGTCAGTACCTGCAGCTCGGCAATGACGTCTGCGAAGCGATCTTGCGCCTGCGCAAGCCGGTGATTGCGGCCGTCAACGGCTATGCCCTGGGTGCCGGCGCCGAGATGGCGGTTTCCTGTGACTTCATTGTCATGGCAGACGAGGCGCAGATCGGCTTCCCGGAAACCAGTATCGGTACCTGCGTAGGGGGTGGTGTTTCCAAGATCCTGCCCCAACTGGTGGGGTTGAACATGGCGCGCCAACTGCTCTTCACCGGCAAGCGTATCGATGGTGAGGAGGCGAAGCGAGTCGGATTGGCCACCTCGAGCTGGCCCCTGGGTTCGCTGCTGCACGAGGCCCATCGCTTGGCAGGTGATCTGGCGAAGCAGGCGCCTGTCTCCATCGCCATGCTCAAGCGCCTGGTGAACCAGGGTGGACACACCGACCTGGAAGGGCAACTGCAGCAGGAGCTCGATGCCGTCTTCACCTGCTCGACCACCGAAGACTGGCAGGAAGGCGTCGACGCCTTCGCCGAAAAACGTACCCCGAACTTCAAGGGCCAGTGACAGGCCAAGGTAAGCGAGACATGAATCCCATCGAAGGACACCTGCCGACCCGCAGCCCGCTGCACGACATTCTGGCGCCAACCGGTATCGTCGTCATCGGCGCTTCCAGCGATCCTACCAAGCGCGGCTACAAGGCCATGGTGGGTCTGGTCAAGGACGGTTACAAAGGTGACATCTATCCGGTCAATCCCAAGGCCGACATGATACTGGGGATCAAGGCGTGGCCGTCGGTGACAGCCGTTCCGGGCAACCCCCAGCTCGCCCTGATCTGCACCCCTGCGGCTACCGTGCCGGCCCTGATCGCCGAGTGCGGTCGTCGTGGCATCAAGGGCGCGATCATCCTGGCCAGCGGCTTCGCCGAGACCGGTGAGGAGGGGGCGGCCCTGGAGCGTGAGATGATGGCAAGGGCCGAGGCGCACGGCGTACGTATCATCGGCCCCAATACGTCGGGCGTCTTCAACCTGCACCACCGGATCAACCTGCTGGCGCTCGACAACGTCAAGGCGGGCGATGTGGGCATCATCTCCCAGTCCGGCAACATGCTGCTATCGCTGGCGCTGGAGGCGCAGCACAACGGCCAGGTGGGGTTCAGCACCTATGTGGGGCCGGGTAACCAGAGTGATATCGGCTTCAACGATTACCTTCGCTACCTCGGCGAGGATGAGAACACGAGGGTAGCCGCCCTCTATGTGGAAGGTTTCCGCGATGGCGGCAAGTTCCTGCAGGTCGCCCGCGATGTCACCGCCATGAAGCCGGTGGTGGTCTACAAGTCCGGCTCCACCGAGCAGGGCCAGAAAGCCGCCAGCTCCCATACCGGCGCCCTGGCCGGCAGCTATGCCATGACCGTGGACCTGCTGCGCCAGGCCGGAGTCAGCGTCGTACAGTATTCCGACGAGATCCTGCCGGTGGCCGAGGGATTGGGCCTGTTGCAGAAGGCGCGGGGCAAGCGCGTTGCCGTGATCTCGGATGGCGGCGGCCAGGCGACCATTGCCTCCGACCGGCTCGCCGAAGCGGGGCTCGAGCTCGCCGAACTCTCCGAGGCCACCCGAGCTCGCCTGCGCGAGATCCTCATTCCCCAGGCGTCAACGGTCAATCCGGTGGACGTGGCCGGCTCCACGGACGCTCACCCCTCCTTGCTGGCCACTTGCATGGAGATCGTTGCCGAAGATGATAACGTCGACAGCGTGTTTCTGGTCGGCATGTTCGGTGGCTACAGTATCCGCTTCGCCGAGTCGCTGCTGGGCGACGAGATGCGAGGTGCCGAGGCGATGGTGGATCTCTCCCGTGCCACCACCAAGCCGCTGGTGATCTATAGCCTCTATACGCCGATCAAGCCGCCAGCCCTGCGTCGTCTGCATGAGGCGGGCCTGCCCATCTACGCTTCCATCGAGCAGTCGGTCAGGGTGCTGGCGGCCTTGGGCGAGCGCGGCCAGTATCTGGCGCAGCATCGCGGTCAGGCACCCGAGACCGCCGTGGAATCGAAGCCGGCGCTTTCCGCCCTGTTCGCCCAAGCCCAGGCCGAAGGGCGCGACCTCTTCGAGTACGAAGCCAAACAGCTGCTCCGTGACCACGGCATCGATGTGCCCCTTGAACTGGTGGTTCGCAGCGAGGAGGAGTTGGTCGAGGCCGCCGCCCGATTCCGTGGTGCCGCAGGCGATACGCCGCTGGCCATGAAGGTGGTCTCCAGGGACATCCTGCACAAGTCCGATGCCGGTGGCGTCAAGCTCAATCTGCTCGGCGAGCAGGCCCTGCGGCAGGCCCGTGCGGAGATACTGGACGCCTGCCGGGCCTACGATCCCGAGGCCGATATCGAAGGGCTGCTGGTGACTCCCATGGCCAGGAAGGGGGTGGAGGTCATCGTCGGGGTGATCCGCGACCCCATCTTCGGCCCGGTACTGATGTTCGGGCTGGGTGGCATCTTCGTCGAGATTCTCGAGGACGTGGCCTTCCGCTCGATTCCGCTGACGCGCCATGATGCCTGCAGCATGGTCGAACAGATCAAGGCGAAGAAGGTCCTTTCCGGGGTGCGTGGTGAGCCGGCCGTGGACAAGGAGGCCCTGGTCGATCTGCTGTTGGCGGTATCGCGTATTGTCGAAGCCTATCCGCAGCTTTCCGAGCTGGACCTCAATCCGGTGATCGCCCATGCCGATGGCTATGCCGTGGTGGACGCCCGGGTTATCGTCGACCGTGCCCGTTCCACGACCAAAGCTGACGAGGAAGCCGACATATGAGCCAGACGCTGCCAACCACCACCGATGCCCGCCTCTCTCTCGAGGGGCGGGTGGCGACCCTGACCCTGGACCGCCACGACGTCCGCAATGCCCTGACCGGCACCGCGCTGGTGGATGACATCGTCGCCACTGCCGAGTGGGTCAACCAGTGTGACGAGGTTTCGGTACTTGTGATCACCGGCGAGGGCAGCGCTTTCTCGGCCGGTGGCAACGTCAAGGACATGGCCAGTCGCGGCGGCGACTTCGCAGGCGACGTGGCCGAGGTCGCCGCCCGCTACCGGCGCGGTATCCAGCGCATCCCCTTGGCCCTTCAGGCGGTGGATGTGCCGATCATCGCTGCGATCAATGGCCCGGCCATCGGCGCCGGCTTCGACCTGGCCAACATGGCCGATATCCGCATCGCCTCGAAGAAGGCGAAGTTCGG
>ERZ869909.1771-NODE-1771-length-16519-cov-5.149495_pt1 | contig 16519 bp, 14 predicted proteins | sample MGYA00520892_ERZ869909 | MGnify/ENA primary metagenome ERZ869909 (study PRJEB32215, sample SAMEA104723947) | bioreactor metagenome | biome: bioreactor; feature: anaerobic bioreactor; material: water | place: China | collected 2015-03-12 ...
CACCGGAAGTCTGGGGGGCCGCGCTCCGGGGCGGCTCGGCGGCCTCGGGCTTCGGGGCGGTTTGGCGGGCGGGGTCTGGCTCGGGGCGCATCGCTGGCAGGTCCGGTCTGGAATGGGGGACTGCCGGGCTGGGCCGCCGCAACGAGGGAGTGCGGCGCATGGCTGGGCGATAAATAACTGACAGAAAATGTAAGATTTGGCAAGCCCCGCCGCCACGCCTTGCTGGAAGGGTGGCGGCGGGGGGTCTTTTCAAGAGGCAGCGCTTGCCAATGGGCAGCTCCTACCAATGGCCGGCTGTTACCAGTGGAAGGTGCGGCCGATGGTCAGCCGCACATCGCGGCCCCGGCGCGGCTCGGCGGTGGTCAGCGTGCCGTCCAGGATGTTACGATATTGCCGATCAAAGATGTTGTTGACCGAAAGCTGCACCGTCGCGCCCTCAAGGAAGCCGCGATCCGGTCGCCAGGTCAGGAACAGATCATGCAGCCCGTAGCCATGGAAACGGTCGCCATTGGCGCGGGTGGCGCCGCCGACGAAAGTGCCCCGCCAGCCCAGTTCCAGCCCGTATTCGTTGAAGCGATGGGCATATTCGGTGACCAGCTCGCGTGCCGGCACCGAATTGAGCCGCGCGCCGCTGCCTAGATCAACCCCGCGCATGTCGCTGAAGGCCAGCCGGGCATAGCCCCAGTCGGCATTGTAGGACCCCTCAAGCTCGACGCCCCTGATCCTTGCCCGGGCGATGTTGCCAAACGAGGGCTGGCCCGGGACCATGACCCGCTCGATCCGGTCACGGAACTGGTTGTCGAAGGCCGTAAGCTTCAGATCAAGGCTGTCATCGGCGGAAAACAGCCCCCGGCTCTGATACGAGACGCCGAGTTCGCGCGCGGTGGCGATTTCCGGGCGCAGGCCCAGCGACGTGGTGCCGCCCTGGAAGCCATGGTTGAACACCTCATCGAGCGAGGGCAGCCGAACGGTGCGCGCCAGCGAGCCGAACACCGCCCAGTTGTCGTCGATCTGGTAATGCAGCGCCAGCGAGCCGGCGGTGCCGGAATGGGTAACCGGCATCATATCCGCGGGCGGCACGCCGGCCGTGGGTTCCAGCCGCACCCGATCAAAACGCATGCCGGCAATCACCGTCAACTGCTGGTTCCAGATGAACTCGTTTTGCGCATAAAGCCCGTAGCGCCGGCTCAGCCCCTCGGGATGGGTGTCGCGCGCCGCACCGCCGGCACGGTGGATGCGTTCCTGGTTCGAGGCCTGGAAGCCGAAGGTCAGGAAGTTCTGCCAGTTGTCGCCCTCGGCGGTGATGGTATTGCGCGCATTGAGCGAGACCGAGCGATAGCCATAGATACTGTCCTGAAACAGTTGGCTGGGGCTGGCCGAGGTGGCATTGCGCTGATCGACCAGCGTATCCGAGAACGCCAGTTGCACCCGTGCGTCCACCCAGGGATTGCCGCTGGCGGGGTTTTCCCAGGTGATCTGGGCGGTATCATCGGTGACGCGGCGATCAATCAGCCCGAAGACCGGCGCGTTGATGTCGGCGGCGTAATTGGTGCCTTCGGCATCGCTGTGCCAGCGCGTCAGCGAGAAGCGCAGCCGCTGGTCGCTGTCATCGAAGGGCTGCCAGGTGCCGCTGATCAGCCCCGAAGCCGCCGCCATGCCCGAGCCCGTCACCACTGCGCCGCCGCCGGCGCGGTAATCGCCCTCGCGCCGCCAGGTCAGCGCGCCCAGCACTTCAAGCTGTTCGCCGAAGCGATGCGCCAGAATCGCCGAGCCCATCAGCCCGCGCCCGTTGCTGTTGAACCCGGCGCGCAGCCTCAGTGCGGTATTGCTGCCCGGTTCCAGAAAATCGCCGGCCTCGCGGGTTTCAAAGGCCACCACGCCGCCGATCGCGCCCGAGCCGTAAAGCATCGACGAGCCCGGTCCGCGCAGCACCTCGACGCGGCGGTAAAGCTCTGGCTCGCCGAAGAACGAGCCCAGACGGTATTGCTCGGAATATTTCGGCACGCCATCGACGCTGACGATGATGCGGTTTTCATCCGAGGAACTGCCGGTGCCGACCCCGCGCAGGTTGAAGAACTGCCCGGTCATGCGGCCCCCGCCATAGCCGGTGGCGCCGGGCACGGTGCGCAGGAACTCGCCCGGCACGCCGGCCTGTTCGCGCTCCAGCTCCTCGGTTTCAAGCGAGGTCACGGCCTGCGGTGTGTCGATGGCGACGCGGGCGCGGCCAGCGCCCAGGATCAGCCGGCCCAGCAGCGTGAAGCCGCCCTCGGTCGGTGGGGTGGTCTGGGCCTGACCGGCTGAGCCGGCGGCAAGGAAGGTGGCCAGCGCAAGGCTGCCCAGGGCGCCGGAGCGCCGGATGTGGAACAACATGGTTTCCCCTCTGGTCGGTTATCGGGGCTGGCGGTGCCGCTGGCGTCCGGTTGGTTGGTGAGTGCCGGGCTGCGCGTTCAGGCGACGGCCTGCGGCAGCACGAAGGCCCCGCCCTGTGGCGGCGGGGTGCTGACCCTGAGCGCGCAGCCATAGGCGCGGCCCAGGATGTCATCTGTAAAGACCGCGCCAACCGGCCCGGCGGCCAGCACGCGGCCCTCCAGCATGAGCGTGACGGATTGGGCAAACATCGCTGTCAGGTTGAGATCGTGCATGACCGCGATCACGCCGCCGCCGGCGCGGGCGAAATCGGCGGCCAGCCGCATGATCTGCACCTGATGGCCGATATCGAGGCTGGCCACCGGCTCATCCAGCAGCAGCCAGCGCGGCACGCCGCGCACCATCGGCTGCCAGACCTGCACCAGCACCCGCGCCAGTTGCGCGCGCGCCTGCTCGCCGCCTGAAAGCTCCTGGAAATAGCGCCCGCCATAGCCGGCCAGCCCCACCCGTTCCAGCGCCCGCGCGGGCAGGGTTTCGGCATCCGGGCCAAGCGCGTTGCGCCCGCTCAAGCCCAGCCGCACCACCTCATGCACGGTGAAGGGAAAGGCCAGGGCACCCGATTGCGGCAGCACGGCGCGTTGCTCGGCCAGTTCCCAGGGGGCAAGCCGCGCGCAGTCGGTGCCGTTGATCGCCACCGTGCCGCCATGCGCCACCTCGCCGGTCAGTGCGCGCAAGAGCGTTGTCTTGCCCGAGCCATTGGGCCCGACGATGGCATTGAGCCGGCCGGGCAGGGCGGTGAAATCCACGCCATGCAGGATGCGCTGGCGCCCCAGGCTGACGGTGATGTCTGTTGCTTCGATCATCGTGCCCTCACAGATCGACGATGCCGCGCCGGCGCAGCAGGATCCACAAAAACACCGGCCCGCCCAGCACCGCCGTGACAATGCCGATGGGCAGTTCCGCCGGGGCGATGATCACCCGCGCGATCATATCGGCCAGAAGCAGCAGCGCCGCGCCCAGCAGTGCCGCCGCCGGCAGCAGGAAGCGATGATCCGGGCCGATCACCAGCCGCAGCAGATGCGGCACGACGATGCCGATGAAGCCGATCCCGCCGGAAACCGCCACCGCCGCGCCGGTGGCGCCGGCCACGGCCAGAATGGCGAGGTTCTTCATGCGCTGCACCGGCACGCCGAGATGGCTGGCGGCGGCTTCGCCCAAAGCCAGCGCATTGAGCGCGCGGGCCAGAAACGGTGTGGCCAGCATCGCCAGCGCCATGACCGGCGCGGCGGCGGCGAGTTTCGCCCAGCTTGCCCCGGCCAATGAGCCCAGGCCCCAGAAGGTCAGATCGCGCAACTGCCGGTCATCGGCGATATAGACCAGAATGCCGGTCAGCGCGCCCGAAAGCGCCCCCAGCGCGATCCCTGCCAGCAGCATCGTCGCCACCGAGGTGCGCCCGCGCCTTGTGGCCACGCGGTAAAGGATCAACGTGCTGGCCCAGCCGCCCAGAAAGGCCGCGATCGGCACCAGATGCATGCCCGCCATTGCCGCCGCCCAGGCCGGCAGCAGCCCTCCCAGCACGATGGCCAACACCGCGCCCAGCCCGGCGCCGGCGCCGACGCCGACAATGCCGGGATCGGCCAGCGGGTTGCGAAAGAGGCCTTGCATCACCGCCCCCGATACCGCCAGCGCCGCCCCCACCAGCATGCCGGTGACCAGCCGCGGCAAGCGGATATCAAACAGGACCACACGCTCGCGCAGGCCCAGTTCTTCGCCGCGCAGCCAGTCGGCGGCCACCGCCAGGAGCGATACGCCCGAAGCCCCGGTGCCAAGGCTGGCCAGCGCGATCAGCAGCAGCAATCCGGCCAGCACCGCCAGCACCAGCCGGGCGCGCGCCGAACGGTCGCCCTCGGCGGTGGGGCGGAAGGCCAGATCAAGAACCGCCATCGCCCTGCCCTCCGTAAAGCGCGCGGTGCAGATCGAGCGCGGCATCGGGGGTGCGGGGGCCGAATCCCAGAAGCAACAGCCCGTTCATGCGGATGATGCGCCCCTGCTCAGCCGCCGGGGTCAGGCCCAGCGCCGGATGGGCGCGGATCTGCGCGTCGGTGATGGCATGATCGCCCTCGCGCTCCATCATCAGGATCGCATCGGGAGCGCTGGCGGCGATGGCCTCGTCAGCTAGCAGCCGGTAACCTTGAAACCCCTGCACGGCGTTCTCGGCCCCGGCCAGCGCGATGATGCCCTCGGCGGCGGTGCCGGCGCCGGCGGCATTGATCCGCCCGCCCTGCGCCGAAAGGATGAACATCACCCGCAAGGGGCGCTCGACGCCCGCCCGCGCCGCCTCGACCGCTTCGAACCGCGCGGCCAGATCGGCAGCCAGCGCCGCGCCGGCTTCCGTCACGCCAAGCGCTTCGGCCACGCCGGTTACCCGGTCGATCACATCCTGCGGCGCATAGCCCTCGCCGATGCTGGCGAAGGGCACTTCGGCGGCGCGCATCACCGCGATGGTTTCCGGCGGACCTGCGCCCTCGTCGGCGAGGATCAGATCGGGCGCCAGCCGCAACAGCCCCTCGGGCGAGAGGGCGCGCATATAGCCGACATCGGGCAGATCGAGCACCTGCGGCGGATGGCTGGCGGTGGTATCGCGCCCGACCAGCCGGTGCTCCTGCCCCAGCGCATAGACGATCTCGGCCAGTGCGCCGCCGACCACCACCACCCGCTCGCCGGCCAGCACCGGCAACGGCGCGGTGGCCATCGCCAGCCCCGCCAGCACCGCGAACCCCGCGCGCCGCGGGGCATTCATCAGCCGCCGGGCCATGGCTCAGCCCTCCGCCGGCAGATCGGCGACGAGCGCCTGCCAGCGCGCGGTATCGGGGTCGCGCTTGCCGAACATCTGCAGGATCAGCGCGCCGCGCGCGTCAAAGGCCTCGACCGAGATCGCCGGGCCGTGGCGGGTGGGCTTGTTGACCAGCCAGACCTCGGCCACATGATCCGCGCGCAGATGCAGGTTGAAGGCCGGGTCGAGCACATTGAGCCAGGGGCCCATCGGCTCGATGCGCCGCATCAACCCGCCATGGATCTGGATGCAGCCCTGATTGCCGACAAACAGCATCACCGGCACCGCCTGCTCGGCAGCGGCGCGAATCGCCTGTTCCAGCGCGCCGGTTTGCAACCGCTGCACATGCGGGGCGCCAACGATGCGATAGGCGCCAAGGCGGTTCATCTTCAGCTTGGCGCAGAGCCGGTTGAACTGGTGGGTATCGGTCATCGCCGCCCATTCCTTGCGCAGCACTTCCAGCCGGGCAATATCGGCGCGCGGTGCCTCGACCGGGGCGCGTGGGCTGAACTCGAGTTCGCCTCGCTGTTCGGGCAGGCGCAGCGTCGCCACCAGCGCGTCGAACGCGGCCACATCGCTCTCGGGGCGCAGATGGACCTTGTGCACCGCATCGCCGGCGGCATCGAAGATCTGGATCGAGCGGCGCTCGCCATTGCTGACGGCGAAACCATGCTGCCAATGGCGCGGGAACATGCGCAGGTCGATATCCGGGCCGACCACCAGCGCGGCATGTTCACCGGGGCGGAAGCCTTCATAGATGCCGATACGCTCGCTGACCACGCTGTCGTTGCGGGTCAGGGCCATGACCGGGCCAAGCGAGCCGATCAGCGGAAAGAGCCGCTCGATGGCCGGATCGATTCGCACCACCTGCTGACCATCGACCTCGGCTGCCAGCAGCGCCGCCTCGGTGACGCCAAGGCTTTCGGCCAGATCGCGGGCGCGGGCCTTGGGGTTGGCGGCGCGGGCCTCGCGCAGCGCCTGCTGTGTGGTGGCGGGCGCGGCAAGGGTGGGTTCTGCGGTGATATCGGCAGCGGACATGCGCTTTCCTTTTCTCTCGGTGATGCGGCCTGAAGGGGAGGGCGCGTATCTGGCGAGAGGCTGGACGGCGCGGGGCAAGGCAAGGGCCAAACCCATACTTGACAGATTTACTAAGACAACTTAACCAGCGGCTGCAAGAGGAAAAGTTGCCCCTGACTTCAGCCTTTTCCGCCATCGCCAGCCGCTCCGCGCGCCAGCCTCCTCACAGATACCACGAGAATGGAGTGCCCCATGGCTGCCCCCTTCCGGCTGGCATTCGCCACGCTTTGTTTCACCTTGGGCGCTGCCGTGGCGCCGGCCAGCGCTTCGGATGCCACCCCCGGTGCGGACGGCGCCATCACCATCCGGCTCAACCAGACCGAGGCGCAGCCGGGCGCCTGCCGGATGATGTTCCTGGCGCAGAATGCGCTGGGCGCCGATATCGAGCGGTTGGTGCTGGAAGTGGTGCTCTTTGATCGCGCGCATCAGGTGGCCGCCATCACCCTGCTGGATTTCCAGAGCCTGCCGCTGGGCCGCAACCGGTTGCGCAGTTTCGATCTGGCGGGGCGCGATTGCGGTGATCTGGCGCGGTTGCTGGTCAATGGCGTTTCCGAGTGCAGCGGCGCCGGGCTTGCGGTGCCGCGCTGCGAGGCGGCGCTGGATGTCGGCCTGCACGAAGCCATGCCCGCCGGACTGGAGATCGTGCAATGACGCTGATCGAGGGGCTTTGGGACGCGCTGGCCGGAATCGCGGCGCTGGGCGGGCCGGTGGTCATGCTGCTGGTGGCGATGTCGCTGGTGGCGCTGGCAGTGGTTCTGAGCAAGCTGTGGCATTTCGCCCGCGCCGGGGTTGGCCGGCATGCCGCGCTGGAGGCCGCGCTGACTGCCTGGGACCATGGCCGCATGCCAGAGGCCCGCGCCCGGGCGGCGGCTTCGCGCAGCCATCTGGGGCTGGTCGCGGCGCTGGCCATGCAGGCCATCGAGGAACGTGACCGGGTCGGCGGCCCGGCGGCCGATGATGCCGCCCTTCGCGCCCGGCTCGGCAGCCTTGCCGGCGAGCGTATCGCGCGGCTTTCCGGCGGGTTGCGGCTGTTGGACAATATCGCGCAGGTGGCGCCGCTGTTGGGGCTTTTCGGCACGGTTCTGGGCATGATCGAGGCCTTTCAGGGCCTGCAGGCGGCCGGCAGCGCGGTCGATCCCTCGGCGCTGGCCGGCGGCATCTGGGTGGCGCTGCTGACCACGGCCGCCGGGTTGGCAGTGGCCATGCCGACGGCGCTGTTGATGGCCTGGCTGGAGGGCAGGGTGCTGCGCGAGGCGCAATTCGCCGAGCGGCTGATCGATACCGTGCTCTGCGCCGGGTTGGGGCAGCGCGAATGCCCCTTCGATGCCACCGCAGCCGCGCCGGTGGTCCGGGGGGCGGCGCATGCCTGAACGGGCCTCCCTTTCGGGCGCGCTGATGCCCCGGCGGCGGCGGTTGTCGATGACCTCGCTGGTCGATGTGATCTTCCTGCTCTTGCTGTTCTTCATGCTCAGTTCGACCTTCGCGCGCCACGGTGAACTGGAATTGCCGCTGGCCTCGGGCGGCGCGGCGCCGGTGGCCTCGGTGCCGCCGGTGTTTGTGCAGCTCTTGCCCGAGGCGCTGCGCGTGAACGGGCAGGAACTCACCTTGCCAGAGGCCCCCGCCGCCATCGCCGCCCTTGCCGATCCCGCCGCCGATGGCGGCCCGGGGCGCATCCTGCTGGCGCTGGCGCCGGATCTGCGCACCCAGCGGCTGGCCGATTTCCTGCATCTGATGCGCGGCCTCGATGGCTGGCAATTGCATGTGCTGGGCGGATGATGCGCGCGCGCCTTCCACCCCGCCACAAGCCCGAACCCACGATCGGGTTGATCAACGTGGTCTTTCTGATGCTGATCTTCTTTCTCATCGCCGGCACCATCGCCCCTTCACCCGATCCCGAGATGCGGCTGGTCAGCCTGACTGATCTTGAAACCCGCGCACCGCAGGATGCGCTGCTGCTGATGGCCGATGGCCGGTTGCGCCATGACGGGCAGGAGGCCGATCCGGCTGCCTATCTGGCCACGCTGCCCGAGCCGCGCATCGCCCGCATCCTGCCCGACCGTGAGGCCGAGGCGGCGCAGCTGGTGGCACTGGCGCGCGCCCTGCGTGAGGGCGGCGCCGAACGGGTGATGATCCTGAGCGAAAGGGCGCTGCCATGAATGCTCGCGCGATCCTTCAGGCGGGGGCAAGCGGCGCCGGACGCGACGGTTGCGAAGGCTGGGCGCAATGCCCGCGGCTTTCCGCCGCCGGGGTGCGGGCGCAGGCGCGCGGGCCGGGAAAGGCGGCGGTGGCGCTGGCGGTGGTGTTGTCGCTGTCGCTGCATCTGTCGGCCATGGCGGCCCTGGCCCCGCGCGATCAGGTGTTGATCGAGGGCGGGGTGAGCGCGGCGCAGGAAGCGGCGCTGGGCAATTCCTTCGCCGATTTCGCCGAGGGCGCGGTGCCGGTGGCCCCCTCGGCCGAGCCTGCCCGCCCTGTGCCCGCCGAGCCCCTGACACCAACGCAGACGCCGGTCACTCCGGCGCCGGCCGCCACGCCACCCGTCGCACTGAGCGCCGAGGCGCTGGAGGGCAGCGAGGCGGTTCTGCCGATCAGCCCGGAAGCCGCGCCCGCCACCCCGCCCGAAATGGCCACCCCCGAAATCACCGCTCCGGCGCCACCTGCCGCGCCCAGCCCGCCGGTTGCGGCCGCCCAGCCGCCGGCACCGATGCTTGAACCCCTGCCCGAGGTCGTGGCGCAGACCGCGACGGCCGAAACCCCGCGCCCCCGTCCCCGTGCCGCCCCGCAACCGGCCGGCAACGCGCCGCAAAGCGCCCGGCGCGGCAGTGCCGAGGGAAGCGAGCGCGCGCGCGGCGCCGAAACCACCAGCGGCGCCAGCGCCAGCGCGCCGGGCAATGCGGCGGTGTCGAACTATCCCGGCGAGGTCATGCGCCGCATCCAGCGCACCCGCCAGCAGCGCACCAGCGCCCGCGGGCGGGCGGTGGTCAGCTTCACGGTCGGTGCCGATGGGGCCCTGGCTTCGGTCGGCGTGCAGCGTAGTTCGGGCAGCGCCGAGCTGGACAGGATCGCCCAGGATCATATCCGCCGCGCCGCCCCCTTCCCGCCGCCGCCGGCCGGTGCCCAGAGGGCGTTTTCGTTCGAATTTGTCGGGCGCTGAACGGGCGCCCTACATCTGGTGGGCAACATTGGGGCGCCCACTACATGTGGCTAGCGGTGCTTCGGCAAGAAAAAACCAATGGAAATCAAAAGGGTTTTCACTTTGTCGAACCCGTGCTAGCTTGATTTCGAGCAAATGAAGGCCCGCCAAAAAACAGGGCCGATCGAGGCAAAGGACAGGCAAGGTGGCAGCGCATAGGCGGTGTTCCTCCCGGTTGCATGGTATCGCACGCGCAGGCTTTTTCTGCGCCTTTCTGGCATTGTGGATCGCGCTGGCGGACCGCGCCCAGGCTACGCCCTTCGCGGCGGTGGTGATGGATGCGCGCAGCGGCGAGATCCTGCATGCCACCAATCACGACACCCGGCTGCATCCGGCCTCGCTGACCAAGATGATGACGCTCTATATCGCCTTCGAGGCGATCCAGAACGGCGAGATCACGCTGGACACGCAGGTCCGGGTCTCGCGCCGCGCGGCCAGCGAAGTGCCCTCGAGGCTGGGTCTGCGCGAAGGTCAGCAGATCGCCATGCGCCACCTGATCCGGGCGGCGGCGCTGCGTTCGGGCAATGACGCCGCCACCGCCATCGCCGAGGGGATCTCGGGCTCGGTCGAGGCCTTCGCCGCACGCATGAACCGCACGGCGGCCGCCATCGGCATGAGCAATACGCGCTTTCACAACGCCCATGGGTTGACCCAGTCCGGGCATCTTTCGACGGCGCGCGACATGACCATCCTGGGCCGGCAGCTCTATTTCGACTATCCGCAGTATTACAACCTGTTCTCGCGCCGCTCCGAGGATGCCGGCATTGCGCATGTGCGCAATACCAACTCGCGCTTCCTCGATGGTTACCGCGGCGCCGATGGCATCAAGACCGGCTTCACCAATGCCGCCGGCTACAACCTGACCGCCATGGCCGAGCGCAACGGCGTGCGCATCATCGTCACCGTCTTTGGCGGGCGTTCGGTGGCGCATCGCCATGAGCAGGTGGTGCGGCTGATGGATCAGGGTTTCCGGCAGGCGCCGGCGCGGGTGGCGCTGCGCCGTCCGGCGCGGCCCAATTATGCCGCTGCGCCGCAGGTGGCCAGTTCCGGCAGCACCAGCACCGGCAGCGGCAGCGACAGCCGCGCGGCAGGGCGGGTGATCCGGTTGCAGACCGCGCCCAGCCGCAGCCCCTTCCCCGAACGCCGCCCCCTGCGACCCGGCGAGGTGCCCTCGGATGCGCTGCTGGCCCAGCTGCAGGACGAGATCAGCAATGTTCTGGCCGAGGTTGCCGTGCCCGAGGTGCGCAGCGCGCCGCCGCCCGCCAACGAAACCGCTAGCGGCGAGGCCGAGACCCTGCTGGCCGAAGCCGCGCCGCCCGGTCGCTCACCGGTGCCCCAGCCGCGCCCCGACGGGCTGGAGGAGGACGCAACGGATGCCCTGGCCGTGGCCCGTGCCGCCGGGCTTTCGACCATCGAGGCCGAGGCCTATCATGATCTTGCGCAGGGTGAGTTGGGCGAGATCGAGGGCGAGGATGGTATCACCCTGGCGCTTCTGCCCGCCACCGACCTGCCCGAGCGCGCCGAGATGACGCCGCGCATGCGCCCCGAGGAACTGACACCCGAGAGCCAGCCCGAGACATTGGTGGCAACGGATGCCGGCCTGCCCGAGCGGCTGGATACTTCGCTTGATGCCTCCACCGGGATCGCCAGTGCCGACAGGCTGCCGGACGAGGATATCGTCGAGCGGGCATTGGCTGAACTGCCGCCGGCCGGCACGCCGCTACCCGAGGCCGATGTCCTGCTGGCCGAGGTGACCGTGGCCGACGGGCTGGTGATCATCCCCGGTCTGCCGCCGCTGGCCTTCGACAGTTTCGGTCCGGATGGGGAAGCAGCGGATATGCCCGGCGCCGAGCGGATCGACTTCGCCGCGCTCGATGCGCTGCTGCCGCCCGAGGACGCCCTGCCGCCGCCGCCGGTGCTGGACGGCCGCATCGTGCTGACGGCAAGCGATTCCGATGACATCGCAACCGCTGAGCCGCGCCTTGCCGAACTTGTGCCGCAGCCGATGCCTGAAATCGTCACCCGGGTTTCGACCTCGGGCGGGCGGGTCTGGAGCGTCGATCTGGGCCTCTATCCCTCGCGCTTCGATGCCGAGCGGATGCTGATGCGGGTGGCGCTGCAGGAAAGCGCCACGCTGGGCACCGGGGTGCGCCGGGTCGGTCAGCGTTCGGGGCGGTTCGTGGCCGGTATCCACAGCCTGACGCAGGATCAGGCGGAACTGGCCTGCCTGCGGCTGAGCGCGCGCGCCCAGGCCTGCGAGGTGGTGCATCCCTGAGCCGATGCCCTGCCCGCGCGGTGCGGACCGGAGCCGTTGCGCGCCTCGGTGGCTCAGTTGCCGCTGACGATCTCGACGATCTCCACCCGCCGGTTCTGGGCACGGCCTTCCTCGGTGCGGTTGGTCGCCACCGGCGAGACCATGCCGGCGCCGGCCGGGGTCATGCGGTCGCGGGCGATGCCGTGATCGCGCGCCAGCGCTTCGACCACCGATTGCGCGCGCCGCTGCGACAGCGTGACATTGTAATCGAACCCGCCGACCGAATCGGTATGGCCGACGATCACCACATTGAGCTGCGGATTGTCACCCAGCAGCCGGCCCAATTCGGCGATCTGCGGCAGCGATTGCGGTTGCAGATCGGCCGAGTTGAAATCGAAATGAATGCCATAGACAGCGATGCGGCCGTCGCGGGCAAAGGCGGCCTCCATCTCGTCGGCTTCAACCAGGCGCGGGGCCTCGATCATGCCGGTCTGCATCGGCTCGGCCTCGACGATGGTGACGGCATAGATCGGCCGCGACCGCGGATCGCCATAGACCGAGGACGAGACCGCCATGGCGCCGACCGTCACCTGACCCTCGGGCCCGTCGCGTTCGGACAGGAAATAGACCGTCTGCTCCCCCCAGTTCGACGGCATGCCGATACCGCCGCGCGCGCCTTCCCAGAACTCGCCCATCCGCCCGCGCGAGATGCAGTCGTTGCCACGACAGAAGAAGACGCTCCTGAAACCCTCGGCCTCAAGGGCGCGCTGGTGATTGCGCATCACCTCAAGCGTCGAACGTTCGGGTGGTGCGACGTAGCGGATACGGGTTACCCGGCCTTCGAGCGGGCGCATCCAGTCGGCGCGGTCGGGCTGGGTATGCGCCGGCAGCACGCGGTCGGGCAGCCAGAGCTCGTCATAGCCAAGCTGCGAGTAGCTGGTGATATAGGCGCCCGCGTAGCGGCCGAAGATCGGGTGATCCGATGAGCCGTCAATATCCTGCGCGGTCAGCGGGTTGGAAAACAGGGCCATCAGCGCGGTCAGGCCGACAAAGAGCCACAGCCGCAGGGCAAAGCGAAGTTTGAGCATGATCGATCCTCTGAAATTTCAGTCTCGATAGGTCGGCGCCGGGTTGCAAAGGGTTCAAAAGAAACCGCGCCCCGCCGCGCGAAGGGTCTTGCATTGGTCTTTCGCCTGTCCACCCGGCATCACAGCGCCGCCGGGATCGCGGGCCAGCATAGCACAGGGCGTTGCCTCGGGCACCGGGCTTGCGTATGCAGGCGCCATGATGAAGCCGCCCCTGCCTTCCCCCGCCCGCCCGCTGCGCATCGGCACCCGTGGCTCGCCGCTGGCGCTGGCGCAGGCGCATGAGACCCGCGCCCGGCTGATGGCGGCGCATGATCTGCCCGAAGAGGCTTTCGCTGTCGTGGTGATCAAGACCACCGGCGATGACCGCGCCATGATCGAGGCCGACCGCCCGCTCAAGGAGATCGGCAACAAGGGGCTCTTCACCCGCGAGATCGAGGAGGCGCTGCTGCAAGGCGGCATCGATATCGCGGTGCATTCGATGAAGGACATGCCGGTGCAGCAGCCGGAGGGGCTGGTGCTTGATTGCTATCTGCCGCGCGAGGATGTGCGCGATGCGCTGGTCACTGCGCCGGCGGCTGGCCGCGTGGAGGGGTTGGAAGGGCTTGCCGAGGGCGCTGTCGTCGGCACTTCCAGCCTGCGCCGGCATGCGCAGCTTCTGTGGCGACGGCCGGATCTGCGGGTGGTGCAGTTTCGCGGCAATGTGCAGACCCGGCTGCGCAAGCTGAATGACGGTGTGGCCAGTGCCACCTTTCTGGCCATGGCCGGGCTGAACCGGCTGGACATGGCCGAACTGGCGCGTGCCCCCATCGCGCCCGAGGCGCTGCTGCCGGCGGTGGCGCAGGGTGCCATCGGCATCGAGCGGCGTGCCGATGATGGCGCCACCGAGGCGCTGCTGGCACCGATCCATGATCTTGACACCGGGTTGCGGCTGGCGGCCGAGCGTGCCTATCTGGCCGCGCTCGATGGCTCCTGCGAGACCCCGATTGCCGGGCTGGCGGTGCTGGAGGGCGGTAATCTGTGGCTGCGCGGCGAGATCCTGCGCCCCGATGGCAGCGATTGCCTGCGCGAGGATGAGCGCGCGCCCGCTTCAGACGCTGCCGCCTTGGGTCACGAGATCGCGCAAAAGTTGCTGGCCCGTGCGCCGCGCGGTTTCTTCGACTGGCGTGAAGCCTAGGCCCCGGAAACCTGGGTCCCGAAAACCTGGCCCCCAATACCTAGGCTGGCGGTGTTTCGATCTGTTCGATGATCGCCCGGCAAAGCCGCTCCAGCGCCGCCGGATCAAGCGAATCGCCGTGCAGGATCGCGGCGGGGGCGCGGCTGTCGCGCGACCGGCTGCGGCGATAACGCGGATCGTAATGTTCGGCCATCAGCGCCTCGGCCAGCGCGGAAAATTCGCCGCTTTCGGCCAGCGCGCGCCATTCCGCGATACGGGTGCGCGGGTGATAGGGCGCCAGCGCCTGCAGCCTTTCGCCCAGTGCCACGCCTTCGCTGATCAGATCGCTATAGGTGCCGGTCAGCCATTGGCCGCGCGCCGCCAGCGGTGCCTCGATCACCAGCCGGGGCGCGGCCTGCATCGCCTGCCAGAGCATCGGCGGCAGGCGCAGCGCGCCAATGCGGTTCGATTCAGCCTCGATCAGCACTGGCCGCGACGGGTCCAGCCGGGCGATGGCCGTGGCCAGCGCGCCCTCGAAACGCTTCTGGCCGGGCTGCGCCTGCCCCGGTGCCAGCCCGAAGAGCGAGCCGCGATGATTGGCCAATGCCTCAAGGTCGATGACCTGCACCCCGGCGCGGGCGGCCAGCGCCAGCAGCGCGGTCTTGGCGGTGCCGGTATTGCCATCGAGCAGCCAGAGCGGGGCGGGAAACGGCGTTTCGTAGAGCTGGCGCACCACCAGTCGGCGCCAGCTGCGCCAGCCGCCCTCCAGCACGCCGGCCTGCCAGCCGATCTGGCCCAGAATCAGCGCCAGCGATCCCGAACGCATGCCGCCGCGCCAGCAATAAACCAGCGGCCGGTAGCGCGCCGGCTTGTCTGCCAGATAGCCCTCAAGATGGCGCGCGGCATTGCGCGCCACCAGTGCCGCGCCCATGCGCCGGGCCAGAAACCGGCTCTCGCGGGTATAGGTGGTGCCGACACGGGCGCGCTCGGCATCGTCGAGCACCGGCAGGTTGACGGCGCCGGGCAGGTGATCCTCGGCATATTCGGCGGGCGCGCGCACATCGATCACCTCGTCGAAACCGAGGGTATCAAGCTGCGAAAGCGCGGTCAGGGTGAAGGGGCGCATAGCGGCGCTCTAGCCGGTTTTGAGCCGGCTGCAAAGCGCCCCCTGCGCCATGGCCCGTCCGTTCATTCCGGCGCCCTGAGAATGCGCGCCGGCCGCGCCGCCAATGGCCGCAGGGCAAAGACCAGCCCGGCCAGGAGCGTTGCCACGACGCCGCCCAGCACGATGGCCAGCGCCGAGACCGGGGCGAAGCGGTAGGGAAGTTCCATCACCTGCGTCAGGATCAGCCAGGAACCCGCTGCCCCGGCGCCGATGGCCACCGTCCCGGCCGCAGCCCCCATCAGTGCCGAGCGCAGCGCGAACGAGGCCAGGATGCGCCCGCGCGTGGCGCCGAGCGTCTTGAGCACTGCCGCCTCGAAGATCCGCGCCCGCTCGCCCGCCGCCGCCGCGCCGATCAACACCACGAAGCCGGTGATCAGCGTCGCCAGCGCCGCATAGGAGGTCGCCGCCGCCAGCGCGCCCAGCGCCTCGGAAACCCGCTCGGCGGCCTCGCGGATGCGGATGGCGGTGACATTGGGGTAACGCGCCGAAAGATCGCGCAGGATCGCCCCCTCGCTTTCCGGCGTGGCATGCACGGTGGCGATATGGGTATGCGGCGCGGCCTGCAGCGCGGCGGGGTTGAAGGTCATGACGAAGCCGATGCCGCCGGTGCGGAAATCCAGTTCGCGGAAATTGGCGATGCTGCCGGTGATGTCGCGGCCCAGCACATTGACGGTGATCCGGTCGCCCAGTTGCAACCCCAGATCGCGCGCCTCGTTGATGCCGAAGCTGATCAGCGGCGGGCCGGCGTAATCCTCCGGCCACCATTCGCCGGCCACCAGCGTGGTGCCGGACGGCGGCGTGGCGGCATAGGTCAGCCCGCGATCACCGCGCAGCACCCAATGCTCGGCCCATTCGCGCGCCGGGCGCTCGTTGATGGCGGTGACGATGCCGCGCAGCTGCGGCGCGGTTTCGATCTCGGAGACACCGGGATCATCGCGCAGCCGCTCCAGAAAACCGGCAAGCTGGTCGTTCTGGATATCGATGAAGAAATACGAGGGCGCGCGCGCCGGCAGGTCGCCGGCAATGGCGTTGCGCAGGTTCGCGTCGATCTGTCCCACGGTGGCCAGAACGGTCAGCCCCAGCCCCAGCGATAACACCACCGCCACGACCCCCTCGCGGGGGTTTCCCACCGCCCCCAGCGCCAGCCGCAGTGCCGTGCGCCCACGCAGGATGCGCAACCGGGCCATGTAGCGCGCCAGCACGCGCAGGGCGGTTGCGGCCAGCATCAGAACCACCAGCGCGCCCAAGATGCCCAGGGCCGTGCCGAGCGCCAGTTTCCAGACACCGGAAAACCACGTTGCCGCCCCCACAAGGGCCGCCAGCGCCAGCGCGAGGGCTGCCATGTGGCGCGGTCTGGGCCAGACGCGCGATTCGCCGCCCATGCCGCGAAAC
>ERZ869909.1772-NODE-1772-length-16515-cov-6.626779_pt1 | contig 16515 bp, 16 predicted proteins | sample MGYA00520892_ERZ869909 | MGnify/ENA primary metagenome ERZ869909 (study PRJEB32215, sample SAMEA104723947) | bioreactor metagenome | biome: bioreactor; feature: anaerobic bioreactor; material: water | place: China | collected 2015-03-12 ...
CCTTCAAGGAGGAGTGCGAGACGGATCTCTTCGGCGAGCAGGCCGTGCTGTGCGGCGGCCTCGTCGAGCTGATCCGTGCGGGCTTCGAGACGCTGGTCGAGGCTGGATATGCGCCGGAAATGGCCTATTTCGAGTGTCTGCACGAGGTGAAGCTGATCGTCGACCTCATCTACGAGGGCGGCATTGCCAATATGAACTACTCGATCTCCAACACGGCCGAGTGGGGTGAGTATGTCACCGGCCCGCGCATCATCACCGACGAGACCAAGGCGGAGATGAAGCGCGTTCTGACCGACATCCAGACGGGTCGGTTCACGTCCGAGTGGATGCAGGAGTACAAGGCTGGTGCCGCGCGCTTCAAGGGTATCCGCCGCGTCAACGACGCCCACCAGATCGAAGAGGTCGGCGCCAAGCTGCGCGCCATGATGCCCTGGATCTCTAAGAACAAGCTGGTCGACAAGGGCCGGAACTAGATCGGGACTGCCTCGGCTGCCTTCAGGCCGAGGCGGGACGAAGGGCGGAGACGATCAGGGCGGCGGGGCGAAAGCTCCGCCGCCTTGCGTTGCGCTCGCTTGGCCGGAGATGCTCGAGGGCGTAGGGTGGCAATGGAATTGCTCACGCAACCAAGCCGGGAGTGCGAAACATGAAACGTGCGATCGTATCGTTGTGTTTGGCTGTCGTTCTGGCTGTCGCGGCACCGATGGGGATCGATGCGGTCCAAGCGCCAGGGACAACGGCGGCGGCTGCGGCCGAGGTGAAAGCGAAGGCGAAAACCACGACCAGGACGAAGGCAGGCCAGAAAACCTGCACGGCGAAGACGAACGCCGGCGAGACAAAGACTTGGCAGTGTCCCGTGAACCAGGCCTGCTGCATCAACCGCTTCATGGACCAGTACGTGTGTGGAATCCCAGGCCTCGGGTGCATCTGATCGTTGCCGTCGGCGCAACGGATTCCTGGCCCTCCAAGAGGACTTCGACGCGCGGACGCAAGTACGCAGTTGACGGATCAAAGTGAAAAAAACCCTTTTCTGGACGATGTTTAGCTGTGCGTCTTAAAATTTCAGCAACGTCTGCTGTGACATAAGTGAACAAGCAAGCCGGCCGAAAAGAGCAATAGACGACAAAGCTTGGAGGCCCCCGGAATTTCGCGCAGTGACGCGGGAGGAGGCCAAGTTGAAAACCAACAAGAAACGACGCTCGGAGCTTGTCGACAACCGGCTGAAAGACATTCAGCATGAGGTTCTCGTTGCAGTTGCCTCCGGCACGCCGCTGCCTGACGTGATGACGCTCCTGTGTACACGCGTCGAGGAAATCACCCCCGCCAGCATCTGTTCCGTCATCCGGGTGGACTCGGAGGGACGACTGCGTCCTCTCGCGGCGCCATCGCTTCCCGACGAATATTCACGCAACATTGACGGCCTGGCGATCGGCCCCATGATCGGATCTTGCGGGAGCGCCGCCTACTACGGCGAGCCGATCGAAGTCTCCAACATCAGAACCGACCCGCGCTGGGCCGATTTCCGCAATGCCGCCCTGGACCTCGGTCTGAAAGCGTGCTGGTCGAGCCCGATCAAATCGCACGACGGCCGCGTGGTCGGTACGTTTGCGTTCTATTTCTCCACTCCCCGCAAGCCCAGCAGGATCGAGACCTATATCGTCGAGCATTGTGCGCATCTCTGCGCGCTGGCGATCGAGCATTGGGACGCACAGGCCCGGATCCACCATCTGGCTTACACGGATGCGCTGACCGGGCTCGGCAACCGCGCGCTCCTCACCGAGCGCTTCTCCGACATTCTCGCGCGCGCGGAGCCGGTCGGTAAGGAAGTGGCCGTGTTCTACATCGATCTCGACGGTTTCCGGACGATCAACGACCTTCAGGGCCACAAGGCCGGCGACCAGCTCTTGTGCCGCATCGCGGATAGAATTCGCAGCATCGCCGGCGAAGCCGATCTGATCGCGCGCCTTGGCAGCGACGAGTTTCTCCTTGTGAAAACCGAGGCGGAGGATCGCGGCGAGTTCGTCTCGCTGGCGGAAAGGCTGAGCGAGCAGCTGTCGGGCCGGTACGTCCTTGACGGAGACGTGGAGGTCAAGGCGGCGGCTTCCATCGGCGTGGTCTGTTTTCCTGGCGACGGGCAGGATCTCGACAGCCTCATGGGACATGCCGATACGGCCCTTTATCGCGTCAAGCGGGAGAACAGGTCGGGCTACGCCTTCTATTCCTGTGAAATGGATGCCGAGAAGCATGCCCGCCGCTCTTTCGAGCGAGACGTGTCTCTCGCCGCCGCGGCCGGGCAGCTTTCGGTCGTCTACCAGCCTCAGGCGGATGCGGAGAGTTGCAACATCGTCGGCTTCGAAGCGCTTCTGCGTTGGCAGCACCCGATCCACGGCTTCGTATCGCCGGAGAAGTTCATCCCCGCAGCCGAAGCCTGTGGCGTCATCAGCGAGTTGGGCGCTTTCGTCCTCAGGGAGGCGCTGGCCCAGGCCGCGCGCTGGCCGAAGCATCTGCGTGTTTCCGTCAACGCCTCGCCGGCGCAAATCGTGCATGCCAATTTCGCGCAATTGGTCGAGGAAACGCTGCGCGCCGCGAACGTCGATCCCAGCCGGCTTGAGATCGAGGTGACGGAGAGCCTGTTCATCTACGATTCGAACGCCGCCACGAAAACGCTGGAGCGCATGAAGGCTCTTGGCGTCAGTGTCGCCATCGACGATTTTGGAACCGGCTACTCGTCGCTGAGCACGCTGCGCTCATTCCCCTTCGACCGCATCAAGATCGACCGGAGCTTCGTCGCCGATATGGTCGAGAACACCGATGCCGCTGCGATCGTCAACTCGATCCTGAGCCTCGGCCGCGCACTCGGGCGTCCGGTGATCGCAGAGGGCGTCGAGACGCGTTTTCAGCTCGAGATGTTGCGGGAGTTGGGATGCGGAGAGGTGCAGGGCTATCTGATCGGCAAGCCGCTTCCCATCGCGAAATATGCCCCCATCGTCAAGCCGGCGCCGAAGACCGTCAAACGGGCACGAGACGTTCGCCCTAAAAGGCAGGAGCAAGCGATAGCTTGAGCCGGGGACACGAAGCGTGACGGACGCGGGTCCTCAGCTCTCGCCGTACGCCGCGACCCGGTTTCGTCCGCCGGATTTGGCGTCGTAAAGCTTGGCGTCCGCGCGCTGGACGAGCAATTCCGCATCGTCGCCCGAGCGGTATTCCGCAACGCCGAACGATGCCGTCATCTGCCCAATCTTCTGGTTGGTGTCGCGGAGCGTGAGCTTCTTGCTTTCGAACTGCCGGCGGATGCGCTCGGCAATGGACTTTGCGGCCTCCTGACCGGCCTTCGGCAGGATGACGGCAAACTCCTCGCCGCCGTACCGGATCACGGTGTCGCCGTCGCGCACGCTCGCTTCGATGACCCGCGAGAACATTTTGATGATCTCGTCGCCGACTTGGTGGCCGAAAGCGTCGTTGACTCGCTTGAAGTGGTCGATGTCGCACATGACGAGCGATAGGTGCGCACCCGTCTCGCGGCTTTCCGCAATCGCCTTCTCGATCGAGATATCGAAGCAGCGTCGGTTGCCCACGCCCGTCAGGGGATCTCTGAGCACCACCTCTTCCGCCTGGAGGAGGTTGGAGCGGAGTGTATCGATCTGCTGCTTGGAGTCTTCGAGCTTCTCCTTGAGCTCGTGGCTGTCACGCCGCATCCGCTCGTTTTCCGCGACGAGCAGGCTCACGATGACGCGAACCTGTTCACCCTCCGAGAGCTGCGAGAGGCGCGATTGCGCATTGGCAAGCGACTTGGCGTAGCTCTCGTTGGAGGAGATGTGCTTGCGAATCAGTTCGAGCACCTTGGAAAGCTCGCGCTCGATATGCTCCCCTGTTCTCGCGACAACCGTCGATGCGCCGCCAATGTCCGGGAAAGTCGCGCGCGCGAGCAGGGGCGCAAGGCGGGCAATGAGCCATGCGAACGCGCCGAGGATGGCCAGAACGACGAGCGCCAGGGCGAGAATGGCGAACGGATTGTACTGGGTTGAAATGACGGTGCCGCCGCCGACGTGCACAGAACGCAGCGTTCGGATAGGCGTCAAATCAAAATCCGAGATCGCCAGCAAAGTGACGAGCGCTGCAGAAAACACACCTGCCCCGAGGGCAAAAAAGCCTTGCTGAGAACGGGACAGGTCGCGGAATGAAATCATGGATGAGCGCTTTGACCAAGTGATGCGGAAACCGCATCCGGAGCAATACTGGTCACTCTTTACAGCTTATGCATACATCTGAACATGTGTTAATTTGGGCAATGGACAGGGCACCCATGCCGACATGTGATTCACGCTGCGACAACGCGTGTAACGCCGCGATCTCAAAGAAAAAAGCACCTCTTCTGAGGTGAGTGGAGATCAGCGTAAATGATTCGTCAAGAAGCAGAAAGAAACGGCCAGAGATAATTCTCTGCCGATAGCGCGAAGCCCCTCTCGGAAGACGTCCCGCACGCGCCCCACGCCGGCGCGACCGCACCAACGTCAGCTCACGCACCGTGTCGACACGAGCCGGCACCGCAAACCGAAGAAGCAACGCATTCTCCAAATGGCTGCCGTCGACGCGGAGCGGACGGAGATCTGTTCACCGGCTTGCGAGCAGCCGCGATATGGCGGCCGCCGTCTGCGGTCTCTGGGCGTCGCTGAGGTCGAGGCCGGCCTTCGTGCGCCGCCAGAGAACGTCGTCCGCCGTGCGCGCCCATTCGTAATCGCGAAGGTAGCAGACCTCCCGCTCTGTCAGGCCGCCGCCGAGCTGCACTCCGAGGCCATCGTCGCGCACGGCGTCACCGATGAGCCGATCGGCACGCGTCCCGTAGAGCGCGACGAGGCGATCCAGCGTCTCGGGTGCGAGGCCAGGGCGCCGGCGTGCGAGATCCACGCGGTAGCCCGCGACGCCGCCCGGCCCGACGTCGCCGCCCGGCAGCGGCGCGTGGGCTGTCCACGCCCCACCCATCCCGGGGAAAAAGGGCCGAAGACGGTCCAGCACCGCTTCGGCCAGCAGACGGAACGTAGTGATCTTGCCGCCGATGACATTGATCAGTGGGGCGGATCCGGATGTCTGAACGAGATCCAGCCGCCAGTCGCGCGTGACGGACGATGTGTTCGCCGCGCCGTCGTCGACGAGAGGGCGAACACCGGCAAACCGCCAGACGATGTCGGCACCGGTGAGAGGATGAGACAGATAGCGCCCGGCCGCATCGATCAGATACGCCTCCTCTTCCGCGCTCGCGGCGAAGCCTTCGTCGGGCGTTGCGACGACGACTTCCGTCGTGCCGATCATCGTGAAACGCGTGCCGAAGGGCAGCACGAACACGATGCGCCCGTCCGAGTTTTGCAGGAGAAGGGCGTCGTCCGTGCCGGGAATGCGCGGGACGACGATATGCGAGCCCCGCACCAGCCGGAGCAACGGCGCCGCTCCCTCGCGCCCGGCAAGTGCGGCCACCTCCGCGCACCATGGGCCGGCGGCATTCACGATCGCGCGCGCGGAATAGGCGTGTCGTGCGCTGCTCGTCCCGGCGTCGACACGCCAGCCCTCGCCCTCGCGCGCGAGGTGCGTCACGGGTGTTCGCGTGAGGATCCGCGCCCCGCGTTCGGCAGCGTCGAGCGCGGCGACCGCGACGAGCCGCGCGTCGTCGACCCGGCAGTCGTAATAGGAGAAACCGCTGCGGATTTCGGAGCGAAGCGCGCGCCCCATCGGATCGCGGCCGAGGTCGATCGATTGGGACGCGGGAAGACGGCGACGACGAGCCAGCCTGTCGTAAAGGAACAGGCCGGCCCGCATCACGAGGCGCGGCCGCATCCCGGCGACGTGCGGGATGACGAAGCGCAACGGGTGGATCAGATGCGCTGCTCGATCGAGCAGAACCTCCCGCTCGGCGAGGGCGTGCTGCACCAGCCGGAACTCGCGCTGCTCGAGATAGCGCAGCCCGCCGTGGATCAGTTTCGAGCTGGCCGACGAGGTTCCGCCGGCAAGATCACCCTTCTCGAAGAGAACGACCTTGAGGCCGCGCCCTGCGGCATCGGCGGCGATACCGGCGCCGTTGATCCCGCCGCCGATAATCGCCAGATCGTAAACCGTGCCGGACATGCCCGATCCGCGCTCCCGTTCCCTGAGGCTATCGAACACATTCCTCAGAACGCATCAATGGGGGCGGATCGGGAGAGGCTCAGCTCGTGAAGAAGCTCTGCGTGCCGTGCGCCTCGATGGCTTCCGCCAGACGGCCGAGTGCGTGCACGTAGGCTGCGGTGCGCATCGAGATGTTCTTCTCGCGCGACGTGTTCCAGATCGCGCGGCCTTCGCGCTCCACGATCGTCTTCAGCCGCTCGTGGATCTCTTCGAGGGTCCAGTAGAAGCCCTGGCGGTTCTGCACCCACTCGAAGTACGATACCGTCACCCCGCCCGCATTGGCCAGGATATCGGGGAGAACGACGATGCCGTTCTTCTCGAGGATCGCGTCGGCTTCCGACGTCACCGGCCCGTTGGCAAGCTCGAGCACGATCTTTGCTTTGATGTGCGCGGCGTTGCCTTCGTGGACCATGTTCTCGAGCGCGGCAGGCGCCAGGATATCGCAATCGATGCCGACGAGATCGTCGGCCGACATGAGCTCGTGCCCATCCTGCCCGGCCGTACTGATCACCGATTGGCCGTTCGCCTTGGCCGCCAGCAACTTCTGGACGTTGAGTCCGGTCGCGCATTTGACGGCGCCGGACGAATCCGAGACGGCGACGATCTTATGGCCGTCGCCCGCGAACAGGTGAGCGATATGCTGGCCCGCGTTGCCGAAGCCCTGCACGGCCACGCGCGCGGCTTGACCGAGGCCGAGGTCGGCCGCGAGATCACGGACGAGATAGTACCCGCCGCGCGCGGTTGCATCGTCGCGTCCGAGCGAGCCACCGAGTGCGATCGGCTTTCCGGTGATGACGGCCGGCTCTGTCTGTCCGACGATCTGCGCATACTCGTCGGCCATCCAGCCCATGATCATGGAGTTGGTGTAGACGTCGGGCGCGGGGATATCGCGGTTGGGGCCGATGACGCGCGCGAACGCCTGCATGTAGGCGCGCGACAGGCGCTCGAGTTCGGCTTTCGACAGTTGGCGCGGATCCACGCGCACCGCGCCCTTGCCGCCGCCGTAGGGCAGGTTCATCACCGCGCACTTGAACGTCATCCAGAAGGCCAGCGTCTCGACTTCGTAGACATCGGAATCGGGATGAAAGCGGATGCCGCCCTTGGTCGGCCCGCGGGTGTCGTCGTAACGGCAACGCCAGGCGATGAACGATTTGCGCGATCCGTCGTCCATGCGGATCATGAGGCGCGCCTTTGCCGTCTCGCGCGCGTACTTGAGTTTCTCGATCACATCCGGGTCGATGCTGAGATGGGCGGCCGCCTCGTCCAGACGGACGAGGGCTTGATCGAGAAGATTGTCGTGTGACATTCCTGCTCCTGACGTTTGCATCCTTGTTATGCGGCAAGTGCATAAAATGGAGGCACGCCGGCCGCAACCGATGTCTGGAGGCAAATCGTCAAGAAAGAAGGGTTTCGCGGGCCACGCCGGTCCGGGCGCTGCATCGCAGCACGTCCGCCCACGGATTATCGTTCGGGTTTTATGCCGACACGTTAAGGATAGGAGGCGGGCGCAACGGCAAACTGCCCCTTAAGCCGCCGCCGGCGGGGGAGAGGCCAATTTCGGGCGGGCACGGATCGAAGGCTCAGTCGCCCTCGGGCTCTTTGGGGTCCGGCAACGGCTTTTTGGGACGCTCGCCGCCTGCGAATCCACCGAGGTCGTTGGCATTGTCCGCCCCCTCGGAGAGATCGTCTTTGCGATAGGCAAAGCCCTCTCCATACTGCTCGCGCTGACCTTCGCCGTAGGGAAGGTGCTCGTTTTTCTTGGGTCGCGGCATCGTCCTCTCTCCTTGGAGACGCTTTGCCCCCGGGTGGGGGGTGACCGGGGGCAGCGTGGCGGCCGGCGACGCGGGGCAGCGAGCGCGCCGGCATGACGCCAAAACGCGACCGGCTCGCCAGAGTTCCCGACGCGGAGTGTTCCCGACACGACCCCGGCACACGCGCCGCCGAACCAAAAGGTCCACCTCGATCAAGGCTAGGAGCCTGTCAGCTTCAACGCCCTGACGATCTGGACGCGCGATTGCAAAGTGGGCGCATGACTGGGAAGCCTACGCTTGCACGCAAGCACGTCAACGCGCTCATTCCGGAGGCCGTGCCAGCCGTCATCGCGCGGGCGGTCCCGGCCGATGTCGTCAGCTTCTTCAAGCGCTACGGCGGCATTTGGCTGGCGGGCAGCATGACGCTCACGCAGGATGAACTCGTCTACGCACCCAACCGGTTCAACCGCGCCCTTTACAGGAATGTAGCCGTGATCGCGCTGCCGTTGGAGCGCGTTGCGGATGTGTCGGATCGGTACGGGTTCCTTACCCGCATCGTCGACGTGCGGCTCGACGATGGCGCGGTTTTCAACTTCACCTGCTTCGGAGCCGAGCGCTTCGCGCGGACGATCTCTGAGCGTGGCAGGGCAGCGGCGCCGAGCGGTTTAGGTTGAGCTTTCCGCTGGGGGACGCCAGCAGACCCGAATTCGCGCAACGCGGAGATGCGCCGTTGTACAACTGCGGCGTGCGTGTCGGTAAGTCGTTGAAAGAATGGTGGGTGATGAAGGATTCGAACCTTCGACCCGCTGATTAAGAGTCAGCTGCTCTACCAACTGAGCTAATCACCCTGAAGCCGGCGGCGGGGCAGCGATCCCTGAAAAAGCGGGCGATCCCCGGAAAGACGGCAAAGGGGCCCTGAACGAGTTGCTCTAGGGCCCCAAGTGCGCTCCGTCTATCACCAGGAGCGCGCTCTGTCCAGTCGCTTGTCACGCGGCTGCCAAGTCGCGGGTGGCGCCCGCCGCCTCGCCGATTCCGTCAGACGGCCTGCTCGGCCTTGGCCGTCTTCTGCCGCTTCAGCATGAGCTTGGCGAGGGCCGCGACATAGGCCTGTGCCGAGGCCACCAGGGTATCCGTGTCCGCGCCCCGGCCGGTGACCACGCGGCCGTCTTCGGCGAGGCGGACGGAGACCTCGGCCTGCGCGTCCGTGCCTTCCGTGACCGCATGCACCTGGTAGAGCTCGAGCCGGGCCGTATGCGGCACCAGCTTGTGGATCGCGGCGAAGGTCGCGTCCACCGGACCGTTGCCGTTCGCGTGCACCGTCTGCTGGTTGCCGTCGATGTCGAGCGTGAGCGTCGCCGACTGCGGCCCGCCGGTCCCCGCGATCACCTGCAGCGCGACGACCTTCATGCGATCGTGCGCGTGCGCGATCGACTGGTCGACGAGGGCCTCGATGTCTTCGTCGTAGACGTGCTTCTTGCGGTCGGCGAGGGCCTTGAACCGGTTGAACGCATCCTCGAACGCGTTCTCTCCGAACTCGTAGCCGAGCTCCTTGAGCTTGGTGCGGAACGCGTTGCGGCCCGAATGCTTGCCCATCACGAGCGACGTCTTCGCCACGCCGACGGAGTCCGGCGTCATGATCTCGTACGTCTGCTGATGCTTCAGCATGCCGTCCTGATGGATGCCGCTCTCGTGCGCGAAGGCGTTCCGGCCCACGATGGCCTTGTTGTACTGCACCGGGAAGTTGGTGACGGCGGAGACGAGCTTGGAAGCCCGCGCCAGCATCGTCGTCTCGATGCCCGTGCGATAGGGCAACACGTCCGAGCGCGTGCGGATCGCCATCACGATCTCTTCCAGCGCCGCGTTGCCGGCACGCTCGCCGATGCCGTTGATCGTGCATTCGATCTGGCGCGCGCCTGCCTCCAGCGCGGCGAGCGAGTTCGCCACCGCGAGGCCCAGGTCGTTGTGGCAATGCGTGGAAAAGATCGCCTTGTCGGAATCGGGCACGCGCTCGCGCACGGCGCGGAACATCGCCGCGTATTCTTCCGGCGTCGCATAGCCGACCGTATCGGGCAGGTTGATCGTCGTCGCGCCCGCCTTGATGGCCGCGTCCACGCACTGGCAGAGATAGTCGATGCCGGTGCGGGTGGCGTCCATCGCGCTCCACTCCACGTCCTCGACGAGATTGCGCGCGCGGCTCACCGTCGCGGTGATGATCTCGAGCACGTCCGCTTCGCTCTTGCGCATCTGGTGCGCGAGATGGATGGGCGAGGTCGAGACGAACGTGTGAATGCGCCCGCGCTGGGCGTGGCGCACGGCTTCGCCCGCCCGGTCGATGTCGGCGTTGATCGCGCGCGCGAGGCCCGCGACGGTGGCCCGCTTCACGCGCTTGGCGATGGCGGTGACGGCCTCGAAGTCGCCCTCGGATGCAATCGGAAAGCCCGCTTCGATGATGTCGACACCCATGGCATCGAGCAGATCGGCGACGTCGAGCTTCTCGTCGAACGTCATGGTGGCGCCGGGGCACTGCTCGCCGTCGCGCAATGTGGTGTCGAAAATGACGACGCGGTCGCCTGCCGCGTTCTTGGCTTCGGTGGTCATGAAACTCGTATCCTTCCTCGGAGGCCGGCCCGTCTGGCGGAAACCGGCAAAGATCCTGTCGACTTACCGTTCGGGATCCCCTGAGGACCTGCCCGGCAGCAAAGGCCGGGCCCCCGGTTCTCAGGGGCTGGTAAGGAGGAGGGTCAGGAGGCCGGAAAGCGCAGGCCGGGACGCACCGCGCATGGCGGCGCAGACGCTGCGGAGCTTAGCCCCGCCGCGCGTCGAAACGCCGAAACTGTTGACCCTGGGGCTCATGCGAGAGCAGCCTCGGTCTCGATCCAAAAAAGAATTTCCGTTGACACTTACGCGAATCCGGCCCCCGCGCGCAAGGGGGCGGAGCGTCGCTTCAGGGTCTCGTCGGGGAAGATGGAGCGGGCGCCAGGCCACGTTCGGAACAAAAATGACGAGCCACCCTTGTCGGGGTGTCCGCCGGTCGCGCGTTCTTAGAGGAAGCGGGGAGCCTCGGGAGCCGGCATCAAGACGATGCGAGACGTTCAACCGATAGGGAGTGACTGCCATGGTCAACACGGCAAGCAAGAGCAACCCCGAAGCCGCCCGCACCACGGCGGCCGCCCAGCAGCGGCCGAGGGCCACGGTGACCCCACACCTCGTCTGCGCGGACGCGGGCGCAGCCATCGACTTTTACAAAACGGCCTTCGGTGCCACCGAGCTGATGCGGCTCGAAGGGCCGGATGGGCGTCTGTGGCATGGCTGCATCCAGATCGGAAATTCCGCGGTGATGCTGGCCGACGAATTTCCCGAAATGGGCTCGCGGGGTCCCAAGGCGCTGAAAGGCACCACGGTGACCATCCACCTCAACGTCGAGGACGCAGATGCCTTCGCGGCGCGTGCGGTTGCGGCTGGTGCGACGCTTGTCATGCCGGTGGAGGACGCGTTCTGGGGCGACCGTTACGGACAGGTCGAGGATCCGTTCGGCCATCGCTGGTCGATTGCGACCCACGTTCGCGACATGAGCCTCGAGGAGATCAAGGCCGCGATGCCGGCCTTTTCGGATTGCGGCAAGGCGCCGGATTAGGCGCCGCAGCTCAGACCTGGATCTCGCCTGTCGCGACCCGCACGCTGGCCCCGCCGATCCGCACGCTCGTGAGCTTGCCGTTCGTGACGACCAGCGTCAGGGCGATCTGGCTGGGGCGGCCCATCTCGTAGCCCTGCTCGACGATGCGCTTGTAGGTGCCGTCCGGCAGCCCGTCGAAGTGCTGCACGACGCCCGCAAGGCCGACGGCCGCCGAGCCCGTAGCCGGGTCCTCCGCGACGCCGACCTGGGGCGCGAACATGCGCACGTGGAAGGCATGTCCTGTGTGCTCGCACTGGCGTGTGTAGAGGTAGACCCCGATCACGCCCTGCTGGTCGAACGCGCGCTCCCAATGGGCGCCGTTGACGCGCGCACGCCGGATCGCGTCGAGGGAAGCCACCGGCACGAACGCGAACGTGTTGCCGGCCGCGAAGCAGATCGGCTTGTGATTTTCGAAGCCGACCTCGCTCGGCATGAGGCCGAGACCGGCCGCCAGCACGTCCACCGGCGGCAGCGCGCCCGCTTCCGCCGGAAGCTTCGGCGCATCGAATTCGGCAAAAGCGGATGCGCCTTCCCGGAGCCGCACGCCGACACGCACCGTGCCGATATTCTGTTCCAGGATGACGAGCGCGTCCGTCTCGCCGTTGGAGGCGGGCGGGGCCTGGAGTCCGGCGAGCAGCGTGGCCGCGCCGATGGTCGGATGTCCGGCGAACGGCACCTCGCTTCGTGGCGTGAAGATGCGCACCTTGGCCGAATGCGCCGGGCGCTCGGAGGTGAGCACGAAGACCGTTTCGGAGAGGTTGAACTCGCCTGCGATCGCTTGCATCTGCGCGTCGGTCAGGGCGTCGGCCCCGAGCACCACGGCGAGCGGGTTGCCGCCGAAGCGGCGGTCGGTGAAGACGTCGAGGATGTGATAGGTGAGGGCCATAGTGTGTCCGAAAAGTGTGTCCGAAAGCCATCCGTGCGGGAACTGAAGCGGCGCGCACTCTGCCCCATCCCGAGCCCGCCGCAAAGCGCCGCGCCGTCTCAGGCAGGGGTTTTCAAGATGTGTGATGCACCGAGGAGCGCCCGCGCGTAGTCGGGGAGGGTGAGCGTCTGAAGCGCTTCGCCGGGAGAGAGGGCAAGCACGCGGAGGAGCTCGCCCTCGGGTTCGGCTTCAATGTGCCGCCGCGCTTCCCGCGCAAGAGCATCGCCGGAAAGATCGGAATGCCAGGGCACGGCAAGCGAGACCTGATGCCCGGTGAGGGCGATCGCATAGCCCGTCCCCTGCCGGACGTGGGCTGCGGCGAGGCCGGTTTCCTCCACGATCTCGCGTGCGACGGCACGCGCGAGGTCGATCGTCCCATCGGGTGCGACGTCCCGGGCGTCGATGAAGCCGCCTGGAGGCGTCGAGAGACCGTCGTTGAGATGGCCCGGCTGCTGCTGGCAGAGGAGAACGTGCCCGTCGCATGAACGGATCAGCCCCGTGCAGAAGGTATCGCGCACGGCCGCCTCGGGCCACCCGCACGCGCGCCAATAGAGAAAGCTCTTGAAATCCGTCCGGAGCAAGCGCCCCGAAAACACGCCGTCGTCGGACATCGAATAATCCGACAGGAGAAGGATAGTGCCATCGAAATACTGGGGATTTTCGGCCGCGAGGCGCGCCCAGTGTTCCGCGATCTCCGCCTCGTGACGGCGCGAGAACGCCCAGCCGTCGTCGATGACGCGAAGGTCCACTCCCGTCGCTTCGATGACCCGCGTCTCATTCTGTTGCCGCATGGGAGAAAAACCGCCATTGCTGAGAAAAAGCGAAGGCAACCTGCCGTGCCGAGAAAGGCTGTCCGCACCGGGACGGGCTGGCCTCGCAGCCCGGTAAGTCATTAGAATGACATAAGGCGGCCCCCACCTTCGCCGAAAACCAGCGAGATCCCGCGTGCGTGTGATGTTTCGAGGCCAGGCATTTCTGCGGATGGCGTCCCCGGACGTGTCCCGCTTCGCCTCGGCACGCGGCCGGGCCAAAGCAGTTGGCGCGATGCTGGCCGGGCTTTTCATCGCGACGACGCTCACCGCCTGCGCGACCCTGGATCGCCTGCCCGCTGTGCCCCTGGCGCTGGCCTCCGAGATCCAGCCGCTCGACATTCCGTATGCGCGTTTCTATGCCGATGGCGACCCTGCCGTGCTGGAAGCGCTCGCCCGTGAGACGGTGGCCAAGCGTCGGGCCCATATGAAAGCCAAGGGCGCCGCACGCGCCCGCCCCCTGCCGACCACGTTTCTCGCCATCTCCGGCGGCGGGGACGACGGCGCGTTCGGCGCAGGCCTCCTCGTCGGATGGACCGCCCGCGGCGACCGGCCGGACTTCGCGGTCGTGACCGGCATCAGCACCGGCGCGCTCTCGGCTCCGTTCGCCTTCTTGGGCCCGGAGTACGATCACGCGTTGCGCAGCGTCTACACGGAGACGCAGGCCGACGACATCTTCGTCAAGATGTCGCTCATTTCCGTTTTCGAGGGTGATGCCGCAACGGACACCACGCCCCTGCGGAACCTCATCGCGCGCTTCGTCGATCACAAGATGGTCCGGCGCATTGCCGAGGAATACGACAAGGGACGCCTGCTGCTCATCGGCACGACGAACCTCGACCAGGCGCGCTCGGTCATCTGGAACATCGGCGCCATTGCGAAAAGCTCCGACCCGAGGGCGCGCGATCTCATCATCGAGGTGCTGCGCGCGTCGGCCTCTATTCCGGGTGCGTTCCCGCCTGTCATGCTCGACGTCACGGTCGGCGGGAAGCGCTATGAGGAAATGCATGTCGACGGCGGAGCGACGACGCAGATGTTTCTCTATCCGCCGCAGCTCCACCTGAAACGGGTCGAGCGCAGCGATCCGAACCACAAGGATGTCGCCTACATCATCCGTAACGGACGGCTCTTCCGCGATGAGGAAACGGTGAAGCGCCGCACCCTGGCGGTCGCGAGCCAGGCGATCTCGACGATGATCGCGGCCAACGCCGTGAACGATCTCTACCGCATTTACCTGACGGCGCACCGCGATGGCGTGGCCTTCAATCTGGCCTACCTCGACGATGGCTTTGCCGTTCCCTACAAAGGCCCCTTCGACAAGGATTACATGAACAAGTTGTTCGCCTACGGCTATCGGATGGGCGCGGATGGCGTGCGCTGGCACAAGACGCCGCCCGGCTACGATGAGTAGCGAAACCGGAAGGAGACGGATGATCGGCGAAGACATAGAGACCAGGCTTTACTTCGAGGATCTCGAAGTGGGACGCCGCTTTGCGACCGGCTCCGTGACCATGGAGGCGGACGCCATCAGGGCCTTCGCGGCGAGCTTCGATCCGCAACCGTTCCATCTCGACGAAGAGGCGGCCAAGGCGAGCTTCTTCGGTGGTCTCGTCGCAAGCGGCTGGCACACGGCGGCCGTCACCATGCGTCTCTTGGTGACGAGCGGGCTTCCCATCGCCGGCGGCGTCATCGGCGCGGGCGGCGACATCGTCTGGCCGCGTGCGGTTCGCCCCGGCGACACGCTCACCGTCGTCTCGGAAGTTGTCGCGATGAAACCGTCCGCCTCGCGCCCCGAGCGCGGCATGGTGACGGTGAAGAGCGAAACGATGAACCAGGCGGGCGAGGTGGTGCAGGTGATGACGGCTCGTCTCGTCGTTCCCACGCGGGCGTCGAATGCTTCGAAGTAAAAAGCGGCGGAAATGCCGGCTCCACAAGTGTTACGATGTACCATATCAATGTTACACAATAGCATCAGGGTCACTTATTGGACGTCGCGGAAAAAACGATTGGCGAAGCCCGCGTCGAACTCCTAACTTTCTCCCATAAGACAGGCGGGTGACGCACCCCGCCGCCAACCCAAGGAGATTGCCCCATGAAAACCTGGATGAAGCCCTCGGTTCGTGAGCAGGAAGTCGGCCTCGAGGTCACCTCGTATCTGCCGGCTGAGATCGACATCATCTAACGAGCCCGACCGCATCGGATTTCAACGTTCCGGCGCGCAAGTCCTCGGTCAGATATCCAGTCGATCACGTCTCTTACATCGTGCGGCGGTTGCGAAAGCGACCGCCGCTTTGTTTTGCGGTCGAGATTTTGTGATCGACCGCGTCAGGCGTTTGCCGCATTCTTGCCGTGTTCCGGGATTGGACTTGAAATGCCGAAATCGGCGAACACGCGACCATGATGGCTTCGGACCCTGCCAGTCCGAAGCGTGGCTCATCGGTCTCATCAAGAGAAGGGGGATTGATCCGCCGGGGGGCGGCCGAACGCAATGACGTTTGGGCCGGAGTCTTGAGAAAATGAAGCGTGTATGGAGCATCGCCTCATGTCTTACTCAGCCACACCTCCGAGACAGTCCTCTTCGCGGCCATCCAGCAACGTCACCTATCTTCCGCTGAAATCTCGCACGGCCGACGCGGTCGAGGCCGGATCGTTCCGTCCGATCCCGTGTGACGCCGGATGGACGGAGGAGCTCGAGCGCCGCCGCCGGGCCGTCGCCCGTTGGCGTGGGAGCGATGTCGCGCTCAAAGAGACAATGATGCGCACGTCGCGCTGGATCTGACGCAGATCACATCCGAAATGACAAAGGGCGGACCGTTTCTGGTCCGCCCGTCGAACGCTGCGTCCGCCCTGCGCTCAATGGTGATGGTGGTGATGATGATCGTGACCGTCCTTGCTTGCACCACCGCCTTTGGCGTCGCCGCCGATCGGCCGGATCGGGAACGTCACCTCGACTGAGGCTCCGCTCTTGAACGTCAGCGTGACCGGCAGGCTGGCGCCGGCGACCAGCGGCTCCTTGAGGTCCATGAGCATGAGATGCTTGCCGCCGGGTGCAAGCGTCGCCGTGCCGCCGGCCGGAATCTCGATGCCGTCGGGGAGCGCGCGCATACGCATGACGCCGTCCGTCATGGTCATGTCGTGGATCTCGCCCTTGCCGGCGACAGGGGCCGCGACGCCGACCAGCGGATCGGGCGCGCTGCCGGTGTTGAG
>ERZ869909.1773-NODE-1773-length-16513-cov-3.999392_pt1 | contig 16513 bp, 15 predicted proteins | sample MGYA00520892_ERZ869909 | MGnify/ENA primary metagenome ERZ869909 (study PRJEB32215, sample SAMEA104723947) | bioreactor metagenome | biome: bioreactor; feature: anaerobic bioreactor; material: water | place: China | collected 2015-03-12 ...
TGGGGGGGGGGGGGGGGGTGTGGGTGGGGGGGGGGGGTGGGTGGCGGGGGGGGGGGGGGGGGGGGGGCGAGGGGGGGGCGGGGGTGGTGGGGGCTTTGGGGGGGGGGGGGATCCCGAGGGCGGACTTGGAAGAGGCGCGGGAGTCGCTCGCGCTGGTGGGATCCTGGATGCGGGTGCGGGCGGGGAGCGAGGTCATGGAGGGAACGCTGGAGGGCTTGTCGGAGGAGGGGACCCCCCTGCTGCGGACGGCGTTCGGTGCGGTGGTGGCGACGCCGTCGGGCGTGGAGCCGCTGCATGAATGATGGGATCCGTGCAACGGGAGGGTGCGGGTGAGCGAAGGCAAGCCCATGCGGATTCTGCTCGCGACTGTGGGTTCGTCCGGCGATGTCCATCCGTTCATCGCGATCGCTGTGGCGTTGCGGGCACGGGGGCACGAGGTGGTGCTGGCGACGAATCCGTATTTCCGGGAGGTGGTCGAGGGCGCGGGGATCGGGTTTGCCGCGATCGGTGAGCGGATCGTGCCGCAGGAGTTGGCTGCGGAGATGCCGGGAGCGTTCAAGCGGTATGTGGGTGCGTACATGCTGACGCGCCGGGTGTTCCTCCCCCACTTGCCAAAGACTTACGAGGATCTGCTGGCGTGCGCGCGGTCGTTCGGACCGGATGTGATCGTGGGGCATCAGATCGCGTTCGGCGTGGCGTGGATCGCGGAGGAACTGGGGATTCCGTGGGGGACCTGCGTGCTGGCGCCCGCGACGATGCTGAGCGATGAGGATCCAGGGGTGTACCCGATCGGGATGGATGTGCGTGGCGCGCCGATGGCGGTTCGGCGGATGCAGCACTGGTTTGCGCGTCGGGCGATGTCGTTGTTTCTCGATGGACCGATGAACCGGTTTCGGAGGTCTCTGGGGCGCGGCAAGCGATTCGACACCTTTTTCGGGGAGATGCTGTCGGGCTCACTGATACTTGGGATGTGGTCGAGCGCGTTCCGCGGGAGCGCTTCGGACGATCCGGCGACGCTGCGCATCTGTGGGTTTCCGTGGTTTGACCGCAAGGGCGGGGAGGATGGGCTGGAGCCGGGGCTGGAGGCGTTTCTGAGCGACGGCGAGGCGCCGATCGTCGTGACGCTCGGCTCGGTGCTGTCGCATGTGCATCGGCATGTGTACGAAAACGCGCTGCGTGCGATGGAGGATGTGGGAGCGCGCGCGGTGCTGGTGACCGGGCACGAGCACGACGGCGCGTTCGTGAATTCGGAGCGGGTGTATCGCGCGGACTATGTGGCGTATTCGCAGTTGCTGCATCGCGGTGCGGCGACGGTGCATCACGGCGGTGTGGGGACGACGGCGCAGGCGCTGCGGGCGGGGAGGCCGGTGCTCGTGCTGCCGCACGCGCACGATCAGTTCGACAACGCGGCGCGGTGCGAGGCGCTGGGGGTCGGGCTGCGGATGGATGCCTCGCGGGCGAGTGTGAAGCGGCTGCGCAGCGCTTTCGAGCGGTTGATCGGCGATGCCGGGATGCGATCGCGGAGCGCGGAGGTGGGTCGTGCGGTGGGGCTGGAGGATGGAGCGGAGGGTGCCGTGGAGGCGCTGGAGGCGAATTTCGGGTGACGATGCGGGGTTTCCCGAGCGAATCGGGTGGTTGGGGACGGGATTGTGGGGCAATATGGGTGTGGGCGGGTGCGTTGGATCGACGGCCCGGCGGTGTTTCTCCGATGAGGAGAAGAGCGGCCGGATCGTGAGGAGCGGTGACGATGAGCGATGCCATCCGGAGAGCACCGACGGCTTCGATGCGGGCCATCTCGCGCGATCGCTTCGGGGAGGCGGAGGCACGACATCTGCTTTGGCGCGCGGGGTTCGGGGGCACGGATGCGCAGATCGCGACGCTTGCGGAGTGGGGTCCGGAGCGCGCGGTGGACCATCTGCTGGATGTAAACAACGCGGCGGGGTACCCGGGGGTGCGGAGCGATGCATTTGATGCGGGCGTGATCCGGGAATTCACGCGCGAGGAGCAGCGGGCGTATCGGATGGCGTTGCAGCAGGGCGATGAGGCGGCGGTGGCGCGGTTTCGTGGGCTGCGCGAATCGATGCAGCGGGCGGATCGCGACCAGATGCGGAGCGTGCAGCGCTGGTGGCTGACACGGATGATCGAGTCGTCGCGACCGCTCGAAGAGAAGATGACGCTGTTCTGGCACGGCCATTTCGCGACCTCGTACCGAACGGTCGAAAACTCGTACCACATGTTTCTGCAGAATCAGTTGTTCCGCTCGCACGCGCTGGGGAACTTCGGCGATCTGCTCTTCCGCATCATCCGTGACCCGGCGATGCTGAAGTATCTGAACAACGATCGGAACTTCCGCGCCTCGCCGAACGAGAATCTGGCTCGTGAATTGATGGAGTTGTTCGCGCTCGGGGAGGGTCAGTATCAGGAGCGGGACATTCGCGAGGGGGCGCGGGCGCTGACGGGATACACCTATTCGGGGAATGAGTTCATCTTCGATGCGAACCGGCACGACGACGGCCAGAAGCAGATCCTCGGCACGAGCGGGAACCTGAACGGCGACGACTTCGTGAAGGCGATCCTGGCGCGCCGGGCGTGCAGTGATTTCATCGCGACGAAGCTGTATCGATGGTTCGTGGCGGACGACATTCCCGCACGCGGAACGCCCGCGCGGGCCTCGATGGAACGGGTGATCCGCGATCTGTCGGGCGCGTTGCGCCGGCATCGGTACGAGATCAAGCCAACGCTCCGGATGCTGTTTCTGTCCGAGCATTTCTACGATGCCGCAAATCGGCACACGCAGATCAAGTCGCCGGCGGAGCTTGTGGTGGGGACGGTGCGGTCGCTGCACACGCCGGTGCGCGACTTGAACACGCTGCTGGATGCGATGGAGTTGATGGGGCAGCGGCTGTTCTTCCCGCCGAATGTCGCGGGCTGGGCGGGGGGACGATCGTGGATCAATACATCGACGGTCTTTGTGCGTCAGAACACCACCGCGTTCCTGCTGACGGGCATGACGCCGGGGAGCGGACCCGCATTCACGGAGCGTGCGTATGATCCGGCGATGGCGATACGGGATTTCGTGACACGACGACCCGAAGCGGCCCGCGATCCCGAGCGTATGGCTGGGCGATTGCTGGAGGTCATGCTGGGGATGGAGATCGGCGGCGGTCGGCGCGAGAGCGTGGCGCGGGTTCTCGGGGCCGACGGGCAACCCCTTTCGAATGATGGGATCTTGCAGGCGATGATGCTGATCTCGGCGATGCCCGAGTATCAGTTGTGTTGATTGGATCATGCCGGTGGCGCGAGGGCGCGCACCTGTGCGGGAAGGAAAATCGGGAATGGATCTGCACAACTCGAAGGCGTACACACGGCGTGCCTTTCTGGTTCGGGGGGTCACGCTGGCATCGGGTGCGGTGACTATTCCGTACTTCCTGCAGAAGTCCGGCGTTGTGCTTGCGCAGTCGAGCATGCTGAACCCGACGGGGGCGGGTGTTCCGACGGATCGGATTCTGGTGGTGATTCAGCTCGCCGGCGGGAATGACGGATTGAATACGGTCGTTCCGTTCGCCTCGGACGAGTATCACCGGGCGCGTCCGGGGATCAGCATCCGCGCCGAGCAGGTACACCGGCTGTTCCGCCAGAGCGATCTTGGCCTGCACCCCGCGTTGGAAGGGATGAAGTCGCTCTTCGACGACGGCATGCTGACGGTGGTGCAGGGTGTCGGGTATCCGAATCCGAATCGCTCGCACTTCACCTCGACGGACATCTGGCACACGGCGGATACGCGGGGCGTCGGTGCGGGGTGGCTTGGTCGGTACTTCGACAATCAGTGCGCGGGTTCGCCTGCGGCGGATGCCGGGGAGGAACTGGCCGGGCACGCCGGGATTTCGATCGGGCGTAGCGCACCGCTGACGATGCAGGGACGGGCGTACCAGCCGGTTTCGTTCGAGTCGGAGGAGTTGTTCCGCTGGACGGGCGCGGAGGCGAGCCGCGAAGTGGCCGATGCGTACGACCAGATGATGCGCGGCGAGCTTGACCCGAGTGTGGATGAGACGAATCCGACGGCGGCGTTCCTGACGCGGACGGCGATGGATGCGCGGATCGCGAGCGACCGGATTCGTCGTGCGGTGAGCACGACGCCATTGACGAGCTATCCGCGGACCGGGCTGGGCAGGCAGCTCGCGATGATCGCGAGCATGATTCGTTCGGGGCTGGAGACGCGCGTGTACTACGCGACGCTGGGCGGGTTCGACACGCACGCGGGCCAGGGCGGGGCGCAGGGTCAGCACGCGAATCTGCTTCGTCAGTTGGGCGACGCCGTGCGCGCGTTCTACGCGGATCTCAAGGCGCAGGGGAATGACGAGCGGGTGCTTTCGATGACCTTCAGCGAGTTCGGTCGGCGGGTGCGTGCGAACGCATCGAACGGGACGGATCACGGCGCAGCCGCGCCGCTGTTCCTGATGGGGCCGATGGTGCGAGCGGGGATCCACGGCAACCATCCTTCGATGACCGAGCTTGAGGATGGCGACCTGAAGTTCCACACGGACTTCCGCCGGGTGTACGCGACGGTGCTGGAGCAGTGGTTGAAGGCCGACAGCCGCGCGGTGCTGGGCGGACGATTCGCACCGATCCGGGTGATCAAGCAGGGTTGAACAAAGCCGGGCAGAGGGGCCGGGGGATCGGCTTGACCCGATTTGTAGCCAACGCTACATTCATAGTCCGCCGGTAGCGTTGGCTACAGTTCTGTTCCTGCTTCGGAAGGATCGGGTCGATGAGATTGCTGAGAGGGTCGTGCATCGCGGCGAGCGTGGGGTTGATGGCTGGAATCTGCGCAGCGGATGTGTTCGAAAGCGGCATCGCACTGGAGGATCCGGACTTCACGCGGAGCGCGAGCGTGCTGACGCCGGGGCGGCTGCAACTGGAGATGGGCTTCGGCTTCGCGTATGGCGGCGGCGGAGCGTCGACACGATCATGGACCTTGCCCGAGGCGCTGGTGCGGGTCGGCGTGGTCGAGGGGTTGGAGTTGCAGCTCGGTGCGCCGAGTTGGGAATGGCGGCGTGACGAACATGGGCGGCACGAGGGCGCAACGGATGCGGCCGTCGGAGCGAAGTTGCAACTTCTGGAGCAGGATGGATGGATCCCGGATGTCGCGGCGCTCGGATTCATCACGCTGCCGACGGCGACGGACAGTCTCGGCGCGAATTCGGTGCAGGCTGGCGGTGGTGTGGGGGTGTCGTACGACTTCGCTCACGGGATCGAGTTTGACGCCGATTTCATTGTATCATCGCAGCGCATCGAGGGGGAGAACTTCACCGAGTTCGAGCTGGTGCTGAGCGCATCCTTCCCGATCGTGGATGGGCTGGATCTGGTCGCGGAGTACACGGGACAGTTTCGCTCCGGGGGCGGGGACGGACCGGAGCACTTTCTCGGCCCGGGGCTTTCGTACGACATCACGGAGCGGATCGTGCTCGATTGTGTCGTGGGGTTCGGGCTGAACGATCTCTCGGACGATGTGGTGGTCGGGGTGTTGCTCTCGGTGTTGTTCTAGCTCAGCGCCGGCGGCGCGTGACTGCGGCACCGGCGACAAGCAGGAGTGATGCCGCACCAGGCGAGGGAAGCACGGAGACGAGGGGGAGGTCGAGGGACCAGGTCTCCTCGGTGTTGCGGAGATCGAGGTTCTCGCGGGTGGTGACGAGGCCGGTGAGGGCGTAGGTGCCGGGGGCAAGCCCAAGGCCGGTGGCCGGGAAGAGCACGGCATCCTCGATGATCTGGCCGGGATTCTCGCCTGCGGGGAGGAATGTGAAGATGTCGGAGAGCAGAGCACCAAGGACGGAGTCGTACGCGCCGAAGCTGCCGCCGAAGATCTCGACCTGCTCGGGGATCTGGATGATGAGGTTGACTTCGGCATCGGCATTGAAGGAGCCGCTGACGAGGAAGTCGGCGTCATCGTTGGATGTCATCTCATCGGTGAACGCGTTGCCGAAGGCCGCGAGCGTGACGGAGAGGGTGAGGCCCGCGCTGCGCGCCGCGATGGAGCCGTTGGCGAAGGAGAACGAGCCGGGCTGCCCGAGCGCGGGGAAGAGTTCTGCGAGGCCGCCATCGGTTTCGGAAGCGACCGAGAAAAAGGTTGCGCTGGTGAGCATCGCGACATCCTGCTCGAAGGCGCTGGGGTTCAACACATCCTGCGTGTCGATGTTCACGATGAGGGCCGATCCGGACGCGATGGCGTCGGCGGAGCCGGAGAGGAAACCGAGACCGTTCGGGCTTGTGGGGAATGCGAACGCGGTGGGAGCGGTGTGGAGCGCGACGATCGCGCCGGCCAACATCAGCGTGTGACGCATGAGATGTTCCTTTCGGGACTGACTCTCTCGAAGCGCAGCCGTTGTGCGGACGGTTCGCGCTGGTTATCAGTCATCAGGGTACCGCGATGATGCTCCGCCGCAAGGATGGAAGCGAATCGGGGCGGCACATCACACGGTTTTCCCGGGTCGGGCGTGTCTGGAGGGCGAGAAGCGGGTCAGTCGTGCTTCTTCATGATGAAGAGGTAGTTGAAGCCGCGGAGGAAGAAGTTGTCCTGCTCGGCGGCCTTGTGCCAGTTGCCGCGTTTGAGCTTGGCGTTCTGGCGGACGACGCTGATGATGTCGACGGGGTGGAACTTCTCGCGGAGGAGCGCGAAGAGCTCGAAGCCGATGGGCATGAACGGCTTGCCCTTGCGGAACGAGTCGCTGACATAGAGGGCCATGTAGCGCCGGTTGCGAAGGACGCGGTGCATTTCGGAGATGACGCCCGCCATCGCCTCGTAGTAGGCAGTGCCATCGTCTTCGCCGCCGGCGTCGAGCTTGCCGATGCAGTTGGGGTCTTCCGAGTAGTCGATGTGCGTGGAGTAGGGCGGATCGACGAAGACGAAATCGGCAACGCCATCTTCGAGCGGGAGTTTGCGCGCATCGGCGCGGAAGATGTCATCGCGTGACGGCGCGATGTCGTAGCCGAGGGCGCGACGCTTCAGGTCGCGGGCGACATCGATGGTGGTGCCGCTGCCGCACATCGGATCGACGACGAGGTCCTTCTCGCGCGTGTATCGCATGAGGAGCTGCCAGATGACCCACGAGGGCGTGGCGCCGGTGTAGTGCTTGCTGCCCTGCGAACTCTCGGCGTAGTGCTGGGACGGGTACTCCCAGAGGGTTGTGGTGAAGATGCGGAGGGGCGGACGGGCGGGTGGCCTGTTTCCGGGGGGTTTCCCTCGTGCTGGCCTGTTCACGCGAGCCGCTCCGCGTTGGCGACGACTTCGATGAGCTTCTCGATGGTCTGTTCGAGGGGGAGATCGGTGCGTGCGCCCGCGGCGTGCTTGTGCCCGCCGCCGCCGAAGGTCTGCGCCACGAGATTCACATCGACAGATCCGGCCCCGGCTTTGCTGCGGAGCGAAAGCTTGGTGCGCCCATCGGGGGCTTCGAGGGCGAGGGCGACGACCTTGACCGAACCGACGGTTTTGGGGATGTCGACGATCCCGCCGTAGTCGTCGCGCGAGGCACCCGCCTCCTCGAAATCGCGGAGACGGAGCGACATGACGGCGAATTCGTTGTTGTTCTCGAGCCGGAGGGAGTTGAGCGCGCTCCGCATGATGAGGAGTCGTTGGGGTGAGTCGGTGAGCTCGGTCTGCTGGTAGATGGCGTCGGCATTGGTCCCTGCGTCGATAAGATCGGCGGCGGTGCGGAAGGTGTTCGAGGTGACATTGGAGAAGCGGAACCAGCCGGTATCGGTGGCGATGCCGAGGTAGAGGCAGGTGGCGATCTGCTCGGGCAGTTGTGCGGGGGATTTGCTGTTGAGCAGGCGGGCGCAGACCTCGGCGATCATTTCGCACGCGGCGGCGGCGCGGGTCTCGATCCAGCGGAGATCGGCGACGGCCTCATCGCCGTGGCCGTGGTGATCGACGATGATAGTCTGATCCGAGCGGCCTTGGATGTGCGTGCGGACGGCTTCGAGCTGCGACCACGAGCCGGTATCGGTGATGGCGATGCAGTCGGCGGAGGCGAAGAGTTGTTCCTCGCGGTCGGTCGGGGATTCGGTCGGCTCGCGATGGATGACGGGCGCATCCTCGGCGAGGAAGTTGAAGCGATCGGACCATGGGCCGATGTAGACGGCGGTGGCTTCGATGTTGATGGCACGGAGCGCATGGACCAGCGCGAGCGTGGAGCCGACGGCATCGCCGTCCGGCTTGGCGTGGGTCGTTACCACAACGCGGGAGGCGGCGCGGAGGCGTGATGCCACGCCAGCGGCATCGGCGTTGCTGGTCCAGCCCGGCTCCTGGGCGAGTTCGAGTTCTTCTTCGGGAGGCCCGGGCGGGGGGACGCTCATGCACTGATCTCCTCGGGTGTCGCGGCGAGTTCGCGGGCGATGATGTCGCGCGTGCGGGCGACATCATGATGCATTTGCTCGACGAGGGCATCGACCGAATCGAATCGGGCCTGATCCCGGAGCCACGCGATGAAGCGGAGTCGGAGCGGCCAGTCGTATTCCGGGGCGCCCTCGGAGACGGGGCCGTCCCAGTCGAGGATGAAGGGCTCAATGGTGCGCATCGGAGCATCGAAGGTGGCGCGGGGGCCGACATGGACCGCCGCGGGTCTGGAGCGTCCGTCGGGCAGGATCGCGATGCCCGCGTACACGCCGTCGGCCGGGGGCATGAGGGGGGTCTGGAGGTTCGCGGTGGGGAAGCCGATGGTCCGCCCCCGCTGGTCGCCCCGGACGACGAGGCCCTCGACCTCGTAGGGGCGGCCCGTGACCCTCGCGACATCCCGGACGCGGGCGTGGGAGAGCAGCCAGCGAATGATGCTGCTGGAGGCGGTGACGATGGACTGATCGGTGAGATCCGCCTCAACAGGGGGGACGATGACCACCTCGAAGGCGTGGCGGCGTCCGAGTTCGGAGAGGGTGCTGATGGTCCCCGAGCGGGCACGCCCGAAATGGAAATCCGGACCCTCCACGATGGCGGTCGGGGCGAAGCGGCCGACCATCTGGTGGATGAAGCTTTCGGGGGTCTGAGAAAGGAGGTCGGGGGTGGGTTCGAGGCGATGGACCTCATCGGCCCCGGCCTGCCTGAGCCATGTCTCTCGCTGTGAGAAGGTGGAGAGGCGGGGCGGCTCGCGTCCGGGGACGATCTGGGAGATCGGGTGCGGATCGAACGCGAGCGCGACGACGCGGGCACCCTCGCCTGCGATGGCGCGTGCGCGATGGATCAGGGCGGCGTGGCCCTTGTGGACGGCATCGAAGTTCCCGATGGTGAGGACGGTGGGACGGAGCATCAGGCACACGGTATTGTCGCGGGAGATGGGTGGCTACATGCGGAGCCGATTCCCCTGAAAAGGTGGGTATGGCGGGAGACTCCATGCGAGATCGACTCTTGATCGTGGTGGCGGCTCCGTTAGAGGCGGAGGCGGTGCTGCGCGGGCTGGGTACCGACGGGAGCGGGATCGGCGTGGCTTGGGAGTTGGTGCGGGCGGGTCGGCACGAGGTCGTGGTGTGCGGGGTGGGCAAGGCGAACAGCGGGGGGGGCGTGGCGCGGGTGCTGGATCCGGCGGTGCATCGTGGGGTGCTGTCGCTGGGGATCGGCGGGGCGCTGCCGGGGTCGGGGCTGGAACTCGGTGATGTCGTGGTCGGGCGGGCGAGCGTGTTTGCGGACGATGGGATCGAGACGCCCGGTGGATATCAAGGATTGGCGGAGATGGGGTTCCCGGTGGGGATGGGATTGGATGATGTGCGTGTGGAGGGGGATGGGGTCGCGTGCGATCTCGAACTCGGACTCGACGAGCGGTTCCAGGGGTGCGTTGTGCGGAGCGGGGTGATCGCGACGGTCTCGACCTGCTCGGGGACGGATGCGCGGGCGCGGGAGGTGGCCGGGCGGACGGGGGCGGTGTGCGAGGGCATGGAGGGTACGGCGGTGGGGCTGAGTGTGCGGCGGATCAGCGGGGAGGTTGCATTCGGGGAGGTGCGTGTGGTGAGCAACACGACGGGGGACCGGTCGCGCCAGCGGTGGGACCTGCGGGGCGCGTTGGGCGTGCTGGAGCGGATCGCGGCGGTCCTGTAACCCGTTGTCCCGGCGAGGATTGGGGTTCGTGACGGCTGGGGGGGCTGGCGAGAGCTTGCGCGGGGGATCGGTCCATAGGGGACTGAACGACAAGTGAAACTGGGTCGATGAAGCGGGATGCACGACGGGACCGGCAATGTGGTTCCGCGCAGTGTCGGAGGGCAGGGCAGACGATGTCATTCGGACTGAACAAGCCACAGGTCTCGCCGATCGCGGTGGACTTCGGCGTGAGCGCGTTGAAGGTGTTGCAGGTGATCCCGGGCAACAACAACGACTCGCCGACGCTCATCGGTGCGGCCTCTCTGTCGACGCCTGATGAATTGCTGAGCGACGATCAGCAGCGGCTTGCGTACCAGTCCGAGCAGTTGCCCAAGCTGATGCGCGGGATGGGTTTCAAGGGGAAGCGCGCTGTGTGCGCGGTCTCCGCGTTGCAATCCTTGACGCAGAGCGTGCAGGTCCAGAAGGCGGGGAACATCCCGCTTGCTGACATCGTGAAGGAGCAGTTGCGTCAGGCGATCGGACGCGACCCTGCATCGTTCGTACTGCGGACTTTCGAGGTCGGCGAGGTGGTGCGGAGCGGACAGAAATGTACTGAGGTGCTGTGCATGGCGATCCCACGCGAAGTGGTGATGATGCACATGAAAGCACTTCGCAATGCACGGCTTGATCCGGTCGGCATCCAGACGGAGCACATGTCCGTGCTGCGTGCGTTTGATCCGCTCGTGCAGCGATCGAATGAACCGAATGCGCCGTCGATGTATGTGGATTTCGGGTGCGGTTCGACGAAGGTGCTGATCGCGCACGGGAGGAACCCCGTGCTCGCGAAGACACTACCCGCGTACTCGCGGAGCGGCGAGCAGATGATGTCACGGCGTCCATCGACGATCGTCGAGCAGGAAGCGGGAGCTGCCGGCACGACCACGGCGGTGCTCGATGAGGTGACGGATGCGGGGGCGGGCGTCGAGGCGCTTGCCGAGGAGATCGGGATGTGCCTGCGGTACTACCAGGCGTTGTTCCCGGGAAAGACGATGGAGCGTGCGGTGTTCGTGGGTGGGGAGGCGAGACGGTCCGAGGTGTGCCGTGCGGTGGCGAGGTCGCTGCGTCTGCCGGCGCAGGTCGCGGATCCGCTGTCTGCGCTCGCACGGGAGAACGGGAGTTCGATTCGAGGGCTGGCGTTGCAATCGGCGCAACCCGGATGGGCCGTCCCCATCGGGCTCTGCCTGTCGCCGACGGACCTGTAGTGGTCGAGGAGTTGTTGCGTCATGATCAAGTTCAATACCAACAAGCCGAACAACGATGCGACATTTCTCCCCGAGGACTATGTCGAGCGTCGCGCAGAACGGCGGACGAACTTCATCTGCATCACGCTGTTCATGGTGGTGACGGCGGGCGTGGTCGGCGCGTTCTTCGTCACGAACCGGCAGTGGAATGAGGTTCAGGAGTATCAGCGCATCATCAACATCCGGTATACGCAGGCGGCGAAGGACATCGAGGAGCTGAAGAAGCTCAACGCCCAGCGTACGGATCTGATGAAGAAGCGTGAGATCGCGGCGGTGCTGCGCGAGCAGGTTCCTCGCTCGATCCTGCTCGCCGAGGTCATCAATCGACTTCCGGATCGGGCGCGACTCGCGGAGTTTCAGTTGCAGAGCAAACGGGTCGATCCGCCGCCGGTTGCGCGTCAGGTGCAGCCCGCCTCGGCGGGTCGGAGCATCTCGCGACGCCAGACGGGCGGAGCCGCCGCGGCCAATCCCGCGCCCCCGGAGATTCAACCCCCCCGCTACGACACGACGATCGTGATCGTCGGGATCGCTCCTGACAACCGCGATGTCGCCCATTATGTCGCCGCGTTGCACGAATGCCCGTTGCTTCGTGATGTCGAGCTCAAGGTTTCTGAGTTGACGAGGATTCGCGACAACCCGTTGTTGCGGTTCCGGATCGAGGCGCGGATCGATCCGAACGCTGACGCACGGGGCATCGCCCCGCTTGCGAAGCATCGCGGTCAGGATTCGGATGAGGATCCATTCAGTGTCTTCGCCGACGGCGCGGAAGCCGCCGGTCCGGAGGGCCGTTGAAATGAAATTCGGAATTCGTGAAATCGTGTTCGTGATCGTGCTTCTTGCGATGCCGATCTCATCGTACTGGTTCGTCTTCCGTCCGCAGAACGATGAGATTGAGGCGGCTCGGAAGGAGATCTCGCACAAGGAGGCAACGCTCAATCAGTTGGCGATCGCGACCGCACAGATTGACAATCTGCAGCGCGAGAACGAGGAACTGCAGGCGGCGATCGCCAACGCAGAGAGCAGACTGCCGAATACCAAGGAGGTCGAGGTCATCCTCGAGCAGGTCGCCGACCTCGCCCGGCAGAGCCGTCTGTCCATGTCCCGCGTGCGGACCGGGCGCCCGGTGACGGCGGCGACCTACATGGCGCAGCCGATCGAGATGTCCGTCTCGGGGAACCATGATGACTTCTACGACAAGTTTCTCCGGGAGATGGAGAAGCTGGAACGAACGATGCGGATGCTTGATCTGAAGATCGAGCGGAATGACAGAGAGAACGGAACGATGCGCGCGACCTTTACGCTCGCGATCTACTTCGAGCCGGGTCCGGCTGGGAGACCATCATGAGACTGCCTGAACTGCCCAACCACGATCTGCACGATTCCGAGCACGGCGCTGCGCATGGAGAGAGCGCAGAGAAGCCGTTCGGAGATGTCGAGCAGGGCGGATCCTCCGGATCGTCGGTCTCGCGATTTCTCGATCGCTTCGGATCGCTCGTGCTTCTCGGTGTTGTCATCGCGGTGTCGGCAGCGCTGCTGTACGGCATGCGGAAGCTTGGAACTACCGGAAAGCTCGACCTTGTGAACATCAAGATCGACTATCCGGTGGATGGCTTCGCTCAGAAGAGCGCCGAGGATCATCGTGCAATCATCGAGGAACTGCTGCACGGGCACATGGTGTCGCAGGTGCCGATCGACGGCATCCAGATGAACCCGTTCCATTGGCACTGGATGGCCCCTTCGAGCGGAGGCGGTCCGGTCGTTGATGAGGCGGCGCGGCTTGCCGAGTTGAAGCGGCGTGCGGAAGAGGAAAAGCGTCGTCAGGTCGAGACGGCGCTCCGACGCATCCGCCTGAACAGCGTGATCGGTGGCCAGCGTCCGGCGGCGTACATCTCCGGGAACCGGTACGAGGTGGGCGACACGGTCAACGACCTGTTCGTGGTGAAGTCGATACAGGGGCGCTCGGTTGTGCTGACACACGAGGGCCAGGAGTTTGTGCTGACGATCGGTGAGTGATCCAGACCAGGTTTCGGAGCGGACACAGTGACGAAGCTGAGACTCGGAAGGATGCTCGACGATCTCACGGACGGAGGCACGGGAGAGGGAGATTCCGCGCCTCCGAAGAAGACTACGGAGAGCGCTGGTGTCGAACACGGTTCGAAACCGGCACCGCCTCGGCGGGGGCAGAGCGACGATGATGTCAAGCCGTCGTTCGTAAGCGGTTCACCGCTGGCGCGTGCGATTCCTCCAACCACGCCGAGTGGCGCTCAGGCCCCGCTCTTCAAGAAGAACCCCATGACCGGGGAGGACGGTCCTCTGGCGGGAGACGGCTCCACCGCCGAGGATGAGCTGCCGAAGCGCAGCGGTGGTTCTGTCGATGCCGCTGCGGAGGAAGCGCGGAGATCATCGAGGGATTCGAGCGCCGACATGCATCCGGGGGTTGGTCTCGTCGCGGTCTATGATCCGCACGGCGACGGAGATGAAGAAAGAGCCGGGGATCTTGGTGAATTGCTGGTGAAGGAAGGGGTGATCACCCGCGCCCAATTGAGCGAGGCGGAGACGGTGGTGAAGAAGTCTCCGGGGCTGACACTGGCCGCGGTGTTGCTGAGCAGCGGTGCGGATGAGGTTCGTCTGCTGAAGATTCTGGCGCATTCCTCGGGTCTCGGTTTCGAGCGGGTGGATGTCTCGACGAACCCGGATCAGGCCTTCGAGGCCGCGCTCGTGCAGCGTCTGGGCGTCGGTTATTGCAAGAACAATGAGATCCTGCCTCTGCGTACGGAGGGGCAGCGCGTGGTGATCGGGACATCGCGTCCGGATGATGTCTTTGCGGTTGATGATGCGCGCGTGCGGGTGAAGGCAAAGTCGGTGCGTGTGGTCGTTGTGCCGTCGGTGGACATCCGTGCCGCGCTGGATCTTCTGGATGACGGGTCCGAAGAGGACACGGATGTCGAATCGATGCTGGGTGACATCGATGAGGATGATGTCCGCGTCGAGAAGGCGGAGCAGGAGGAGGTCGATCTCGAGCGCGAGGCGGCGGAGTCTCCGGTCATCCGATATGTGAACTACATCATCCAGACCGCTGTGAAGGAGGGCGCCTCGGACATCCACATCGAGCCGGGGGAGAAGTCCTTGAAGGTGCGGTTCCGGATCGACGGCATTCTGTTCGAGATGATGCAGCCGCCGGGGAAGATGTCGGCGGCGATCACATCGCGACTGAAGATCATGGCGAATCTGGACATTTCCGAGCGGCGCGTGCCGCAGGACGGGCGTATCCGGTGCATGGTGAACGGCCGAAAGCTCGATCTGCGTATGTCGACGATCCCGACGGCCGCGGGCGAGAAGACCGTGATGCGTATTCTGGATACGAGGTCGATCTCCGTCGGACTGGATGATCTCGGATTCGACGAGAACACGCTGACCGTGTGGAAGCATCAGATTGAGCAGCCGCACGGCATTGTTCTGGTGACGGGGCCGACGGGTTCGGGCAAGACGACGACGCTGTATGCGTCCCTGCGCCAGATGGATAAGAAGTCCCGGAACATCTCGACTGTGGAAGACCCGATCGAGTATCACCTTGACGGCATCACACAGACGCAGACTCACGAGAAGATCGGGATGACCTTCGCGCGGGCGCTCAAGGCGCTGCTGCGTCAGGATCCTGACATCATCATGGTCGGTGAGATTCGCGACCTTGAGACCGCGCACACGGCGGTGCAGGCGGCGTTGACCGGCCACCTCGTGCTCTCGACGCTGCACACGAACGATGCGCCATCATCGATCACTCGACTGGTGAACATCGGCATTGAACCATTCCTGATCGGTGCGGCGGTGAACGCAACGCTCGCTCAGCGACTGGTGCGGCGCGTCTGCGCGAACTGCCGTCAGGCGGCGGTGCTCACCGAAGATCAGCAAGAGTTCTTCGCGCTGCAAGGTTTCAATGAAGCCGAGGTGTACGAGGGGGCGGGGTGCGCGAAGTGCCGTAATACAGGGCACGCCGGGCGACTTGGCATCTACGAGTTGCTTGTGGTGGATGACCACCTGAGGGACATCGTCGCGCGCAATCCGAATGTGACCGAGTTTCGTCGGATGTGCATCGAGCGGGGGATGGTGTCGTTGCGCGAAGACGGGTTCAGCAAGGTGCGAAGCGGACTCACGACCCCTGCTGAAGTGCTCCGCGTGACGGAATCGACGATCTGAGTTCGATCAGTTCTTCGGTGCGCCCTGCTGCTCGCGCTTGCGCTCAGTCTCCTGCATCAATCGGAAGACCTCCTGAAGACCGGATGCGGGATTCTCCCGCTGCTCAGGATCGGCCTCCGGGATCTCGCTCTCTTCCGCGGCGAGCGGAGATTCACCGAGCAGCTCGGCGAGCAGATCCAGCTCCGCATCGGACACCTCGCCCGATGTGCGCAGGTCACGCATGGCATCACGGTACGACTGACGGTCGACGGAGATATCCGGATCGGATCGGCCCGGGCGCGACATCGCGAGTACGGGGCTTGCGGGGAAGAGATCGAGCGCGACAACGCTGTTGCTTCGACCGAGTAGGAGTCGGTTGTCATCGGTGTCGATGCGGAGGACTTCCCACTTTGCACGGGGGTGGTTCGCATCCTCGAACTGGACGCCCTCTGCGAATTCGAGCATGCGGTTCGCGAGGGGGCCGTTCTTGAGCATCAGCATGGCGACGATCTCGCCATCCCTGACCACAACCGCGCCGAAAGGGCGACCGCCCCTGCCTATGTTCTCCCGCGCCAGCGCGACGGCCTCGCGCAGGAAGCGTTGTTCGTTGTCCATGACGGCGTCCTCGCTGCTCTTCAACCCTGAATCGAACCGAGTGTCGCCGTCATAGCGCCTGTCATGGCTTCACCGAAAGAGGCAGGCGCAAAAGTGCTGCGATAGGAGCGCGCGTCGCCCTGGCGGCCCGGCCACGGAATCCTCACAGCGAGAACAGGTCCGCATCCGCATCTTCATGGCCTGCAAGGGCGGTGCGGATGAGTTCGGCGGCGATGCGCGAGAAGGTTATGCCGTTGCCGCCATAGCCCATCAGCGCGAACACCCGCGGCCTGTTCGGCGCCGCGCCGATCAGCGGCAGGCCCGTGGGTGTCGTGCCGAAGCTGCCGGCCCATGCGAACTCGGGCGTCGGATCGATCGACGGCAGGAGCTT
>ERZ869909.1774-NODE-1774-length-16511-cov-5.385786_pt1 | contig 16511 bp, 11 predicted proteins | sample MGYA00520892_ERZ869909 | MGnify/ENA primary metagenome ERZ869909 (study PRJEB32215, sample SAMEA104723947) | bioreactor metagenome | biome: bioreactor; feature: anaerobic bioreactor; material: water | place: China | collected 2015-03-12 ...
AGGGGGCAGCGCCCCCTGCCCGGCCACTCAAAGATCGCTGAAATCGCCACCCCGCCCGCGCCCTTCGGCAAAACGCGCAGCCCCCGCCACACCCTCGGCCAGCACCATGCCGGCACTGGCCCATTCGCGCCGCAGCCTTGCGGCCAATTCACCCGGCGCCAAGCGCGCTGACAGGTGATCGGCGCGCAAACAACCCTGCGGAAAGCGCGTCAGGCTTTCGGCCAGATCGAGCGCCTCGGCCAGCGCCGCGCCGGGCGCCGCCCGCCGATCGGCCAGCCCGATGCGCAGCGCCTCCCCGGCTGCCACCGGCCGGCCGGTCAGGATCAAATCATTGGCGCGCCCCTGCCCCACCGTGATCGGCAGCCGCACCGTGCCGCCATCAATGAGCGGCACGCCCCAGCGGCGGCAGAACACCCCCATCACCGCATCCTCGGCCATCACCCGCAGATCGCACCAGAGCGCCAGTTCCAGCCCCCCGGCCACCGCATGGCCCTCGATGGCGGCGATGACCGGCTTGCGCAGCATGAGCCGCGCCGGCCCCATCGGCGAGGGCAGCGGCTCGGCCATCGGGTCATCCCAGCCGGGCGGAATATCCAGCCCGGCAATCCAGTCGGCACCATCGCCCTGCGCCGCCGCCTTCAGATCGAACCCGGCGCAGAAGGTGCCGCCCGCGCCGGTCAGCACCGCGGCATCAAAACCCTCATCGGCATCGAAATCGAGCATCGCCTGATAAAGCGCGCGCGCCAGCGGCGGATCGACCGCGTTGCGCGCCGCCGGGCGCTTAAGCGTGATGATCCGCACCCGCCCCCGCGCCTCAAGCGCCAGCATGTCAGACCTCCTCGACGCTCAGCACGCCTTGCAGGCTGCGCATTTCCGAGCGCAGCAGCGGCGTAACCGGCACCGGCTGGCCCAGCTCGATCTCGATCTCGCCGCCATTTGCCGGATCGGGCACACAGAAAAAAAGCGGCCCCAGCGCCTTGCGCGGCGCCTTGGCCGGCGGATGGCGCTGCAGCAATTCGGCCAGCGCCGCCACGGCATCCGTATCGCCCAGCCGCACCCGCAGCCCTGCGGCGCCGGCATCGGCCACCACGCTGTCGATCGGCTGAACCGCGCGTGCCAGCAGCTTCAGCGTATCGGCCTCCATCGTCGCCTCGACGGTCAGCACCACATTCTGCCCCGCCTCCAGCAGATGCCGCGAGGCCTCCAGCACATCGGAAAAGACCGTTACCTCGTAAAGTCCGCTCGGGTCGGACAGTTGCGCAAAGGCAAACCGGTTGCCGCGCGCCGATTTGCGCTCCTGCCGGCCGGAAACCGCACCGGCGATCTTGGCCACCAGCGCCCCGCGTTCAGCGCGCTGGGTGATCTCAGCCAAGGTCATCACCTCCTTGCGCTTGAGCGCGCCCATGTAGTCATCCAGCGGGTGGCCGGAAAGATAGAAGCCCACCGCCTGATGCTCATTGGCCAGCCGGTCCATCGGCAGCCAGTCATTGCCCTGCGCCAGTTTTGGCGGCGGCAGATCGTCGCCGCCGGTGCCAAAGAGCGATACCTGCCCCGAACCCGCCGCCTCATGCACCGCCGCCGACCAGGCGACCAGCGCATCGAGCGCCTCGAATACGCGCTTGCGGTTGCGCTCCAGCTCGTCAAAGGCGCCGGCGCGCGCCAGCATCTCCAGCGGGCGCTTGCCCACGCGCTTCAGATCCACCCGGCGCGCAAAATCGGCCAGATCGGCAAAGGGCTGATCCGCGCGCGCGCTGGTGATCAGCTTCATCGCCTCGACGCCCACGTTCTTCAGCGCGCCCAGCGCGTAGACCAGCGCGCCATCGCGCACCGTGAAGGTGGCCTCGGAGCGGTTGACGCAGGGCGGGATCACCTCGATGCCCAGCCGGTCCACCTCGCGCTTGTAGACATTCAGCTTGTCGGTCAGATGGATATCGCAGTTCATCACCCCGGCCATGAACTCGACCGGGTAGTTGGCCTTCAGATAGGCCGTCTGATAGCTGACCACCGCATAGGCGGCGGCGTGGGACTTGTTGAACCCGTAGTTGGCGAATTTCTCCAGCAGGTCGAAAACCTCGCCGGCCTTCTTCTTGTCCACGCCATTGGCCAGCGCGCCCTCGATGAACTTGGGGCGCTCCTTGGCCATTTCCTCGGCGATCTTCTTGCCCATGGCGCGACGCAACAGATCGGCGCCGCCCAGGCTGTAGCCCGCCATGACCTGGGCAATCTCCATCACCTGTTCCTGATAGACGATGATGCCCTGGGTTTCCTTCAGGATATGGTCGATCGAAGGGTGGATCGATTCCAGATCCCGCTGGCCGTTCTTCACCTCGCAATAGGTGGGGATATTCTCCATGGGGCCGGGGCGATAAAGCGCCACCAGCGCCACGATATCCTCGATGCAAGTGGGCTTCATGCGCCGCAGCGCATCCATCATGCCCGAGCTTTCCACCTGAAACACCGCCACCGTGCGCGCGCTGGCGTAAAGCTCGTAGGTCTTTTGATCATCGAGCGGGATGCGCTCGATATTCAGCGCCACGCCGCGCAGTTTCAGCAGGTCGATGGCATTCTGGATCACCGTCAGGGTTTTCAGGCCCAGAAAGTCGAACTTCACCAGCCCCGCCGCTTCCACCCATTTCATGTTGAACTGCGTGGCCGGCATGTCCGAGCGCGGATCGCGGTAAAGCGGCACCAGTTCATCAAGCGGCCGGTCGCCGATCACCACGCCGGCGGCATGGGTCGAGGCATTCCTGAGCAGCCCCTCGACCTTCTCGGCATAATCCAGGAGCCGCCCCACCACCTCTTCCTTGGCGGCTTCGCGCAGGCGCGGCTCGTCGGCCAGCGCCTTGGTGATGGAAACCGGCTTCACCCCCTCCACCGGGATCATCTTGGACAGCTTGTCCACATGGCCATAGGACATCTGCAAGACGCGCCCGACATCGCGCACCGCCGCCTTGGACAGCAGCGCGCCAAAGGTGATGATCTGGCCCACCTTGTCGCGGCCGTATTTTTCCTGAACGTACTGAATGACCTCCTCGCGCCGGTCCATGCAGAAATCGATGTCGAAATCCGGCATCGAGACGCGCTCGGGGTTGAGGAAGCGCTCGAACAGCAGCGAATAGCGCAAAGGGTCCAGATCGGTGATGGTCAGCGCATAGGCCACCAGCGAGCCCGCACCCGAACCCCGCCCCGGCCCCACCGGAATGTCATGATCCTTGGCCCATTTGATGAAATCGGCAACGATCAGGAAATAGCCGGGAAAGCCCATCTGTTCGATGATGCCCAGTTCGAAATCCAGCCGCTTCTGGTATTCCTCGACGGGCGCGGCATGCGGGATCACCGCCAGCCGTGCCTCCAGCCCCTCGCGCGCCTGGCGGCGCAGTTCCTGCACCTCGTCCTCGGCGAAACGCGGCAGGATCGGCGCACGCTTGTAGGCGATGAAGGCGCAACGCCGGGCAATCTCAACGGTGTTTTCCAGCGCCTCCGGCAGATCGGCAAATAGCGCTGCCATCTCGGCTTCGGTCTTGAAATAATGCTGCGGCGTCAGCCGCCGGCGTGGCTCGCTCTGATCGACATAGGCGCCCTCGCGGATGCAGATCAGCGCATCATGGGCCTCGAACATCGCGGGTTTGGGGAAATAGACATCATTGGTCGCCACCAGCGGCAGATCGCGGGCATAGGCCTGCTCGATGAACCAGCGCTCGGTCAGCGCCTCAGCCTCGGGCGGCTCGCCGCCCTCGCCGGGATGGCGCTGCAATTCCACATAGAACCGCTGCGGAAACTGCGCCGCCAGTTCTGACAGCAGCGCCTCGGCACGCGCCGAATGGCCCTCGCGCACCAGCCGGCCCAGCACGCCGTCCGGCCCGCCGCTCAGGCAGATCAACCCCTCGGCATGGCGCGCCAGCTCCTCGGGCGTGACATGCGGCAGGGCGCTGCCTTCGCGCAGATAGAGGCAGGAATTGAGCTTCATGAGGTTCATGTAGCCCGCCTCGGATTGCGCCAGCAGCACCAGCGGCGCCGGCGGGCTGGGCTTGTCGCCCGGGCGCGCGACCGGCAGCGCCATATCCACCTGGCAGCCGATGATCGGCTGCACCCCGGCGCCGCTGGCCAGAACCGAAAATTCCAGCGCGGCAAAGAGGTTATTGGTATCGGTCACCGCCACCGCCGGCATCGCCTGCGCCTCGCAGAGCTTGATCAATTGCTTCAGCGGCACCGCGCCTTCCAGCAGCGAATATTCGGTATGGACGCGGAGATGAATGAATCGGGGCTGGCTCATGTCGGCATGATGGCCCCGCCGCCCGGCCAGCGCAAGGTCAGTCCAAGGTCAGTCCAAGACCGCGCCCGCGCCACTCGCCGCGCCTCATTTTCAAGCAATTCCCGCAAATGCTTCGCGAAAACCAAAAAAGATACTGCTTGCCAGCAGCAGGTGGCGCATAGTTGACTGGTTGATCAAAGGGCGCGGGGGCGCTTTACGCCGCATCGGGTTCCCCCGCAAAGCCCCATAAGGGAGAAGGCGGCGGATAGAACCATGACCGAGATCGCGTTTCTGCTCAACGGAACGCCGATGCGGGTGGCCGATCAGCCGCCGACCCGCACATTGCTCGACTGGCTGCGCGAGCATCGCGGCCTCAGCGGCACCAAGGAAGGATGCAACGAGGGCGATTGCGGCGCCTGTACGGTGATGCTGAGCGACGAGCGCGGCACAAGGGCGCTCAATGCCTGCATCCTGTTCCTGCCGCAACTGCAGGGCAAGGCGGTGCGCACCGTCGAAGGGCTGACCGCCCCCGACGGCAGCCTGCATCCGGTGCAGCGCGCGATGATCACCCATCACGGCAGCCAATGCGGCTTCTGCACCCCGGGCTTCGTGGTCTCGATGGCCGTCAGCCATCTCAATGGCGAAACCGATCATGACACCGCGCTGGCCGGCAATCTCTGCCGCTGCACCGGCTATGCGCCGATCATCCGCGCCGCCGAAGCCGCCGCGCCGGCCCCGGTGCCGCAATGGCTGGCGAAGGCGACCGATCCCACCGTCTTTGTGCCGCAAATATCCTCGGGGGGAGCGCCCGCAGGGCGCGGGGGGCAGACAGCCCCCCTTCCCGCCGCCCCGTTCCTGCCCGCCAGCGCCGATGAACTGGCCGAATGGTATCTGGCCCATCCTCAGGCAACCCTCGTGGCCGGGGCTACCGATGTCGGGCTCTGGGTCACCAAACAGCACCGCACGCTGGGCCCCACCGCCTTCATCGCCGGCGTCGAGGATCTGCGCGGTGTCCATGTCACCGAGGATGACATTCGCATCGGCGCGGTCACGACCTTGGCCGAGCTGATGCCCGCCATCGCCCCCCATCATCCCGATTTCGCCGAACTGATCCGCCGTTACGGTTCGGCGCAGGTGCGCGCGGCGGCGACGATCGGCGGCAATATCGCCAATGGCTCGCCGATCGGCGATGGCCCGCCGGCGCTGATCGCGCTGGGCGCCATGCTGCATCTGCGCCGGGGCATGCAGCACCGCAGCCTGCCGCTGGAGGATTTCTTCCTCGATTACGGCAAGCAGGACCGCGCGCCGGGCGAATTCGTCGAGGCCGTCAGCATCCCGCGCCAGCCCGACCGGCTGAAATGCTACAAGATCTCCAAACGCTTCGATCAGGATATCTCGGCGCTTTGCGGCTGTTTCACCATCACCGTCAGCGGCGGCATGGTCAACGAGGCGCGCATCGCATTCGGCGGCATGGCGGCGATCCCCAAACGCGCGAGAGCGGTCGAGGAGGCGCTGACCGGCCAGCCCTGGAGCCTCGAAACCGTCAAGGCCGCCTTGCCCGCCTTCACGCAGGATTACGCCCCGATCTCGGACATGCGCGCCTCGGCACGCTACCGGATGCAGAGCGCGCAGAACCTGCTCCTGCGCTATTTCCACGAGGATCAGGGCACACCCACCCGGGTGCTGGAGGTGCGGCCATGAGCGTGCTGAAATCCCTGCCCCATGACGCCGCGCCCCTGCATGTCACCGGGCAGGCGCGCTATGTCGATGACATCCCGGTGCCGGCAGGCTGCCTGCATCTGGCCTTCGGCCTGTCGGAAATCGCCCATGGCGAGATCACCGGCCTGGACCTCTCGGCGGTGCGCGAAGCCCCCGGCGTGGTGGCCGTGCTCAGCGCCACCGATCTGCCTCGCCCCGCCGATTGCAGCCCCTCGGCGCATGACGAGCCGCTTCTGGCCGAGGGCGTGGTGCATTACCTGGGCCAGCCGCTGTTTCTGGTCATCGCCGAAAGCCATCTGGCGGCCCGCCACGCCGCGCGGCTGGGGCGGATCGAATATATCGAGCGCGAACCGATCCTGACCATCGAGGAGGCACTCGCCGCCGACAGCCGGTTCGAGGAAGGCCCCCGCCTCTGGTCGCGCGGCGATCCCGCCGCAGCCATCGCCAATGCCGCGCACCAAATCGAGGGGCGCATCGAGATGGGCGGGCAGGAGCATTTCTATCTGGAGGGTCAGGCCGCGCTGGCGCTGCCGCAGGAAGGCGGCGACATGATCGTGCATTCCTCGACCCAGCATCCGACCGAGATCCAGCACAAGGTGGCCGATGCGCTGGGCGTGCCGATGCATGCGGTGCGCGTGGAAGTGCGGCGCATGGGTGGCGGTTTCGGCGGCAAGGAAAGCCAGGGCAATGCGCTGGCCGTGGCCTGCGCGCTGGGCGCCAGCCTGACCGGGCGCGCCTGCAAGATGCGCTATGACCGCGACGATGACATGATGATCACCGGCAAGCGGCATGATTTCCGCATCGATTACCGGGTCGGCACCGATGCCGCGGGGCGCGTGCTGGGCATCGAGTTCACCCATTACACCCGCTGCGGCTGGGCGCAGGATCTGTCGCTGCCGGTAGCCGACCGCGCCATGCTGCATGCCGACAATGCCTATTGGCTGCCCGATGTGCGCATCGAAAGCCACCGGCTGCGCACCAACATGCAATCGGCCACCGCCTTTCGCGGCTTTGGCGGGCCGCAGGGCATGCTGGGGATCGAGCGGGTGATGGACCATATCGCCCATCACCTGCGCCTGGACCCGCTGGCCGTGCGGCGCGCCAATTACTACCCCGAGGCCGATGGCGGCACTCCGGCGCGCGCCACCCCCTATGGCATGGTGGTCGAGGATTTCATCCTGGGGGCGATGACCGAACGCCTGGCTATCAGCGCCGACTACGCTGCCCGCCGCGCCGCCATCAGTGAGTGGAATGCCGCCAATCCGGTGCTCAAGCGCGGCATGGCGCTGACGCCGGTGAAATTCGGCATCTCCTTCACGCTGACGCATCTCAATCAGGCCGGCGCGCTGGTGCATATCTATCAGGATGGTTCGGTGCATCTGAACCACGGCGGCACCGAAATGGGCCAGGGATTGTTCCAGAAGGTCGCGCAGGTGGCGGCCGGGGTCTTTGGCCTGTCCCTGGAGCGTATCAAGATCACCGCCACCGACACCGCCAAGGTGCCCAATACCTCGGCGACGGCGGCCTCCTCGGGCTCGGATCTGAACGGGATGGCAGTGCGCGCCGCCTGCGAGACGATCCGCGACAGGCTGGCCGAGATGCTGGCCGAGCGCCACCAATGCCGCCCCGAGACCGTGCGCTTTGCCGAGGGCCGGGTGCAGTTGGCCGGGGCCGATTATACCTTCGAGGAGGTCATCGCGATGGCCTATCAGGCGCGCGTCAGCCTGTCCTCGACGGGGTATTATCGCACCCCGAAACTGCAATGGGACCGGCTGAAGGGCGCGGGCCGGCCCTTCCTGTATTTCGCCTATGGCGCGGCCTGTTCGGAAGTGGTGATCGACACGCTGAGCGGCGAATACCGCATCCTGCGCGCCGATATCTTGCATGATTGCGGCAACAGCCTCAATCCGGCGCTCGATATCGGCCAGATCGAGGGCGGCTATGTGCAGGGTGCCGGCTGGCTGAGCACCGAGGAACTGGTCTGGGATGCCAAGGGCCGGCTGCGCACCCATGCGCCCTCGACCTACAAGATCCCGGCCTGCGGCGACCGGCCGGATGTGTTCAATGTCAGTCTCTGGGATGCGCCCAACCGCGAGGAGACCATCCACCGTTCCAAGGCGGTCGGCGAGCCGCCCTTCATGCATGGCATCTCGGTGCTGATGGCGCTCTCGGATGCGGTGGCGGCCTGCGGCGATGGCAGCCTTTATCCGACGCTCGATGCCCCGGCCACGCCCGAACAGGTGCTGGCGGCGGTGATGCGCCAGAGGGGCGGCCATGGCGATTGACCGCGCCGAACTGGCCGCGACATTGGCGCGGCACGGGGCGCTGGTGCGGGTGGTGATCGCCGCGCATCAGGGCTCCAGCCCGCGCGAGGCCGGGGCGGCGATGCTGGTGTGGGAGGCAGATCACGGAACCGGCCAATCGGGCACCATCGGCGGCGGGGCGCTGGAACTGGCCGCCAGCCGGCGGGCGCTTGCCCTGCTGGCTGCGGGTGGCGGGCCGGTTGTGGAACGCGTGGCGCTGGGCCCGGGGCTGGGCCAGTGCTGCGGCGGCGCGGTGACGCTGGTCTATGAGCGTTTCGGCCCCGATGAACTGGCGACCCTGCCCGATGCGGGCGCCCATGCCCGCCCTGTCGAATCCGGGGCCGGCGCCATGCCACTGGCGATGCGCCGGGTGCTGAAAGCCGCGCGCGGCGAGGGGGTGGTGCCGGTGCTCCTGCGGCAGGGCTGGCTGGTGGAACCGGTCGCCCCGCCGGCGCGCCCGGTGTGGATCTGGGGCGCGGGCCATGTCGGCCGGGCGCTGGTGTCGGTGCTCGCCCCCCTGCCCGACCTGTCCCTGACCTGGATCGACACCAATGCCGCGCGGTTTCCCGCCACCCTGCCCCCCGGCGTGACGCAGCGCATCGCGCCCGAACCTGGGCAACTGGTCAGCGAGGCCCCGGCCCGGGCCGCGCATCTGGTCATGACCTTCAGCCATGCGCTGGACCTGGAACTGTGCCACCGTCTGCTCGGCCATGGGTTCGGCTGGGCCGGCGTCATCGGCTCGGCCTCGAAATGGGCGCGGTTTCGCAGCCGGTTGCGGGGGCTTGGCCATGGCGATGCCGCGATTTCGCGCATTCGCTGTCCGATCGGCGATCCGGCACTGGGCAAGCACCCGCAAGCCATTGCGGTCGGCGTGGCCGCCGCGCTACTGAAAGAGCGAAGCGCCGGCAGCCAGAACCGCGCCGCAAACAGGGAGAGTGCCGGATGAGCGTGCCGCTGCTGGCCATCGAGGGGCTGACCAAGAGCTACCCCGGCGTGGTGGCCAACGACGATGTGAGCTTCGCGATCGGCGAGGGCGAGGTGCATGCCCTGCTGGGCGAGAACGGCGCCGGCAAATCGACGCTGGTCAAGGCGATCTACGGGCTGATCCGCCCAGACAGCGGGCGCATGCTGTGGCGCGGCCAGCCCTATGCCCCCTCTGCCCCGCACGAGGCCCGCGCCAGCGGCGTGGCGATGGTGTTCCAGCATTTCAGCCTGTTCGACGCGCTCGATGTCGCCGAGAATGTGGCCTTGGGCATGGATAACCCGCCGCCGATCCGGCAACTGGCGGCGCGGATCCGCAAGGTCTCGGGTGATTACGGCCTGCCGCTCGATCCGGGGCGGCTGGTGGGCGATCTGTCGGCAGGCGAGCGCCAGCGGGTCGAGATCATCCGCTGCCTGCTGCAAGACCCGCAACTTCTGATCATGGACGAGCCGACCTCGGTCTTGACGCCGCAGGAGGTGGAGATCCTGTTTCGCACCCTGCGCCAGTTGCGTGCCGAAGGGCGCTCGATCCTGTATATTTCGCATAAACTCGAAGAAATCCGCGCGCTTTGTGAACAGGCCACGGTGCTGCGGCTGGGCAAGCTGGTGGGCAGTTGCGATCCGCGCGAGCGCAGCGCCCGCGAACTGGCCGAGATGATGGTCGGCACCAGCCTGCATCAGCCCGAACGCCCGGCGCATCAGCCCGGCGAAGTGCTGCTGGAGGTGACGGGGCTGAACCTGGCCTCGGGCGCGGCTTTCGGCACCCGGCTCAAGGATGTCGGCCTTGAAGTGCGCGCCGGCGAGATCCTCGGCATCGGCGGGGTGGCGGGCAATGGCCAGGACGAGCTGCTGGCCGCGCTGTCGGGCGAGTTGCGCGCGCCGCGCGAGGCGGTGCGCTTCAAGGGCGAGCCGGTCGGGCAGCTGGGGCCCATGGCACGCCGCGCCATGGGCCTTTTGTGCGCGCCCGAGGAACGGCTGGGCCATGCCGCCGCCCCCGACATGAGCCTGACCGAAAACGCCCTGCTGACCGGCGCCTGGCGCGAGAAACTGGTGGCGAAGGGCTTCATCGACTGGCGCGGCGCGCGGGCTTTCGCCGAGCGGGTGATCAGTCGGTTCGATGTGCGCACGCCCGGCCCCCATGTTGCGGCGCGCGCGCTTTCGGGCGGCAACCTGCAGAAATTCGTCATCGGCCGCGAGATCCTGCAACGGCCCGAAGTGCTGGTGGTCAACCAGCCGACCTGGGGGGTCGATGCCTCGGCGGCGGCGGCGATCCGGCAGGCACTGATGGATCTGGCGCAGGCGGGCGCGGCGGTGGTGGTGATCAGCCAGGATCTGGACGAGATCCTTGAGATTGCCGACAGTTTCGCCGCCCTCAACGGCGGGCGGCTGAGCGCCAAGCGCCCGGTTCAGGGCCTGAGCATGGAAGAGATCGGCCTGCTGCTGGGCGGTGCGGAAGGAGCAGGCGATGCTGCGGCTTGAAAAACGTCCCCAGCCCTCGAAATTCTGGAACCTCGCCACGCCGGTTCTGGCTGTGGTGCTGACCATGATCGCCGGCGGGCTGTTGTTCGCCGCACTGGGCAAGGACCCGTTCATCGCGATCAAGATGATCTTCTGGGACCCGCTTTTCAGCCAGCAGTTCGCCGCCTATTCGCGCCCGCAACTGCTGGTCAAGGCGGCGCCGCTCATCCTGATCGCGGTGGGGCTGGCGGTGGGCTTTCGCGCCGGTATCTGGAATATCGGCGCCGAGGGGCAGTATATCATCGGCGCGATTTGTGGCGCGGCGGTGGCGCTGGCGTTCTTTCCGGCACCGGGCTGGTATATCTTTCCGCTGATGGTGCTGGCCGGGGCCTTTGGCGGCTGGGCCTGGGCGATGATCCCGGCGATCCTGAAGACGCGGTTCAATACCAACGAGATCCTGGTCTCGCTGCTGCTGGTCTATGTCGCCGAGAAGATCCTCGCCGCAATGGCGGTGGGGCGGATGCGCAACCCCGATGGCGCGGGCTTTCCCGGCTCGCGCAACATCTCGCAATATCCGGCGGCCTCGAATCCCGAACTGATCGCCGGCACCGGCATGCATTGGGGGGTGGTGGCGGCCTTCATCGCGGTGATCTTCACCTATATCATGCTGCATCGCCATATCCTGGGCTTTCAGGTGCAACTGGCCGGTCAGGCGCCGCGCGCGGCACGCTTCGCGGGCGTGGCGCCGGCACGGCTGGTGGTGCTGTGTCTGGGCTTTTCCGGCGCCCTGGCGGGTCTCGCCGGCCTCTTCGAGGTCGCCGGTCCGGCGCGCATGATCTCGATTGATTTCAACAGCTATTACGGCTTCACCGCCATCATCGTGGCTTTTCTGGGCCGGCTGCATCCGGTGGGTATCGTGCTGGCGGGGTTCCTGATGGCGCTGACCTATATCGGCGGGGAGCTGGCACAATTCATGCTGGGTCTGCCCTCGGCGGCGATTCAGGTGTTTCAGGGGATGCTCTTGTTCTTCCTCCTGGCGCTTGACGTATTGTCGAACTACCGCCTGCGCCTGAACTTTGGGGAGGCCGCGTGATGGATCTTTCCTCGATCAACCCGGTGGTGCTGATCGCCGCGCTGATGGTCGCCGCCACACCGATCCTGCTGGCCGCCATCGGTGAGCTGGTGGTGGAAAAAGCCGGGGTGCTCAACCTTGGTGTCGAGGGCATGATGATCACCGGCGCGGTGATCGGCTTTGCCGTCGCCGTGAGCACCAGCAACCCCTATCTGGGTATGCTGGCGGCGCTTTGCGGTGGCGCGGCAATCTCGCTGATCTTCGCCGTGCTGACCCAGCTTCTGAAGGCCAATCAGGTGGCATCGGGGCTGGCGCTGACGCTTTTCGGGCTGGGGTTCTCGGCACTGCTGGGGCAGGGTTTTGTCGGTATCGTGCCGCCGCGCACGCCCAAGCTGAGCTTCGGGTTTCTCAGCGAGATCCCGGTGCTGGGGCCGATCCTGTTTCGCCATGATCCGATGGTCTATCTGTCGATCTTTCTGGTCGCCGGGGTGTGGTACTGGCTCAACCATACGCGCGGCGGGCGCATCCTGCGCGCGGTCGGCGAGAACCACGATGCCGCGCATGCGCTGGGCTACCGGGTGCTGCGGGTGCGCATTCTGGCGATCATGTTCGGCGGCGCCTGCGCCGGGCTGGGCGGGGCCTATCTGAGCCTGATCCGGGTGCCGCAATGGACCGAAGGCATGACCGCCGGCGCCGGCTGGATCGCGCTGGCGCTGGTGGTCTTTGCCTCCTGGCGGCCCTGGCGGGCGCTGGCCGGTGCCTATCTTTTCGGCGGCGTGCTGGTCTTGCAGCTTAACCTGCAGGCCGCGGGGGTGCGCATCCCGGTGGAATATCTTGCCATGTCCCCGTATCTGATCACTATTCTGGTTCTCGTGATCATGTCTTCGGGCCGCGCCCGCAAGACCCTGGCCGCCCCCGGTTCGCTGGGCCGGCCATTCCATGCCGCCGGGTGAAACCGGCGCTTCAACCCCGGGCTGCGGCCCGCCAACTGGGAGTCTTACCATGAAACGCAGACATCTTCTTGCCGGCAGCGCGCTGGGGCTGGCGCTGGCCGCCGGGCTGGGCACCGCGGCGCTGGCCAATGATCCGCTGAAAGTGGGTTTCATCTATATCGGCCCGGTCGGCGATCACGGCTGGACCTTCACCCATGATCAAGCCCGGCTTGAGGTCGAACAGCATTTCGGCGATGCCGTCGAAACCACCTATGTCGAGAACGTCGCCTACGGCGCCGATGCCGAGCGGGTGATGACCCAGATGGCGCTTTCGGGCGTGGACATGATCTTCGCCACCTCCTTCGGCTATGGTCCCGATGTCAACGCCGTGGCGCAGCGCTTCCCCAATGTCGCATTCGAGCATGCCACCGGCTACATTCAGGAGGCGCCCAATGTCAGCCTCTACAACGCCCGCTTCTATGAAGGGCGCGCGGTGATCGGCCATATCGCCGGGCGCATGACCGAGACCAATACCGTCGGCTATATCGCCTCCTTCCCGATCCCCGAAGTGGTGATGGGCATCAACTCGGCCTTCCTGCATGCCCGCGCCGTCAACCCCGATGTGCAGTTCCGCGTGGTCTGGGTCTATAGCTGGTATGACCCCGCGCAAGAGGCCTCGGCCGCCGAGGCGCTGATCGAGCAGGGCGCCGACATCCTGATGCAGCACACCGATTCCACCGCGCCGGTGACCATCGCGCAGGATCGCGGCATCTTCGCCTTCGGGCAGGCGTCGGACATGACCGCCTTCGCGCCGGAATCGCATCTGACCGCGATCCTCGATGTCTGGGGGCCCTATTACATCGACCGTATTCAGGCGCGGATGGATGGCACCTGGGAAGCCGGCGATGTCTGGCACGGGATCAATGAGGGCATGGTCGGTTTCGCGCCCTTCAACGAGCGTATCCCGGCCGATGTGCGCGCCGAGGCCGAGGCGATGATCGCCTCGATCAGCGCCGGCGAATACCACCCGTTCACCGGGCCGCTCAACCGGCAGGACGGCACCGCATGGCTGGCCGAGGGCGAAACCGCGCCCGATGGCGATCTGCTGGGCATGGGCTTCTATGTCGAGGGCATGACCGGCGAAGTGCCGAACTGACCTGACGGCAAGGCGCAGCCTTTGGAAAGCCCCCCGCGTGGGGGCTTTTCTATTGGCTGGCCTCAGGCGGCGCGGCGGCGGGCGCCCAATGTGGCTTCCTCGGCCAGCGCACCGATCAGCTCTTGCAGCAAGCTCTGCGCGCGCGCATCGACCAGCGCGCCCGCATCATCAAAGGCCGCAGCCCCGCCGGCCACCAGCACCTCGGGATGGGTCAGCACCCGCGCGCGCAGCGGATGCAGCATCCAGCGCAGCATGGATTGCGCGCGCTCGCCACCCGACCGCCCGCTGGCCGCCGAAACGATCGCCACCGGCTTACCCTGAAGCGGAAAACCCTTGACGCGGCTCACCCAATCGAGCGCGTTCTTCACCACACCGGGTGGGGCCTTGTTGTATTCCGGGCAGGCGATGAGCAGTGCATCGGCGGCACGGATCTGCCCGGCCAGCCGGCTCACGGGCTCAGGCAGGCCATCCGCCTCCAGATCGCCGTCATAGAGCGGCAGGCGCAGATCGCCCTCCTCGGCGATGCCGGGAAACAGCGCCGCGCCGGCCTGCATCAGCTGGCGGTTGATCGAGGCGCGGCGCAACGAGCCGCAGAGCATCAGAAGGCGGGGTTGGGGCATGGGAACTCCTTGTTTTGATGTTACCTAATGCTTCCCCGCCCGGGGGCAAGGTTGCACGCCGGTCGGTGATCGGCGATGCTGGCGGCGCATAACAAGGGAGCATGACATGCGCCACGGCGGGCAAATTCTGATCGACCAGTTGAAGATCCATGGGGTGCGGCGGGTGTTTTCCGTGCCCGGTGAAAGCTTCCTGGCGGCGCTCGACGGGCTGCATGACAGTGGTATCCAGAACGTGGTCTGCCGGCATGAGGGCGGCGCCTGCATGGCCGCCGAGGCCCATGCCAAGCTGACCGGTGAGCCCGGCGTGGTTTTCGTCACCCGCGGCCCCGGCGCCACCAATGCCTCGGCCGGCATCCATATCGCCCGGCAGGATTCGACGCCGCTGATCATGTTCGTCGGCCAGATCGACAACCGCCACCGCGACCGCGAGGCCTTTCAGGAGGTCGATTACCGTGCCTTCTTTACCCCGCTGGCCAAATGGGCCAGCGAGATCGACCAGACCGACCGCATCCCCGAATACGTCAGCCGCGCCTTTCATCTGGCGAAATCCGGCCGGCCCGGCCCGGTGGTGCTGGCCCTGCCCGAGAACATGCTCGATGCCCAGGCCGATGTGCCCGACATTCCCGCCATCGCCCCCGCGCCGCCCGCCGTCTGTGCTGATCAGATCGACGCGGTGCTGGCCATGCTGTGCAAGGCGCAACGCCCGCTGGTGATCGCCGGCGGCTCGGTCTGGAGCACGCAGGCCGCGCATGATCTGGCGCGTTTCGCACAAACCTTCGATCTGCCGGTGGTCGCCACCTTCCGCCGCCAGGACCGGATGGACAACCGCCACCCGCATTACGTTGGCGATCTTGGCGTGGGCATGAACCCGGCGCTGGCCCGCCGGCTGGCCGAGGCCGATTGCCTGCTGGTGATCGGCTCGCGGCTGGGCGATATCGCCAGCGGCGGCTACGAGATCCTCAATCCCGCCAATCCGGGCAAGGTGATCATCCATATTCACCCCGACCCCGATGAGCTGGGCCGTGTCTTTCGCCCCGATCTGGCCTTCGCCGCCCCGGCGGTGGATGTGCTGGCCCGGCTGGCGCGGCGCGAGGCCCCTGATCACCCGCATTGGACGGGTTGGACACAGGGCGCCAAAGCCGATCATCTGGCCTGGATCACCCCGCGCGAGACACCCGGCGCAGTGAAGCTGGAACAGGTCATCAGGCATCTGTCCGACACCCTGCCCGATGACGCGATCATGACCAATGGCGCCGGCAATTACGCCGCCTGGCTGCATCGCTATTTCCGGGCGCGCGCCTTTCCCGGCCATCTGGCGCCGACCTCGGGCAGCATGGGTTACGGCCTGCCCGCCGCGCTGGCCGCCAAGCTGGAACACCCCGAGCGCGTGGTGGTCTGTCTGGCGGGTGACGGCTGTTTCCAGATGACGCTGAACGAGCTTTCGACCGCCCGCCAATACGGGCTCGCCTTCGTCAGCATCGTCTGCAACAACGGCCGCTACGGCACGATCCGCATGCATCAGGAGCTGCATTTTCCCGGCCGGGTCAGCGGCACCGACCTGTTCAACCCCGATTACACGGCACTGGCGCGGGCCTATGGCGGGCATGGCGAGACCGTCACCCGCACCGAGGATTTTCCCGATGCCTTCGCGCGCGCGCAGGCCAGCGGGCTGCCGGCGGTGATCGAATTGCAGCTTGACCCGCAAGCGCTGTCGCCGGGCCGCGATCTGGGCGAAACCCGCGCCGAGGGCGAGCGCAAGGCGGCCGCAGGCTAGGCGGTGCCGCCGATCAGCACCAGCAGCAGGAACAAGGCGCCCGACAGCATCGCCGCCGCCGGCACCGTGACCACCCAGGCGGTGAGGATGGTCAGCATATGTGCGCGCCGCACCACCTTGCGGCGCGTGCGTTCCTCGACCGGCAGTGCCGAGAGGTCGCGGTTCTCCTTCAGCACCCGCTCGTGATACCATTCGCGGTAGAAACCGACGCCGAAAATACCGCCGATGGCGATATGGGTCGAGC
>ERZ869909.1775-NODE-1775-length-16510-cov-4.129435_pt1 | contig 16510 bp, 13 predicted proteins | sample MGYA00520892_ERZ869909 | MGnify/ENA primary metagenome ERZ869909 (study PRJEB32215, sample SAMEA104723947) | bioreactor metagenome | biome: bioreactor; feature: anaerobic bioreactor; material: water | place: China | collected 2015-03-12 ...
TTGACGCCAGCCGGCAGCACGCAGCCCATGATCCCTTCGTCGATGGCGGATGCCTCGATGCCGGCACGCTCGATGGCGGCGCGAATGGCGGTGGCAGCGAGCTCGGGCGCCGTCATGCTTGAAAGGCTGCCCAGCATGCCCCCCATGGGGGTACGAGCCGCGGAAAGAAAAACGATATCGGTGGGGCTGCTCATGGCGTGTTCTCCGGAGAGTGGCGGGGGTTGTGGCGGATAATTGTGGCGGATGTTGTCAGTATAGGATCCGTTACGAGCACCGGGCGTTCAGGCGCATTGACCTGTCGGCGGGGCTGTGTTTTTCTCAAGATCAACCAAGCAAGCGCTAGTGTAAACCCGATGAATGTCGTTAACGAGTCCCCTCGTCGCAAGGAATTGACCCGTCTGGCTGCCCAATTGTTCGTTCAGGAGGGCTTTGATCGGACGACGGTGCGTATGCTCGCCCAGGAGATGGGCATCAAGTCCGGCAGCCTGTTCCACCACTTTCGCGACAAGCAGGAGATCCTTGCCGCAGTGATCGAGGAGGGGACCCAGAACGCCCTGACGCTGGCGCGCCATGCGCTCGAGCAGTGCGGCGCCTCCCCCGAGGAGCGGCTGCACGCCATGGCTCGGGCGCATCTGGAAACTCTGCTCACCGACCGCAACGCCCATGTGGTGGCGCTCTATGAGTGGCGGCGCCTGGACAGCGAGGCTCGGGCGCACCTCAGCCACCTTCGAGATGCCTATGAGGCGCTGTGGGAAGCGGTGATCGATGAAGCCCTGGACGACGGACTGGTCCATGGTGATCGCTTCCTGGTGTCGCGCTTCGTCATGGGGGCACTGAACTGGACGGTACGCTGGTATGACCCCGAGGGCCCCCGCAAGCCCGAGGACCTGGCCCATGAACTGATCGCCATGATCGCTCCCTCAACCCACATCGCCCAGGTGGGGTCGACCAAGGTATAGCCTTCCCGCGCCGTCGTAGGGGTTGCCCTACGCGTGCTTTGCTTCTAGCTTGTACCTAGCGCTTGCTAGGTTGACGCTTACGTCAACTGGATCTATCCAGGAGGGTGAGTCTTCTCTAGCCGGCAGGTATAGCACGGCGGTATCGCGCCAGGCGGCCACGATGGCGGCTGTGGAGCAGCGAAACGCGTCACCCATTGCCAACAACAAGCACAAAGGAGCTATCGGTTCACATCGCGCGCCACCCGGGCCACTTCCGGTCGGTAGCAAGGCGCAGCGCCGAATCGGGTTCCGAGCACAAGAGGGCAGTACATGAGCACCCAATCCCTTCCCGAGTATTCCGCCTTTCTCGAGCGCTTTTCCATCGATGAGGTTATTGCCCGGCTCGACGATCATCGGGACGGCAAGTTCAACGCCTTCGAGTCCTGCTGTGGCCAGCACCTGCGCCAGGGGCGGGGGGATGTGCTGGCCCTGGTGCATGAGGATACCAAGGGTAACGTCAACCGGATGACCTACGCCGAGCTCGAGGCCGAGAGCGCCAGGCTGGCCGGCTGGTTGGCCGAGCGGGGCCTGGGGGTGGGCGACCGCATCGCCTGCATGCTTCCGCGCTCCCCTCAACTGCTGGTGGCGGTGCTGGCTAGCTGGCGTATCGGCGCGGTGTATCAGCCGCTGTTCACGGCCTTCGGTCCGGACGCCGTGGACTATCGTCTGGGGCGCGCCGACACCAAGCTGGTGATTACGGATCACGACAACCGCTTCAAGTTCGCGGGGCTGAGCCAGTGCCCGCCGGTGCTCGCCGTGGGCGGGCCGAGCAACGAGCATGGCGATGATCTGAACTGGAGCGATGCCCTCGCTCACTCTCCCATCGAGACCCAGCCGCCGCGTTTGGCACCGGATGCCCCGTTCCTGCAGATGTTCACCTCCGGCACCGTGGGCAAGCCCAAGGGGGTGGCGGTGCCGCTCTCCGGCATGCCGGCCTTCGCCCTTTACATGGAATTGGCCATCGACCTGGGGGAGAACGACCGTTTCTGGAACATGGCCGATCCGGGCTGGGCCTATGGTCTGTATTATGCCATTGCCGGGCCGCTGCTGCTGGGTGTCACCACCCATTTCTGCGAGGCGGGCTTCAGTGCCGAGGGGGCCATGGCCTTCATGAAGCGTCATCGCATCACCAATTTCGCCGCCGCTCCCACCGCCTACCGGCTGATGAAGGCATCGGGGCTGTTCGACAGCGCGCATGAGATGCTCGAGCTTCGGGTGGCAAGCTCCGCCGGTGAGCCACTGAATACCGAAGTGGTCTCCTGGGTCGAGCGTTCGCTGGGCTGCCCGGTCATGGATCACTACGGACAGACCGAAACGGGCATGACCTGCTGCAATCACCACGCCCTGCAACATCCCAAGCATGTCGGCGCCATGGGTGTGCCGATGCCGGGCTATCGGCTGGCAATTCTGGATGCTGAATACAACGAACTGCCTCCCGGTGAGCCGGGCGTGCTGGCGGTGGATGTCGAGCGGTCTCCCGCCCACTTCTTTGCCGGCTATACCTGGCAGGAGAAGCATCCCTTCGCCAAGGGCTACTACCTGACCGGCGACGTGGTCATTCGCAACGAGGACGGCACCTTCCAGTTCGCTGGCCGCGACGACGATATCATCACCACCGCCGGATACCGGGTTGGGCCCACTGACGTCGAAAACACGGTCATGACCCATCCGGCGGTAGCGGAATCCGCGGCCGTGGGGCAGCCGGACGAGATCCGTGGAGAGATCATCAAGTCCTATATCGTGCTGCGCGACGGCTACGAGGCAAGCGATGCGCTGGCCGACGAGATTCGTCAGCAGGTGCGCGAACGACTTTCCACTCACGCCTTCCCTCGCGTGATTGAATTCGTCGATACACTACCCAAAACGCCCAGCGGCAAGATTCAGCGGTTCAAGCTGCGTGCCGATGCGGCTGAACAGGCAAAGCTGGAAGCTACGAAATGATGAGGGAGAGAATTCGATGCATTTGAAGGACAACACATTCCTGATTACCGGTGCCGCCTCCGGTCTGGGGGCAGCCGCGGCGGATCGCATTGTCGCCGCCGGGGGACGGGTGGTGCTGTGTGACCTCAACGACAGCGTGGCGGCACATGCCGAAAGCCTGGGCGCCGCCGCCAAGGCCTGCCGTGGCGATGTGACATCCGCTGGCGACATGCAGGCCGCGGTTGATGCCACCGTGGCGCTGGGGGGCGAGAAGGGCATGGCTGGCGTGGTGCACTGTGCCGGCGTCGTTAGTGTCGCGAAGCTGATCGACCGTGAGGGTAATCCTGCCGATCTCGACGCCTATGCACGCACCGTGCAGATCAACCTGGTGGGTACGTTCAATGTCATGCGCCTTGCGGCAGCCGCCATGGCGTGCAACGCACCGGGGGAGGACGGGGAGCGCGGCGTGATCATCAATACTGCCTCCGTTGCCGCCTTCGATGGTCAGGTGGGGCAGTGCGCCTACAGCGCTTCCAAGGCAGGGGTGGTGGGCATGAGCTTGCCGGCGGCTCGCGAGCTCTCGCGGCATGGCATTCGCGTCATGGCCATCGCGCCAGGCGTGTTCCAGACCCCGATGATGAGCGAAATACCCGACGAGGCCGCCAAGGCCCTGGCTGCCTCGGTGCCTTTCCCCAAGCGGCTCGGCAAGCCGAATGAGTTCGCTCGCCTGGTCGAGCAGATCATTGGCAATTCGATGCTCAACGGTGAGGTGATTCGCCTGGACGGTGGCATTCGCATGCAGTAGTTGCATCCGGCCGGCGACGAGGGCTTGGCATGAATTGGCTGGCGCGCTAAGTTATTGTGCAATCAATAATCCGGAGCGCCAGCCATGGCCCAGCATGACACCTGCTCTACACTCCAGCTCGAACATCAGCTCTGCTTCGCCATATACTCCACCTCCCTCTTGATGACCAAATTCTACAAGCCTTTGCTTCAGGCGCTGGGTCTCACCTATCCGCAGTACTTGATTCTTATGACGCTGTGGGAAGAGGATGGCCTTAGCGCGGGCACCATCAGTCGTCGGTTGATGACCGACACCGGTTCGTTGACCCCCATTTTCAAGCGGCTGGAAGCCGATGGTCTGCTCAGGCGAGTACGTAGCACCATTGATGAGCGGGTCGTCGAACTGTTCCTCACCGACGACGGCAAGGCGCTACGCGAACGCGCCGAGGAGATCCCCGATTGCGTGGTGATGGCCAGCGGCGAGTCCTTCGACGACCTCAATGCCCTCAAGGCACGGCTGGAGATGCTGCGCGCGAGGCTCCAGGAGGCGATGCCCTGACGTAGCTCGCCACGGCCACCCCGATATGCAGGGGCGGAAGCGAAGGCTATCTACAGCAGCATACGCCTTTAGCCCAGTTCGCTAAATCGGTTCAAACAAGCGCTTGACTCTCCGGCTGTGGCAGGCTAGTTTCAAACACATGTTTGAAAGCGACGTCTGCCGCTTTCACGCGCCCGACATCAGGCGACCTTCTGTGGCTAGCTATTGTGGCGACCCTTTGTGGCGACCCTTTGTGGAGAGTAAAAATGCCCGACTATCAGGCCCCCCTGCGCGACCTGCGCTTCGTAATGGACGAGATGCTGGACTTCCCTGCTCACTACGCCCGCCTGCCGGGCGGTGAGGAAGCGTCTCCCGATGTGGTCGCTGCCATTCTCGAAGAGGGCGCGCGCTTCGCCCGCGAGGTGTTGCTGCCACTGAACCAGAAGGGGGATCAGGAGGGGTGCTTGCTCGAGGGCGGTGAGGTCAAGGCGCCCAAGGGTTTCAAGGCGGCCTACGAACAGTACGTGGAAGGTGGCTGGCCGAGCCTGGCTGCTGCGCCGGAGCATGGCGGGCAGGGCCTGCCTCATTCGCTGGCCATGGTGCTCAACGAGATGGTCTGTTCCACAAACTTGGCCTGGGGCATGTACCCGGGGCTTTCGCATGGCGCCGCCGATGCCCTGCGTCATCACGGTACCGAAGAGCAGCAGGCCACCTACCTGACCAAGCTTGTGGAAGGCGTCTGGACCGGCACCATGTGTCTGACCGAGCCCCACTGCGGCACCGATCTGGGCTTGATCAAGACCCGTGCCGTACCGACTGCCGACGCTGCTTACGACATTACCGGCACCAAGATCTTCATCTCTGCCGGCGATCATGACATGGCCGAGAACATTGTCCATTTGGTGCTGGCCAAGCTGCCGGACGCCCCCGAGGGTTCCAAGGGCATCTCGCTGTTCGTGGTGCCGAAGTACCTGCCCGATGCCGACGGCAATCCCGGCGAGCGCAACGGTGTTTCCTGCGGCTCCCTGGAACACAAGATGGGTATCCACGGTAACGCCACCTGTGTGATGAACTTCGATGGCTCACGCGGATATCTGGTAGGGGCGCCCAACAAGGGCCTGGCCTGCATGTTCACCATGATGAACGCGGCTCGACTGGGCGTGGGTATCCAGGGCCTGGGCCTGACCGAGGCGAGCTTCCAGAACGCTCTGGCCTATGCTCGTGATCGCCTGCAGATGCGGGCGCTCTCCGGCCCCCAGGCGCCCGAGAAGCCCGCCGACCCGATCATTGTCCACCCGGACGTGCGTCGCATGCTGCTGACCCAGAAGGCCTTCGCCGAAGGTGGCCGCATGCTGGTGCTCTATACCGCTCAGATGCTGGATATCGTCGAGCATGGCCAGGATGCCGCCGAGCGCGAGCAGGCGGAGGTGCTGCTGGGCTTGCTGACACCCATCGTGAAGGCGTTCCTTACCGAGGTGGGCTTCGAGGCCACAAACGAAGGGGTGCAGGTCTTCGGTGGCCACGGCTTCATCCAGGAGTGGGGCATGGAACAGCTGGTGCGCGATGCGCGCATCACCCGCCTTTATGAGGGCACCACGGGCATTCAGGCCCTGGACCTGCTCGGTCGCAAGGTGCTGATGAGTCAGGGCGAGACGCTCAAGGTTTTTACCAAGCAGATCCACAAGTTCTGCCAGGCCGAAGCCGATAACGCCGAGCTTGCCGAATTCACTGCGCCGCTGGCCAAGCTAAATGCCGAATGGGGCGAGCTGACCATGGGCATTGGCATGAAGGCCATGCAGGATCGTGAGGAAGTGGGCGCCGCCAGCGTCGATTACCTGATGTACTCAGGCTACGTGACCCTGGCCTACCTCTTCGCCCGCGCGGCGAAGCAGGCCGGTGCGGCACTTGCCGCCGGCAGCGACGATGCGGCCTTCTACGAGGCCAAGATCAAGACGGCGCGTTTCTACTTCACGCGGTTGTTGCCGCGGACCCGGGCACATGCCGCCATGGTGCAGGCCGGGGCGGAGCCGCTGATGGCGCTCTCCTCCGAGGACTTCGGTCGTGGTTTCGAAATCTGATTCAACCAGGCATCTCTCTCGGTCAGTTGTCTGATCGGTGGTTTGCGGCGGGCCTTGCCCGCCGCTTTTTTTTTGGCGGTGTCGCTGGTGCCGGCGGTGGCCGGGAGGCATCATGGTCACCCCATTTCATCCCCGTATGGCCCAACGGCTCGGGGGCGATCCAGCATGGACCTCGCGCCCGCATGACTGCAATTCCTCATCTCGAAGCCCCTCTGGTCTCCCTTCCCGAAGGGGCAGGCCTGGAGGCCTGTCTGGGAGCCCTGTTCCGCTGCCTGCGTGCCGGCAGCCCCGACCGTGCCGCCGAGCGGATAGAGGCGCTGGTGGGGTATCTGCACGATGAGCCGGAGCGAGCCCGTCTGGTGGCAGAAGGCATCTTCGGCCGTTTTTCCCGATTGGAGATCTACCCGGCGTTGGTGCGGCTGGGCATCCTCTCTCGGGAAGGCCTTTTTCGTGAGATAACCACCCGGCTCTATGACCGACTGAATCCGCCACCCGTGGACCGGCAGGACTCCAGCGACCTGCTGGCCAGCCTGCTCACGCGCCACGACAAGCCCTGGCTCGAAGCGCTGCCCGCCGACGCCTGGCTGCGGCTGGGCAGGGTCCTGCTGGCGGCCTTGAGCCCCGACTCCCGTCACCAGGCCCGCGTGCACTTGGAAGAGGAGTGTCTCTACGCCCTGGAGATGCTGGCCATCTGGGTGGCGGCGGAGGAGCTTGACCCGGAACTGATGCGCATCGATGAGCGGCTGACCCGCATCGGCTCCCCTTTGATTGCCCTGCAGCGGGAGGTTCACGCCTTCGTGGAGCGGCGTTCCGCGCCGCAAGGCGGGACCGGCAGCGATGATACCGAGGCCCTCGACCATCTCTGGGTCATGCTGGACCAGTGCAACGACCAGGTCGCCCGCTTCCGGCGGCGAGGTGCCGGAAGCCTGGGATCGTCCGCCAATGCCTCCCACCTGATCGAGCGTCTGGAAGAGACGCTCAAGCGGATCGAGAGGCTGATCGTGCTGATTGGCCTGCAGTACCGGGTCGCCGGACCGAGAACCGCGCTGCGGCTCTGGCAGGAGCTGCTGCTGGCCACGGCAGAGAGGGACAGTATCCGCGCCGTGTGGAAGAAGAGTACGCGAATGGTGTCGCGCAGCGTCACCCAGAACAAGAGTGACCACGGCGAGCACTACATCTCCCGCGATCTGCCGAGCTACCTTCGGCTGATCGCCACCGCGGCCGGCGCAGGCGTGGTCATCGCCGTGATGGCGCTGATCAAGATCACCATCGAGTCATGGGAACTGTCGCCGCTGCCCCAGGCCGTGCTGGTCAGCCTGAACTATGGCCTGGGTTTCGTGCTGGTCCACCTGTTGCACTTCACCATCGCCACCAAGCAGCCCGCCGTGACTGCGGCGAGCTTTGCCGCCGAAGTCGAGCGCAATCGCCACGGGAAGGCCCTGGGCCGCAAGCTGGCGAGGCTGCTGCGGGATGTGAACCGCTCACAGTGGGGCGCCGTCTGGGGCAATGTCTCCGCGGCACTGGCGACCGCCTTGGTCATCACGGCGATTGCGCTTGCGGTCAGCGGCCAGGCGCTGCTCTCGGGTGAGCAGATCACCTCTCAGCTCAAGGCGATTTCTCCGCTCCATAGCCTGGCGCTGTTTTATGCGGCCATTGCCGGTGTCTGGCTGTTCTGCGCAGGCATCATGGCCGGTTTCTTCGATAACCGTGCCGATCATATCCGGCTGGAACGGCGGCTTATCGGGCATCCCGCCCTGCAGTGGCTGTCGCCGGGACGACGGGAGCGGTTGGCGCACTATCTGCACCACAACTACGGCGCTCTGGCCGGCAACTTCCTGTTCGGCGTGCTGCTTGGCATGACGGGTTATCTTGGTCTTTTGCTGGGCCTGCCGCTGGACATTCGCCATGTGGCCTTTTCCTCGGCCAACCTGGGCTTTGCCAGCTTCAGCGATTTTCAGGGTTGGGTGGGGTTTCTGGTCGGGCTGCTGTGCGTGATGATGATCGGCTTCGTCAACCTCTGGGTGAGTTTTGCCCTGGCCCTGATGGTGGCGCTGAGGTCTCGGGGCTGTCGTATCGAGCCGGGCACTCTGCTAAGCGGCGTCAAGGAAGAGTTTCTCCGCGAGCCCCTGCGGTTTTTCCTGCCGAGGGTTCGCTCCAGCAGGAAGGGCGATACCGGGGAGCTTCGCCAGGATCGTCACTGATCTTTTAGTGATTCCCGTCAGGCACATGAGACTGCTTCCAATGGGCAGGGCATAGGCCCTGCCCCTGGTCACATCAGCATGGATGCAAGTCGGCGCTAGACGTAGAAGTCCAGGTCCTCTTGAGCCTTCAGCAGGTCCCGCATCGTGATCGGATCCTCACCGAAGAAGAAGATGAGACCCCAATGTGTGCCGAAGGCCGACCGATCCGGCACCGTCTCTTCGGTCGGGGCCACCAGTTCGTGGGACTCGAAGTACGGGTGCTCAATGGTTTCCTTGGGCATCTCCAGCTTGCTGACGACACGACGCCTCGGGTACACGCCGAAGCAACCCGCATAGCCTTTGGCGTCGACCACCTCGCGAGGGAAGAAGGCATCGACCTCCTCCTTGGTGCTCTTGGGGTCGAAAACCAGCATGGATGCCTGATAGGCACTGAATCCGTAGGCGCGCTCGATGAGTTCGAAGGCTTTGAACCCGGGTGGGCGATAGGCAACCTCTCCGAAGTACATTTCTCCGTCCGCCGCCACGAAGTACTCGGGATGGATCAGGCCAAACTGGATGTCGAACGTCTTGATCAGCTTCTCGATCTGCTTGGTGATGGCGTCACGCCAGCTCTCGAGCTCCCGTGTGGCGGGAACGAACACCGAATAGCCCAGGGTCACGTACTCCGAGATATTCAGGAACTTGATCTTGCCGTCATGAATCCACGCCTCGACGGCAAACTCCCAGCCGTCAAGGTGGCTTTCCATCAGCAATGGATATTCTTCGGCTGGTATGCTGTCGATCTCATCTATCTTGCGGATCATTCGGTGTCCCAGACAGCCAGCCTTGTCGAAAGCCTTGACGTGGATGGGATCATCGGGGTCGCCGTCGAGCTTGAGCAGCGTCTGGTTGACGCGTTTCATAAAGCGGATGATGTCTTCTTTCTCGTGGGCTTCCTCGAAGATACCAACGCGAATGCCGCCCAACTGGGCGCGTCGCTTCATCAGTGCCTTGTCCCTGAACAGGATGGATTGCCCGAACATGCGGGGGTTGTCCATCAGGACGGAGTTGATCGCGCCAGACCATTCGACGGTTTCCTCGAACAGTGGTATGGCCACGTCAACGCCTTCCTCCTTGAGCCGTTGCGCAATCTCCACAGATCGATCATTCAGGCGCAAGAAGTCCCATTGCATGTACGGGATCTTGTTCGCTTCACAGAAATCGGTGGCCCAATCAGGCGCCACCACGATATAGCGTCGATTGAATTTCTGTGCGGCCTTGATGGCATTGACGCTCCAACCCAGTAGCGCGATATACCCCTTGCTGGGGTCCTTGGGCGTTTCGGTTCCCTTGACCGAATCCATTGTCGGATCGATCCAGCTTGAAACATCCTTGGTCACCGGGGTTTCTGATGCAATCGACATGTCTTGCTCTCCTTCTGCCCTAGGCAGAAAATTGATGCTCGCTTACGAGCGGTGTTGTCGAACTTGCCTGCCAGGCATCTTCGGCTAGCGCCCCGATGCCCAGCTATCCCAGGCCAGACACATGACCCGGTCCACTTCAGCGGTTGGGATATCGGTCGGCTCGCCCTTTTCGAGCGGGTCGTAGTGAAAGACGTATAGCCGCGATGCGAACTGGGCAACCGGCAGCGAGGCCTCACCGTAGAGTTCGCCATTGCCTTGTGTCGATGTGACGATTCCCTGGCCCCAATCCTGTCCGCTGTCGTTGTTGGGGTTGAAAAAGTACACCCGCATGACCTGGCTCGGATCGAGCGCAAGGCGCTGGATCGTGATGGCGTGCCAGCCGAGAAAGCGCATGGCGCTATCGGTCACGGCAATCCCTGCTGGCTGCGGATTGATTACCGGAATATTGCCGTTGTAGAAGGGGTGATAAGCCGCATAGAAGTCACGGATAAAACCCTCGAAGTCCTTCAGGCCGCCAGTAAATACATCGACCGCGATACGAAATCCATGGCCCACATGATCGCCGTGGAACTCGGCGTTGACCCACATGTGGGGATCTTCTCCGCGCCCGGCACTGCGGCGTCCCATCTCGAAGTAGATGCGATCGAGGTGAGGTACCGTGAGCAGAGAGACGGCGTCTACATCCACGGGCGGCTCAGCGGCCAGGCCTGCCCCGAGTTCGCGGGAGGAGATGTTGTGACCTTCGAAGCGCATCACGATCTCGTCGTCTCGCGCCGCCCAGGCGACGACCCGGAGCAGTTCTGCAGGAGTATTGAAGGCCCACATGGACAAGGCGCGCGTCGATTGACAGGTGGGGTAGTTACCCTGACCCACGCCCAGCGGCCGGCCCAGCACATTGAGAACGTCGGCAAGCAGGAAGCATTCCGGCGAGCGGTGCTTGCCGAAGACAGCCACGATCTTCTGTGCCGCGGTGTCGCACAGCGTCAGTCTCAGCTGGCGCCACAGAGAGGGAGCCATCGGAGGCGAGTACAGAATGCCTCGCTCGAGCATCATGGCCAGGCCATAGGCGGCCTGACTGGTTTCGGGAAAGAGGGCCTCATCAATCAGCGTATGGATCAGTGCCGGGTAACAATGAAAGGCGTCTGCCCCCGTCTGACTCAGGCCCAGTGCCGTTGGGATCAGCGCGTTCCATCGGCTCCGCAGGTAGCGGATAAACCCCGGCATGTAGGGCGATACCAGTCCGGTGCTGTGCATGGCCTGGGCAAAGGCAATGGCCTCCTGCAGCAGGGCTGCGTCGTCCATGCTTGCCAGCCGCTCGGCGTACGCATCAAAGCCGGGATCTTCGCGGCAACCTTCGGTGGGGCCGAAGACCGCATTGACGAGTCTGCGGGCATCCTCGCTGGCCCCTCTCCCCAGTGTGTCCGGCGTGTGCAGGCAGGCGGCGATCTGAGTCACCATCTGCTTTACGCCATCGACCTGTACCGGACGCTGCTCGAGAATTCGCCAAACCTCGGCCACAAGATGCTCCAGAAGATTCTGGTAGCCCAGGTGTCCAAGCAGGTAGTGATACAGATTCTGGACGGCGTATCCGAGCCGATCAGGCCGCAGCCGGTCGCTCTCCTGCAGGTCGCTGACCACGATATCGAGATTCATGGCCATCACCTGAGCGAGGAAGTGATTGGCGTGCTCTGCCGAGACCGAAGGGTGCAAATAATCACCCTTGGCAATGGCCAGGAGACGGATCTGGCTCAGGACCTCGACTTGGGTGGTGACCGGGTCGCCGTGGCGTACGGTACGCACGGCGAGCGAAGGCACCAGTGTTTGGGGGTAATTCCAGTCGCTGCCAGCGAAGAACCCGGCGGCCTCGATCACCGGTACACGCCTGTAAAGAGCTTCCAGCCCCCTGGTATCGAACATCAGGGGGCGTGCCGTCTCGATCACCTCGAATACGGGAGAAACCTCTGCAATGGCATTCGCGTTGCAAAGCCGCTCGATGGCGGCATCGAGCGACTTGACAAGCTCGTCTAAAGAGCCGTTGTCATGGTTGGCTGTTCCGTGCCTATCAACGCTCATCCAACTACATTCCGCCCTATCTCCTCCCATGTCAACCACAGGAGCGGCGGTCATGCTCAAGGCATTTTGCCGCCAATAGTGTCGCTTGCCATGGCGCCCATCTCAGCGGCAAAGCGCCTCTCGGGCTTGGTCGCGGCTCGCCTCATGGCCGGAGGGCAGGAGGCCGGCCGGATTGGTCAGCCAGGCGACGATATCCTCTTCGGTGCGAGCGCGTTGAGTATAGCGGGTCAGCATATGGTAGCCGCCCGGGTAGAGCGCCATGCGCCAGCCAGGCGTTTCGGCCGGGTCTGGTTCGGGAAGATTGTCCAGCAGGGCGCAAAACGCCTCCGGTGGGATGACCTGGTCCTCGTCGCCATAGAGGATGAGTGTCGGGCCCGGCAGCTCGCTGGCGGCTTCCAGGGCTCTTCCCATTGCCTGGGTCAAGCCAGCCAGGGTGTCGATACGAGCGCTGCGTAGAATCAGGGGATCTTTGGCCAGTTGTCGTTTGATTGCCTCGTCATCGGTGGGCTCTATTCCCAGGCGCCGCGTGGTACGCACCGAAAAGGACACCTGCGGTATCAGGCGGACGCCGAGCCACAGGCCCAGCCGTTGATACCACGGCATCGCCTGTTGCCCCCACACGGCGGGGGCGATTAATACGCTGCCATCCACGGGTGGTGGCGAGTCGTCGGTGATGGCGAGTATCACAACTGCAGCCCCCATGCTCTTGCCGACCAGGTAGAGAGGGGCGTGGGGATGGCGTTCGCGCAACAGGCCGGCGAGCAGTGCCACGTCATCGCTCAGTCGCTGATGCCCCGCCCACAGGCGACGCTGGGCGGTGATGCCGAAGCCGCGCTGGTCATGGGCATAGACTTCCACGCCCTGGCGAGTCAGCGCGTCTGCCAGCACATTGAAGCTACCGGCGTGGTCATTGAAACCGTGCACCGCCAGAACTACGCTGCCGGCTTCACCTCGGGCGGGCCAATGGCGTAGCGGAAGGCGGTAGCCATCGTCGGCAACGACCTGGTGTGTCGTGAGTCTTGGCTCCTCGGCGCCCGGGCCGGGTGACTGCAGCGTTGCGTTGCTGGCACAGCCGCTCGAAGACAGCAGTGCGACCAGTAAGGTGTGCCATAGCCAGGCGGGCCTGACCAGGCGAGTTTGCAGCGGTAGTGGAAGGGTAGAGCGCATACGGCTCATGGCATGGCCGGGTAGCCGAGAGCTTGGCGAAGCCGGTCGGCATGGGCCGAGATCCAATCAGGGGAGACGGGGCCCCAGTCGCGTATCACATAGCGTCCGATATTGTGCCTCTCGCCGTCACCGGGTTCGAACTCGCAACAAATATCGAGTTCCGCCAGGGCCGTGATGGTGTCCTGGGCGGTGCGCCTCGGCATGCCGGTTACCTCGATGATGGCCGGCACGCTGGCGATTCCGGTCCTGACCAGGTGTGCTACGTAGAGTCGACGGTAGAAGCTGGATCGGGTCTTGCTGAGGGGCATGTCGGTTTCCTGGGTTTGTGCTGTGCCATTGGTTCGTCGAGCCGGGAGCGAATTGCCGAGTACCGGTAAAGGATAGCGTCAGGGCCAGTGGGTTAGCCACCGGCAACCGAGGCGGCCGGTTGCAGGTGAAGGATGGAAGAATTGCCTACAGTATTGGGAGCATGGTGAATTGATGAGCCTTTCACTTGTCATGGGGATAGGCAAACGATGAAGGTCAAACGGATCAGGGAGGAGAGATATGACCATCAAACCAGTGAATGAAGCTGAATTGTTGGCCCAGGTGGGGCGCTGCATGTTTGGTGAGCGAGTGGTTGTGGAGCGCGAGGGCAAGCGTTTCTCGGCGCGGGTTCAGCACGTCGGAGCCACCGGGGTGAAGGTCATACCCGAGACGATTCTGACGGAGCACGACGGCGAGCCCGGCGACATCCAGGGCGTAATGGTTTCGTTCGCCGATATCAGGGAAGTCGAAGTGGAGGGTGATACCTATCGATTGGAATGAACGGTAGCGATGGAGCAGACCCGCCTAATCACGGGGTTGCGCATGGGAGGCAAGGCGCTCCAGGGCGCGCTTGAGGCGGGGATTCTCGGTATCGGCGGCGCAGGCGGCGATCTCGGCGGCGGCGGGTGCCGGCAGCTGACGCACTTGGCGTGGCGGCACCTTGAGCGGGCGTACCGGCCTCACCTTGAGCGTGAACCCCGAGACCGCGGCGAATTCCGGCAGCTGATGGAGCAGGGTGAGCAGGCGCTGCTGTTCGTAGCGTAGCCAGGTCAGCCACACGGCCCGGTCGGTGATGATCGTCAGTTTCCCTTCGCGAAAGCCCCCGACGTGGACGTGTTCGCCCACCTCCTCCGGCAGGTGGTCTCTAAGGTGCTGCTGGGCGCGCGCGATCAGCTTCGCCGTGCGCATCAGCGGCGCCAATTCGCCGCCGCCGCCCAGCAGACGAGACATGGGCTGTGCGCGTGAACGCTTAACCTTTATACTCATGAGCTTATTCTCGGGGGCAGAAGCCTTCTCCAGGTTGCCGATAGCGACCTTGGCCGCTGTCCTGATGTCCAACGCCCGTGGTTACGGCAAAGCCTAGCACGCTCGGGAGATACGCTACAGCATGACCACCGTCCTGCCCCTAGGCCAGACCGTCGGCGACCCGAACCCCGGGGCGGCGGCACGCCGTCGCCAGCGCTCGCGCTGGTGGCTGGCCGGCCTGTTGGTGAGCTGCCTGCTGCCCGCCGGGCTGAGTCAGGCAGAGACCCTGCGGCTGGCGGAGCGTGTGGTACAGACCTGCATCCTCGCGCCAACGCTGATGCGTGCCCGCTGCCGTTATGTGGCACGCCGCCGAGCGTTGCCTCACTGGCCGCCACGCAAGCCAAAGGTCGTGGTATGCCGTGTTCGCCCTTCGCGGCTGGTGCCGCCCTGGCGGTGCTGGCCCGCCGCTCATGACGTCCTGACGCGCCGCGGCCCACCGGGTCCGCAACGCCACCTCTGAAGCCATCGAATCCTGCCGGTGGGGGCTTGGCGGTATGCCATGCCCGCTTTCACTACTGGCCGATTGTCATATGCCGATATTGGACGTTTCATGATCAATTCTCTTTTACGCAAGGTCGTCGGCTCCAAGAACGACCGTGAAGTCAAGCGAATGCACCGCCAGGCCTCCGAGGCAACCGCCCTTGAGCCGCAGTTCGAGGCGCTCGACGATGTCGCGCTCCAGGCGCGTACCGGTGAATTCCGCGAACGCCTCGCCGCTGGTGAGACCTTGGACGCGCTGATACCCGAAGCCTTCGCCACGGTACGCGAGGCGAGCAAGCGGGTGATGGGCATGCGTCACTTCGATGTCCAGCTGGTGGGCGCCCTGACGCTGCACCGTGGGCGCATCGCCGAAATGAAGACCGGCGAGGGCAAGACCCTGGTCGCGACCCTGGCGGTCTATCTCAATGCATTGCCGGGCAAGGGCGTGCATGTGGTCACGGTGAACGATTATCTGGCGCGCCGTGATGCGGAGTGGATGCGTCCGCTGTATGAATTCCTTGGGCTCTCTGTGGGCACCATCTACGCTGGGCAGAGCTCCGAGGAGAAGCGTGCGGCTTATTCCAGCGACATCACCTACGGCACCAACAACGAGTACGGTTTCGACTACCTGCGCGACAACATGGCCTTCTCGCTGGAGGACAAGGTGCAGCGGGGCTTGCATTACGCCATCATCGATGAAGTGGACTCCATTCTCATCGATGAGGCGCGCACGCCGCTGATCATTTCGGGTGCGGTGGACGAGAACACCGAGCTCTATCAAGTGGTGGATCGGCTCGCGAAGCACCTGGTCAAGGGCGAGGTGTCTGAAGACCCGGACGTCCCGGTCAGCGGCGACTTCCTGATCGAGGAAAAGCAGAAGCAGGTGGAGATCACCGAATCGGGCCACAACAAGGTCGAGGAGCTGATGCGAGAGGAGGGGCTGCTGGGCGAGCATGATTCGCTCTATGCCGTACAGAACCTCAATCTGCTGCAGCATATGCATTCGGCGCTGCGCGCTCGCCATCTCTACCAGCGTGACGTCGACTATATCGTTGCCGAGAACCAGGTGGTGATCGTCGATGAACATACCGGGCGGACCATGCCGGGTCGTCGCTGGTCCGAGGGCCTGCATCAGGCGGTGGAGGCCAAGGAGGGGGTGCCCGTTCAGCGCGAGAGCCAGACCCTGGCATCGACCACCTTCCAGAACTACTTCCGCCTCTACGAGAAGCTCGCCGGCATGACCGGCACCGCGGATACCGAAGCCTTCGAATTCCGCCAGATCTATGGACTGGATGTGGTGGTGATCCCCACCAACCGGCCGCTGATCCGCAAGGATCTCAATGATCTGGTCTATCTCTCCGCCGAGGAGAAGTTCGAGGCGATCATCAAGGACGTCAAGGCTGAGACCGAGGCGGGACGGCCCGTACTGGTGGGCACGGCATCCATCGAGACCTCCGAGTATCTGGCCGGCCTGATGAAAGAGGATGGCCTAGCCTTCAACGTGCTCAATGCCAAGCAGCACCAGAGCGAAGCCGAG
>ERZ869909.1776-NODE-1776-length-16508-cov-28.409287_pt1 | contig 16508 bp, 2 predicted proteins | sample MGYA00520892_ERZ869909 | MGnify/ENA primary metagenome ERZ869909 (study PRJEB32215, sample SAMEA104723947) | bioreactor metagenome | biome: bioreactor; feature: anaerobic bioreactor; material: water | place: China | collected 2015-03-12 ...
ACAATTTCGTAAGGTCCTGTGGGCAATCCCCAGTTCAGGTTTACGGCTGTTTGTGGTGTGTTGAGGGCTGCAAAAACGGCTCCCGGAGGATTGGTGCTTTCCAGCAATTCAACTTGCATAACATATTCATCGCCCGGGTTCAGGAATATGTCTTCTGAATAGGGTGAAAAACCGGGTTTTGTCACATTGACGGTATTGGGGCCTGACCATACTTCCAGCGAAAACTGGCCATTGCCGCCCGTAGTAAAGATGGCAGTACCGCACTGTACTACAGCGCCAACAACGGGCTGCATGGTGTTGGCATTGAGCACAACGCCCATGATTTGTGCCGGTGCAAGCGGTTCAATTTCCAATGCAATATTGGGGCGTATGGATTGTACAGACCCAGCGGCCAGTAAGCAACCTACAGCTCCGTCAGTATATTGTCCCACGGTTCTGCCGGGTGCAGAGCTTCCATAAACATTGGAGTAGGAAGTCCAGGAAGTATTGTCGAAGCATACTTCAAACATGATGTTGGATTGCCCGTCCCAGAAAAACGGGGTGTTGAACACGTGTTCCTGCCAGCCGGCAGTCATTACGGTATAGGTTCCGAACCACAACTCAGTCCAGCCGGTGTTCACAAATGCACTCATGGTAGTGGCTGAAGTGGTTTGTGCGCTGATCCTGAAACCGTTCATTGCCTGGTAGCTTGGGTTGGGCGAAATAACATTGAAGCCCATTTTGGTAATCTCACCGGGCGCTCCGCCTGCAAGCATCATTTCATCAACAGTAATGAGTACCTGCATACGGCTGTCGTGCCAGTAAGTAGCATAAGGATATCCGCTGGAGGAAGTTCCGGTTCCAATTACAATCTGGATCGGGCCGCTGGGGCCGCCGGCGCCTACAGTGAGGGTAAAATCTCCGGAATTTCCGTAATTAATGGCATCACATGGGCCAGTAGGCGCAGATAACCAACTGGTGCGAAACCGCATACGGTAATCGCCATCAGCAACGCCACTGGGTATGACGATAGGAATGGTATAAAGTACACCCGAGCTTGTGCAAACAAATCCATTTACAAGCATCTCAGCCTGTGTAAAGGTCAGGTCGTTGTTCCAGTCAACCCATACACTGACGTAGGTGCTGCTATAGCCGGCCATAACATACAAGTCGTAATTCGAACCGGCCTGAACCGTTGTGGAAACATTTGTATAATCCTTATACCAGGTGTTAGGCACACCATCGCATGTGATAGGCTGATTGATGGTGTTGAGTTGGAAGAGCGTAAGGCCATCGCCATACTGACAACCATACACATAAGTTGGTGTGCAGTAGGGGGCCTGAGCTTTGGTTTGGTTTGCAAAACCCATAAGAACCATGCTTACAAGTAATGCTGCGAGCCATCGGCCCGCCTTCATTGTAAATTGCTTCATCTTCTTTGATTTTGGTTAATACTAAAGTACTACTTAAATTACTCAGGTGTATGACAATCAAACAAGACCTTACCCTTACTCTGATTTTAGGTAATTGCAAATCAATTTTAAAATTATTTAAACTTTCAATGTGATAAAAAAAAGAAAAACAGATGATTAAGCAAGGCAAAAAACTGATCTAAACTTAAAAATTCAAAAGCCCCCACAGGTTTCAATATGAAACCTGTGGGGGCTTATTTTTTGCTGTCAACTGCTGTTAGCAGCCGATCATGACTACAGCTTATTTCGTAATCACAACCCTGCGGGTAATGGTCTGGCCTGCTTCATTTACAAGCTGAACCATATAAGCGCCGGGAGCAAAATTGGTCGTATTTACAGTGATCAGTTGATCCTTCACCGTTGCCTGCTCAAACACTATCTGACCCATGTAGTTCATGATGCGCATGCTGCGGATATCATTGGTTACATTGATGTTCAGTTGTGTAGTGGCCGGGATCGGGTAAATGGAAACTGCATCGGTATCAAGCTCATCAACACCAACGATGATGGTAACCACCACATCGTTTGATGCAACTGATTCGCATACATCGAACAAGGCTGTTACGTAATAGTGGTATTCGCCACCGTAAACAACGTCAAGGTCGGTGTAGTTGAGGGTAGTGACCGGAGCGGGTGTGATCAGGTTAAAGGTAGCACCCAGATCGTCGCTGCGGTAAACGTTGTAGCCTTCCACAGGGCTGTCCTTGGTAGCGTTGTCGAAGCTTGGAATCAGCTTGCTGGTTTGTACCAGTTCGCCGGCTTCGCTCTTGTTAACAGGCATACGTGTTTTGGCTGCAAGTTCTCCGGCAGTAACAGGGGCCAGTTTCACCAGTCCGCCATCTTTCGAGAAGTTGGTACGGATCCAGAGGTTCTGCAGGAAGTCGCCTATACCTGAAACTGCAAATGCACTCCAGTTGGGGATGTTTCCAAACAGTGATACTCCGTTGGGGCCTGTGTTATCAGCTGAGAAGCAGGGATATGCATCCGTTGGGCTGTTACCCAGAGGTTCAAGCATAATACCTACGAGGCCTCCGCCGTAACCCATCAACTGACCAATCTGAATACCATTTTCCCATTTATCGTTGCCGGTGGTCTGGAAAGGACCGAATGTTTCGATAACCTGGTAAGTATTCCAGTTCACAACGTGGATTTTGTAATCCCATGTGCCCAGTGTACCCCATGATGCATGGTGGAAATCAACCAGTTCGAGCGTAGCATCAGGATATGATGCCAGATCATAAACCACACCGTAGGCCATGTTGAAGCTCTGGAAGTAACCGTTGTCCGGTCCACCATCCCATTGCGACAATTTAACCAGTTGTCCTGAAGGGCCGCTTTCGCAGTCAGGCTCAACCCATTCGAGATAGGCTTTTTCTTCGTTTCCAATCTGGTTGCCCATCAGATCCATCGGAGCGCGGCAGGCAGCGTAAACATGGATGTTGTCAACGAACCAGCTTAAAATGTCAGCTGTATTCTTACCGGTAGCTACAAAGCGGATATGGAAAGTTTTTCCGGTTGCCAGAGGCATCTGGATGCTTTCGTGTGTCCAGTTGAAGCTTCCGCTGTTCTTGAACTCTTTCAAAGGAATCCAACTGCCGTTCACAAAATGCTGTACGATGAGTTTTTCATCTTCGGTGGCATTGCGGTCGTTCAGTTTGATATCGAATTCAAGGAAAATATCGGCACAGGTAAAAGGTGCTGCATTCAGCGCGGGGCTGGTGATTGCATACCAGTATTCCTTCACCGGCGGGCTCCAGGTGAACTCGGCTGCAGGAACAGGATTACCCTGGGCAGTGGTAACACGCCAGTGGGGATCATTATCGGTAACAGCCCAGTTGTTGAAGCTAAAGTTGGCCGATGTCCATTCTTCAACGAATGGCAGCGGATAACCAAAGTTATTCACACCAATTTCAATTTCATTTGAGTGCAATGACTCGTCGGTACCAGTTAAACCGAAAACTGTCAAATCATAAACTGCTGTAGCAGAATATTTATAGTTACCGGGTAAGAGGTTCAGATCCCAGAACTCAAGTTCGGGAACTTCAACGAAGTCATGCAGTGAGCCACCACGGTAGATGTTGTAACCGATCAGGCCTTCGGCAGGAGCAGCGCCCATTTGAATTGGAATAGCCATCCATCCAAGCTGGGTGCTTCCGGGTGTTCCGATAGCGCCAATAAGTACAGAAGCTCCGGTAGCGCGGTTTACTTCGCGGAGTTCGGCCTGGAAGCTTCCATTGTTAAAGGCAGACATCAAAATACGGTCGTTTTGGCTGTCCCAGGTCATACCTTGACCGAAGTTGGCATCAAAACCGATTGAACCAACCAGGGTTCTTGCGCCGGTTGAAAGGTCAACATGATAGAACATATCGTCTACGAGGTCATATGTCCAGCCATCTCCATTGCCGTCAATGGCAAGGGCAATATTCATACCGCTGCCTGAAGGACCAACCAAAGTAGAAGTCAGCGCAACAGGATCAATGGTATAAAGCTGAGTGGTGGTAATAGCATACATGGTTCCTGTTAAAGGATTGGTAGCCATACCGGTCCAGTCGCCCGGAATGGTTCCAAGCACCTGTACGTTGAATGGTTCGAATGTGATCTTCTTGAATGAACCATTGTTTTCGAGTTCATACATGAAACTTGTTTCATTCACCGGGAAGTCGCCTGCGTTGGAGAAACCACTTCCACCGTAAGGTCCAAGGTTGGTAAGTACCTGGGGTGCATCTGTATCAAAACTTACAACTTGTCCGGTTGATGCATCAACGCCAAAAGCCATTGTGCCGCGGAAGAAGTCGCTTAAGTTGATTTGTGGAGCGTCAGACACAACTGTTGGAACACCATCGGCTGGCGGCATACCTGTTGAAGGCGGATACAAGCCTTTGGGATAATCCGCAGCAGCAGGAGCATTAAGCGCTTCGCTTTCGATACCGGGAACCACTGGTTCAAGCCAGGTAAGTTGTACGGCATTTTCAACATTAAGTCCGGCCAGGTTGCGTGGAGCGGGCAGGAAATAAGATGTAAACGTATATCCGATCCTCTGCGAAACGCCACTCTGGTAAACAGCAGCAACTTCAGCAAGGTAGGTTTGTCCGTAAGTGATCAGGGAAGGAGGAATCTGATATTCGGTTTCGGTTACAAAACCGGTCTGAAGGTCGTTCAGGTAGAAATTGTATCCCATTACCGAGAAATCAGTTTCAACGCCAAGTACCCTTACGTTGTCAATATTCCAGTTGTTGATCTGGTATGTATCATCACCGTAGGCGCGGAAACGGACACGGAAATCACCACTTACATATTCCGTGATATCAACTGTATTGCTGGTCCATGGAATACTGCCAACTGAGTTGTCGAATGTTTTAACCGGAATCCAGTCAGCGCCGTCCCATACTTCCGCTGCCATTTTCTCAATGGTGGTTTGTGAGAAATTGCTGAGGTAAATATCAAAATACAGGAATACCTCGGGTGAACCAACACCAGTGAGAAGTTTTGAAGTAATGGCCTGAGAATAATTGGTCAGGGTAGGCGACCAATCAAACTGTGCAGAAGGCGAAGGGTTGCCGAAGAAAGTAACAAACCAGTTGGTACCATCAACAGTCCAATCGTTGAATGTAAAGTTACCACTTGAGAAGGTTTCTTCGAAAATCAATGCCTGCATCACAGGACGGTTCCAGGTTGCCAGCAAACTGCGATCGTCAACATAGAGTCCGGTTGGCGGGTTTTTCAACTGCCACAGCATGAGGTTGTAGGTTTTGTTGGCTGTGAGCGTTTCAGTGGTTGTCCACAACTCAAATCCAAACTTGTAAACCGTAATATCATAGGTTCCTTTCCAAACATTGTTGTAAACAACTACACCATCTTCACCGCTCAATGAGGCATAGGTGCTGTCAGGTACAAGCTGGTTCACCATCACCACTTCAATACCTGAAGGGGTAGCGCCGCTTGAAAGCGAAAGGTTGAAGGTTACCGCATCCACGGTGAAGCCTTTGCCAAGAACGTTGGAGAAGGTAGGTGGTGACATACGGTCGCCGGTATAGCGTGCTTTTACAGCCCAGCGGTAAGCGCCGTCAGGTAAAGCATTCCAGCCATTGTCAACAAAAGCGTTGTTGCTGGGGGTGCCAAGGGCCGTCCATGCGCCTTCGTCGCCTTCGTCGCCTTGCTCAAAACGGAAAACGTTGTAGCCAAGCAGATCCTCTGGAGCCGGCATGCCGGTTTCAACAGGAATGTAGGTGGCTTCGCCAACCAGTCCGCCGGTTGTTCTGGACGGGTTCAGGGAAATGGCTTCGCGATGGTGGCGTGTAGGCTCAATATATTCAGGTGTGCCGGCAAGTAATCCGCCACCCCAGGGGCCACCGGGGCCGCTAACGATAGCACGGATCATGAAATCCTGGTATCCTGCAATGCTCCACGGGCCGCTTACAAACTTGGCATAACTGCGGTTGGCAAGAGGTGCGGTTTCGTCAATGGCAATACCAATAGTATTGGGATAGTTGCCTACCTGTACCATGGCAATATAGAAATCACCGCTGGTAATGGTAACGGGTGAGGGAAGATCGAATGTGATCCAACCAAAGTTACCTCCGCGGTTTACTTCAAAGCGCGCCAGTTCTTCGCCCGGCCATCCGAATGGTGAGCCATCCTGTGCAAAAATGGCAACTTCAAAAGTATTGGGAATGGTTTGTGCCGGAGGATAGGTGCCGTCGCCAATATGGATTGAACCTGAAAGAATATTAACAGGATGTGCAATCGGGGTAAAGCGCACAGCATTGATGCTTCCAGCCTGGCTCCATGAGGTCATGTTTTCGAAGGTTCCGTCATCATAAACAATTTCGTAAGGTCCTGTGGGCAGTCCCCAGTTCAGGTTTACGGCTGTTTGTGGTGTGTTGAGGGCTGCAAAAACAGCTCCCGGAGGATTTGTGCTTTCAAGCAACTCAACCTGAATTTGATAAACATCACCCGGATCCAGGAATACATCTTCTGAATAAGGGGCAAATCCTGGTTTGGTAACGCTGATAGTGTTAGGACCTGACCAAACTTCCAGCGAAAACTGTCCGTTGGCAAGCGTAGTTGCAATAGCGCCACCTACGTTAACAACTGCGCCGGTAACAGGCTGCATGGTGTTGGCATTGAGAACAATACCCTGGATTTCAGCAGGTGCAAGGGGCTCAATTTCCATTCCAAGATTTGGACGGTTGGCCTGAGCGGCACCACCTGTCAGGATACATCCAACATCACCATCGGTATTGCGCGCCCAGGTTCTTCCGGGTGCTGAGGTGGCATAAACTGTGGTTGCGCTGGTGTAAGAAGTATTGTCAAAACAAATTTCGAAAAGAATACTGGATTGTCCGTCCCAGAAGAGGGGAACATTGAACACATGTTCCTGCCATCCGGCTGAAAGCACGGTATAAGTTCCAAACCATAATTCGGTCCAGCCGGTTTCAACAAAGCCGCTGATGGTAGTGAGGCTGGTTGTTTGTCCGCTGATTCTGAAACCAAACATGGGCTGCTGGCTGGCATTAGGGGTAATTACGTTGAATCCGAGTTTGGTGATCTCACCAGGCGCGCCGCCGGCAAGCATCATTTCGTCGGGTGTAATCAGGATCTGTGTACGTGCATCATGCCAGAAGGTGTTGTAAGGGAAGCTGCTCGACGCAGTTCCATTTCCAATAACCACCTGGATGGGACCGCTTGGGCCGCCGGCACCAATCTGGATTCCGAAATCCATTACTGAACCCCATGAAAAAGAAGCACAGGGGTCAAGTGGCAAACTTCCGCTTTCGCGTTGCATCACGCGCATGCGTGTATTGCCATTTACTGCATCAGCAGGTACGGTAAAAGTGTAATCCTGTGAAACAGTTGGGCTTCCAACCCAGGTACCGATTACTTCTGCCTGGTCGAAGGTTTGATTTCCGTTAAAATCAATCCAAACGGTTCCGGCACCGGAATAAACACCGCCACACGTACCCCAGGTAACGGATACTGTGTAGGTTTCACCCGGAATAAGGTCGGCAAACTTGTGCGTCAGGTTTTCAACACCCAGAACACCGGGGCATCCTATGTGGGTAATGTTTGAGGTTTCTCCGTTGAGTGTTACGTTGGTAACATTGGAGTCTCCTGTGTAGATTGGTCCACCTGCCACACAATACTGTGCCTGGGCAAGGGGCATGGCCAGAAACAACCCGATAACGGGCAGTACAAGCCATCGTGCAAAACTGAGTCTCGCTTTTTTCATCATAGTAGATAATTTAGTTAATAAAAGTAAAAGCAACGTCTTCTTCAAGCGACTTTTTTGAGCGCGGCAAAGATAAAATAAATTGACAGAAACAGGCAAAGGGCATGAATAAATGCCCAAAAAGGATAGATAAAGCGATCGTTCTGTAACAATCCATGTTCAAATTAGCAGCTCGAGTAGAATTAGTTCAGTGATACTATGACAAACAAAAAGGCCTTTACCCTTACTCTGAAGTGAAATATTTTTTAAACTTTTTTGCTTTTATCAGATTACCAGCACAATACGAATGAATTTTTTTTAGGCTTTTTCAACAAATACAAAAGGCAGAAGCAACCGGGATTGCCTCTGCCTTCTTGCTTAAAAGACTAATATTCTGCGATATAAGGTCTATTGGGTGATGACAACCCTGCGGGTTATGGTTTGGCCTGATTCATTGATAAATTGAACCATATAAGCGCCTGGAGCATAACCAGCTGTATTTAATGTGATTACCTTATCCTTCACCACATTCTGCTCAAACACCATCTGGCCCATAAAGTTGATAATGCGCAAGTTGCGTATATCATCAGTAAGCACCATGGTAAGTTGTGTGGTTGCCGGAACAGGGTAAATTGAAATACAAGTCTGGTCTGTTTCTTCAACACGGTTGATTATTTCAACCCATACAATATTTGACGGTACTGATTCGCATACTTCATAGAGCGCTGTAACGTAATATTTATAGCTATACAGATAGTGTTCCGCAACATCTACAAAAGAAAGCTGTGTAACCGGAGCAGAATTCCGAAGTTCATAAGTGAGGCCGCCATCACTGCTGCGGTATACATTGTATCCTAGTGTAGGGCTGTCTTTTGTAGCATTGTCAATGCTTGGGATCAGTTTGCTGTTTTGTGTCGGTTCGCATGCTTCGCTCTTGTTAACAGGCATACGGGCTTCAGCTGCAAGTTCTCCGGCAGTAACAGGGGCCAGTTTCACCAGTCCGCCATCCTTGGCAAAATTGGTGCGTATCCAGAGGTTCTGCAGGAAATCGCCAATGCCAGAAACTGAGAATGCACTCCAGTTTGGTATGTTTCCGAACAGAGAAATCCCGTTGGGGCCCATGTTGTCGGCTGAGAAGCATGGATATGCATCTGTGGGGCTGTTGCCCATCGGTTCAAGCATGATACCCACCAGGCCACCGCCATAACCCATCAACTGGCCAATCTGGATACCATTTTCCCACTTGTCATTACCGGTGGTCTGGAAAGGACCGAAGGTTTGGATAAGCTGGAAGGTGTTCCAGTCCACAACATGGATTTTATAATCCCATGTGCCGAGTGTACCCCATGATGCGTGATGGAAGTCAATGAACTCAAGTGTTGCATCGGGATATGGCCCAAGGTTGTATACTACGCCATAGGCCATGTTATAACTCTGGAAGTAACCGTTGTCCGGTCCGCCGAACCATTGCGACAATTTTAAAAGTTGTCCGGTTGGACCACTTTCACAATTTGGCTCTTCCCATTCAAGAAGGATATTGTATCCGAATGGGATCTGGTGACCCATTAGATCCATAGGTGCGCGGCATTCTGCGTATACATGAATGTTGTCAACAAACCACGAAAGAATATTTGAGGAGTTGTCGCCCGTGGCAACAAAGCGAATATGGAAAGTTTTGCCGGTTGCCATTGGAAGATGGATGCTTTCATGGATCCAGTTGAAGCTTCCGTTGTTCTTGAACTCTTTGAGCGGAATCCAGCTTCCGTTAACGAATATCTGTACAGTCAGTTTTTCGCTGTCGCTATTGTTGCGATCGTTAAGCTTGATTTCAAAATCGAGGAAAATATCGGCACATGTATAAGGCGCAGCATTGAGCGGCGGGCTGATAAGTGCATACCAGTATTCTTTCACCGGTGGGCTCCAGGTGAACTCGGCTGCCGGAACGGGATTGCCCTGTGCTGTGGTAACGCGCCAGTGCCCATCGTCATCGGAAAGTATCCAATTGTTGAAGTTGAAATTGGCCGAAGCCCATTCTTCAACAAATGGCAGAGGATAGCCAAAGTTGTTCACATTTACCTCAACTTCTGGAGTGTGCAGGGACTCATCGGTGCCTGTCAACCCAAAATAGGTGAGGTCGTACAATGCTGTTGCTGTATATTTATAGGTTGCCGGTAATAAATTCAGATCCCAGAACTCCAGTTCAGGAACTTCAACAAATGCGTGCAAAGCGCCATCGCGATAGATGTTGTAACCCATCAAACCACCGGCCGGTGCGCCACCGCCTGTTCCGTTGATGATAAAAGGTACATCCTGGCGGGTGCCTGTGCCGCTGTCGTTCAGGTCAACCCAGGTTCCGTTCTGGTTTTGTGAGGCGTTGCCTGTTGTGGTCTGGCCAAGTATGGAAACCGGTGGCTGCCACGGCCCTGATGATAATGAACCATTAAGGATATATTCAACCCAATAGGTGCCGGGTTCAAGAACCAGACCGGGGGTGGCACATACTACCTGCATTACCGGACGGTCGGTTGCCCCACCGGGGGCATTGCTGCTGCGGTAAATATTGGCGAAAGCAGTACTTTCAAGCAAATTGGTGGTCAGGTCGCCCCAGATGATGCTGCCGCCGGCGCGAGGATCACCGTTCCAGATACGCAGGTATCCTCCTGTGAAGGTAGAGGTTGTACTGCTTCCGGTTTGGTATCCAAAGAATTCGAAGGAAGTTACCGTCCAGGTAGCGCCTACCTCAAAGTCGTCGGCTATGCTGTTGCTGGCCGATTGCTGAACACCAAAGCCCAGGGTATTCAGGCCCAGGTTGGTTTGCAGCAGGCTTTCATCTGCTCCGCCGGCTCCGGTTCCTACGTGTGTTACTAATGGTCCGTTGTCCCATAATACCGAGCGGTTTGAAGACAATGCGGCAGGCGCCGGGCCATTGTATGGAATGAACTCAGCATTGCCATTTTCTTCAATTTCAGCCGGGGGCTGGTTGTCGGTAGCCGGCGGTCTTTCCTGGTCTGTTGCAGCAATTGGTGGAACAAAGGGAACTTCCCAGGTAAGCTGCACTGCATTTTCTATACTTTCACCCTGAAAGTTATTTGGCTTTGCCAGCCAATGCGATGTGAACTCGCAATTGATGCCTGGTGAAACACCGCTCTGGTAAACCGCGGCAATTCCAACCAGGTATGTTTGTCCATAATAGATCAGTGCTGGAGGAATCTGCAGGGTGGTTTCCGTTACAAAAGCAACCTGAAGATCATCAAGATAGAAGTTATAACCCATTACCGAGAAATCGGTTTCAACACCCATAACCCTCACGTTGTCAATGTTCCAGTTGTTGAGATTAAATGAATTATCGCCGTAAGCGCGGAATCTGATCCGGAATTCGCCTATAGTGTATTCAGTAATATCAATTGACTCACTTGTCCACGGGATGTTCCCTCCCTGATTATCATAATTCTTCAACATGACCCATTCATTACCACTCAATACTTCAACAGCAAGTTTCTCAACAGTCGCTGTGCTATAATTGCTCAGATAAACATCGTATTCAAACCAAACCGTTGGGGCTCCCACGCCCATCAAAGGCTTTGATGTAAGCGACCTGCTATAATTGGTAATTGAAGGCGACCAGTTGAAGCGTGCTGAAGGAGCCGGATTGCCAAATCCGGTCCATAAAGCCCAGTTGGGTTCTGCGGTCCATTCATTGGTTGCAAAGCTTCCACTTGTAAATGTTTCTTCCAGTATAAACGCCTGCATAATAGGGGGATCCCATGTGGCAATAAGCGTATAGGGGCACACAGAACAATTCCGTGGAGGGTTCTTGAATTGCCATAACATGATATTGTAGGTCTTATTGGTAGTGAGTTCTTCGGTTATTGACCATAATTCAAAGCCAAACTTATACACCGTAATATCATAAGTGCCTTTCCACACATTATTAAAAACAACAACGCCACTTTCCTCGCTGAGTGCTGCATAGGTGGTATCAGGAACAAGCTGGTTCACCATCACTACTTCGATTCCCGAAGGGGTTGCGCCATTGGAAAGTGAAACATTGAAAGTTACCGCATCCACAGTCCAGCCCTTTCCAATAACATTTGATAATGAAGGTGGTGAAAGGCGTGGATCGGTGGGATCACTGTGATTGGTATAGCGCGCTTTCACCGCCCAGCGATATGCTCCGTCGTCAATAGTAGTCCAGCTATTGTCAACAAAAACTGTTCCGGCGGGATTGCCAATCATTGTCCAAAGCGATTCATCGCCTTCGTCGCCCTGTTCAAGACGATATACTCGATATCCGAGAAGATCTTCGGGGGCAGGCATGCCAGTTTCAACAGGAATATAAAGCGCATCGCGCATGTAACCACTTGCAGGTTTTGGTGCGTTCATGCTTATGCTTGCCTTGCTTGGACGGGTGGTTTCAATGAACGGCATTCCTGCTGTTGCCGCAGGTAGTCCCCAGGGGCCACCGGGGCCGCTGACAATGGCACGCATCATAAAATCACTGTATCCGGCAAGCGTCCAGGGGGCGCCTCCGGTTTCAAATTTGCTGTAACTACGCATCGAAGGATTGGTTTCGTCTATTGCTATGGGAGCGCAATTTGGGAAGGCCCCGCCCTGGATCATCACAATATAGAAATCGCCATCGGTAATGGTTACCGGTTGGGGAAGTGTAAAGTTTACCCAGCCAAATGCGTTGGGCGTTACACTCATCCGGGTTAATTCATTATTTGGCCATCCGAAAGGCGAATTGTCCTGATCAAAAATCGCGATCTCAAAGGCTGTAAGAATGTTGCCATTGGGAGGGTAGCTGCCATCGCCAATATGAACCGATCCACCGATTACCTCAGCGGGATAAGCTACCGGAGTAAAACGAAGTGCGTTCATATTACCGGGTTGCTGCCATGCCGTCATATTTTCAAAGCTTCCATCGTCGTAAACAATTTCATACGGCCCACCGGGAAGCGCCCAGTTGATGTTTACAGAGGTTTGAGCGACATTCAACGCAGCAAAAACAGCGCCCGGAGGATTGGCATTCTCAATCAATGCAAAATTCTGCACAGTATATTGTCCGCCCGTAATGTCTACTTCGGCGCTGGCTGTTTCATAACCGATCTTTTCAACAAAAACCGTATGGGTACCTCCGGCAATATCAAACGTGTAGGAGCCATCGCCAAGGGTCATCATTGACATATTGCCAACTGTAACCAAAGCCCCGGTAATGGGTAAACCGTTATTGGCATCGGTAACTATACCTTCCACACCTCCGATGGTGATGGCATCAATATGGATATCATCAATATACCATGTGTGAGCAAATGTTCCTTCATACTTGAATGCAAGGTAAACGACATTGCCGGCAGCAGGCGAAAGGTCAAGAACTGTTTCTACCCATGCACTGGTAACTGCAGGGGTTGTCCAGATTTCTACAAAATCTCCGTCGGCGGGGTTTCCGCTTCCCAATGAAATCAGAACACTGTTCTTATCATAGTCGGCCGGGAAACTGTTATACGACCAGAAGCTCATCTGAATATTGGCTCCAACAGGAAAATTGATAGCCGGAGTTACCAGCCAGCCGTTTTCAAAGTATCCGAATGCACCGTAGGCATGGCGGGCTGCATACAGGCCGCCGGGAGTGTGGTTATAGAGGGTGCTGCGTTCCCATTGGTTTCCGCCACCATCGGCATCGTAAATTGCCCAGCCATCGGGAGGAAAGTCAGCGCCTTCAAAATCCTCGATGAATGGCAGGCTTACCACCGTTTGATCGGAGAAATTGATCATTTTAATAAATTGAGCAGAGCTGGTCATAATATTTGTGGCAACCCCTGTTGAAACATTGGTTATAAAAATACCCCCGCCGGAAGTCCACATGATGTTTCCGTTATTCAACTGGCCTACACCACGCGGCCCTGAGCCTAAAGAACCGCCAACCGGAGCAACTATGGTTCCATTTGTGTTGTACTCATATACTCCGTTCTGGTTTCCACCTGTAACATTTGAAAAGGCAGCAGCCAGAATATGCCCGTTGCTCATTTCGGCAATCTGCTGGATGAAATTTAATTCACCAGGTACATTCCACGATCCAAGGGCTACGCCATTGAAATTATAGCGTTCAATTCTGGAGAGAAAAGCTCCGGATGCAGAAAAGCTTAGCAGGACTTCACCGTTGTAAACGATGGGCTCCCATGGGCTTCCGTCTACCAGGTAATGCCCAAGGTTGTTGCCGGCAAAGTCGAACCTTACTACGGAATTACCCGGGGCGCCGTTTGCAGTTCCGGCATTGGCTACCCAAACCTCGTTTCCTATTACATTGATGCCGCGGATGTTGCTTAGACCGCCATCAGGAACATTTCCTCCGATTTCACTCAGAAATGCTCCTGTAAGATCAAACCGGTCAATCCGGTTACGGATCTGGTCAGTAACCCAGATCTCATCGCCCACCTTAGCCAAACCTTTTGGTGTGCCTGAGTTGAGGGCTGTAAGATTAATGAAATTGTCATTCACAAGGGTTCCGTCGTTCGCATCGAACAGTACTACCCTGTGGTTGCCGGCGGGCGCATGGATTGCAGCCATGTATTCTCCGGTTAACTGCGTACTGGCAAGTAATGGCAACAATATCACCACAGTAACCAGCAATGTTTTCAGCGTTGTAATCATTGTCTTCATAAGCTTTCTTTTGGTTAATTAATCATGAAACATGACAAAGTTAATAAATTAATTTCTAAAACAAATCAATCTCAATAATTCTAATTCATTTTTTATCACATTACTTTTAGAATATACAACATTTCGCATATCATTTATTAATTCAAATGCCTACATGCTCATGTGTAGATGCTTTGATGTATAGAAGTTTTCTACATCACATATGTAGAGATGTATTCAAAGCACAAAAAAACGGGAAGGCGAAATCACCTTCCCGTTCTGTTAGCGCTATAAGCAACTGCTTAACGCGTGATGATAATCCTGCGATTCAAGGTAGCGCCATTATCTGACAACAGTTGCAGGGTGTAGGCTCCGGGACTCAGGTTTGCAACCCGGATTACAGTAACCGGACCCGGATTGCTGGTTTCAGCAACCACCTGCCCAAGGTAGTTTATTATACGGAGCGTACGGTAACTGTCATTGATCTTCACCGTAATTTCTGTATTGGCCGGAACCGGATAAATACTGACGCCTTCCATTGCAATTTCATCAATACCCACCAGAACATCAACTGGAATGGTGGTTGTTGGTATTGATTCGCATGCTTCATGCATGGCGGTTACGAAATAATGATAGGTGTTGAAGAAGGCAACCGTATTATCGGTGTAGTTCAATGTGGAAACCGGTGACGGGGTAATGATACTGAAAGTAGTCCCGTCGTCGTCGCTGCGATAAACATTGTAGGTAAAGGTAAACCCATTCTTGGTGTTATTATCAAACGATGGTATGGGCTTGCTTTGCTGGCTTGGTTCAGTATTACTGCTTTCAAGCAAAGTTACGCGGCTTGTTGCTGTCAGTTCTGAAACAGGCACAGGCGACAGTTTAACAATTCCACCATCCTTGGCAAAATTGGTGCGTATCCAGAGGTTCTGCAGGAAGTCGCCAATACCAGAGGTGTTGAAAGCGCTCCAGTTTGGTATGTTGCCAAACACAGAAACTCCGTTGGGGCCAATGTTGTCGGCTGAGAAGCAAGGATATGCATCTGTGGGGCTGTTGCCCATCGGTTCAAGCATGATACCCACCAGGCCTCCGCCATAACCCATCAACTGGCCAATCTGGATGCCGTTTTCCCACTTATCGTTACCTGTGGTCTGGAATGGACCGAAAGTTTGGATAAGCTGATAGGTGTTCCAGTTCACAACATGAACCTTGTAGTTCCATGTACCCAGTACACCCCAGGATGCATGATGGAAGTCAATGAATTCGAGTGTTGCGTCAGGATATGGTCCAAGATTGTATACCACGCCGTAAGCCATATTGTAGCTCTGGAAGTAGCCGTTGTCCGGGCCACCGTCCCATTGCGACAATTTCACAAGTTGTCCTGAAGGGCCGCTTTCGCAGTCTGGCTCAGCCCATTCAAGGTATACGCTTTCAGTATTTCCAACCTGATCTGCAAAGAAATCAAGCGGCGGATGGCACTCAGCATATACATGAATGTTGTCAATGAACCAGCTTAAAATGTCGGCGCTGTTTTTACCCTTTGCCACAAAGCGGAAATGGAAAGTTTTGCCCTGCATCATAGACACATTCACACTTTGGGGAGTCCAGTTAAATGAACCGGTGTTGGAAAACTCTTTTACTTTGGTCCAGAGGTTATTCATGTATACTTCCAGAACCAGCATTTCGTCGCCGGTGGCATTGCGGTCGTTCAGTTTCAGATGGAAGTCAATGAAAACATCAGCACAGTTAAAGGGCGCGGCATTTATCGGCGGGCTCGTAAGAGCGATCTCATACTCCTTAACAGGCGGGCTCCAGGTAAATTCAGCAGCAGGAACCGGATTGCCCTGTGCTGTAGAAACCCTCCAGTGCGGGTCGGCATTGCTTACAAACCAGTTGTTGAAACCAAAGTTGGCCGATGTCCATTCTTCTACGAATGGCAGCGGATAGCCAAAATTGTTCACGCCGATTTCAACTTCAGGGGTGTGCAAGGACTCATCTGTTCCGGTAAGGCCAAACACAGTCAGGTCATAAACACCTGTGGCAGTATACTTATAATTTCCGGGCATCATATTCAGATCCCAGAATTCCAGTTCGGGAGCATCAACAAATGCATGCAGTGAGCCACCGCGGTAAATGTTGTAGCCTATCAGGCCCTGAGCCGGCGATGCGCCCATCATGTATGGAATTGCGATCCAGCCGCACTGTACAGT
>ERZ869909.1777-NODE-1777-length-16483-cov-4.366329_pt1 | contig 16483 bp, 26 predicted proteins | sample MGYA00520892_ERZ869909 | MGnify/ENA primary metagenome ERZ869909 (study PRJEB32215, sample SAMEA104723947) | bioreactor metagenome | biome: bioreactor; feature: anaerobic bioreactor; material: water | place: China | collected 2015-03-12 ...
ACCACACTGAAGTTCTGGTGACCGGCTACGACGTGCACCGCCGAGCCGCTGTCATTCGCCGTTGGATGCAACTTGAGCAGCAGGCCCGCCAGCCTGTCGACCCCATGCAGGTGCTCAGCGATCCGGCAGCCATGCGTGGATTGTTGCTCACTTACACCGAAAAGGTGCTGGCGCTGGAGCATGAGCTGGAAGAGCAGGCGCCCAAGGTGGCCGCTCACCAGCGCATCGCCAACACCGAGGGCGCGCTCTGCCTGCGCGAGGCCGCCAAGACCCTGCAGGTCAGCCCTTCCTTCCTGATCGATTACATGTTGGAGCGTCGTTGGCTGTACCGGGTTGGCACTAAGGGCCGACTGCAGGCTTTCCAGCCCCGTCTCGATCGCGGCCAACTGCGACACAAGGCAAACCGCGACGGCCATCTTCCGCAGGTGCTTGTCACCATGAAGGGGTTGGCCCGCCTGGGTGAGCTGATCGCGCAGGAAGAGAGCCGCGGCCAGGTGATTCACGCGCATTTCGGTGCCTATCAGCGCCAGGAGGCCTTGCTGTGAAGCCCGTGGATATTAAAGACGCCATCCTTGTGGCCCTGCGCCGAGCCCGGAAGAACGGCGACCCGCAGCCCCTGACAATCCCCGCCCTGGTCAAGCGCCTCTCCACGGCCCGGCAGGAGGGCCCCGCCTGGCGCCAAGTGGCCAATGCAGTGCAGCGCCTGGAGCGCCAGGGCCTGATCTACATCGCCGGTGAGGAAGAGGTCGGCGAGGTGATGCAGCCGGCCTACCAAATCACAGCCGCCGGGGAGCCATTGGCAGCTCAAGCCGATCTGGCAACCCAGGCACGAGAGGTGCCCTATGGCTAGGACATTGGCGCTCAGATACCAGCACTCGCTCCATGCGAGAGACACGGCCCCCGGAAACGCTGACTGGCGCGATCGACTGGCGTGGCTATTCCGCCGTTGGGCGGATCGTTTGGACAACGGCCAGAGCATTCGGGTCGAGGTGGATACTCAGCCGTGGATTGGGACGCATGAAGCGGCGAAATGCATCGAGAGGGGTATGGAGCTCTCCGGGCGCCTGATTGGTGAAGCGGCGAAGGCGAAAGCAGTTGAAGAGCTGATGCACACGCACTGCGCCCAGCTGTATGAGGCTGCTGATGACAGATGACGTCAAGGGTGGGGAGCTGGCGCGCCAAGCCGGCATGCTCTGCGCGCTCCCGGCATTCGGGCTCTACCTGGACCAGCGTCGTCGCTGGCGCGAGTCCCTTACAACGTCCCAGCTACCGGATGGTACTCACAATACCGAGGATGCCGCCCAGGCGATCCGGCAGGCCTGTGGAGTGACGAGCCGTGCCCAGCTGGATCACAACGAGATGGCAGGCGTGATGTTCAAGCGGATCGTTGCTGACTTCGGACGATGGAAGAGGAGAGAAGGCCTGTGAAGTGCATCTGCATCTACTGCGGCCACGAGACCCACTATGGCGACAAGGGCGGCCCTACCCGCGAGGAAGCTCACCAGTTGATGGTCAAGCACGACCAGAAGTGCCCGGCGAACCCGGTCGCGCAGGAACTGGAGCGCCTGCGGAAAGACGTTAAGCAGATCCGCAACGCCATCGGGGATAGCGTGACCGGCCCTGCTGGGCTGACGGCTGTTGCCATGCTCGAGCAAGCGCTGCGAGGTGAGGCATGAGCTGGCGCGGGCAAGCTACCGCCGGCAAGCCCCGGCGTAAGCGGTCGCTGAAGAAGGACGGCACGCCCAGGGCCAAGCCGGTGGACTGGGAAGGCAACGAACAGGCCGTCGTCATTCGCTGGTTGCTCGGCGAGAAGATGCGTGGCACGGCGGTGGGCAAGCTCTACGACCATATCTATCACGTGCCGAACGGTGGACAGCGCCACAAGGCCACGGCCGCGGCTCTCAAGCGGCAGGGCGTGAAGGCAGGCGTCAGCGATCTGCCTGTTCGCCAGGCGCGCGGCGGCTGGCACGGCCTTTACTTGGAGTTCAAGGCCACCCCGCCGAAGGATGCGGCGCTGGCGCCCAGCCAAAGGGAATGGCTCGAGGGGAGTGAATACGAGGGCTACTGCGCTGTGCTGGCGCGTGGCTACGAAGAGGCAAAGGCAGTGCTTAGGGAATACGCCAGTTGGCCACGCACCCAGGTGGTGGGTGATCGGCTGGCGCTGCAGAACGGTACCGAGTGGCGGATAGGGGGAGAGAGCAATGGGGATGCCGGCACTGGCAACTGAGCTGGCGCGAGAGGTGAGCCGGATGACATATGACGAGTGGATGAGGGTGCCGAGCCCGTGGCGCGTGGTAGAGGCTGCTGCAGGAGACGAGCGTGCCAGGGATGCTGCTGTATCCCGCATCATCGACACCATGCTGGAGCTACAGCTTGAGATTCGCCACCAGAACCCTGGGTACCAGCCATTCAGCGTGACGGCCATGTTCGGCGAGGTGCCGGGCGGAGGTGGGCGTACTGATCAGGCCATGGTAGCGGCTCTCAAGTATCACCCCGAGAGCGAGTGGCATAAGGCCTGTGGTTGGCTGCTCGACCAACTCCCTTCCCGCCAGGCAGCAGCAATGCTCTTGCAAGCGGCTCGTTGCCGACCGGGCAAGATGGGTAACTCGCAGTGGACGGTAACAGCCCGCCAAATGGTAGAAAGGCAGCCGGCTTTGCTTCGTAGCTTGGGGCTGGCGCTGGCGCAGCCATTCGAAAGCGTAGAAGCGTTGCAGGTTGCCGCGCGTCGAGCGCGGACGAAGCTGCGCGAATGGCTCAAGGACGAGCAGGTAGTACCAATCACTTGATTAGTGTCGGGTTAGGGGGTATCGTTCCGGTAGGTTGGCGAAATTGACTCTCGCCGCCACCCAACATCAAAACGCCCTGCCGGCATCCCCGGCGGGGCGTTTCCGTTTATGCCGCCTGACGCTCCCCCCCCCATGCCCAGCGTCAAAAGGGCGGCACCTACAGAATCCGTGCGACGGATTTGGGCTGAATACTCGCGTCATGCAATAGGCCCCTCGTTTTCCGTGATGGCACCACCTGGTGTCTTGCCCCACGTGCGGGGCCTTTCTCTTCTGAGGTAGTGGCCAATGATCCGCTGGATTGACGAGGTCAAGGCGGTGCCGTGGGCGCCACCTCAGGTTCGCACGCTCATGATCTCAGCCGGCCACAGCCACACCGACCCGGGAGCCGTTGCGAACGGCTACCGAGAGGCCGACCTGGTGCTTAATTTCCGCGACCTGGTCAGCGTTGAGCTCTGCGCCCTGGGCATCAAGCACATGATGGATGGCGGCCCCGGTGAGAATCTGCCGCTGTCCGATGCGGTCAAGGTTGCGGCCAAGTGCGACCTGGCCGTTGAGTTCCATACCGATGCCGCCAGCCCCAGCGCCACCGGCTCTTGGACGCTCTCCCGCGCACACAACAAGCCTCTGGGTGCTCAGTTATCCCATGTCACTGCCGACACCCTGGGCATCCGCAACCGCGGGGCCCATCCCGAGACTGCCGGGCAGCATCACCGCCTGGCGTTTGTGTCAGACGGCGGGGGCATCATTCATGAGCTGTTTTTCCTGACGAACAAGGCCGATCTTGCTGCTTACCTGGGTGGTAAGCACGGCCTGGCAAAAGAGGTGGCGCGTGTTCTCGCAGAAGCCGCCCGAACGCCCTGAACCCACGTACGCAGGCCCACCAGGGCGGGACAATATGCTCGCCGAGGGGGCGTAGTGACTATGACTGAAGTGAATCCGAGAGGCGGATCGCAGCTTGACCGCATCGACGGAAAGCTGGACCAGGTGCTGGACCGCCTGACTCGCATGGAAGAGCGAGCAGAAAGCCATGGCGGAAAGCTCCAGGCGCACGATGCCCGCCTCAACGAGCACGCGTCTCGGTTGCGTGACGTTGAGATCGCCAATGCGGTAACAGCTGCAACGGGACAGCAGGGGCAGAGGCAATTGAACGGCCGCTGGGCTGCAGTTGGCGCCACGGCTCTCGTCATCCTGGGCTCTGTGGGCGCGTTCCTTGGAAACGTCGCGGCGCGAGCCTGGCAAGCCATTGTAGGTAGCTAGCCATGATATTCCAGCTCCTGATGATCGCCTGGCTTTCCACTGGACCGGAGTTCATCAGCAGCGGATGGCTGGCCGACGAATCCCAATGCCAACGCTACGCACGAGACATCGCCCGCATCTATCCCCGCGGGACGCAATTCGACAGGCAATGCATCGAGGGGTATCACCTATGAAGCTTGTGCCCGAGGCTCGATACGTCACGAGGCTGTGGAGTGTTCGCCTTGCTGCTGTATCTGCAATCCTTGCCGCCGCTGAGGCATCACTGCCGTTGTGGTCTGAGGTTGTGCCCAACGGTGCCTTCGCAATCTTGTCGAGTCTGGTCGCCGTTGCTGCGGCTGTGGCCCGGGTGGTCAAGCAGGACCTCGAGCGTGGCTAAGCTCTGGCCATGGGTGGTGGCCGCCTTTGGCTTCCTCCTAGCCGGCTTGCTGCTGGTGATAGGCCAGCGTGACAAGGCTCGGGCCAAGGTCAAACAGACCCAGGTGGATCTCCAGATCACCCAGGCGGCCCGGGAGGTCGACACAGCTGCTCGCAAGGCCCAGGAGCAGTCGAGACAACAGTCAGCCGAGGTACAGCGTGAAGACGACAACCGCCCTGATGATCGCCGGCCTGGTGGCCATTTCCGCCGTTAGTGGCGGCTGTGCCCGCACTGAGCACATCGAGGTCCGGCCCCAATGCACCCCGCCCGCCGCGCCAGCACTGCCTCTGATAGACCGGGGGCATCTGTGGGACGTGCTGGGCGATGCCGAGTACCGGCGGGTCGAGCGCTACATCAACGGCCTATGGGCGCACGCGGACGAGCAGGCAGCAATACTCGGCAGGCTGTGCGGAACGTGATTGCTGCTTTGTGGAGTCGGGCCCTGCTGGTCATCTCTCTTATCGGCCTGCTCGATACCCGGCCTCACTAGCAAGGCCAGCCGCGGCTATTGGTCTCGTTCCTCGGATGCCTTCTGTCGTTCGTTCATATCTGTGACTGCCCGGTGGGTGTCGGCATCTTGAGTCGCTTGCACCCAGCCGCCCAATACGCCAAGGAAGATGACCACCCCCGCGATGACGTAGGCCCACCAGGGCCCGGGCCATCCGCGCCATATGCCGAAGGCTACGGGGATCAAAACAGCAGCAGCAAGGCACCAGCCAGCCGCCGTGTTCTTTTGTTCTTCGAGTTTGTTCTGCGCCATACAATTGCTTCCTGTGATGCGTGGTCAGTCAGTGTAGCGCAGCGTAACAAAATCGTGGGTCCTCTCTGGCGCCAAATCGGGGGCCACGGGGGCGCAGACTCCCGGTTTTCGGCAAATTTTCGAGGTTCCTGGGTGCTCCGCCGCAGGTGGCATCCAGGCCGCATGGCTACGCGGTTCGTGACCTGAGCGAGCTGTACATTGGAGGACACTGAATTACCGAACCTATGTACAGGTCATGTCAAAGGTGAGGTAGGCATCCATGGGCGAGGTCGTGAATAGGAAGGATGCCTTCACCTGGTCGGTAAGCCGGATAGCCGAGGCCTTCGGAATGGATCGCCGGACAGTGGCCAAGAGGCTTCAGGAAGGGGGCGTTGCACCCGCGGGAACGAAGCGGGGGAACCCGGTCTACGCCTTGGAGGATGCGGGACCCGCTCTGTTCTCCGAGGCCAAGCAAATTGCTGGTGGCCTCGATCTCGACCAGTTCCCAGACGCCCGTAAGGCCTGGTATCAGTCCGAGAATGAAAGGCTCAAGTTCGAGAAAGAGATCCGCCAACTCATACCAGCTGATGAATTTGCCCGTGAGCTGAGCGTTCTGGCCAAGACGGCCGCCGCCGCCCTGGACTCTCTGCCCGACATGCTTGAGCGAGATGCGGGGCTGACGCCGGAAGCTATCGAGCGCGCCCAGATCACGATCGACGCGGTGCGAGAGCAGATGTATCAGGCCGCAGTAGCTGACGCCGATAACGAGGACGATGGTAATGAGTAGCACGGCGAACGCGGCTGCAATTCGGCGCGACATCGCCACGCTGCTGCGCCCGCCGCGCCGAGTTAGGGTCAGCGATGCGGTTGCCGAGTCCATGTATGTGGTCCATGGCAACGGCACAAAGTCTCTATGGGACCCTACTGCTGCGCCCTACATGATCGAGCCGATGGATTGTCTCGGCTCTCGGTTGTATGACGCAGTCATTTTCGTCGGCCCTGCCCGAACCGGTAAAACCATTGGGCTGATTGACGGGTTCGTGACATACAAGATCATCAACGACCCCGGCGACGGGCTGATCGTACAGATCTCTGAAGAGAAAGCCCGTGAGTACAGCAAGAAACGCCTGGAGCGGAGTTTCAATGCCTCGCCCGATATAGCCAAGCGGTTAAGCGGCCGTGGCCACGACAACAACGTCCACGATAAAACGTTCCGCGCCGGAAATTACCTTGCCATCAAGTGGCCTTCGAAGAACGTATTCGCTTCATCCGATTATCAATTCGTTTTGCTGACTGATTATGACCGCATGGTCGAGAACGTCGGCGGCGAGGGTTCCGGCTGGGTACTGGCCAGCAAGCGGACTCAGTCGTTTGGCAGTACCGGCATGACGCTGGTGGAATCCTCGCCGGGTCGCCTGATTATCGATCATGACTGGCGTCAGCCGGATGGCGAACCACACCGTGCGCCGCCGACAACTGGAATTCTCGACCTCTATAACCAGGGTGATCGGCGGCGACTTTACTGGCAGTGCCCGGAAGACAAGTGCCGCCGTTGGTTTATGCCGGTGAAAGAGCATTTCAACATGCTAAGTGGTCGCGTGTTCTGTCCGCACTGCTCAGCAGAGGTAGATCCTCGAGCGAAGCGTGAATTGAATGCCGCTGGGCGCTGGATTCCTGAAGGTTGCGAACTCACCCAGGAGGGCGAGCTGCTCGGTATCCGTCGCGACACTCGCATTGCGTCGTTCTGGATGGAGGGCCCAGCGGCTGCCTATCAAACCTGGGCGTCTCTGGTCACCAAGTTCAGGGCCGCCGAAGAGACATACGAGAGCACAGGGAATCAGAAGGATCTCCAGTCGGTCACGAACGTCGACTGGGGGCGCGCGTATCTCAACAAGCTTGCAGCAACGCAGCGTTCGAGCCAGCAGCTGATGGACCGCGCCGAGCAGACCGAGCGCCGCACGGTGCCGGCGGGGGTTCGATTCCTGACTGCTGCAGTAGACGTGCAGGGCGGCAAAGAGCGCCGCTTCGTCGTCCAGATCCACGGCTGGGGCCCGAATCGCGAGATGTGGGTCGTCGATCGCTTCAATATCCGCGAGGACCGAGGTCCGGATAACGACCAACATCCGCGCTCGATCAGTCCAGCAACACAGCCCGAGGACTGGGATCTGCTCACCCGCGACGTGCTCAAGCGCAGCTATCGTCTCGCTGACGATAGTGGCCGGCGCATGCCAATTGCCGCCCTGGCCGTCGACACCGGCGGCGAGGGTGAAGGCGAGGAGTCGGTAACCAGCCAGGCATATGAGTGGTTCCGCCGCTTGCGCAAGGACGGGCTCCAGAATCGCGCCTACCTGGTGAAGGGTGGCAGCAGCAAGACCACGAACCGGGTGCGCAAGACATGGCCTGACAACACCGCCCGGAAGAATCGCAAGAGCAAGGCCCGGGGCGATGTGCCGCTCTTCATTCTCGGCACCGACCTGCTTAAGGATTCCGTGGCCCAGATGATGGACCGCGACAACCCCGGCGCCGGCTACATGCATATCCCGGCATGGCTGGGTCGGTGGTGGTACGACGAATTGACCTATGAGGCTCGCGACCCAGCCACAGGCAAGTGGGAGCGCCCTGGCAAGCGCCCAAACGAGGCCTTTGATCTCTGCGTCTACAACCTTGCGCTCTTCATCCTGCTCAAGGGCGAGATGATCAACTGGAGCGCACCGCCTCCTTGGGCGGCTGAGTGGGACGCCAACATGTTGGTATTCGTACCCGACGAAGGCCAACCGACCAGCGCGCCGCCGCCACCGCCTGCACCCCCGAAGAAACGAAAGCGCCGCGTCGCCAAACCCCGAATCTAGGAGGTCCGCATGGCCTACACCACCGACGACCTCGCCCAGGTGAGAAAGGCCATCCTCGAGCTGGCCTCCGGCGCTCGCGTGAGCATGATCGTCAAAGACGGGCGGACAGTGCAGTACGCCTCCACTGACATCGACAAGCTCCGCGCCCTGGAGCGAACCATTGCCGGTGAGATCAAGGCAGGCAGCGGGCGCCGTACGCGCACCCGCTATACCGTGACCTCGAAGGGCCTTTGACATGCCAGTGACCAACAAGCCCCGCCTGAGTTACCGCGGCAATACGCTGGTGCGCTCCCAGTACGAGGGCGGCAGCACCCAGCGCCGAATGTCAGGGAAGGGCACGGCCGTCACCGGCCCGAATGGTCCCATCGAGCGAAACCTGCAGACGCTGGTTGCCCGCAGTCATAACGCCATCCGTAACAACGCCTACGCCGCCAGCGCCAAGGAAAAGTACATCTCCAACCTGGTCGGTACCGGCATCAAGCCCCAGTGGGGCAACCCTGTCATCCAGGCGCTCTGGGATAGCTGGGTCGGGGAATGCGATGCCGATGGGGTCGACAACTTCTATGGGCTTCAGTCCCTCGCTGCTGGCGCTCAGTTCGAGGCCGGCGAGGCGCTTGGCAGGATCCGGTACCGCCGCACCAGTGACGGCCTGACTGTCCCGATGCAGCTCCAGGTAATTGAAGCCGAGCATCTGGACCCGACGTTCTCCCGGGCTTTCGGCGGACGCCTGATCAAGATGGGCATCGAGTTCGATGGCATCGGCCATCGTCGTGCGTACCACCTGTGGCGCTTTCATCCGCATGAGAAATTGACAAGTGAGATGAACACTCGGGTGGCGGTACCCGCCGACAACATCATTCACATGTACCGCCGCGGCCGCCCCGGACAGCTGCGCGGGGTTCCGGAACTGACGTCGGTCATCGTCCGACTCTACGAAATCGATGAGATGCAGGACGCCACCCTGGCCCGCCAGAAGCTGGCCCAGCTGTTCGGTGCCTTCGTCCACCGCAAAACGGCACATGACCCCGATGATGACGGCCCGACATTCGGCACCTTGGTCAGCATGCCCGGTGATGCTGAGCCGCTCGACGGCTTCACTCCTGGCGGCATCCATTACCTCGAGGATGATGAGGAGGTCACGTTCTCGTCGCCGCCCGACATCCAGGGCCAATACACCGAATGGCTTCGGACCGAGCTGCTGGCTGTCGCTGCTGGCGCCGGTATCACCTACGAGCAACTGACCGGTGACCTCAAGGGCGTCAACTACTCCTCCATTCGAGCTGGACTGCTGGAGTTCCGCCGGCGCGCCGAAGCGCTGCAGGCCATGCTGCTGGTCCATCAATGGTGCCGGCGCATCGCCGCCAAGTGGCTCGACGTGGCCGTGACCTCTGGCGCCCTGAGCATCCCTAACTATTGGGCCAATCGCTCCCAGCTGCTTGCGATCGACTGGATTGCGCCGAAATGGGCATGGGTCGACCCGCTCAAGGAAGTCACCGCCGACCTGCTCGAGGTGCGTGCCGGATTCAAGCCGCGCTCCGAAGCGGCAGGCGAGCGCGGCTGGTCCCTGGAGCAGCTCGACACCGAGATCCAGAAAGGCAACCTCAGCGCGGACAGCCATGGTCTGGTGCTCGATTCCGACCCGCGCATCACAGCCAAGAACGGCTCGCTACAGAAGGCCCTCGAAGCCCTGGCCGCCACAGAAGAGGAAGATTGATATGCCCTGGTTCACAGCAAAAGCCCTCGCGGACAACCCGCGCCGGGCACATGTCGTCATCGACAAGCCCATCGGCTCCGACTGGGCACCCGACTGGATCGCCGACTTCACCGGTGAGAAGCCCGCCCGCGAGTTCATCACAGAGGTAGACGCCCTGGGCGAGCTGGACGACATCGATGTCGAGCTGAACAGCCCTGGCGGGGATGTGGCGTCTGGCGTGCGGATCATGAACTACCTCATCAATCACCCAGCCAAGGTGCACGTCCGCGTGACCGGTATGGCCGCGTCCATCGCTACCGTGATCATGATGGCCGGCGATACCCGCACCATGGGGGTGGGCACCACGATCATGACGCATCGTGCCAGCTCGCTGATGGTCGGCTTCTTCAATGCGCAGGAGATGCAGGAGACGGCCCGCAATCTCTCAAAGTTCGATGACGCCCTGGTGGATGCCTATGTGGCCACCACCGGCAAGAGCGCCGACGAGATCAACGCCCTGCTCGACCAGGGCGACACCATCATGGGCGCCGACGAGGCCATCGAGTGGGGCTTTGCTACCGACAAGGATGCCAAGATCTCTGCCGTAGCCAGTGCCGACATTGCGCCATATCTGCGACAGCTCAAGCAGGAGGGCGAGCTGGTCAACATGCGCGCCCAACTGGCCGGTCAGCAGTCGGGCGGCAACAACACCATGACCCTCGCCGATGCGATTGGCCTGGCCTTCGAGATCACCCCCGAAGAGGCCGAAGCGCAAGCCGCTGACCTGGGCGACCAGATTATCGCGCTGCGCAAAAATACTCAGCCCGCTGCCGATGGTGAGGGGCAGGCCTCTGCCCGGGCGGTGGCCGAGCCTATCGCCAAAGCCTTGGGCATGGAAGTCGAAGAGGTCGTCAACGACCCAGAAGCCGCCGCCACCAAGCTTAAGGGTGCAGTGGCAGAGGCTGGCGGCATCGCCATCAAGCAGGACCACGAGCGCTTTACTGCCATCCTGCGGGCCTGCGAAACCACTGGGCAAATGCAACTCCTGCACAAGCTGGTCACCAATCTCGTGCCCGAAACGCAGGCCGCCGAATACATCTACGACGTGGCGGCTGCCAGTGGCAACCGGCAAAGCATCCATAACTCCCATTCGCCCGAAGGCGGGCACAAGGCCGGCATCGATTACACCAAGATCTATGACCGGCAAAACCGCAAGGCCCAGGCATAACGCCAGTTCGGCCTGACCCAGCAGTAGCCCCAACCCCTGCCATCGAGGAGATCCATCATGGCTAGCTTTACCGAACCCCGCCGCACTGGCGAACACATCGTATCCGAGGCCAACGGCTCCCGCTCACGTGAGCAGGGCATCCTGGCCGCCGGCAACCTCCCGGCTGGCGCTGTGCTGGCCAAGAATGCCGGTGGCAACTACGTACAGCTGGCCCCCGCTGCCGATGATGGCACTGAGGATGCCGTGGCCGTGCTCTACGCAGCTGTGGACGCCAGTGAAGACCCGCAGCCCTGCGTCGTCAACGTCCGCGACTGCGAGGTGCATGAGGAGGGGCTGACGCTGCCGGATGACATCACCGAAGGTCAGACCGCGGCGGCCATGAACGACCTCATCGAGGCGGGCATCATCCCCCGCTAATCCTCCCGAGTGCCCATTGCGGGCGACTGATCATCCGTTTCCGATTATAGAGAGGCCAATATGGGCATCTTCGATTCCGACATCTTCACCCTCAACTCGCTGACTGCAGCGATCAACGAGGTGGAATACGTCCCCAGCCAGATCGGCGGCCTCGGCCTGTTCGATGCCGAGGGCATTTCCACCACCGGCCTGGTCATCGAGAAGGACGGCGACAAGCTCGGCCTAGTCGAGAGCAAGCCCCGAGGCGCCCCTGGGACTGTCGTCGGCGGTGATAAGCGCACCGCGGTCAGCTTCCAGACCGCTCACCTGCCGACCACCGCCACCGTCCTTGCGGACGAGGTGCAGAACGTGCGCGCCTTTGGCACCGATGACAGCGAGCAAGCGGTGCAGACCGTGGTCAATCGTCGCCTGGCCAAAATGGCCCGGCGCATCGACATGACCCACGAGTACCACAAGCTCGGCGCCATTCAGGGGCTGGTGCTGGACTCCGACGGCACCACCGTGCTGTACGACCTCTTCCAGGCTTTCGGTATGACCCAGCAGACCGTGGCCATGGTGCTGGGCACCGCGACCACCGACATGCAGGGCAAGTGCCTCGATATTCACGAGAAGATCGAGGAAGCCCTGGGCGGCCTGTCCTACACCGGCGTGACCGTGGTGTGCGGCAAGAGCTTCTGGCGCAAGTTCATCACCCACAAGTTGGTGAAAGAGGCCTATGAGCGCTGGGAGGCGGGTGCCCGTCTGCGGGCCGATCCACGTGACGGCTTCCAGTTCGGCGGCATCTCTTGGGAGCGCTACCGCGGCGGCGGCAATATCAAGGTTGCCGACACCGAGGCGTATGCCGTGCCGACTGGCGTGCTCGACCTGTTCATTACCCGGTTTGCCCCGGGCGACTACATGGATACCGTCAACACGCTGGGCCTGCCGTTCTACAGCTCTTCCGACCCGCTGAAGCATGGCAAGGGTGTGGAGCTGGAGGCGCAGTCCAATCCGGCCCACCTCTGCACCCGGCCCAAGGCCTGCATCAAGCTGACCGAAGCCTGATAGGTAAGCGAGCCGATGAGCTTCTCTGACCACGCAAACCGCCTCGATGAGGCGGTGTTGCGCCACCTGGCCGATACCGATTCGGCCATTTACACCCCCAGTGAGGGTGATCCGGTGATATTCCGGGCCATCCTCGATCGCGACGTGATGCCCGCCCAGGGCGGCCAGCAATCCACTACGGTGGAGCGCCGGAACGAGCTGTCAGCGCACCACGACGTTCTCGGTGACGCCCGCCAAGGTGAGCGCGTCACCATTGATGGCACGACCTGGCGGCTGGACCGCCGCGACCGTGACGATGGTCATTTCGTCACTTGGACTGTCGTCGAGGTGCTGTGATGCAAATCATGATGGACCGCACTGCCGTCCGCGAGATCGAGCAGACGCTGGCGCATATCCGCAACGGCAGTAATCGGGCGATGGCATCTGCCATCAACCACACGCTGGGCGTCACCCGCACCGAGGCGAGCCGTGAGATCCGCAACCAGGTCAAGCTCAAAGCGGCGTACGTCAACGAGCGGCTGAGGCTGCAGCGAGCCAGCATCGCCAAACCTCAGGGCCGAATCACGACGCCGACGCGTGGGATCCTGCTCAGCCGTTACGACAACCGTCAGTACGCAAACGGTGACATCGGCGTGCAGGTCAAGCCCACCGGCGGCAAGAAGCGCATGCCCAATGCCTTCTATATCACCTTCGCCAATGGGGTGAAGGCCATCGCCATTCGCACCATGTCTGGCCCCGGGCTGGGCAGGAGCGAAGGTATCAAGGTGCTCTACGGCCCCAGCGTCTCGCAGGTATTCACCGACGTGAAGGACGACCTGCAGGCCCCCAGCGGCGAACGCCTGATTGCCCGTATGGAACACGAAGCAGCCCGCCTGATGGCGCGGCAATAGGAGACGACCATGGCACTGGTGCCGACCCGCGAGCTGATCTTTGCTGCCCTGGCGGAGAAACTCGACGCCCACCGCGCCCGCGCCGACATCGACCAGCGCGACCTACCAGCTCGAGTGCTCTGGTCCGGCGAGGATGGCCAGGTTGAGCGCAACAAGTACGGCGAGATCAGCGTCACCACCGGTGCCTCCATTATTGCCCAGCACCCGGCAGACGAGGATCCCGACAAATGGGATGGGCAGGGCAACGAGATCCTGGCCCAGGTGATTGCCGATGCCACTGGCACCAACCGCACCCTGGGCGGTCTGGTCGAGGATCTGGCCTATACCGCTACCGCCATTCTCTATCCCGACTCGGGCAGCTCCATCATCACCATCGGCGTCGATCTCGCTGTGCGATGGACGCACCCCGTGGGCAATCCCTTCACCGACGTGCCTGACCCTGACCCCGAGGACTGATCATGCCGATTCAAGAGATGCGCAGTGAAACGCTGCTGGGCCGCACGGACGAGCGCTGGTTCCACACCGAAACGGTGACCGACGCTACGAGTGCCCCGCTGATTGTGCCCAGCATTGGCAGGGCAGTGGCCGTGGCTGTGACACCCGGCACGAGCGCAACGGTGCAATACACGCTCTCCAGCTATGCGGACATCGAGGCCGATACCGCGGCATGGCATGACTGGGAAGAAGGGCAGGTTTCAGCCGCTGCCGGCAGCTCTGTCATTGGCGCTGTCAGTGCTCTGCGCCTGGTTAGCGCTGGCGCCAGTACATGGGAGGTCGCCGCATGATTAACCGCCCGCTGTGGCAGCCCCTGTGGCGTCCGCTGTGGGGCATGCAGATCGGCAACCGCGTGCTCGCCATGCTGGTTGACTCAACAACGGGCAATGCCCTGGTCGCGCCGGATGGCTCCGCCTGGGTGCGATGGATAACGGTGAGCTGATATGGCCTTCGAAGAACTCCCTATCCCGACGACGCTGTTTGACCCCGCGCAGTTTGCTGGGGCTGATGGCCGCGAGATCGAGCTGCAGATCACGACCACCCATATCCAGTGGCGCTACCTGCCGTCAGGCCCCTGGCAGAACTTGGTGGGCCTGGAGGATCTGCAGGGCCCGCCCGGAGAACAAGCAGAGCTACGCGCGACGGCCACGCATATACAGGGCCGCACCGGCGATGGTGAGTGGCAGGATCTGGTGGCGCTGGAAGACCTGAAAGGTGTCGACGCTCAGCTTCCCGAGGACATCATTACCGGAAGCGGCTTTACCCGCATCGAAGTGGTGGCCGAGGGCGCCGTGCCCGATCCGCCCACTGAAGGCGTTCTGTATTGGGAGTTCCCGCCGGAGGCGTTGGAATGAATTTCAAGGACCTGGCTAACGCGCAGCTGAACGGCTACAACGCAATCCGGGCGACGCTGAACGGCCAGGTTGTTTGGAGTGGGGAGGAGCCGGTCGTTGGCACAGTTTATACTGAGGACTTTGAATCCTACGATGTAGGGATGACTCTTGGCGCAGTATTTAGCTCGCCATGGGCCAGTGTGACCCGGCAGATAGTAAGCGTAGAAGGCGAAAAAGCCTTGCGGATCAGGGCCACCAGCAACGGCTCACGCTGCGCGTTTACGTACAACGCAGTTGACTCGGACCCCGAGCGTGCCAACTGCAGTTTGTTTATCCAGATGCGCACCACTGTCGACGGCTCCAGCCCGTTCGCTCCTGTGCGTTTAATGGGGCGAGTTAACGGGGCTACAGGCACGGAAGCCGGTATAGCTGGAGGACCTGCCCTCGGCGGCAGTATCAGAATAGACCAGTATAACGGCGGTACGTACTCAGCTTTAAACAATGCATCGTTTAACCATAGCAATGTAAAAATGAATATGCTGATGCGTATTCATGGGACCACTGCGACACTAAAAGCCTGGGTAGAGGGGAGCCCGGAGCCACAGAACCCGCAGGTAACGTCTACGATAGGGGTTACGGCGACGGGAGGCGTAGGGCTGTTTGTATTCAATAATAATGATGTAGACGTGTTGTTTATGTCGATAGCGACGGGGGATGCTGAACCGGATAGAAAACCCGAGTTTGTCGAGGCGGGCGATCCGGAAGGGTTCTCGGCGGAAACTGAGCTGGCAGCCAGGACTAACAACTCCAGTGTTGACCAGTCATTGGCCTCCATAGAGCCGCCGCCGGTGCTCACCTACCAGGACATAACAAACGGGTGGGGGTACTACTTCGCCGTCCTGGAGAATGCACAGGGGTTCGCAAGGAACCTTGAAATTCAGAATGCGAGCTCTGCCGGCGGGCTCGTCTCTACAGCAGCCCACGTAGCAGTGTGGTCGGCAGACCCGCACTCAGATAACTGGGAGCCCATACCGTACCAGGGGACGGTGAATAACAGGCTGACTTTCGCACAGACTTTGCCTGACGATCAGGAGGCGATTGCCGTGGGGCGAGTACCCGGCTACACGGTAACGCGTGTGTATGCTAAGACGGAGGAGTACCGCCAGAGCCAATACGTCCTCGTGGCCCCCTCTGCCCCCGACGGAAACTACGGGGTTCAGGTCAGCCCCAGCGATTGGAGAGGGCAGCCTGTCCCCGATCTAGATATGCCAGCCTATCGCATCGGCGATGGAGTGCAGACCGGAAAGAATATCGTTGTGCTGGTTGCAGGCAACCACCCCTACGAAGTTCACGCTGACTACAACCTGGAAGGAAGCGTAGAGTTTCTGTTAAGTCAAGACCCTGTAGCTGCGCTATTACGAGAGTGGTGCGACGTGTTTGTCTACCCAACAATAAATCCGGCTGGTAGGTGGTGCGGCTACTCCAGAGCCAACCCAGAACTCAAAGCAGCCGGGCTGCACGATCACAATCGGATATGGGGCAGCAGTAACAGGGATACTACTTCAAAGTTGAAGGCCGCGTGGCAGGCAGACTTTGGGCAGCAATGCGATTTTTTGATCGACTACCATACTTTTTTCTTCGATCAGTCCAGTAACTTGCGAGGAATATGGGCACCTGACGGGGCGTCTAACTCTGCGTACATGAGTCGGTATGGGGTGAGAGAGCCCGACAATTTCAACAATAGACTTGTGGGCAGTACCAGCTCTATCAACACTTTGCCGGAATATGCAATGCAGTCAATGGGCGCCACTGTATCCGTACACTCAGAAGAGTCCCC
>ERZ869909.1778-NODE-1778-length-16483-cov-4.232781_pt1 | contig 16483 bp, 11 predicted proteins | sample MGYA00520892_ERZ869909 | MGnify/ENA primary metagenome ERZ869909 (study PRJEB32215, sample SAMEA104723947) | bioreactor metagenome | biome: bioreactor; feature: anaerobic bioreactor; material: water | place: China | collected 2015-03-12 ...
GTCTCGCTATAGTTGTCGTCTGAGTTGTCGTCTGAGTTGTCGTCTGCACAGCATACTGCCATACTGCTGAAAACTCTATGGTTTAGACGAGATGTTTAGTCAACTTAAAATTAGCGTCAGCGACACAGTAGGAGTATAGCCATGCACCGAACTCAGGACCGTCATTCACACCGACATCAACACCGTCATCCACGTAGTACAGCACATCGTTTAGTTGCCGCGGCATTGCTTTTTGCCTCGCCGCTCGTGTTTAGTTCAGCCTCTGCTCATGACCACAGCTCACTTCATACCATCAGCTCAAACCTTGAGCAGCAAGTCATTGAGTGGCGCCGCGACATCCATCAACATCCTGAGCTAAGTAACCGCGAATTTCGCACAGCCGCTTTAGTCGCCGAACATCTTCGAAATTTAGGTATTGAGGTACAAACAGATATTGCCCACACAGGTGTGGTTGGGTTTCTCCGTGGCGGCCAGCCCGGCCCCACCATTGCGTTACGCGCAGATATGGACGCACTCCCCGTAAAGGAGTTAACGGATGTGCCATTCGCCTCACAAGCAATGGGTGAGTATCGTGGCCGAGAAGTACCGGTGATGCACGCTTGCGGCCACGACCTGCATGTCGCCATGCTCATGGGTGCGGCCACGCACTTAGCTGCTCATCGTGACGAAATTACAGGTAATGTGATGTTTATCTTCCAACCTGCCGAAGAAGGTGCGCCAGAAGGCGAGGAAGGCGGCGCTGAACTCATGCTCAAAGAAGGGATTTTTGCCGACGTGCAACCCGACGCAGTGCTCGGGATTCATGTTTGGTCAGCAGCCAATACCGGTGTTATCGGCTATCGTAAGGGCCCCTTGATGGCTTCTTCCGACCGTTTCGAAATAACCATCAAAGGCGAACAAACTCATGGCTCACGGCCATGGGGTGGCGTCGACCCTATCGTCACTGCAGCGCAAGTCATTAATAATGTCCAAACCATCGTTAGTCGCCAGGTGGATATTACTAAAGCGCCAGCGGTCGTCAGCTTTGGAATTGTTGAAGGCGGTATTCGTAACAACATCATTCCAGACGAGGTTTACCTCGAAGGCACTATCCGTAATTTTGATATGGGTATTCGCTCTGAAATTTTCGATAAGCTAACCCGCACTGCTGAATACACCGCGCGCTCTGCCGGTGCCGAAGCTCACGTGCACATTCACGAAGGCTACCCCGTTACCGTCAATCACCCTGAATTAGTTGAACACTTATTACCGCTCACGCGACAAGTTGCCGGTGATGGCAACGTACGTGAAAATGACTTAGTCACCGGCGCTGAGGACTTCTCGTTCTTTGCTCAAGAAGTGCCTGGCATGTTTGTTTTCCTTGGCATAACACCGCACGATCAGGATCCTGCGACTGCACCAAGCAATCATTCGCCCTACTTCTATGCTGACGAAGCTGCATTAAAAGTCGGCACCGAGCTTTTCATTAACTGGGTGATGTCGTTTCCAGAGGAATTTCTGGCTCGATAACCCATGGGCGCCATTGACAAAGCTCACGCAAAACTGCGTGAGCTTTTTTGTTGGTCATTGCTGGAAGTCGATATCGAGGTAGCAATGAACGGCTAGTTTGCCCGTTCCGACCAAGTTGGCATCGTGATCCGTGGTTCGGATACTGCTTGTTCATGTGGCCAAATCACACGTTTTTCGCCGTCTTGCCACTGCACAAACACGCCTTGATGAGCCGTTTGATAGCCGCGCTTATCAACTGCGAATGGGCCAAAAACAGTGGTCATTTCTAAATTCAGTAACACATCGCGAATGGCGTCACTATTCAAGCTACCTGCGCTGGTAATCGCGTGGGCAAGCAGTTGACAACTGCCATAAGCGCCAGCGGCATGGAAGCTTGGAGCGCGCTGAAAACGAGCTTGGTAATTACGCACAAACTGTTCTGAACCAGGCAGTGGAACCGACGCTTCCCATGCCGACAGCCCCATTACATAATCAGCGTCGGCACCAAGCGCGTGTTGAAACTCGTCCACGGCCCCCGAGGTACCCATGAGTTGAACATTAATATCAAGCTCTTTGAGTTGTTGCGTAATGGTGACAAAGTTGGTCAATGCGGACGCCGCTAACGCTAATACCTGCGTTTCTGCGGTAGCGATGTCGCTAAGGTAGCTACGGAAATCCTCCGTGCCGCTGGTATACGCCTGTTGAAAGACAACGTCCATGCCTTTGCTAGTAGCTAAATCGATTGCTCCTTGTGCAGCAGCAGCCGGAAATAATGCGTCTTCATACAACACAGCTACGCGCTGATAACCGTGTTGTTCGGCCATGTTAATCAACCCAGCAAGGAAAACATCAGCGGGCGGCAATACCATAAATAAGTGATGTCGCCCTTGTTCCCAAATCGAAGAAGTCGCGGCCAATGGTGAAATATGTACGTAACGATGTTTCTCTGTAATCGGAGCAACCGCTTCGGTAAGTGTTGAACCATAGGGACCCATAATGGCGTCAACTTGTTCCACACTGATTAATTGCTCGTACAAGGCACGCGCTCGCTCTTGGCTCGACTCGTCATCATAAACAACAAACTCAACCGGACGTCCCAAGAGTCCTCCTGCTGCATTTAAGTCCTGCTCGCAGAGTAAATAGCCGTTGCGTGCTGCCTGTCCTTGGGTTTGATACGCGCCAGTCTGCGACATCGTCGCGCCAATGCGTAGTGGTTCTTGAGCTTGCTGACCACATCCAACAAGATGTAGCAGCAGAGCACTCGTTAATAGCGTACCGACCTTCTTGGTTAAATTCATTCTCTCCCCCTTTTTATTATCTTTTTCATCGGCAATTCTCACGCTTGCAGTCCTTAACTTACGCCCTCTCGCACTGAAATGTAAGGGTTAACCGATTGGATTTTTACACCAATTTGACAATTGTTGACGATTTTTGCCACAGCGAAATGACAACCTCCAGTATACACTTAGGGCTGTTAGTCTCTGACTATAACGACAGGAGTAAGACCATGAAGATGAACAAAACGACTGGACTCATTGCCTTAATGGTCGGCGCTTTACCGCTAACGACTATGAGTGTCGCCGCCAACGAGCCGGCTTTCGATTATATTGCGGCGCAATACCAAGAAACACGCGTGAACAATACAGACCTGGACGGTTATAAGTTAGCCCTCTCCGCATCTGTCACCGAAGATTTCTTTTTCCGCTTAAGCCATGCTAACCAATCCGTACAAAGTTTCGATGTCGACCTCACCAAGCTCGGCTTTGGCTACAAGCATTATGTTCAACTTGATACCGTCGCTTACGGTGGTGCGGGTCTAGTGCGTGAACGCTTTAAGTTTAACGGTATTTCAAGTTCAGATTCAGGATTCAACGTGTTTGTTGGTGCCCGCCACAAGCTCGCTCATAACCTTGAACTTGGCGTTGAAGCTGAGTATATCGACGTGAATGACGACGATGATGTGGTGATTCATTTACAAGGACGCTACTGGATTGCCCCGACCTTTAGTATTGTCGCAGGCTATTCATTTGCGAATAACGATCGCTGGATGTTAGGCGCTGCGTTTCACTTTTAAGCGCTCTGCGGTTTAGGTAAGGACTTTTGCCGCTAGGCAATAGCATTGGCGTCTAGTTAAGAACATTGCGACAAGGTTCTTCTTGCAACAACTAATTAAGCAACAGCTAAACAAAAGGCTTGCGGTTCAACCATAAAACCGCAAGCCTTTTTCGTATACCTGAATTGAACTTGCTTAGGTGCGATCACGCAAGAACGTATATGGTGCTCCGACGCTGACGGCAAATACTCGCCGCTCACTGTCTGGACGATAGATACCGCCGTTGGCGGCACTTCGTACTCGGCGTGCATCTGCTGAGTTTTTCCAGCGCACAATTTCACCCACCGAGCTGGTCATCGACGGGGTCACTTCTGCGACGCCAATGGGGGTTGCAAAGCCGGCTTCGTACTCAAAGATGATCATGGTTTCGTTCGGCAGTACACCGGCGTTTTGACCACGGTCTAAACTAATTTGATCACCACGAATGCCGACCACCTGTGCAGTAGCTGGCATTTCTGCCAACATCCGGGTAAGCAAAATATCGATTCCGCGCGACGCCATATCATTGAGTACTGCTTGCACGTGAGCCGAATCAAAGTAACGGAAACCACTTACGTAACGGTCATTGGCGGTGACAAACTGCAGTTGCCGACGATCGCGAACATCGGCTGAGTCCACTCGCACTTTACCAAGATTTGGATACGCCATAATCTCACGGCTAAACGGGTTCAATACCGACGCGGTAATTTCGAAGCTGTAATCCATCCAACCTGTGATACTGCCTTGGTTTTTTACTGACCGTAAGGTGTCGAGTTTAATCACATAATCCGGCGCCAGAATTCGCTGCTCGGCAGCACGTGCATCCGCAGCGGCATCGCCCTGTTGCTGACGAAATGTCGCTAGCTCTTGACTCACAACTTGGTCGTCACGAGTCACGATCCGAAAACGATTAATCCCAGCGAATTGATTTTCTAGCATGTTCACTAAGCCGCGAGCGTCGTAATCACGCACCGCGTCGACACCAAAACCTTCACCACTGACGTCCGCCACGTCAAAGTACATGCGCACAACCGGCCGATACAACGGACAGTTCGGGTGCTCATTTTGAACGTCGAAGGTACAAAACTCGAGCCCTTGGGTGTCGAAGTAGTTCGGCACCCGAATATCAGCGTCACGGAAATCAAACGCGCGCCGAGCAATGGAAGCCGTAGACGGGTCTGAGGTTGTCGCAACACGACGAGTTTGCTCTGCTGGCTGTGTGCTACAAGCTGCGATCGTTAGCGCGCCAAGCGCGATAAGTACAGCAAGTGCTGATTTACGGAAAAACGGTCGCCGTTCTTGTGCGATTGTTGCTGTTACATATTGCATCAGAGATTACCTCTCATCACTGGTTAAGTCTTTCTAAGTCGCGTTGCAAATCATCGATAGCGGCAATGGTTGCCTGCTCAATTCGAATCAAAGCATTAGCTTCCCGAGCTAACTGCAATTGGTCTCGTGCCCGCAGCAGCGCTAAAATTAAATCGTTATCATGAGTTCGGTTGCCATGCCCTCCGGTCAACCCACTTAACATATTAGCAAGCGCAAAGACCATAACCGCATCGCGATGCTCCTTCAGCAAATACCCAGCCACTAACATTTGCGCTGAAATTTCTACCGCCAGAGCCCGATTGCGTTCTTGAATGCGTCGGTTAGCCAGTTGGTACGCGGCTAACTTCGGCGCTATCTTGTCTTCGTCAGCGCTTGCTTGGGCATCAAACGCACGCGCCGCCGCTTGCAACTCATCAGTACTCGCACCTTGATAGGCCCACAAAAATGCTTGCACATCACGATGAAATTCCGCGCGGATTCGGTATTCGTACATCAGTTCAGCTTGCTGCTCTAATATTGCTGCGGCGACATTTAAAAACTCGTCCACGCCTGGCGATATGCGCACGCGCCGATAACCGACCCGCTCAATTCGTTGGCTCAATTCAGTCATCGCGGCTTCCCGATCGAGCGTATGGGCATTTTCGGGTAGACGACTTGCGCAGCCCGTTAACTGGCCAAGCAACAGCAGAATTAATAAGATAACGCTTCGTTTCATAGCCTTCAGACTGCTTCAAATGAATTAAGTTGCTAGCTCGTACTCGCAACATAACTGAGAAAAGCGCAAGAAACTGTCAAAGATTGTTAGTCAAGTAACCGCAGGCATTGGCTGCGCTCGAGCGAGTCATCAAACTTTTCCTGGTTTAACGTGGACCACTGCGGGTGGGCGCGAGCGCGGGCAAGAAATAATTTAAAGCGAGCAGGCTCATGGAACTCAGCGTTCTCGTTAACTAGACTAAGTGGTGTGATTGCAGCGTGACCGCGCCGCATGAGGGCTTGAACGAGCTGTTGTTGGCGGGCTGCCAACAAACGAATAATTTCTGGTTGGATATGGATTTCCGAGTGCCCCTGTACCGCATGCTTAATCCGCCGACCATATTGCTGCCAGCTTTGCCAAAGGCCGCCTGCCGCCGCCCCGATAATCGTTCCTGCACCGAGACTAAGGCCGCCAACCATCAAATCAAAGCCGGCACCAGCTGCACCTCCTGTAACTATTCCTTTTGAGGCTTTGATGCCGAATTCCTTAAGGGTTTCAGGCGCAAACAAGGGGGCTTGCCACGCTTGCTGACCAACCGCAAGACGTTGCAAGGTTGCGGCATTCGCTGGAAAACCAAAAATCTGCAAAATTGCTGTCACGCTGCGCTGTTCACGAGCAACAACGCGCTGTTCCATCGCTGCGGTAATGTGGTTTAATTGGTCAAGCTCATCATTCGCTATACGTTCTGAATAAGCCGCCACATCGAGTAGTAACTCACTTATTTCACGTCGTGCAGCGACCACTCTTTGTTGTGCTTGAAGTTGTCGTTGCTGCTGAATGGTTTGTAAGTGCGTCCGATGATTCGGCAGTAACGTAGCTAAATGCTGAAAAATCTCACTGTCGCCATGCTCAGGTAAACTTACTGTATCGAATTCAATCCAGCCATGTAAATTCACCTGTGCCAAAGCCTGTTGCCAAGCCGCTGACTGTTGATCAGCATGAGCAGTAAAATTAAGCACAGGTAAAATAGGCTTACCACAACGTCTTAAGATATCGAGCTCGTCTTGATATTTCGGCAGAACCGGGTCGCGGCAATCAATTAAATAGAAGGCTGCGTCGACCTGCAGTAGTTGTCGCAGTACTTTAGCCTCTTGCTCAAAGTCTTCTTTTGCAGCAGGCGTTTTTAGGAATACCCGAATCTGTTCGGGACCGTTGTGGCGTGACATGTCTTGGTCTGCCTGCAAGGACTGTAAATACTCATACAAGCCTAGCCCGTCCTCAAGACCTGGGGTATCAAATATTTCCAGCACGACTTCGTCGCCTAACTTCAGCTCTGCTCGACGAACGTCTCGGGTTGTGCTTGGACGATCCGACACCTCACCAAAACTGGTGTTCTGCAGTAGTGTCCTCACAAACGAGGTCTTGCCTGTGTTGGTATGGCCAACGACACAAACTTTTAAGGCTTCAGCCATGATCAATATCCTCGTCGCGCAGCCATCGAATCGCTTCGTCAGGAAAGGTAAAGCCGGAGATGTGTTGTTCCGCTAACAGCTCCTGCCATTGCGTTTGATACTTGCCATGACCGACACACCAAACGGCAAGTTGATTACAGTGTGGTTGCAGTTTCGCTAAATAGCGTAAACTACCGCGGTCGGGTGTAATTTGTGTATCAATCCGAACCAACACTTTGCGTGCAGGTTTGGCCGCTAATGCCTGCAATAGCGTCTCGCGCTGAGCTTGAGAGGCAACCACACCACGGTCTTCAAGTAAAAATACGTCATTCCACTCCGGGACAGGCTCGTAATCTAACGTAAAAACTAAATAGTCCTTACCAATGACGGCCGGCCGCTGACATTTCGGCACCACCATTGTTTCAGGTTCTGGATCAACCACGTCCGATTGTTGCGGCTGCAAACGCGGTATCAGTTGTGCTAAGCCTGGCTGGGTGAAATCAAGCTGCATGCGCCGTTGGCGGCGTTGATATAGCTTCTGAGTCATTAACCATAAAATCAAACGCGGAATCACGCCAAATAGGATAATGACACTGAGAATCCATAACCCTGTACTGCGTGGTGACAAAATATAGCTGTATGACTGACCTGCTTGATGGGTATCAATCAAGGTGGGTGACGGAATGCCCAAGAGTTCAGTCGCCCAGGTAAAAAGCGCTAAAAATAGAAAGACGCTGTCGTCGCTGAGTATCGTCGTTGACCAAACCAGCTGGTAACCTTCAAAAGCGAAGCGAAAGCTAATATGCGTGGCTGCAACAATCAAGGTCGTCAGCCAAAACAAGTGTGTCCATCGACTCAACCACAGTTGCAATAAGCCAGCTTGTTGCTGCACCGCTAACCAACTTTGCAACGTGCTTTCGCGCTGCTTGTTGCTTTTCTCTTTGCTCTTCTCTGGGCGAAACGTTTTTTGCATCCAACTAAATAAAGCCAGAACGCGCCCCGCAATTCCGCCCTGCCACGACGGTCGCCAAACCATGCTGATGCCCCACAGTATGAGCATGATAAAATTGACGAACAACACCGCAGCTAACAGCCCGAGTACATTGATATTCGGGTGCGAAAACATCAATGCTGAATTCACCAACGAAAACCCCGTCAAAACCGCTAAGCCCAGAATAATCCAGCGTAACGAAGACAAGGCACCTTGGGTGCTTTGCATTGCACTCAGAACTTGCCGTGACTCGGCTAGATGATGCGCCCGCGCCACAATTTTCTGTGTCAGCGATTGATCGCTATTGTGTAGCTTCGCAACCACTTCGCGATCGTCAAACCGCTCCTCATGAGCGTCTTGACGACGGATGTGTTCCACGACCCAAAAATCCTGCTCCCTGTCTTGCGGGGAAACCGGTACAACATTCGGCCGTTGATCGCGTTGGCGCTGTAATCCTTTTCGCACGGTTGGTACGTACTCCTTCCTCTTACGATGTTCTTGATAAACATAGCATAAGGCACGAAAAAGCCGAACATAAAATGATTATTCTCCAACTTCCCTTTTTAATTACTTGACAACTTAGTCGGTTTTACGGGAGAATCTCGGACTGACTAGTCCGTCCGATGGTTTGTAAACTCATTTTTTGACCACATATTTTGATGAGAAGGTATGACTTCAAACGCTATGGAATCGATTGAAAAGCCCCCTAAACGGGTTCATAAACCAGCCGAACAGCGCCAACAAGAAATTATTGCCGCTGCCGTTCGTGCGTTTGCTGACCGTGGTTATCAAGTCACTGATATGCAAACCATTGCTGAACTTGCCGGCGTCGGCAAAGGCACCTTGTACCGTCATTTTCCGAATAAGGAAGAGTTATTTAAGTTGGTTCTTGCCCACCAGCTTGATATTTTGCGTGACCGGATGTTGCAAGCGCGCGATAGCACCACCAACCCACTCTGTCGGCTTTACGCCATGATGCATGCCTACCTTGAGTATTTTGATACGCACCCAGACACGGTCGAACTGTTTATTCAAGAACGCGCCGAATTTGGTCGTGAGGTTACACCACAATATTTCCAGCGCATGCACCATAGCAAAGATGATTGGTTATTCGTCTTTCAAGATATTAAAAACACCTACCCAGTGCGCGAATTTTTAAGTGCCGAAGAAATGTCGTCTTTGTCGGGCGAGCTGCTGCATGGTGCCGTTTATCTCAGTATGGCAAGCGTACCGAAGCGCGCTTCACTCACGCGCCTTGATCAAGTTTTTTCATTTTACCTCCACGGCATCATGCACGTGGAGAACCCTCTCAGTTTTGTTGAGCAACTTCGTGAGTGCTCAAAGAATTCTATTTCTCAGCAGACCAAAGAATTGGAGAATTATTAATGAACGCATCATTTCGCGCTCACTCTCACCCTCGTCGTCACACTTGGGTTACACCAAAGCAGATCGCCCTCAGTGCCAGTGCGCTGGTTATGTTAACCGCTTGTAGCGGTGATGCTAGCAACGGTCAGGGCAATGGCCAAAATGGTATGCCGCCTTCACCAGTCACCATTGCTGAAGTGCAAACTGAATCAGCAATTTATACTGCACAATATCCAGCGCGAGTGCGTGGTGCTCGAGAGGTTGAAGTTCGCGCCCAAGTCGGTGGCATTCTTCAGCAACGCAATTTCCATGAAGGTCATGCTGTCAGTCAAGGCGATACCCTCTTTCAAATAGACCCAGAACCGTATCAATTGGCTGTGAATGCGGCACAAGCAGAGCTTGCCGACGCCACTGCTATGCACCAGCAAGCGGATCGCGAATGGCGACGCGTGTCTGGTTTGTTTGAGAGTAACGCAGCCAGTGAGCGCGAATACGACCAAGCTCGTTCGGCAATTGAAGCGGCAAAAGCGCGTTTGGCACGCGCCGAATCAGGCCTTGCAGATGCACAACGCAACCTTCGTTATACCCGGGTTGAAGCGCCTATTTCTGGTTTGGCCGGCGTCGAATCGGTGACTGAAGGAAATCTCATTAGCACGGGCACCTATTTGACCCACATCGTGCAAACCGACACGGTCCATTTGCACTTCGCTATTCCAGAAAGTGACGCGCAACTCTATCGCGTTCATTTACAACAAACTCATGCGCAACAAAGCAACGAGCAAGGCAGCTTCGTTGCGGTTACCAACAGTCAAGGTCAGAGCTACGCTGTGCAAGGTCGCATTAACTACGTTGCACCAAGCGTCGATACACAAACTGGTCGCGTGGTGATGCGTGCCGAAGTCGACAATACCAATGCAGAACTATTACCAGGCCAGTTCGTTCGTGTAGAACTCGCCCTGCAAGCGTTTGACGACGTCGTGTTAATTGACCCAACCACAGTGAGTCAAGGCCCGGACGGCCCGCAAGTGTATGTGGTGAATGGCACTGAACAAGCGCAAGCGCGGCCAGTAACATTGGGACCGAAAGTCAATGGCAAGCAAGTTGTACTTGAGGGTCTATCAGCCGGCGACAAGTTAATCATTAATGGTCATGTTGCTGTTCGTGACGGCGCACCAGTGATGATCACCAACGGTCAATAAACGACTAAAGGAAGGTTTATGTTACGTTTTTTCATTGACCGCCCGCTGTTTGCGTCGGTTATTTCAATCATTATTGTCATCGCCGGGATTGTTTCAATTCGTGCGCTGCCGATTGAGCAGTATCCCAACGTTGTACCACCTCAAGTGGTTGTAAGCACCATTTATCCTGGCGCAAGTGCGGACGTTTTAGCGAGCTCGGTTGCGGCTCCCTTGGAGCAGGAAATTAACGGTGTCGACAACATGTTGTACATGGAAACGACCACCACCGACTCTGGTATGCTGCAAATTACCATTTCCTTCGAAATGGGCTCAGATCCCGACCAGAACACCATTAACGTCAACAACCGTGTGCAGGCTGCATCAGCGCGCTTACCACAAACGGTCCGCGATCTCGGTGTTCGCGTGGAGTCGCGCTCGACCAATATCTTAATGGTGGCGACACTCTTCTCTGACGACAGTAGCATGAGTACCCTGGATATCAGTAACTACACCCTACTGAATATTCTCGACGAATTAGTTCGTGTTGAAGGGGTTGGTGATGCGTCGTTATTCGGCGCTCAAGACTACTCGATGCGTATTTGGACCGATCCGGCTAAACTAGCTGAGTACGGTTTGATGCCGTCCGATGTAAGTAACGCCATTCGCGACCAAAGTGCACAGTATGCAGCAGGCCGTTTTGGTGCCGACCCCGCGCCAAAAGGCAATGCATTTACCTTCGCAGCGACAACTAATACGCAATTAAGTAGCCCGGAAGAATTTGCCAACGTGATTATCCGCACCGACGACACGGGCAATAGCATTCGCGTGGGCGACGTCGCGCGCATTGAGCTTGGTGCTCAAACTTACGGTTTCTCTGCAATCTATAACAACCAAGACGCGGTTCCTTTTGGTGTCTTCTTGCAGCCTGGCGCGAATGCCCTAGAAACAGCGGAAAACGTCCACAACAAACTCGAAGAGCTTGCCGCACAATTTCCTGCCGGCCTGTCCTACTATGTGCCATACGACACCACTGAGTTTATTCAAATCTCGGTAAACGAAGTAATCGTGACTCTGCTCGTTGCGGTCGTACTTGTTGTTTTTGTAACTTTCCTGTTTTTACAGCACATTCGCGCCACATTAATCCCAGTAGCGGCTATTCCAGTTTCACTGATCGGGACGTTCGCGGGAATGCAAGCACTTGGTTTCTCGATCAACATGTTGACCTTGTTTGGTCTCGTGCTCGCCATCGGGATTGTCGTCGACAACGCCATTATCGTCATGGAAAACGTCGAACGATTAATTTCAGAAAAAGGCATGAAAGCCAAAGAAGCGTCGATCGAAACCATGAAGCAAGTTTCTGGTGCGGTGGTGTCCTCAACCCTAGTACTTGTGGCCGTATTCGCGCCAGTAGCGTTTTTAGGCGGCTTGAGCGGCGAATTGTATAAACAGTTTGCCGTGACCATTGCAGTATCGGTTGTGGTGTCTGGGGTTGTCGCCTTAACCCTCACTCCTGCGATGTGTGCGCTGCTACTGGACAAACAAAGCCATAAAGTATCAAAGCCTTTTGCCTTGTTTAACGCTGCCTTTGATAAGTTGACGAATGGCTTTGTGGGCACAGTCGCATTCTTTATTCGGCGGTCTGTTTTTGGCGTACTTTTGTTTCTTGCCTTTGTGGTCGGTACCGGTTTCCTCATGAGCCGCATGCCAACTAGCTTAGTACCGGGCGAAGACCAAGGTGTCGCCTTAGCTGTTGCACAATTACCTGCAACCGCGTCGCTCGAACGCGCTGAAGAGTTCCGTAACGAACTGTCACGACAGATTCGCGAGCTCGATACTGTACAAGATTTCACCACCTTCGCCGGTTTCGATATTATCGCCAGCGCGTTGCGAACCAACGCACTAGCTGGCTTTATCAACCTAACCGATTGGAGCGAACGGACAGCGCCAGGGACAAGTGCACAAGAGATAGCGCAACAAGTAATGGGCATGGGCTTTGGTATGCAGGAAGCAAACGTATTTGTGTTCGTACCACCTCCCATTCAAGGTTTATCGCTGACTGGTGGCGTTGAAGGCTACCTGCAGTTACGTGGCGACTCTGACCCAATTCGGTTAAATAACATTGCACAACGCGCTGTTGCTGCTGCTAACGAGCGTCCGGAGCTAATGGGTGTGCGCAGCACTTTAGAAACCAATATTCCACGCTACATGATTCATGTTGACCGCGAAAAAGCACAAGCCATGGGTGTGCCACTCAGTGCGCTGTTCAGCACCATGCAAGCCACATTTGGGTCAACCTATGTGAATGACTTTACCTATCAAGGACGTTTGTGGCAGGTCAACTTGCAAGCCGAAGGCGAATACCGCGTGTCACCAGAAAATCTGCGCAACGTTTTTGTCCGCGCAAATTCGGGTGCAATGGTGCCGGTGAGCAGTCTAGTGACCGCTGAGCGTGTTTCAGGTGCCGATATTCTTAACCGATTCAACCTCTATGTATCGGCGAAAATCATGGCAGACCCTGCTCCGGGTTTCACAACTGGACAGGCCAAAGATGCGCTCGATGAGGTGATCAACGAGTTACGCTCAGAAGAGAACATTCAAATGGGCTGGGTTGGTGAAGCTTATCAGCTCGAAGCCGCATCTGGTGCTGCTGCGTCAGCATTTGGCCTTGGTTTACTGATGGTCATCCTCATTCTTATTGCGCAATATGAGCGCATTACCCTGCCGTTTGCGGTTGCAACCGCCGTCCCATTTGCTGTATTTGGTGCGGCATTGTCATCGATGCTGCGTGGCTTCCCGAACGACGTTTACTTTCAAGTTGGGTTGCTTGTATTGATTGGGTTAGCGGCAAAGAATGCGATTCTCATTGTTGAGTTTGCGGCCCAAAACCGCAAGCAAGGCATGAGCTCAAGCGAGGCTGCGATCACCGCTGCCCGTCAACGTTTCCGAGCAATTATTATGACTGCTGCAACATTTGTCGTCGGTAGCTTCCCGTTAGTTATCGCTTCAGGTGCGGGTGCAGTCAGCCGTCAAGAAATCGGTACTGTTGTCGTTGGTGGCATGTTAGCAGCAAGTAGTCTTGCACTGATATTCGTGCCGCTCGCTTACAAACTGCTCGAAGATTTTAGTACTTGGCGTAATGACCGTTTAGCCAAGTCAGAAAACGACGCTCAAGTATAAGGACGAACCAATGAACAAGCATTTTTCGAAGTTAGCGTTGGTGTCCTTCGGTGTCGCAACCACTCTATTCTTGAGTGGTTGCACCATGGGGCCTAACTATCAAAGCACTGAGACAGAGTTATCTGAAGAATGGATCGGTAGTTTTCCGAGTGAAGCCGAACTAACCCGTGAATGGCAACAATGGTGGCAGCAGTATCAGGATCCGAATCTGAACGCATTAGTCGAACGGGCTCTCACTGACAATTTGAGTTTACAGGTGCAACTTGCACGAATCGAACAAGCGCGAGCAGAACTTGGATTTGAAAACGCTAATCGCTGGCCGCTATTAAGTGCTCAAGCTTCTGCAGCACGTGAACAACAGCCGGAAACCTTGATGCCTACAGCGCTCGGTGGTGGCACCCCGCGCAATCAATTCAGTGTTGCTGGCGTGCTCTCTTATGAGGTTGATTTATGGGGTCGTTTAGCTCGTCAACGTGAGGCGGCAGGTGCCATGTTGGCGGAGTCGATGTTCGGAACTGAAGCCATTAAGTTGAATCTAGTGGCCGACGTGGTCACCACGTATTTTAATTTATTAGCCATTGAGCAACAGTACGCAGCCTTGAATAGCAACATTGCATCGCTGCAACAAACACTGGAGTTAGAGCAACTGCGCTATGACCGTGGCTCGACCAATGTTCTGAACCTGCGCCGTGCCGAAGCTGCGGTTGCCGCTGCGAAGGCGAACGTGCCAGATTTGCGCGAAGCACGTCAACTGACTCGCAGTGCACTCGCTATTTTAGTCGGCGCAACGCCTGCAGAATTGTTGCAAGGCTTCGACACTGAACATGGCAAACTCACCGAGCTTAAACTGCCGCAGCAGCTACCTGCTTATACGCCGTCAGAGTTGCTCCAACGCCGCCCTGATGTTCGTGCAGCTGAAGCAAGCTTAATTGCCGCCAACGCGCGTATTGGTGTTGCCCAAGCCGCTCGCTTTCCAAGCCTTAATCTAATGGCGTTGGGCGGCAGCGCTGCAACTGCAACCGGCGATTTGTTCAGTGCGGCAAGTGAAACTTGGAGTGTTGGTGCCGACCTTGCCGGGCCGTTGTTTGATTTTGGTCGCTTGGCTCGCCGTGTTGAAAGTGCCAAAGCCCAACGCGAACAAGTTGAAATTGCTTATCAACAAGCCATTCTTGCTGCTGTTCGTGATGCGAGTGACGCCATTGCCTTACTGCATATTGCAGAAGAGCGTAGTGTTGCCGTGCAAGCACAATATGACGCAATCGCCGATACCTATCGCTTAGCAGAAATGCAATATGACCTCGGCGCCATTGGCTTTTATGAATTGTTAGCGAGTCAGCGGGAACTGATTAATGCGGAACTCGCTTTAACAACTGCTAAACGCGATCATTTCGCTGCGTATACCAATGTCTTTAAAGCCTTCGGTGGCGGTTGGGCTGCTAGCGAATAAGGCCTTAGCGACATCCAGTCAAGCGGCTAGTTCGTTACCAAAGAACACTTGGAACTAGCCGCCCTACTCTTCAATGCCGTACCAAACGCGCACCTTGGCAATACCGTCAACATCGGCAAACTGGGTGCGATAAAACTGCGCCAAGGTTCTAAGTTGCCGTTCATCGCGCTGCAGTTTATCTTGTGCTTCGTTCGCAGTCATCGGCACGTCAAGTTTGACATCAATGACGATGCCTCCTGCCAAATAATGTAGATTCAGTTGTGAGCCTGAAACCAAATCTTTTAAATTGGCCGGCAACCGTGCATGAAACTGACTAAATAATCGCTCTATTTCAACTCGATTCGGCAAGGTTAACTCGGCTCTTGGTGTTGCCTGATCATTGCGCGTATCAATGTGATAAATCACATAAGTCACTTCATCAAACGTCCTTAGCAGACGCTCCACGACCTGTTCACCAATATAATGCCCCTCGGTTACGGTTAATTCTGGTGCAACCTGAATATGCAACTCGAGGAGAATATTGCCACCACTGAAACGGCTTTTTGCGCTATGTACGTCAAGGACACCATCAATTTCTCGTGCCGTCGCTTTAATTTTCTCTAGTTGTTGCGCTGGTACTGCTGTATCCACGAGCTCTTTGGCGTTGGTTAATAGCATATCGAGCGCAATTTTACCGATCAGCAACGCCACCAGCACCGCTGCTAATGCGTCAAGCCACCAAATGCCCGCGATAGCACCAGCAATGGCGACGAGTACCACAATCGAAGACAGGCTATCGGTGCGATGGTGCCAAGCATTGGCGATCAATAATTGCGAGTTGGCTTTTTTACCGGCGCGAACCGTTAGCCAATACAGCCCTTCATTGGCAATAATCGATATGGCGGCAACAATAAGCGTCCATTGACTCGGTGCATTTAACGGCTCACCAGCAAGAAGAACTTGTACGCTATCCCAGGCCATCAGCACGGCCACAACACCGAGGATGACTGCGAGTGCAATGGTCGCGAGGGTCTCGATACGTTTGTGCCCCCACGGATGCGATGCGTCAGGCGCGCGGTGAGCTACCCCAAATACCCAATAGACCAATACATCTGTGATTAAATCGGAGAACGAATGGAGACCGTCTGCGACTAATGCAGCTGACCCACCGAACCAACCTACGAGCATTTTCATTGCACTCAGAATGGCATTCACAAATGCGCCGATTAACGTCACCCGTTTACCTTCTTTTACACCTTCCATCGCCTGAAAACCCTTGTAAGATTGAATAA
>ERZ869909.1779-NODE-1779-length-16468-cov-4.041791_pt1 | contig 16468 bp, 12 predicted proteins | sample MGYA00520892_ERZ869909 | MGnify/ENA primary metagenome ERZ869909 (study PRJEB32215, sample SAMEA104723947) | bioreactor metagenome | biome: bioreactor; feature: anaerobic bioreactor; material: water | place: China | collected 2015-03-12 ...
CTTCTTCATTCCCGTCGCCCACGCCGCAGCCGGTGGACCTGCCCAGCCCAGCCCCTGGCAGCCGATCATCATGCTCGGCCTGTTCTTCGTGGTGTTCTGGTTCTTCCTGATCCGCCCGCAGATGAAGCGCGCCAAGGAGCACCGCGAGCTGGTGTCCAGCCTGCAGTCCGTGTGTCTGGAGGCGGATCTGGCGGGAACCGGCCTTGCTGTTCACGCAGGCGTTGTGAAAGGATGAGTCATAGAGGATCACGGGCCGCCCGCTGACTGCCCGGTCCAGTAGCGGGGCGCTCAGGTTATGCGTTCCGAATATCCCGGCTTGCCAGCCCGCACCCAGCACGACCGGAAGATCAGGTCTGGCATTGGCATGGGCGCTTAGGCGGGCGAGCAACCCCTCGTCGTTGGTCTCGGCATAGAGAGGGGCCGATGTGGCAAGATCAAGCCCGCCGGACAGAAGATGGATATGCGCGTCCTGAAACCCCGGCAACACCAGCTGCCCGCCCGCGTCAATCACCTCAGCCGCGCCGGGGGCGGGGGCGGGGCCGGGGGCGCTGATGAGGATGGTGGCGCATCCGGCGGTCCGCCCGGCGGCGGCGTCGCGTTCCTTGTCGCCGACCGTCCACGATCTTGCAAGATCTATGTTCAATTCCTGTGCCGCGTCGAGGATCATGCCGGGCGACGGCTTGCGCCACGGGTGCTCGCGCGCGTACTTCGGGACGGTCCCCTTGGGGTGGTACGGGCAGGCGCGGAAGGCGCCGAAAACCCCTTCAAAGACAGTGTTGATGCGCTCGTGGACGCGCTCGACATCCTGCTCGGAGTACCGCCCCCGCGCGACGCCCCCCTGATTCGTGATGACCACGAGCAGGAATCCCGCGTCTTTCAGGCGACGGCACGCCTCGACCGCGCCGGGGAGCGGCTCGACGAGGGCGGGATCGCCCAGATCGTTGCCCGGCGCGAGGCCGTTGCAGCGGATGAGCGTGTCGTCCCGGTCGAGGAAAACCGCGGGCTTTGGCGAGCGATCGTGCATGAGGAGGACAAACCGGTGAGAATGCTTGGCGCAACGCTGCGCCGGAAGACGACAGCGCATTGTACGGAGGTGACGGATGCAGCAGCCGCAGTACGACAGGTTCAAGGACGAGAAGCCGATCCTGCGGGATTATCTCGCGCTGGATCGGACGGTGCTGGCGAACGAGCGGACCGCGCTCTCGTACGCGCGGACGGCGCTGGCGCTGGTGGTGCTGGGCGTGTCGGCGATCAAGTTTCTCGACGGCTGGATCGAGGCGGTGGTGGGGGGCGTGTTCATTGTCACGGGTGTTCTTGTGGGCGCGTTCGGGACCTATCGCTTCCTTCAGGTTCAGAGGCGGATTGATCAGGCGATTGTGCAGAGTGGTGGTGAGAAGGTTGCTGAGCGTTCTGATCCGGAAACGCCGGACGGACCATGAGGATGACGGGGATCGCGACCGCGAGGGAGAGGATGGACATGGGGAGTCCGAGTTTCCAGTAGTCGGCGAATCGGAAGGCACCCGGTCCGAGGATGAGCGTGTTGGACTGGTGCCCGATGGGTGTGAGGAAAGCGAGGGATGCGCCGATGGCGACCGCGAGGAGGAAGGGGTCGGGGTGCGCGTTCATCGAGTCGGCGAGCCCGATGGCGATGGGCGCGAAGAGAACCGCGGCGGCGGCGTTGTTGATGATGTTCGAGATGAGCATGGCGGTGATCGCGAGGATCGCGATGGCGATGAAGGGCGGCGCGTTGCCGGAGAGCGCACCGATCCATTCCGCGACGGTCAGCGCAGCGCCCGAGGATTCGACGGCATCGCCGACGGGGATCATCGCGCCGAGGAGGACGATGATGGGCCAGTCGATGGCGCGGTACGACTCGCGCAGCGGCAGGACCTTGAGGATCACCATCGCGGCGGCGGCGGTGACGAACGCGACGGGGAGCGCCAGGAGCCCGGAGACGGAGGCGGCGATGGCGAGGACGAAGAGGGAGAGCGCGAGGATGAGGCGGCGTGGTTTTCCGATGTTGACGGATCTTTCGGCGAGGGTGAGCCCGCCGAGTTCGGCGACGATTTCCTCCGCGGAGTCGATGGGGAGCTGAAGGAGCATGACATCGCCGGTTCGGAGGCGCGTGCTGTCGAGGCGCGTCGTGCGCTGCGTGCCGCGGCTGGCGAGCGCGAGGATGTTGGCATCGGTGGGGAGTCGTCGGCGGAGTGTGCGCACCTGCATGCCGACGAGCGGCGACTCGGTGGGGACGACGACTTCGGTGATGGTGAGTCCCTCGGGCTTGATTCTGCCGGTGTCGATCTTGTCGCGCTCGCCGATCTTGAGCGGGGTTTTCTGTTCGACGAGTTCGAGCGTCTCGGTATCGGCCTCGACGATGAGCGTGTCGCCGGGGCGGACGGTTTCGTATCCGGGGAGTGGGGTGAGTCGTCGCTTGTTGCGGAAGAGCGAGAGGATGACGAGCGCATCGGGCGCGAGTTTGCGGAGGTCGCTGATGGTGAGGGGTTCCTTGGGCGGGTCGTCATCGGAGGGGAGCGTGAGTTCGGCGAGGTATTCGCGGAGTGCGGCATCGCTCGACTCGGCGGGCGCTCTCTTCGGGACGAGTCGCCATCCGACGAGCGCGAGGAAGAGGACGCCGGCGCCCACGACGACAGCGCCGATGGGGGTGAAGTCGAACATGCGGAAGGGTTCGCCGACGGCATCGTTCCGGAAGGAGGCGATGATGATGTTGGGCGGGGTGCCGATGAGCGTCATGGTGCCGCCGAGGAGCGAGGCGAAGGCGAGCGGCATGAGCAGGATAGATGGGGAGTGTCCGGCCTTGCGGGCCATGCGGACGGCGACGGGGAGGAAGAGCGCGAGCGCGCCGATGTTGTTCATGAGGCCGGAGCAGATGGCGACGGCGGCGCAGAGCGTCCCGATCTGGACGGTCGGTCGTGCGCCGACGCGATCGAGCAGCGCGGTGAGAGCGCTCACGAGACCGGAGAGTTCCAGGCCGCGGCTGAGGACGAGGACCGCCGCGACGGTGACGACGGCGGGGTGGCCGAACCCGGAGAAGGCGTTCTCGGCGGGGATGATGCCGGGGATGGTGAGCGCGAGGAGCGTGGCGAGGGCGACGATGTCGTAGCGGAACTTGCCCCATGCGAAGAGGACGAGCGCGACGAGGATGACCAGGCCGATGAAGAGCTGCTGGGTCATTGACTGGGATTATGGCGGAGATGGGGGCGGGGGGGAGCGGTGTGGCACGGTTTGGCCGCGATGCGGCAAACCGTGGGACGGCGGTGGGGTCTAAAGTGGGTGGTATCCGGGCAGAGTGCGGAGGTGGTCATGGGCAAATCGGAGCGGATCGACGGGTTGCCGACGGAAGACGAGTTGATGCAACTGCCGCGCTGGGCGCGGGTGGCGTTCGCAGCGCGGTGCGCGGAACGGGTGCGCCCGTTGTTCAGGCATTACTGGGCGGATGCGCCGGAGGAGTATGTACGCGCTGTTGACGAGGCGGTGACGCTTGCGAAGCGCGCTGCCACAGCCTCCCGCAGGGATGGTCGTTTCCGAGCCGCTGTCCGCGTCGCAGCAGCAGCAGCGGACGGTGCCGCGAACGCTGCGGAGCAAGCCTGCAATTACGCCGATTCCGCCTCCGTCTCCGCGGCCTTTGCTGCTTCCTTCGCTGCCGACGCCGCATTTCAGGCTCCCTCCCGCCGCACCCGTCCCGGTCATGTCGCTGACGCAGTCGGTGCTGCCAGCTCTGCAGCCCGCATAGCCGGCGTAGGCACCTACACCAACCTCGCGATGCGACGCGATTTCGCGTTGCTCAGCGCGCTGGCGGAGCGGGAGGGGTGGACGGACGAAACGGCGGTGGATCCGGATCTGCTGGGTCCATTGTGGGCGGAGGGTGAGCCGGAGGGGTGGCCGGAGGATGCGAGGGAGGAGCGCGCGGGGGACAGCACTTTTGCCGTGAGATTCGAGTTTCCCGATGGGACTCCGCGAGACGAGATCGTGGCGTATATCTCCGAGTTCACGAAGCGTATGGATGCTTTGGCGAAATCCTCGGGAGTAAGCGGCATCATTCCAAAGCGCGTAGATGCCAGACGCGGCACGCGGATTGGGGTGCCGTCATGAGTATTCGCGTAGTCATCGAGTATCAGGCCGGCGATCCAGATGATCCACAGCGTGTGCTGGACATGGTGGAGGCGGCGATAGCGACCGCATCGAGCGATATCAGCATACGACGCGCCGAGGAGAGTACGGAACCGATCATTGATTCACAGGCGTTGCCGATTAACGACGATGATGAAGTCGATCTTGCAGACGATGAAACGCAAATGTCTGTCAAGGACAAGCTCGCCGAGTTGCCGCTGGGTCCGGGCAAGCAGGGACAGCAGATCGAACCCAAAGCCCAATCGCCTCGCCGTGCTCGATCGGTCCAAGCACAAGTTCAGAGGTTCACAGAGTTCACGGACACGATGACGAAGGGGATCGAATCGAAGGGGAAGCTCATTCGTGCTGGTATCAAACTCGTCGCATCCCTCAAGGGGATCTTCGGGGGCTGAGAACATCCAGTTGCTCCGTGGGCGAGGATCTTGTGTCACCCCGGACCCCGGGATCTTTGGTTGTCGAAGGCACGGACTGGCAAGCAGTCCGTGGCACACAACGGGAGCCATGTCGCCCCCAGAAACGCTCCACGCTCGTACCGGCAGGGTGGCACGGAGTGGAGGAAAGACACACGGGTTGCGAGCAACCCGTGCCACACGAGCTTGGTGTGAACTGGTGGGCTGGTGGTTTGGCGTACTGGTGGCTGCGGGAGGCCCGGCGGAAGGCAGTGGGCGCGTTCGCGCGGACCTGTGTGGCATGTCTTCCGGGGGGCTTGCTTGTAAGCCATGATGTGGCTGGGATGGGCGTGGTGACTTTGGAGATTGAGAGAGGACCACGGGTTGCGAGCAACCCCCGGAAGCCCCTGGAAGCCCCCGGAAAGTGTGCCACACGAGTGGGTGAGAACGAGCGATTGCAACAGTGTGGGAGGGCGCGGGGTCAGTGTGCGGTGAGGCATGTCGCACCCGGAAACGCTCCACGCTCGTGCCAGATGCGGTTGCAGGCGCGAGGGGCATCGGTCTCACGATCCGCTGACGCGGCTCGTGGGGACCGATGGCACATGGAGGATGGAATGATCGGATTTTGGACGGGTTGGTATGATTTCGGGACTGTCGGGGGAGGGGGCGATTCTGGTGGTGGGGATGGACTTGTTCGCTGGGTGGAGGTGGGCTACATTGTTCGGCTCGCGTGGGATCTCCGCGCGGTGGGTATGCCACCGTAGCTCAGTGGTAGAGCACACCCTTGGTAAGGGTGAGGTCATGGGTTCAAGTCCCATCGGTGGCTCTCGGTGCGTGTCCCGTCGGAGCGTTTGTATGGCGTTTCCTGTCGGGCGTGCGTCGTTTGATGGTGTAGAATGGGATCCGCAAGTCGGTGGGGCGTGCGGGTCTCGGGTTTTTCCTTCCGGCGCGAGAGCGTCGGTGTTTCGCTGATTGTGTCGGCGCGGGAGTCCGTGTCGGCGTGATGTCTGGATGATCGGGCCGTGCGCCAAGCGTGCCGGCGTCCGAGTCGAGTGTCGGCGGTGGTCGCCGGCTCGTGTTTGAACAACGGTGAAGGCGTGGCCTTGAAGTTCAGGGCTCAGCGCAGGCACGCGATGGAGGTTGACGGAAATGGCGAAGGGCACCTTCGAGCGGACCAAGCCGCATGTGAATGTTGGAACGATCGGTCACATCGACCACGGTAAATCGACGCTGACGGCCGCGATGGCGGCTCGCTCCGCGATCAAGAACGGCGGCGAGGCGAAGAGCTACGCCGAGATCACCAAGGGTGGTACCGTTCGTGACTCGAGCAAGACGGTGACGATCCATTCGTCGCATGTCGAGTACGAGACCCCGAACCGTCACTACGCGCATGTCGACTGCCCCGGTCACGCCGACTATGTGAAGAACATGATCACCGGCGCGGCCCAGATGGACGGCGCGATTCTGGTGGTTTCCGCCGCGGACGGCCCGATGCCGCAGACCCGCGAGCATGTGCTTCTGGCGCGTCAGGTGGGTGTGCCGCACATCGTGGTGTTCCTGAACAAGGTCGATCTGGTCGACGATCCTGAGCTTCTGGAGCTGGTTGAGCTGGAAGTCCGCGAGCTTTTGAGCAAGTACGACTTCCCCGGCGACGATGTGCCGGTGATCAAGGGTCAGGCGAAGGCCGCGATGGAGAACCCGAACAGCGACGAGGCATGCAAGGGCATCGACGAGCTGTTCGAGGCGCTGGACTCGTTCATCCCCGAGCCGGAGCGTGAGACGGACAAGCCGTTCCTCCTGGCGGTCGAGGATGTGTTCTCGATCAAGGGACGCGGCACGGTCGCGACCGGTCGTATCGAGCGCGGCACGATGAAGGTCGGCGATGCGGCCGAGATCATCGGGCTGACGAAGGAAAAGAAGACGACGACGGTGACCGGCGTCGAGATGTTCAACAAGTCTCTCGATCAGGGCGTGGCCGGCGACAATGTCGGTGTGCTGCTCCGTGGTATTGAGAAGGACGATGTTGAGCGCGGCCAGGTGGTCGTGAAGCCCGGTTCGATCACGCCGCACACGAAGTTCAAGGGTGAGGTCTATGTGCTGAGCAAGGAAGAGGGCGGTCGTCATACGCCGTTCTTCTCGGGCTACAAGCCGCAGTTCTACTTCCGCACGACGGATGTGACCGGCGGCGTGACTCTTCTCGGCGGCGCCGAGATGTGCATGCCCGGCGACAATGTCGGCATCGAGGTGGACCTCGGCGAGAAGCCGATCGCGATGGAGGCGGGTCTCCGCTTCGCCATCCGCGAGGGCGGCCGTACGGTCGGGTCCGGCGTCGTGACCGAGATCGTCCAGTAATTTTCGGCGTCCTTCGGGGCGTCTGACGGATAAGACGCCGGCGGGTGCGCGAAGGCGTGCCCGCCGGCATTTACGGAGTTCCCAGCGGTCCGGAACACGGGCCATGAAAAGGGGTCGGAGCGATGGCGAAGAAGAAGGGCGATGCCCGCGAGTATGTGTGGCTGCAGTGCACCGAGACGGGTGATCTGAACTACCGGACTTCGGTGAATGTGAAGGGCGGTCTGCCCGAGAAGCTGAAGGAGGGCATGAAGAAGCATTGCCCTCGTTTGAAGCGTCACACGACGCATAAGATCAAGCGGAAGTGATTCGAGATTGCCGCCTCGGCGGCTGGAGATATCTGGTGGAACGCCGGTAGCTCAATTGGTAGAGCAGCGGATTCCAAATCCGCAGGTTGCGGGTTCAAGTCCCTCCCGGCGTGTTGAAGTGGACTGATGGGCGTGAGATTGCTTGCCTGTCGGTCCGGATGAGCGTTTCAGCGTTTGGTTCGGTGGGCGAGCGGTCGCAGGAGGCAGAGCGGCATGGCGTCGATGATTGGGTACAAGCCGGGTCAGGGGTACTGGACGCGTCTGGGTTCTGCCCTCGGATTCGGTGCGGTGGTCGCGTTCGGCGCGAGCTGGGTGTGGAGCGAGGTGGATCGGTTCGGGGATCTGCCGTTCGAGCGTCTGTACCTCCAGGGCGGGCTCGCGGCGGCGATTCTGCTTCTCGGCGGGATCTTCGTGTACTGGCTCGTCTATGTGCGTCCGAAGTTCGGCGAGTTCCTGATCGCGACCGAGGGGGAGATGAAGAAGGTCAACTGGTCGACCCGGCGCGAGGTGCTGGGCTCGACCTGGGTGGTGATCTGCATCAGCGTGATTATCGCATCGATGTTGTTCGTGGTGGATCTCGGTTTCTCGATGTTCTTCGAGTGGATCGGCGTGCTTGATCTCCGCAGCTGATCGTGAACCGTGCGCACACAGAGCGCGTGTGAGGATTCCTCGCGGCGCGCGAACTCTTTGAATCAGATTTGAGGCCTTGTATGGCGGATACGGACGAGAAGGGCAGCGTTCAGACACTCGATGGTCGTCTCGACGAACGCGTCGGCACGCTTGGAGAGGATGATCCGATCGTTCATGAGGGGATGAACTGGTTCGTGCTGCGCGTGGCATCGAACAAGGAAAATTCGGTCCGGGATACGCTACTGAAGAAGATCGAGATCGAGGGCCTCAAGCATCTGGTCAATCGGATTCTGGTGCCGACGGAGAAGACCAAGACGATCAAGGGCGGCAAGCAGCGGATCACGGAAACGAAGCTCTACCCCGGCTATGTGTTCGTGGAGATGCGTCTCGAGGATGACGGCCGTATCCCGCAGGATGTCTTCTTCCTGATCAAGGAAACGACGGGCGTGGGGGATTTCGTGGGCACGACGGGTCGTCCGACCGCGCTGCTGACGCACGAGATCGAGAAGATGCTGCTCGACAGCCGTCGCCCCGAGGAGCTCCCGGACATCAAGATGGTGTTCGAGAAGGGCGAGCATGTCACGATCAAGCAGGGCCCGTTCGAGGGCTACGAGGGCACCGTGGACGAACTGGTGCCGGAGAAGGGCCTGGTCCGCGTGCTGGTGACGATCTTCGGTCGTCAGGCGCCGATCGAGCTGGAAGAGTGGCAGATCGCGAAGTACGAGGACGAGTAAGCTCGGTTCCTCATGACGAAATACACGAGCGGGCGCTCCGATGGGGGCGCCCGTTTTTATTTGGGTCGGGTACTGTTCTTCGATGGACTGGCGCGATGTTGACGCTGTCACACGGTTGAAGTGGCGCGAGCCGTATGCGATGACGAGGCGGCGTGCATTTGAGGAGTTGCGCGCCTTGCGGATACTGGAAGCGAACTTCTGGGGGCCTGTTTTCGCGTTGTCGTGCGGTGCAGTCGGGCTGTTTCTGTTGTGGGCTTTTCTGGCGACTCCAGGGCTCGTCGTGCCGTGGAATCAGATGTTTTTCGGGTTCGTGTTGCTTGTGCTTGTGTTTGTCGGTGTGGTGGTGATCGGGACATATTGTCCGGTGTGGGTGGATGTGCGGCCGGATCGGATCGACATCGTGCAGGGGCAAGCGAATTGTCGGATACATCCGAGGGATCTCGCCGAGGCGGTGATCGTGGAGGAGGAGGGGTTGCGTATGTTGCGGATCGTGCGACGAACGAAGCGAGGGAAGGTACGAGAGCATGTTGTGGGGATTGCGGGCAATGTGGATGTGGGACGGTTGGAATTGTTGCTGGGAAAGTTGCGGGAGGGGATGGTGCGGGGTTGATGTCACGGCACGGTTTGCAGCACTCGCCCTCGGAAGGGCTTCCGCTGACAAACCGTGGCACTCTTATGGAGTACTGGTGGCACAAAAAGAAAACCGGGCTCCGCTGGGGAGCCCGGTGGGGTGTGATCAGGATTGATCAGGAAGGATCAGTTGCCGCAGCCGAAGTCGCCGGCGAGGATGATGAAGTCGTCGAGATTGACAGCGCCGTCGCCGTTGAGGTCGCCCTGGGCGAGTGTTGCTCCGGATGTCGCGCCGAAGTTTCCGGCGAGGATGATGAAGTCGTCGAGGTTGGTGAAGCCGTCGCCGTTGATGTCGCCGGGGCATGTCGGTGCGGGGTTGATGTTGGCGCCGACGATGCGGATGTCGTCGATGTTCCAGCCGCAGAATGTGACGGAACTGTCGGTCGTTCCCATCACCCAGCGGATGTAGACGGTGGATTGCTCATCCGCGACGGCGGAGATGTCGTACTCATGGAAGCTCCACTGATTTTCAGTGAAAGAACCGCCGGAGTGCTGCCAGATGGTGGTCCAGTTGACGCCGTCGTTGGAGATGCGGACGGAGGCGTTGTCGAAGATGGAGTTCTCGATCCCGAGCCAGCGGTAGAACGAGAGGGTGAGTTGCGTGTAGTCGGAGAGGTCGAGCGGACCTGCGGTGAGGTAGGTTTCCGGCATGTTGTTGGTGTACTGACCGTTGAGGTTGTAGCCGTAGACATTGTCGCCGGTGTAGGCGCTGCCTGGGTTGCCGCCGTTGGCAACGGGCGGTCCGAAGGCCCAGAGCCCTTGGGTTTGGAAGCCGGGGTCGGTGTCCAGCGGGAAGAAGTAGGCGGTTTCAAAGCCGACAAGGATGTTGATGGTTCCCGGCAGTGAGCCGACGGGGTTGGAGCAGCGGTAGGTGAAGGAGTCATCGCCCGCGAAGGCGACATCGGACTGGTAGTTCACGACATTGCCGCCCGCTGCGAGTGTGTGCGGCGTGGTGATGATGGGACCGCTGTTGGGATCGAAGAGCTGGCCCCACTGCGGCAGGGACAGGATGGTGTAGTCGGAGATGGGATCACCGCTGTTGCAGGGGAGCGTGATGGCGGTGAGGACGCCCGTGGGGGCCTCGACGGTGTCGCCGGGGGCCGTGGGCGGGCAGGTTGTGCCCGAGGCGCCGATGCGCACGGCCCAAGAGTTGAGCGTGCCGGTGTCGAGTGTCGCGTTGTCCGAAACATTGAGAACCCAGTTGCCCGCGGAGAACTCGCCGTTGAAATCTGCAAGCTGTCCGGGGCCGTCCGGGGGATTGGTGTCGTCGTCGTAGGTGGTGACGATGTCATCGGCGCTGCCGCCGGTGCGGTTGTGGAGGGTGACCGAAGTTCCCTCGGGCGAAGTGAGGATGATGCGCAGGTCGCCGATGAAGGTGTGGGTGATGTCGATGTCGACATCGATGTCGGCGATGCAGACATTCTGGGTGACCGTGATGATGCTGTTGAAGCTGGAGTTGTCGGTGATGGGGATCGGCGTGTCGGTCGACGGGACGACGATCCGTCCGGCATCGAGCGTGACGGCGCGCGTCGTGGCGCCGGAGCCGCCGGAGAGATTGTTGAAGTTGACCTGCGAGGTGAAGAGCCCCGCGCCGAGCGCATCGGCGTTGCTCTGGTCGATGCCGACGAGCACATCCTGCGAGGCGCCCTCGCCGCTGAGCGTGAAGGAGACGGGGCTAGTCGCGCCGTCGAGCGAGACCCAGTTGTCCGCCGCGACGATGGAGACATCGACGGGCGAGGGCTGGGTGCTGGTCACGGTGTAGACGATGGTCGGGCCGAAGGGACCGCCGAGCGGGCCGCTCGCGTAGAGGGTGTCGCTGGGCGTGACGGAGAAGCCGGTGAGTCCGACTTCGAGGTTGAAGGTGATGGTGGTCTGACGGTCGTTGGTGGTGTCGTCGACCAGAACATCGGTGGAGTAGACGCCCGCACCGAGTGCGCCGGCGGCGGTCGAGTCGAGGTCGATCGTGAAGGCGAAGGTGCCGCCATCTTCGGCGACGGTGCCGGAGATCATCGTCTGTGAGCCGTCGATGAAGATCGGTGCATCGCCCGCGAGGATGGAGACCTCGTAGTCGATGGGATCGGGGCTGTTATTGGTGGCAGTGAAACCGTTGGAGGTGTTGGTGAACGGTCCGCCGACAACGCCCTTCGAGGTGATGGAAGTGTCATTCGGATCGAGGGTGAGCCCCTGACCGGAGAGCGTGTTGGTTGTGAGTGCACCGGAGTTGATGGGGTCGAGCCAGGTCGAGATGGTGGAGTTGTTCCACGAGGTGTCGAATCCGCCGTAGGCGTCGTAGGTGATGCTGGAGCATGAGGCGGTGCCGCCGTGGAGTTGTCCGATGACGCGCCCATTACCGTCGAAGAGCGGCGATCCTGAGGATCCCGGTTCGGTGGTGCCGACTTCCCAGTTCTGGACGAGGACATGGGTTCCGGAGGGATTGACGGCGCCGCCGGTGCCCCAGTTGGTGCGGAGTGGCGGGTCGTAGTCAAAGGAGATGCGTTTCTCGTCGGTGTTGGGATGGTGAATGGCGATGGAGCGGTTCGTGAGGTTCCCGGTGGCGTTCCATCCCGCGAAAGAGACGCCCCAGTCCGGGTTGGGATCGCTGTTCAGTTGGACGAGCGTCATGTCGCTGCTGCTCGACTCCGCACGAAGAACAGCGCCGGTGTTGAACTGGTTGAGAACGCCGTTGCCGGGACCGCCGGAAGCGCCCGAGAAGGGCTGGCGGCAGAAGGAGTTCTCGTAGTTCCAGAAGGTGACGAGCGAGGCGGCGTTGCCCGAGCGGATGCCGCAGTGGTACGCGGTCATGAAGTAGGGTGTGCGGTCGTTGGCGGTGTTGTTGACCATGAAGCCGGTGCAGAAGGTGCTGCCGCCGGTGGAGATGACCGCCACGGAGGGGATGATGTCGCGCCAGTTGTCGACCTCGGGCCAGCCGTCCGCCGCCGAGCAGACGACATCGAGGTTGCAGGAGCCCGAGCGAGCGTAGTACTCGGCGGCATCCTCGATGGCTCTGCGGAAACCGCGGTATCCGATGTTGATCGATCCGAGTTCCAGCGAGAGCTTGTCGAGCGCCTTGGGATGGATGGTCAGTTCAATGACGATCTCATCGCCGCTGACGGGGGGCGTCCAGAGCTGTGCGTTGACATTGTTGTCATCGCTGGTGAACGCGCGGATGCGATGCGCCATATCCGCGGAGTAAATGTGCAGGACAGCGCTTTCGGGGAGGAAGAAATCCGTGAAGCCGAAGTTGATGTGGCGGGCGCCCGCGGAATTGATGCGCAGTCGCCAGACGAGGTTCTCGCCGGCATTGTCCCATGTGCCCGAATTGTCGGGATTCAGTTGCACTTCATGCGGCACCGCGTAGCGGGGGGGCTGACCTTCCGCTTCGCGCTGGATGTCCTCGTTCTGGACGAGTTCGAAATCGAGCGGCGCCATCAGCATCTGGTCGACCTGCTTGAGCGAAGCAAGCTGGTGTGTCATTGCTGCGGGCTGTTCAACGATGTTCGGTTTGACATTGGGTTTGTCGCCAAGGGCCGGCGTGGTCATGGCCAGCGCAAGGCCGCACGCGGCGAGCAGCCGCGCTGATCGATGAGACATCTGCATGTGTGCGATCCAATCTTTCTGGGTGCCTACACGATGAAACACGCGGCCTCATGGACGCGTGTTGCCACCGCAGTTCCTCCACTGTCGAACCCGGAAAAATCCGGGGTCGGGTGAAACCTACCTCTGGATCGGGGGATGTACAACGGAAACTTGGGGTTCCGCCCAAAAGTACCTCAAGTCGATTTCGTGCCGGTCTGGGTATGGAGGCGACGGGGCAGGATGGGTGTTCTGGGAAAGTTGGGGTGCCTACATCCGATCGAGTGGCACCAGGCCCAGTGTTTCCAAACCGTCATGGAGGATTCGCCCGGTGAGGCGGGTCAACCGGAGGCGGGCCAGGCGGATCTGCTCATTTTCGGCCTGGAGGACCGGACAGGCGGTGAAGAACCCGCTGAACGCGGTCGCAAGGTCGTACAGGTAGGCGCAGAGCCGGTGCGGCTCGCACGACTCCGCCGCGGCTCGGACTGAGGTGGGGTAGCGGAGGATCGTCAGTGCAAGGGCCTTCTCCTCCGGGGCGGCAATGATCAACTCCGGACGATCGGAGGTCTCGAAAGTGGCCTCGCTGATGGCGAAGCGTTCGGCCGCCTTGCGGAAGATGCTGCGGACCCGAACGAGGGCGTACTGGAGGTATGGCCCCGTGTTGCCCTCGAAGGCGAGCATCCGGTCGAAGTCGAAGACATAGTCCTTGATGCGGTCGCTGGAGAGGTCGGCGTACTTGATGGCGCTGATGCCCACGGCCTCGGCGATGGATCTGCAATCCTCGGGGCTGAGTTCGGGATTCTTCTCGGCAACCGCGCGGTCGGCGCGGGCGATGGCCTCGTCGAGCAGGTCGCTGAGCTTCACATTGTCGCCGGAGCGGGTCTTGAAGGGGCGTCCGTCCGAGCCGAGGACCGTGCCGAAGGCAGCGTGGAAGAGCAGGGCGTCGCTGCCCAGCGGGTGCGGGCCGGGACCGGGCTTGTTGCTGTACCCGGCTTTGTGCGCGGCGGCGAAGACCTGGCGAAAGTGCAGGGCCTGGCGAGCATCGACGGCGTAGATGACCCGGTCGGCGCCGAGCTTCTGGACACGCCGGCGAATGGCGGCGAGGTCCGTGGTGGCATAGAGGTAACCGCCGTCGCTCTTGCGGATGAGGACGGGCTCCCTGATGCCGAATTCATCGAGCCGGACGACCAGCGCCCCATCGGAGTGCTCGGCGATGGCCCGCTTTTCGAGGTCCTCGACGACTTCGCGGAGTTCGCCCGCGTAGGTGCTCTCGCCCGCGGTGTGCTCGTCGGTGACGAAGGTGTGGAGTCGGCGGCAGTTGTCGAAGCAGGCGCCGAGGGTGATCTCGCTGATGCGCTGCCAGACCGCTCGGTAGCCGGGATCACCGGATTGGAGCGCGACAAGAGCCTGCTTGGAGCGTTCGAGGGCCTCGTTGGCTCCGGCGACCTGCTCTTCGAGCTCGGCGAGGGCTTTGGGGCCGAGGTCGAAGCGATGGACGGCGGCGAGGCCCCGCCGATCCGGCGCGGCGTTGATCTGCGCCTGGCGGTACAGGGCTTCGAGGTCTTCGAGGGTGAGTCGGTCGAGGTTGACCTTGCCCTGCTCGCTGAGGCGCTTGACGGACTCGGTGACCATGGCGATTGGGAGTCCCCAGTCGCCGAAGTGGTTCTGGCGCTTGACGGTGTGGCCGAGGCGGGCGAAGAGGCGCGCCAGCGCATCCCCGATGACGGTGGCCCGGAGGTGGCCGACATGCATCTGCTTGGCGAGGTTCACGCCGCAGAGGTCGATGACGACGGTTTCGAGGGCCTCGGGTGCGGGCGGCTCGATGCCGAGCGTTGGGGTGTCGATTTCCTCGAGCGCATCGACGAGCGCCTGTGGCTTGAGGCGGATGTTGATGAAGCCGGGTCCGGCGATGTCGGGCGTCTCGGCGAGATCGTCGATGCGGAGGGCCTTGACGATGGACTCGGCGAGATCGCGGGGCTTCATGCCGATGGCTTTGGCGAGGCCCATCGCGGCGTTGGCCTGGAAGTCGCCGAACTGCGGGTTGCGGGAGGGGGAGAGGAGCGGGTCGGCATCCTCAGGGAGCTGGTCCGCCAGCGCTGTGCGCATGGCTTCGCGGAAGCGCTGATCGAGGAGTGTGGTCGGGTCTGCGGACATGGGGTGCTGAGTGTAGCAGTGCGGGCGGGGCGTTCCGGGGGTATTCCGGGAGTGTTCCGGGGGTGTTTCGGATGGGGGAGAACGCGCGCGGTCGGTGCGGCGGCCACGAAATGAGGCAAAGAAAAACGGAGCGTGTGGTGCGCTCCGCGGAGTTGGTGTAGTCGGTGGTGGAAGGAGGGGCTCAGAGCTTGAGGTCTCCGAGGCCGATGCCGAGTCCTCCGGCGGAGCCGAGTCCGCCTCGTTCGGAGGGTGACTCCTTGGCCTTTGCGACTTCCTTTGTTGCGCCGGCGAGTTCCTTTTCGCGGAGCTTGGCCTTCTCGCGGAGACGGCGGAACTCGGGTGTTTCCTTCTTGATCTCTTCGGGTGTGCGGGTGTCGGGCTCTTCGCCCTTGCGTCCGCGTCCGCCGGGCTTGCCGCCCCTGCCGGGCATGTTCGCCGGGGGATCGGTGGCCTGCTTGATGGAGAGGGAGATCTTGCGGGAATCGCTGTCGATCTTGAGCACCTTGACCTTGACGGTCTTGTTGGGCTGGACGACATCGCTGGTCTTCTGGACGCGTTTCCAGTCGAGTTCGGAGATGTGGACGAGCCCCTCGATGCCGTCGGCGAGCTGCACGAAGCAGCCGAATTCGAGGAGCTTGGTGACGATGCCGGTGGCGGTCTCGCCTTCCTTGATGTCCTTGAGTGTCTCTTCCCAAGGGTCGGGGGCGAGTTGCTTCAGGCCGAGGGAGTGACGGCCGCTCTCCCAGTCAAGCTTGAGGATCTTGACCCGGACGGTGTCCCCCTCTTTGAGGTGGTCCTCGACCTTGCTGACGCGGTCGTGGGAGATGTCGGAGACATGGAGGAGGCCGTCGGTGCCGCCCATGTCAACGAAGGCGCCGAAGGGCATGATCTTGCGGACGACGCCCTCGATCTCGTCGCCTTCCTTGAGGGTGTCCTTGAGCTTGGAGGCGAGTTCCTTCTGCTCGGCGGCGACGATGTCGCGCCGGGAGAGGGTGATGTTGCCCCTTCCGGAGCGGTCGACGCGGGTGACCTTGCAGGTGAGTTTCTGGCCGATGAAGGGGGTGAGGTCGTCGATCCGTCGGATGTCGACCTGGCTGGCGGGCATGAAGGCGCGGTGCTGGGCGACTTCGAGTTCGAGCCCGCCCTTGTTGACGCCGGTGACCATGGCATCGACGACCTGGCCCTTTTCGAGCAGTTCCCAATCGGCCTTCTGGACCGCACCGGGCATGGTGCAGATGTAGATGGATTCGGAGGGCTCGAAGCGTTCGATGACGACTTCGAGTGAACCCCCTGTTTTGGGGATTTGTTCTTCTTTGAGGAGGGATTTGGGGAGGACGCCGAGTTCCTTGGGTCCGAACTCGATGAAGATGTCCTCGGGTCCGACGGAGACGACGACGCCGGTGCGGTGTTCTCTGCCGCCTTGGACGACGCGGGGGCCGCGGATGGGTCGCGGCTTGGCGGCTTGGGCTGCGGCACGGGCGGCTTCGACCTCGGCGTGGCTGACCGGTATTTGTTCGGTCGCGGCGTGCATGGCTGCATCCATGGCTGCGTG
>ERZ869909.1780-NODE-1780-length-16463-cov-33.162273_pt1 | contig 16463 bp, 17 predicted proteins | sample MGYA00520892_ERZ869909 | MGnify/ENA primary metagenome ERZ869909 (study PRJEB32215, sample SAMEA104723947) | bioreactor metagenome | biome: bioreactor; feature: anaerobic bioreactor; material: water | place: China | collected 2015-03-12 ...
CTTTCAGCACGACGCCGCCATCGGCCAATCTCGTCTCACGGCGGAGCCGCGCGGTTCTTTTGCCCGTCTGGTGCGTCGCAAGGTCTTGCCAACCATAGAGGTTTGCGGCGACCTTGCTCCTGCCAGCCGAACAAAAGCCCTCGCGTCGTGACGCGATCCTGATTGGGTTTGGAGCCTAGAGGTCTTTGGTGGTTTCCAAGCGGGCTTCGCTCGGGGCGGTGGCCCGCCCCTCGAGGGGGTCGGCGGGCGCGCGATCCTGGGCCCGTTCCTGAGCGGGGGGCGTCGGCATCGATGCCGTCTCGGACGCATTGCGATAGACCGCGGCCGCGAGGAACACGAAGGCCGCAAAGGTCAGGGCGCAGGCCAGCGCGATCTCGCGGGCCGATCGGCGCGCGCGCTCGGCAAAGGGGCCGGATTGCAATTTGCGTATCATCATCATGGGGCTCAATGTGTGCAGGTCCGCGCGACAGAGCCAGAGTTCCGAACGCCGCGCGACAGAAAAGCACAGAGCGGCCAGCGTGCTTCGCTTGACACCGCACAAGAGCAGGTCCCGGCGCGTCCGGGACGACGCTCTCTCGGACCTGCGATGCCTGGAACGGTTCTAAAGCCCGCGCATAATGCAGCCGAAAACGAGGATGAACTGAGCCACCAGAAGCACCCAGATCTCGTGGCCCGCGATGATGGGGATCGCGGCGCCGAAGATGTACGTGACAATGGCCAGCACGGTCAGGATCACCGACAGCATAAAGGTCAGGATGCCAGGAGATTTCAGAACCATCGATCGTATTCCCCCTCGACGCTTTGGATGGCGGCGCGCGCCTCACGCACCGCGTTGTGCAGCACAACAAACGCTTCGACTCGCTCGACCCCGGGCTTATAGCAGCCACCATCCCCTCTGACACGGGCTTCATGGCAACACTTCCGTAACGACAATGCAAACAAGCCCAATGGGGCTCGCACAAATCCGTCTTTCCTGCTAGATTCTCCGTGATTTTCCTGGTGTTCGGAAACTTCCGCGGCGCATGCAGGTTTACCCTTGCGTGTGCGCAGATGACTGCGCCGGTCTCGTCCGGCTTCGCTCCAAGCAGGAGATTTCGATGCAGCACGTCCTCCGGGTTGCCGCGTTCGTTGCGTTTTCGCTCGCGGTGTCGTCCGCGGCGCATGCCTACAGCCAGAATGTTCGGAAGCATTGCCGCGCGGACTATATGGAGTACTGCAGCGCTCATCCCGTCGGCAGCAAGGGCGTGCGGGAGTGCATGCGCAGCGTGGGGCGCGATCTCAGGCCGGCATGCATCAACGCGCTTGCGGAATCGGGCGAGGTCGGCGGGCCGGCCAAGAAGGCGAAGCGCTCGCGCCACGCCGGCGGCGGCCGGTGAGCGGCTGCCTCAATCCCTGAGGCTGGCACCTCTTATGTGCCGCGTGGCTTTGCGCGGGTCGTCGGCGCGGCGCTGGCCGGGTCATCGGGCCATGGGTGGCGCGGATAGCGGCCCTTCATTTCAGCCTTAACGGCTTGCCACGACCCCTTCCAGAATCCGGGCAGATCCTGCGTCACCTGGATCGGGCGATGGGCGGGCGAGAGCAGATGCAATGTGAGCGGCAGACGGCCTCCCGCGACGGCGGGGTGTCGGGTCAGGCCGTAAAGCTCCTGCACCCGGATGTGGAGCGCCGGGGCGCCGGGGCCCTCGTAGTCGATGGCGTGGCGCTGGCCGGTCGGCGCCTCGAAATGCGTTGGTGCCTCCGCTTCGAGGCGTTGCTTGAGCGGCCAGGGGATCAGCCCCTCGAGGGCTTGGCCGAGGTCGTCGGCGGTGATGTCCGCGAGGCGCATCTTCCCGGACAGGTAGGGGCCGAGCCAATCGGGGAGCGTGGCCGTGAGCGCGGCGTCCGAGAGGTCCGGCCATGGGCCATCGCCAGCGGCGTTTCTCAGGAATGCGACGCGGTTGCGGAGCTGGAGCTGGTGCCTGCTCCAGGGGAGGCACTGGGCGCCGAGGCTTGCCAGGCCTTGCGCCAGGGCGGCTTCGGCTTCCGCGCCCGGCTCCGGCGGGCGCGGGTCGCTCGTGAGCGTGATGGCGCCGAGGCGGCGCACGCGGCGCGTACGGATGGCGGCGGCGGCCGCGTCGAAGGCGGTTTCGTCGCGTTCGGCGATGCGGTTGCCGGCGAGTCGCAGAATTTCGGCTTCGCTGGTTTCGGCTGCCAGCAGGATGCGCGTCGCGGCGGCCGTGCCTTGCATTTCGGCGACGACGAGGAACGGCGCCCGCGCGAGCGGCTCGGCAGCGTCCAGTGTCGCGCCGCGGCCATTGGCGAGCAGGTATTGGCCGTTGGCGCCCCGGGCCTTGGCGATGCGCTCGGGATAGGCGAGGGCGAGGAGGACGGCTGTGGAGGGCGGTTCGCCCTCACGCGGCTCGCTCGGGGAAGGAGAGGACGAGGCGCGCGCCGTCTTCGCCCACCCTTCGGCGAGACGGCGCATGTCGGCGGCGCGCGGGCTGCGGTCGCGGCGGAAGGCTTCGAGGCGATGATCGAGGTTGGCGCCCGTTCCGCCGAGTCCGCGCTCGACGAGGACGGCGGCGATCTCGGCCGCATGACGCTCGGCACGCAGGCGGGCGGCGGCCAAGAGCATCGCGGCGAGGCGCGGCGGCAGCGGCAGGGCGCGGAGGTTGCGGCCCGTTTCGGTGAGGCGGCCGGCCGGGTCGAGCGCGCCGAGCGTTTCGAGCTCCTCGCGGGCCGCGTCAAGGGCGGCAGAGGCGGGCGGGTCGAGCCAGGAGAGCGTGCGCGGGTCGGTGACGCCCCAGTCGGCGCAATCGAGCACGAGGGGTGCGAGGTCGGCGGAGCGGATCTCAGGCTCCGCGAAGGCCGGCAGGCTCGCGGTCTCGGCCTCGTCCCAGAGGCGGTAGCAGACACCGGGGCCGAGACGGCCGGCGCGGCCGCGGCGCTGGTCGGCGGAGGCGCGGGAGACGCGGACGGTTGCGAGGCGGGTGACGCCGACGTCGGGATCGTAGCGCGGCACGCGGGCGACGCCGCAGTCGATCACGACGCGGATGCCCTCGATGGTGAGCGATGTCTCGGCAATGGCGGTCGCGAGCACGACCTTGCGCGCGCCGGGCGGGGCAGGTGCGATGGCCTGGTCCTGCTCGCGGCGGTCGAGGGCGCCGTAAAGGGGCGCGATGATCGCGTCCTCGGGGGCGAGGCGTTCGCCGAGACGCTCGGCCGTGCGGCGGATTTCGCCCTGGCCGGGGAGGAAGGCGAGGATGGAACCGGTTTCCGCGCGGAGCGCGCGCGCGACGGCGTCGGCCATCCTGTCCTCGAGGCGACGCGTCGGATCCTTCCCGAGGTAGCGTGTCTCGACGGGAAAGCTCCGGCCTTCGCTGGTGACGACGGGCGCGCCGCCGAGGAGGCGTGCGACGGGTTCGCCGGCGAGCGTCGCCGACATGACGAGGAGCCGCAGGTCGGGGCGCAGGCTCGTCTGCGCGTCGCGGGCGAGCGCGAGGCCGAGGTCGGCTTCGAGCGAGCGCTCGTGGAACTCGTCGAAGAGGACGGCGCCGATGCCTTCGAGGGCGGGGTCGGCGAGAATGAGCCGCGTGAATACGCCTTCGGTGAGCACTTCGATCCGCGTCGCCTTCGAGACGCGCGTTTCGAGACGGGCGCGCAGGCCGACGCTTTCGCCGATCTTTTCGCCGAGGGTCGCCGCCATGCGGGCAGCCGCGTTGCGGGCCGCGAGGCGGCGCGGCTCGAGCACGAGGATTTTGCGGCCTTCGAGCCAGGGCGCGCCGTCAAGCGCGAGAGGGACGCGCGTCGTCTTGCCGGCGCCGGGCGGGGCAACGAGGACGGCGGACGATCCGGCCGCGAGCGCTGTCGCGAGCGCGGGCAGCGCCTCGTCGATGGGCAAGGCTTCAGCGAATCGCCGTAGAGAAGGCGGAGGGGTGGTGTCGGTCATTCCGGCTCGCTTAGCACGGGATGGCCCTGCCTTTACAACACCACGTTGGTGGCCAATATCGGCACGGCATTTTTCGCCACGGTCCGGGGTTCCGGGGAGCCAGGATCGCCGGTTTCAGCGCACACAGGGACAGGTTTCATGCACCGCTTCGCACTTTCGCTCGCCCTGGTCGTCCTCACGGCTCTCGGCGTCCGGTCAGCGTCGGCCACCGAGCTCGACGGGTTCTGGATGGATTCGGACGGCGAGGTGGTGCTGCAGGTCGAGAACTGCGGGCCTGCGATGTGTGCGAAGGTGGTGTGGCTGCGGCTTCCTTATGGTCCGGACCGGCTTCCGCTGAAGGACTTCCGCAACCCCGATGCCTCGCTGCAGAACCGCCAGGTTTGCGGACTGACAGTCATCACGGGGTTCACCAAGCAAGCGGACGGCACGTGGGGCGGAGGCAACGTCTACGTGCCGGACCTCGGCATGAGCTTCAGCGGGTATGCGGAAATTCTGAGCCCGACGCAGATCAAGGTGCGGGGATATGTGTTCCTGCCGCTGTTCGGCTCCACCGAAGTGTGGAGCCGCGTCGCTGCGCCGCCCTATCACTGCGAGCGGGACGGCGTGCCGCCGGCACCGGAACGGGCGGGGCAATAGCCCCTCGGTTTTTCTCCCGAATATAGATTGCAGCCTAGCTGCTCGGCTGCGGCTTGCATTGCTGCGCGCGCCGGTCCTGGCGCGGCCGTCGGCCGGTGCGACACGATCGTGACCGGTCGATCATTTTATTGACATCGCTGCCGCGCTCGGCCACACGTGTCCTGTTAATGACCGATTGGTCACTATTGGCCTGCGCCGCGTGGCGTCAAGGCAAGGTCATCACGGAGGCTTGGTTATGCTGAAATCGATCAGGACTGTCGGGGCTGCGGTGCTTATGGCGCTTTCGGCCGGGCTCTTTGCCGCTCCCTCGCTCGCGGACGTCAACGAGGTCCGCACGGATGCCGGCAAATGGGACGAGGCGTTCAACTCGGGTGACATCAAGGCGCTCTCCGGCTTTTACGCCAAGGACGCCGTGGTCGTGCCGGCGGGAGGCAAGGCGGTGAGCGGTCCGGAGGCGATCGGCGCGTTCTTCGCCGATTTGCAGTCGAAAGGCTTCGCCGGTCACAAGATCACGGTCGAGACCGTGCTGGATCAGGGCGAGACGCGGGTCGCAACCGGCAGGTGGCAGCTCACCGGTCCGTCCGACGATGGCTCGAAGAAGCAGTACGATGGGAACTGGGTCAACGTTCTCGTTCGTACGGCAGACGGCTGGCGCGTTCTGCTCCACACCTGGAACTGATCGGGCTTGCTGCAATCGACGAAGCCGCTCTCACCGAGCGGCTTCGTTCGTCGAGGCTCAGGCGCCCTGAGGCTCTTTCTCCGTCGCGAACGGCGGAGGCTCGGGCGGGGTGATGCCGCGCTCGGCTTCGAGGCGCGCATATTCGCGCTGGGTGTCGATCATGTAGTCGCGTACGATCGGCACGGCGTCGCGCTTCTTGGCGAGCTGCATGTGGAAGACGAGCTGGCTGCCCGTGCGGAACATCATCTCGCAGCTGATCAGGTAGAACTCCCACATCCGGCAGAAGCGCTCGTCGTACATTTCGGCGACCTTGGCGCGGTTGGCTTCGAAGCGGGCGACCCAGTGCGCGAGCGTCTTCGCGTAATGGACGCGCAGGAACTCGAGATCCGTGACCCACAGGCTGTTCTGCTCCACGTGCGTGAAGACTTCCGAGAGCGCGGGCGAGTAGGCGCCGGGGAAGATGTATTTCCGGAGCCACGGGCTCGCCGTTCCGGGCGGGCTCATGTGGCCGATGGAGTGGAGCAGCATCACGCCGTCGTCGGTGAGAAGCTCGTTCACCTTGGCGAAGAACTCGTCGTAGTGGTGCACGCCGACGTGCTCGAACATGCCGACGGAGACGATGCGGTCGAAGCGCTCGTTCAAGTCGCGGTAGTCGCGCAGCTCGAAGCGCACGCGGTCCGAGAGGCCGAGCGTCTTCGCCTTTTCGTTGGCGAGCTTCGCCTGCTCCTTCGACAGCGTGACGCCGACGGCCTGGATGTCCTGAAGGCGTGCGAGATAGAGCAGCATGTCGCCCCAGCCGCAGCCGATGTCGAGCACCTTCTGGCCGGGCTCCAGCGCGAGCTTCGCGGCGATGAGGCGCAGCTTGTTCTGCTGGGCTTCCTCGAGCGTGTTGTCGTCGCTCGTGAAGTAGGCGCAGGAGTACTGCATGCCGCGGTCGAGGAAGAGGCGGTAGAACTCGTTGCCGATATCGTAGTGATGCGCGACGTTCTTCTGCGCCTTGCCGATGGGGTTCGCCTGCTGGAAGCGCTTCAGCCCGCGCGAGACCTTGCGCAGCGCCTTCTGCAGCGGATAGGAGCCGAGCGAGAGGCGGTTGACCGAGAACAGCGTGAGGAAGTCGCGCAGCGTCGAGTCCTCGAAGCGCATCCGGCCGTCCATGTAGGCTTCGCCTGCCGCCAACTCCGGGTTGGTGAAGAGCGTGCGATAGAGCGTCGGGTCCGTCAGGCGCATGGTCACGTCGGGACCGGGCTCGCGTCCGCCGAAGATGTGCACGCGGCCTTCGGCGTCGATCACCTTGAGCGTGCCCTTGCGGACGAACGATTTCAGCATGTGCGAAAGCGGGAACATGGGGCCTCGCTGCTTGAGGGTTTAGCGTCAGATCGGCGTCGGCTTCATGCTGCCGACTTCGCCGTGCGGGCGCGCTCGGCTGCGTTGCGGATGGCGGCGATGTTGGCGGTGTAGCTCTCCTTGGTGCCGCCCTTGAAGACGGCGGAGCCTGCGACGAGCACGTTGGCTCCCGCTTCGACCACGAGGGGCGCCGTCTCGGGCGTGACGCCGCCGTCGACTTCGAGGTCGATGGGCCGGTCGCCGATCATGCGGCGCACGCGGCGGATCTTTTCGAGCTGTGCGGGGATGAACGCCTGCCCGCCGAAGCCCGGGTTCACCGTCATCAGGAGCACAAGATCGACACGGTCGAGGACGTGCAGAAGTGCGCTCTCGTGCGTGCCGGGATTGAGGGAGACGCCTGCGCGGCAGCCCGCGGCGCGGATCGCCTGCAGCGAGCGGTCGAGATGGGGGCCGGCTTCGGCGTGGACGGTGACGATCTCCGCACCCGCCTTGGCGAAGGCCTCGATGTAGGGATCGGCGGGTGCGATCATCAGGTGGCAGTCGAAGGTCTTCTTCGAGCTGCCGCGGATGGCGGAGATCACCGGCGGGCCGAAGGTGATGTTGGGCACGAAGTGGCCGTCCATCACGTCGAGGTGGATCCAGTCCGCGCCGGCCGCGTCCACGTCGGCGACCTCGGCGCCGAGGCGCGCGAAGTCTGCCGACAGGATCGAGGGGGCGATGATGAGCGGCCGTGACATCTGGCGCGCCTCCCGTTCGTGGGTTTCCAGGCTCCTGCCCTACACGGCGGGGCGCGCCGCGGCAAGGGGAGCTGGCCGGTCATCCGGCGGAGTTTGCCGGGGGGCGCGCGCCGAGACGCGCCCCGCTCGTTCCTTAATGAGTGTCTTCGCCGACCGGATCCTCCTCCTTGTGGGCAGCGGTCATAAGCGTGCCCAGGAGCACGGCAGACAAAATGCCCGCGAGCATCCCCGTCACGCCCGACCATATCGGGCCAGTCGCCGTAACGATCTGATGGCTGGCGAGACCGCCAAGCAGCGATGTGACGGCGGCCATCGTGACGATGTCGATGGCTGTCCCGAACCTCTCGCCGGTCCACGCGTGAGAGAAGATGGAATTCAGCGTGGCGCCGGCCGTCACCGTTCCGAGAAAGCCCGCAGTGATGGCGAGCGCACTCGGGGCCAGGACATCGTCGAAAAGCATGCCCGCGAATCCACCGATGAACGCCGAAACGACGATGATCGTCGTAAGGCTGGCGGTGATGACACCGGGCAAGTGTGTTGCATCGTTTGGGGTCGCAGCGCGTACGCAAGACGCGATGGTGGGGCGGTGCGAGCCTGACGTATGAAGTGTCGCCATAGCTATCCTCCTTTTCGAAGCGACAACCACGGAAGTCGTTAGGAAATCTCTTCGCGGGATTTCCGGCGGAAGACTTAGAGCACGTTCTCTGCCCTTCAAGAGCTTCGCGGAGTTTTTTTACGAGCTTTTTTTGGTTCCGGCCCGGCCAGCGCATTGGCGAGCGCTTCGTGCAGGCGGGGGTATTTCGGGAGCGTGAGCCGGAACGTTGCCTGCAACATATCCACCATCTCGCCTGGGTCCTCGATCCGCCGACGCTCGCTCGCGTGCCCGAGCCGGTGGATGGCGTATTCGCCGCCACGCAGCGTATGACGCACGCCGGGCTCGGAACGGGCGACGAGCAGCCTTCCCCGGAACGGCGAGGCGGGATGGGTGGAGACGTACCAGTTGCCGACCTCGAAATCGATGTCGGCCGGCCGGGCCAAGTCGAACAGATGGAGGGTGCCCCAGTCGTCGTCGACGCGTGCGGTGAGTGCATACGTCTCGCCGCTTCGGACGAGGCGATAAGGCTCGTTGGGCGTCTCCTGGTTCTCCTCGGTGTCGAGATGCAGCGGTGCTGTCGGTGTCATGCCGCCGAAGCCGACGTCCGCGATGTAGCGTTTGCCGCCGATGGTGACGAGGATCAGCACGTGCGTGCGCGCCGGCACGACGTTCGGAGGCGCGTTCATCACGACGCGGCCGGTGAGGCCGTGCGCGTCGAAGCCAAGAGCGCGCAGGAGGTTGAGAAACAGAAGGTTCAGCTCGAAGCAGTATCCGCCGCGGCGCCGGTCGAGAATTTTGTCCTGCAAGGCCGGCAGGTCGAGCCGCACCGGCTCGCGCAGGATCATGGCGAGCGTCTCGAAGGGAATTGCGGAGATGTGGTGGCGCTGGAGCGCGGCAAGCGTCTCGAGCGTGGGAGCGGTGGAGCCCGTGTATCCGATCCGCGCGAGATAAGCCCGGACGTTCAGCCGATCGGAACCCATTCAAGTGTCTCGCGCGTGTCGCCTGAGCGGTTCCCTGCGGAACAGCGCCCCGTGTCGAAAACCGTTTGTGCTCGTACGAACGGCGCTCGATCGTCGATATCTCCAGCGCCGTCCGATCTTTAAATTCTATAATAGGGAGAAGTGCAATGCGGGTGCTTTGGATTCTGGGCGTTGCCTCCGTTCTCTTTGTTTCGATGCCGACGTCTCAGGCCGATGCGCGGTGGGTTTGCCGGGCTTCGAGCAGCACGGGATCGTGGGGTACGGGCTGGCACAACAGCAGCAGGTCCTATGCGAGCAGCCGCGCTCTGCTCGAGTGCGCCGTTCGCACGCCGAGGAAACGGACGTGCTACATCCGGTCCTGCAGACGGCGCTAGAGTGGGATCGTGGTCTCACCGTTTAGAGCGTGATTGTTCCGATTGGATCGGGGTCACGCTCTATCTCTTTAGTGAGTTCTTTAATGAGGCCGACTACGCTTCAGGCTGATAGGCTGAAGCGATCATGGTCTAGCCTTCGTGCAGCGATTCGATCCAGGCGATGATCTTCCACATGTCGTCGGCGGATTTCACGATCTCCTTTGCGTGGGGCATCGGCCCGACCACGCTCTCGGTCCCGATGCGGCTGTAGCCGGCGGCCTGGAGGTCGTCGGAGCCGAGCGTGATGAGGCGGAACAGCGTGTCGTCGTCGTCGCCGTAAACCCAGACCGCGTTGGAGAGCGGCGGGCCCATGCCGCCGCCGCCCGTTCCGCCGTGACAGCCGTTGCAGCCTGCGGCCATGTAAAGCTTGTGGCCTTCCTGTGCTGCGGCGGCGTCTCCGCTGTACGGGTTCTTGAGTTCGCCTTTCTCTGCGCTTTCGACGGCTTCGAGCGGAGATTGCGCGTGGGCGCCGTCAATCACGGCGCCGGATGCGATCATCGAAAAGGCAATGGTGGCGGCGACGGCGGTACGGATGGTCGCGGCGGGCATCGTCATATCGGTGCGCTCCTTTTCTTATTCTTGGTGTGCGCATCAAACGCCGTCTCCCGCGCATCGTTGCGATGCGCGTTGAAAAACGGGAAAAATTCCTCGGCATAAAGAAGAAGCTATTTGTCAGGAATTTTGCTGCGCGTTTGCTCGCCTGTTGCGGGCCGTGCGGGAGCCGTGCCGCTCGGCCGCTACGCGCGATTGGAAACGGGAGCCGTGAACGTGAAGCACGTTTCCTGTGCCGTGGACGACACGGTGAGCGTGCCGCCGTGTGCGCGGCTGATCTCGGACGCAATGTAGAGGCCCAGCCCCAGCCCTTCCTTTGCGCCCCTCGCCTCCAGCGCATTGAAGGGCTCGAAGATCGTCTTCAGCTTCGAAGGAGGGATCGGGTTTCCGTTGTTCGTGATCGCCACGACGAGTTCCCCGTCCTTGAGGATGCCCGAGATCCGGATCGGCGTGTCGGGCGCGCCATGCTTGACGGCATTGGAGACGAGATTCGAGACGAGCTGGCCGATGCGGTCGGGATCGGCCATCACGGGACCTGGAATGTCGACCTCGACGTTGAAAATGCGGTTCGGGCGCGTGGCCTCGATCTCGCGTACCACCTGGTGCAGCACTTCCCCGAGCTCGACGGCGACGGGGCGGATCGGCAGGCCGCCGCCAAGACGTCCTCTCGCGAGATCGAGCAGGTTCTCGATCAACTCGCCCATGCGATCGGTGCTGTGGTTCAGGTGCCCCAGCACGTCCTTCGCTCTCTCGTTGAGCTCCGTGCGGGAGAGGAGCGAAAGCCCGGCCTTGATGGAGGCGAGAGGATTTCTGAGGTCGTGACCGAGCACGGCGACAAAGCGCTCGCGCGCGTCGCCCGCCTCCTTGGCACTCGCCAGCTCCGCCTCGGCCCTGTCGAGCTGGCGGTGCATATCGAGATGGAAGCCGATGAGCTCCGCGAACATCTTGAAGGTGCCGAGGATCTCCGGCCGGTTCAGGTTGGCGGGCTTCGGGTCGATGGCGCAGAGCGTGCCGAAGAAGCTGCCGTCGGGCAGGACGATCGGCATCGAAATGTAGCTTTTGAACCCGTACATCGCAGGCGTCGGGTGCGCGGCGTAGAGCGGGTCATGGCTCACGTCGCCGATGATCACGGCGGCGCCGGACTGGAAGATCTCATGACAGATCGTCGTTTCGACGGCGAGCTCTCCGCCGGGGGCGAGGCCGAACCCAAGGTCGTCCCGCGTCGCGCAGGCAATCCATCTCTCCTTCGTGACGCGGGCAACCGCGACGAAGCGCATGTCGGTCAAGCGGCGGATCACGTCCAGAATGGTCGGGATCGCGGAAATCTGCCGGACGGCGGCGAGGTCTCTGTCGAAGTCACTCATCCCGTGCCTGCGGGTTCTCTCCGGTCTCAGAAAAAGGTGCGGCGCTTTCTTTCGATCAACTGCAGGATCATCGGCGTCAGGATGAGCTGCATGGCAAGGTCCAGCTTGCCGCCGGGGATCACGATCGAATTGGCGCGCGACATGAAGCTGTCGTGGATCATCGACTGGAGATACGAGAAGTCGATGCCGCGCGGGTTCTTGAAGCGGATGACGACCATGGATTCGTCGGGCGTCGGGATCCAGCGGGCGACGAACGGGTTCGACGTGTCCACGGTCGGGATGCGCTGGAAGTTGATGTCGGTCTCGGTGAACTGCGGGCAGATGTATTTCACGTAATCGGGCATCCGGTGCAGGATGACGTCGGTGATCGCTTCCGGCGAGTAGCCGCGCTCGGCCTTGTCGCGGTGGATCTTCTGGATCCATTCGAGGTTGATGACCGGCACGACGCCGATCCTGAGATCCGCAAAACGGGCGATGTTGACGTTCTTGGTGATGGCGGCGCCGTGCAGGCCCTCGTAGATCATGAGGTCAGTGCCGTAGGGAATCTCCTCCCAAGGCGTGAAGGTGCCGGGTGGGGTGCCGAAGAGCTCCGCCTCGGTCTCGTCGTGGACGTAATGGCGCGTGCGCCCGGTGCCGATCTCGCCGTAGGACTTGAACAGCTGCTCCAGCTCCGGCAGCAGGTTGGCGGCTTCGCCGAAATGGCTCAACGTCGGCGTGCCGGCGGCGGCTGCTTCCTTCGCAACGTTGATCATCTCGTCGCGTCCGTAACGGTGGAACGCGTCGCCTTCGATGAAGACGGCGGTGATCTTCTCGCGCCGGAAGATCTGTTCGAACGTGCGCCGGACGCTGGTGGTGCCGGCGCCGGACGAGCCTGTGACGGAAATGATGGGATGCTTGGCGGACATGCTGGCTGCTACGGCTTCTTCCGGACTGCGGCGTTAACGATTTGGCGGAGATCTCCTCGGATCAGATCCTGAAGAGACCCCGGCGCCCAAACAGGGGAGAGCGTTCTCCGAGGCCATGCGGATCATGGTGAAGGCGCACAACATACTCCACCTCGGTGCGCGAGCCGGCGATGAAAGGTGTCCTTTGGTGAAGAGACGTCGGCGGAATGTCTAAAATTCTCTCGAAGCCCGATGAGGCGCCGCCGCCCGCCTGCTCGATGATCCAGCCGAGCGGGTTCGCCTCATAGACGAGGCGGAGCCGGCCCATGGAATAGCTTTCGCGCAGGTCGCTCGGATACAGGAAGATGCCGCCACGGGTCAGGATCCGGTAGATGTCGGCGACCGGGGACGCCGTCCAGCGCATGTTGAAATTCTTGCCGCGCGGGCCGCCGCGGCCGCGCAGACAATCGTCGATATAGGTGCGGATCGCCTCGTCCCAGTGGCGGTAGTTCGAGGCGTTGATCGCGTACTCGCGGGTGGCGGTCGGGATGTCGACCTTCTCGTTCGTCAAAAGGAAGCGCCCGCTCGGGCGATCGAGGGTGAAGATCTGCGTGCCGCGTCCCACCGTCAGAACGAGCGAGGTGAACGGGCCGTAAACGGCGAAGCCTGCGGCGAGCTGCGCCGTTCCGGGCTGCAGGAAGCTCGACCCGTCGACACCCTGGCAACGCGCGGGCAACACCGTGAAGATGGTGCCGATCGACGTGTTGACGTCGGTGTTGGACGAGCCGTCGATGGGGTCGACGGCGACCGCGAGCGGTGCGCCCGGGTTGATGGGGAGCGGCCACTCCAGCTCCTCGGAGCCGAGCGTCGCGACAGGCGCGCCCTTGAGCGCGTCGACGATGAGGTTGTTGGCGCGGACGTCGATCTCCTTCTGCGGATCGGCGCCGGTCTGCTGGCCCGTCTCGGCGCCGAGCGCGCCGGCGAGCGGGCCCTGGCCGATCAGCTCGCCGATCCGGCAGCAGGCCTCGGAGAGGCGCGCGACGGTTTCGGCCACCCCGGCCTTTCCTGGATCGCTCCCGGCCCATCGGTTCAGGAAGGTTCCTAGATCCTCCTGGTCGCTCATCTGGCGTCGTCCTCCCCCACGGCGCAGCCGGTCTCTGCCCCGGTGCGGGGCGCTGCCGGCTTTTTTGCCGACTCCCATTCCAGGGTGCGCCGCGGTTTCGCGCAAGAGCGGACTCACGCGTAGCCTCGGCCCTCCCGCCCTTCCTGTTGCCCGGGGGGTGCCTGTTCATGAGCCGTCCGTTATTGCAGCTATAAATTATTAAGTTTGAAGGAATACAATCTAAGGTTGCTGTATGACGTGGGTGAGCTTGTCGCGATGGGGCGGGGCAGGGAACGGCGGACTTCGAGCGTGCGCGCCGCGGTGCGCGTGCTGCGCCGCTCGATGTCGGGGCCGCAATTCTTCGTCGCGTGGCTGCTCTCGGGCGTCATCAACGCCGTGCAGCTCTCATCGTCGCTTTATCTGTTTCACATCTACGAGCGGGTGCTGCCGACGGGAAATCGCGCGGCCCTTATGCTGTCCACGCTGATGCTCGCGGTGCTGCTCGGCGCTTTTGCACTCCTCGATTTCCTGCGCGCACGGTTGCTCGCGCGGTCCGGTGCGTCCCTCGTGCGAGACCTCGAGCGGCGTTGCCTTCGTGGCTTGGGCAATGTCGGGCGGGCCGATGTGGAGCGCATGCGACGCTTTTGGGCGTGCGGCGGACCTGCGGCGCTGCTCGACGCGTCATGGCTGCCGATCTCTCTCGCGGGCCTTTGGCTCGTCCATCCCTTGCTCGGCCTCTATGCGCTGGTAGGTGCGATGCTGATTGGCGGCATCGCCATCGGGAGCGATGTCGCGTTCCCGTCAACGGCGTCCGAGATCTCGGACAGCAAGCTGGCCTGTGTTGCAGCCGCCAAGGCGATCAGACTGATGCTTCAGTTCGGCGGCGTCGGATTGGGCGCGTTGCTCGTGATCGAGACGGCGATCAGCGCCGGTGGGCTTATAGCCGCGACCGCGATGATGGGGCGCGCTTTCGCGGTGCTCGATGGCGCGCTGCCGCATAGGCGAAGCTCGCTTGCGGCGGCACGGAGCTTCGGCATGCTCATTGCGTCGGAGAAGGCTTGCCGGCTCGGCGAGGCCGCCGAACGACGCCTTCTCGCGAAGCCCGCTAAATCTTGAATTCTTCGATGCTCGCGAAGGCGGTTCGCAATGCGTTCGACCATGACGCCGAAAGCTTGGTGAAGTACTCGTCGTTCTGGCAGATGCGCGTTTCGCGCCGCACGTCGAGGCTGTCGCGCTCGTACAGCAGGATGTCGATCGGCATGCCGACCGAGAGGTTGGAGCGCAGCGTCGAGTCGAACGACAGCAGGATGAGCTTGGCCGCGTCGCCCAAGCCCATCTCGGGGCGGGCGACGCGATCGAGGATGGGCTTGCCGTACTTGTGCTCGCCAATCTGCAGGAACGGGGTATCGTCCGTCGCCTCGATGAAGTTGCCCTCGGAATAGATCTGATAGAGCCGCGGACGCTCCGCGCCGATCTGCCCGCCGAGGATGAACGACGCGGAGAAGCCGTGCTTGCTCATTTCGAGCGCGGCGCCGTCGATGCGGCGCACATCGCGCACCGCATCGCCCACGAGGCGGGCCGCACGGAACATCGAGGGGACCGTGAACAGCGTCGGGTTGGTATTGTCGGGCGTGGCGAGCTGCTCGTTGAGATTGCTCACGACGGACTGCGTGACGGCCAGGTTGCCGGCCGACATCAACACGATCACCCGGTCGCCGGGTTGGCGCCAGAAGTGCAGCTTGCGGTACTGGGCCACGTTGTCGACGCCCGCGTTGGTGCGGGTGTCGGCGGCGAATACGATGCCCCGGTCCAGCCTGAGCGCGACGCAATAGGTCATCGCGAGATCCTTCGTCCTCACAGCCTCTTATTGCTGCTGTGCGCCTTGCTGCTCAACTTCGACCCGGACGTCAAGGTCTTCATTTGCGCCGCCGCGCTGGGTGCCGCGGATCGGTGCGGCCGAGGCGGCATCGAATCCGCACGCAAGACGCACATAGCGCTCCGTCGGGCACATGCCGTTGGCGGGGTCGAAGCCCACCCATCCCAGTCCGTCGACCCATGCCTCCGCCCATGCATGATGCGCCTCCGCGGCCGCAAGGGTGCCGGCGTGGAAGTAACCGTTAACGTATCGCGCCGGGATTCCGATCACGCGAGCCGCGGAAATAAACACTTGCGCGTGATCCTGGCAGACGCCCTTGCCCTCGGCGAGCGCTTCGGCGGCCGTCGTGTGGGTGTGCGACGTGCCGATCTCGTAGGCCACGGCGTCGCCGACCGCGCCCATGAGGCTGTGCAGGCAATCGAGCGGGTCCTTCGGGATGCGGCCGTGGCTCACGCTCTTCGCGAGATCCCGGATCGCCTTGTCGGGCGCCGTCTTCGGCGTCTCGCGCAGGAAGACGCGCCGCGGGGCGACCTCCGCGAGGCCGCGGACGATGCCGGCGCGGTCCTCGGTTTCCACGATGCCGGAGGCTTCGATGACGATGCCGTCATGGGGCGTGTTGATCGAGGTGAGGTGAACCTGATTGCCGAGGGCGTCGCGGTAGGAGATGTGCGTCTCGAAGCCCGGCGCCGTGATGGTCCACGTGCGCACCTCCTGGCCGTCGAAGCTTGGGGGTGTGAGGCGCAGGCTCTGGATCGCATAGCGCGCGGGTGTCGCGTAGCGGTAGGTCGTGACGTGGCGGATCTCGATCTTCATGCCTGGCCTCAGGCTGTGAAATGGTAGGCTTCGGAGATTTCCTGCGCGACGCGATTGTTGCGCGCGATGAACTCCAGCAGGAACTCATGCAGGCCGGACTGGAAGATGGTGTCGATGTCGCCGCGCTCGAGAAGGGCGAGGGTCGATTTCGCCGTCTTCAGGCATGGTTTTTCCTCGCCATAGAGGGCGGCGAGGTCGGCCAACGCCTCGTCGATCTTGTGATAGCAGGCGTGCAGCGAGCGTGGCATGGCGCGGTTGAGGATCAGGTAATCGGCGATCCGCCAGGAGCGGTAGCTTTCCTTGTAGACCCAGCGGTAGCTCATGTGGGCGGAGACGGAGCGCAGAATGGTTTCCCATTGCGCGGTGTCGACGGCGGTGCCGATCATGTTCGTCGACGGCAGCAGGACGTAGTATTTCACGTCGAGGATGCGCGCGGTGTTGTCGGCTCTTTCGAGGAACGTTCCCAGCTGGCTGAAAAAATACGTGTCGTTGCGCAGGATCGTGTTGAGCATCGCGCCGCGATAGCCGGCCGAGCGTTCCTTCACCCAATCGAGAATGCG
>ERZ869909.1782-NODE-1782-length-16435-cov-17.883115_pt1 | contig 16435 bp, 16 predicted proteins | sample MGYA00520892_ERZ869909 | MGnify/ENA primary metagenome ERZ869909 (study PRJEB32215, sample SAMEA104723947) | bioreactor metagenome | biome: bioreactor; feature: anaerobic bioreactor; material: water | place: China | collected 2015-03-12 ...
CCCACCGAGGCGGGCCTTGAGCTCTACCGCGCCAGCCGCGAGGTGCTGGGGCGCTTCGCCGACTTCGACGACTACCTCTCGGCGCTGCGCGGCGGCGAGCGGGGGCGCTTCTCCATCGCCCTGGTCAATACCGCCCAGTACGTGCTGCCGCGGCTGCTCGGCCCCTACAGCCAGGCCTTCCCGGAGGTCGACGTCACCGTGCATGTCGGCAACCGCCGCCAGATGCTCACCCGCTTCGAGCGCCAGGAGGATGATCTCTACGTCTTCAGCCACCCGCCGTCGCTGGCCCACGCCTTGGCCGGGCGCTTCCTGCGCAACCCGCTGGTGGCGGTGGCCCCGCGGGGCCACCCCCTGGCCGGGCGCGAGCGCATCGCCATGAACGAGCTGCTGGGAGAGCGCTTCCTGCTGCGCGAGCCGGGCTCGGCCACCCGCATGCTGTTCGAGAGCTGGCTCCAGGAGCAGGGGCTGACCCTGGGCCCGACGCTGCAGATGGCCAGCAACGAGGCGATTCGCGTGGGCGTGGCCGCCGGCATGGGCCTCGCCGTGCTCTCGGAGCACGTGCTGCCGCCGGAGCACCCGGACCTGGTGATCCTGCCGGTGGCGGGGCTGCCCATCGAGAGCCACTGGCAGTTCATCGTGCGCCGCGACCGGCGGCTCTCCCATGCGGCGCTGGGCTTCCTGCGCTTCGCCGAGGGGCACCTGGGCGAATGCGTGGAGCCCCGTTTCATCAGCAACGAGCTAGAGAGGCTGCTGGCCCGCCTCGAGTTGTTGAGCGGGAAGTGAGCGGAGGGAAGCTAGACATTGGTCGAAGATGAGCGCCATGCAAGCTTGGTGACAGCTTGACTCTCTAGAGTCAGCGCTGACGGGGCAGCCCCCGGGAACCAACTAATAACGAGGAACTACACGCCATGTTCAACCGCTTCCTTCCCAAGACCCTGGTAGCCGGTGTTGCGACCGCCATGCTGACGTCCCTGACCATGACCACTTCGGTGGCCGCGGATGACTACCCGGACCGTCCCATCGACTTGGTGGTGGGTTTCGGCACCGGTGGCAGTGCGGATCGCATGACGCGCGCCGTTTCCACCTATCTGGCCGAGGAACTCGGCGTCCCGGTGCGGGTCACCAACCGTCCCGGGGCCGGTACCCAGGTCTCGGCGAACTACATCCTGTCGCGTCCGGACGACGGCTATACCGTCTATGCCTCCACCTTCGCGCCCTACCTGACCAACACCATCCTCACCGGGGGCGCCCAGTACGGCATCGAGGACTTCTCCTTCATCAACTTCCAGTGGTTCGACCTGGACCTGATCGCCGCCAACAAGGACAGCGGCTTCGAGGACCTGCCCTCGCTGCTGGAGGCCATCCGCGACAATCCCGGCCAGGTCCGCGGTTCGGTGGTGCAGGGATCCGCCGGTCACCTGATGGTACGCCTGCTGCTGGACGAGGCGGGAATCCCCCAGGAGAACCTCAACCTGGTGACCTACAACAGCGGTGGCGAGGCGCGCTCCGCGGTGGCCGGCGGCCAGGTGCACTTCACCTCCATCAGCGCCCAGGGCAGCGAGGGGATCCGCGAGTTCCTGACCCCGTTGGCCGTCGTCAACGACGAGCGCATCGACCAGTGGGATGCCCCTACCATCAATGAGGCCCTCGAGCCCCTGGACCTGGAGGTGCCGGTGCTGCAGGGCTCCATGCGCGGCTTCGCGGTGACCGCCGAGACCGAGCGCCAGTACCCGGAGCGCTACGCCATCCTCTCCGAGGCGATCCAGAACACCCTGGCTCGCAAGGAGGTCCAGGAGCACCTCGAGGGCAATGACATCGGGGGCGTCTGGGTCGGCCCGGAGCGTTCCAACGAGCTGATGCGCACCAACTTCGCCGTCTTCGACGCCTACGCCGACCTGCTCAACTGATCCTTCCCGTGTGATGCGCCCCCGGCGAGCCCGCTGGGGGCTTGGAGTTCAACCATGTCCGCCAAACAACGCGACTATGGGGACCTGCTGGTCCTCATGGCCCTGGCCGGTTTTACCCTCTGGTACCTGCTGGATGCCATCCGGGTCTCCTCGGCCGTCCAGAACCTGCTGTTGATCCTGCCGCTGTCCCTCGTGGTGCTGGCCATCGCGGCCCTGGAGGTGGGGCTGCGCCTGAAGAAGGGCACCCTGCTGATCCGCGAGGAGAGCGAGGGCGAGCCGCTGCACCGTACCCTGCCGGTGGTGGCGCTGTTCGCCGCCTATGTGCTGTCGCTGGAGACCCTGGGCTTCGACGTGGCCACGGTGCTCTTCGTCGCCGCCTTCCTGGTGCTCAAGGGCGAGCGTCACTGGCCGCTGCTGGGGGGCTACAGCCTGGTCTTCGGTTTCGGCGTGGCCTTCTTCTTCGCGCAGATGCTGCCCTATCCCATGCATATGCTGATCCTACCGGGCTAAGGGAGTCACACCATGATCGATTTCGTCGCCGTCGAGCAGGGACTGGCCCTGCTCTTCTCGAGCTTTTCGCCCTGGATGGTGGTGGTGCCCGGCATCATCATCGGGTTGATCTTCGGCGCCACCCCGGGGCTACAGATCTCCATGGCCATGGCGATCTTCCTGCCGATGACCCTGTACATGGATTTCGTCCAGGCGATGCTGTTCCTGACCGCCATCTTCACCGGGGGCTCCTTCGGTAGCGGCATCCCGGCGATCCTGATGAATATCCCCGGCACCTCCTCGGCCATCGCCACGGCCTTCGACGGCTACCCCATGGCGCGCCAGGGCAGGCATAACCAGGCCCTGGGCGTGGCCTTGGTATCTTCGGTGCTGGGCACCCTGATGGGCTACTTGATCCTCTTCGTGATGATCCAGCCACTCTCCCTGATGGTGCTCAAGCTGGGGCCCGCGGAGATGTTCGCGGTGATCCTGTGGGGCATGACGCTGATCGCCAGCCTCAAGGGCGAGCAGGTGCTCAAGGGCCTGATGGCGGGCTTCGTGGGCCTGCTGATCGGTACCATCGGCTTCAACGAACTGGGCATGGCCCGGGGCACCCTGGGGCAGACCTACCTGCTCGATGGGGTGCCGGTGATTCCGGCGATGATGGGGATGTTCGCCGCCTCGGAGCTGTTCAAGCTGGCCAACAAGGGCTTTATCGTCGAGTCGAAGGCCTCCCGCAGGGTCAAGCTCTCGGAGATCTTCGAGGGCTTCAAGCTGGCCGTCCGCTACCCCTGGGTGATGATCCGCGGCGGCCTGATCGGGGTCTTCGTGGGGGCGGTGCCCGGGGTCGGTTCCTCGGTCTCCAACCTGCTCTCCTATGTGGAAACCCAGCGTCGCGACAAGGACCCGTCCTCCTTCGGCAAGGGCAACCCCAAGGGCGTGGTCGCCTCGGAGTCCGCCAACAGCACCTCGGAGGCGGGCTCCATGGCCACCCTGCTGGCCCTGGGTATTCCCGGCGGTGGCGCCACGGCGGTGATGCTGGCGGCCTTCGCCATGCATAACATCACCGGTGGCCCGCAGTTTATCCGCCAGCAGACCGACGTGGTCTACGCCATCATCTTCGCCAACTTCGCCCAGGTCTTCCTGCTGCTGCTCATCGGCCTGCTGTTCATCCCGCTGCTGGCCAATATCATCAAGGTGCCGATGCGCTATTTGATCCCCTCGGTGCTGGTGCTGGCGGTGATGGGCTCCTTCGGCCTGACCGGCAACATGACCGGGCCGGTGACGGTGCTGGTGTTCGCGGTGTTCGGCTGGCTGCTACGCCACTATGGCTATTCGGTGCCGGCTGCGGTTATTGGCATGCTGCTGGGGGCCATGGCGGAGAAATCCCTGCTGCACTCCTATCAGATCAGCGGCGGCGACCTGAGCTATGTACTGGAGCGGCCGGTGACCCTGCTGATCCTGGCGCTGCTGCTGGTGTCGCTATTCGGCAAGCATTTGCTGGGCCTGGTCAGGGGGCGCAAAAAGCCTGCCGGCGCCTGAGCCATGATCAAGCGCAGCCTGCTGACCCTGCTGATCGGCGGCCTGGGGGGCGCTCTCGCCACCCAGGTCGCGCTGCCCCTGGCCTGGATGCTGGGGCCGCTGTTCCTGGTGCTGGCGGCCTCCCTGGCCGGGGCCAAGACGGGCATCGACCCACGCCTGCATCGCGGCGCCATCGCCATGCTCGGGCTCTTCATCGGTAACCGCATCGACCTGGCTGAGCTGTGGCATCTGCTCGAGTGGTACCCCAGCGTGCTGGCCATGCTCGGCTACATGGGGCTGATGCTGCTGGGCGGGCGTTGGCTCTTCGCGCGCAGCGGCATGAGCCGGCTCAGCGCGCTCTTCTGCGCCTTCCCGGGCAGCATGAACGGTGCCGTCATCCTCGCCGACCGCCTCGGCGCCGATGTGCGCTGGATCGCCATTACCCATGCCATGCGCCTGGTGATGGTGGTGGCCTCCGCCGCGCTGCTGGCCAGCCACCTCGCCGGCGGGGTGGTCCTGGGGGAGGGCAATGGCCTGCACTGGGGAGATCTCTACCTGCTGGCGCTGGCCCCGGCCTGCGCCTGGCTGGGCCGATGGCTGCGCCTGCCGATCCCCGAGTTCCTGGGCCCCATCGCCGTGGGCGCGGCCATGGCCAGCTTCGGTCATGGGATCGTGCTGCCCGACCTGCTGCTGATCCTGACCTTCCTGGTCCTGGGCAGCTCGGTGGGCTCGCGCTTCTCGGGCACCGGCTGGTCGCGGCTGCTTCGGGTGGGGCGCTACGGGCTGGCGTTCGGTGCCTATGCGGTGGGGATGGCCCTAGTCACCGCCTGGGGGGTGGCGAGCCTCACGGACTTGCCCTTCGCGGCGGTGCTGCTGGCGCTGCTGCCCGGCGGGGTCGGTGAGATGGCGGTGATCGCCGTGGCGCTGGAGATCGACCCGGTCTATGTGGTCTCCCACCATGTGCTGCGGCTGCTGTTGTTGATCCTGCTTACGCCGCCGCTGATCGCCTGGGCGCGGCGCCGTCGCGCCGCGGTGGAAAGACGACGCTGACGGTCAGCCCCTGGCCCGGGGGGCTGGCGAAGTCGAGGCGGGCGCCATGGGCGCGGGCCACCTCGTCGACGATGGCCAGGCCCAGGCCGCTGCCCGGCGTCGCCGGGCTGGCCCGGTAGAAGCGCTCGGTAAGCCGCGACAGGTCATCAGCGGCCACCCCCACCCCGGCGTCGGCGACGCTCAGCGCCGGCGCCCCGCTCCGCTGGAAGACACGTACCCGGATGGTGCCCCGGTAGGGCGCCTCGCCGCCGGCGTGCTGGCTGGCATTCTCGATCAGGTTTTGCACCAGCCAGCGCAGCCGGACCGGGTCGCCGAGCACCTCGCCACTCTCCTCTTCGAGGAATTCCAGCTCCTGGCCGCGCTGGTAGATGCGCGTGGTCGCCTCGGCGCAGGCCTGCCGGCACACCTCGCCAAGGGCCACCGGCGCCAGGGCCCGGGTGTCCACCAGCTCGTGGCGAGTCTTGGCCAGGGTCAGCAGTTGTTGCACCGTGTAGCCGGCCTCTTCGGCGATGCGCTCGATATCCTCCAGGGGTGACGCAGCGCCGGGTCCTCGCAGCGCCTGGCGGTGACCTCGGCCAGGGCACGGATCTCCGAGACGGGAGTGCGCAACTGGTGGGAGACATCGGCATTGAACTGTTGGGTGTTGCGGATGCTCTGGCGCATGCGTGCCATCAGGCCGTTGATGCTGGCGACCAGGGTGGTGATTTCTCGCGGCACCCGGGTATCGATGGGGTCCAGGTCATTGGGGGAGCGCTGGCGCAGGGCATGGCTGACGGTGCGTAGCGGTGCCAGGCCCCGGTGGATCGCCAGCAGGGCGATGGTCACGGCAAGCAGGCCGCCCACGGCGGTCAACGCCGAGAGGGTCAGCAGGAATTCGTTGATCAGACTCTCGCGGGCCTCGGTGGATTCGGCGACGATCACCTCGATGCGGCCACTCCGGGTGGCGCGGACCACCGGAAAGTTGAGAGCCACGGCGCGCAGCTCGTTGCCGGCGTAGCGGGTATCGTAGAAGACCGGTGTGGTGGCGTTGGCTGGGGGGCCCTCCAGGCCCTCGAAGCCGGCCAGCATGGTGCCGGCATCGTCGCGGATGCGGTAGAAGATCTTGCCTTCGCCGCGGCTGCCCAGGGTGCTGATGCTGAAGTAGTGCATATTGATGCGCAGCTCCCCATCCACCGAATGGATGCGCCGCTCCACCCGCTCGGCGGCATTGAGCAGCATGGCATCGAAGGTCTCGTTGATCTGACGCGAAAGTACCACCTGGCTCGAGACCAGGGTCAGGATGCCCACCAGAGTGAAGGGCAGGCCGATCCACAGCAGCAGACGGGCGCGAATCGAGTTCATGGACGGGGGGCGCCGGCGTCGAGGAGGTAGCCGAGGCCGCGCACGGTGCGCAGCTGGGCGGCGTTGCCGATCTTCTTGCGCAGCCGGGAGATATAGGTCTCCACGGCGCTGTGGGTGACCGCATCGTCCAGGTCGGAGAGGCGGTCGATGATCTGGTTCTTGCTGACCAGACGCCCCTGGTTGATCAGCAGGTACTCCAGCACCTCCCGCTCGCGGCGATGCAGCGCCACGGCCTCGCCGTGGACCAGTACCGTGGGACTGTCCTGGGGCAGTTCCAGCCCGCCGCACTGCAGGCTGTTCTCGCCGAACTGCTTGGCGCGACGCACCAGGGCCTTGGCCCGGGCCACCACCTCCACCAGCGAAAAGGGCTTGCCCAGGTAGTCGTCGGCCCCTTCCTCCAGGCCCAGTACCCGCTGGTCGAGATCGTCCCGCGCCGAGATGATCAGCACCGGCGTCTTGTCCTGGCGAGCGCGCAGCCGGCGCAGCACATGAATGCCATCCAGGTTGGGCAGCCCCAGGTCGAGCAGGATCAGATCGAAGGAGAGATGGCGCAGCCACTGCTCGGCAGCCTGGCCATCATCGCAGGTCTCCACCTGGAAACCCGCCTCGCTGAGGAAGGTGGCGATGGAGGAGGCCAGGTTGTGGTTGTCTTCGACTATCAGCGCTTTCATGGTACACCTCATGACTCGGCGTCATGGTGACACATTATCCATCGCCGGTATCGACCGCCGGTTCATTCAGATGCCTCGATGCTGTGATTGCCGACGCGAGCGCAGGGCTTTCCAGAGTTGGGAGAGTAGCACCAGGGCGAGCAGGGCAATGATCCCCTGTGAGATGGGGCGGGTGAAGAGCGTCGTCCAGTCATTCTGGGAGATCAGCATGGAGAGACGCAGGTTCTGTTCGGCCATGGGGCCGAGCAGCACACCGAGAACCACCGGGGCGAGTGGGAAGGCGAGGCGGTTGAGCAGGTAGCCGACCAGGCCGAAGGCCAGCATCACGTAGAGATCCATGACGTTGCCGTTCACGGTGTAGACTCCCACCGCCATCAGCACCAGGGTCGTGGGCACCAGCAAGGCTGTGGGCATGCGTAGGACCTGAGCGAACAGGCGCGTGGCGACCATGCCCCCCAGCAGCAGAAGCAGCATGGCCGTCAGCAGCATCTGCCACATGAAGCCGAAGACCACATCGGGTGAACGGGTGAACAGCTGGGGACCGGGCTGAAGGCCGTGGATCATCAGGGCGCCGAGCACCAGGGCGGCAACCAGGTTGCCGGGAATGCCCAGCGTCAACGAGGGGATCATGGCCGAGGCGTTGTCGGCACTGTTGCCGGATTCGGCGGCGGCGATGCCGGTCGGGTTGCCGGTGCCGAAGGTGTCGGGATCCGGAGCTCTCCGCTTGGCCTCATTGTAGCTGAGCAGCGCGGCCAGGTTGCCGCCGGCGCCGGGCAGGATGCCCACGGCGACACCGATCAGCGATGAACGGCTCCAGGTCTTCCAGTGACGGCGCAGCAGGCCCAGACTTCCGCCGCTGGCTGTCACCCGGAAGCTGTCGGCATTGAAGTAGGACTCGTTGCGTTTTTCCGCCATCTCCAGCACCGGTGGTACGGCATAGAGGCCGATCAGCACGATGAGCAGCTCGAAACCGCCCACCAGATAGAGGGTGCCGAAGGTGTAGCGCTCTGCTCCGCTTATGGCATCGATCCCGACGAGGCCGATGATGACGCCGAGCAGGGCAGCGAGCATGCCCTTGCTGATGTCCTTGCCGACCAGCACGGCGATGCTGACGAGACCAAAGATGGCCACCCAGAAATACTCGGTGGGGCCGAAGGCCAGGGTGACCCTGGCCAGCATGGGGGCAAGCGTCATCAGGGCCAGGGCGCTGACGATACCGCCGACGGCCGATGACCAGCAGGCGGTCTTCAGGGCCAGTCCACCCTGGCCGTTGCGCGTCATGGGATAGCCATCGAAGGTGGTGGCGATAGCGGCGGGGGTGCCGGGAATCTTCAGCAGGATGGCGGGAATGGCGCCGCCGTACATGGAGCCATTATAGATACCGGCGACCAGCCCCAGAGCGATGATGGGATCGAAGCCGTAGGTCAGCGGCAGCATGAGGGCGATGGCCATGACCGGATTGAGTCCGGGCAGTGCTCCGATGAGGATGCCGGCGAGGGTGCCGACGACCAGGCTGATCAGCGAGCCGAACTGCAGGGCCACAGGCAGCGCTTGGAACAGAGATGCGAACATGACGCTTAACCCTTTCTAGTAAGCGAGAAAGAACTCGACGGGCAGGGGGCGCTTGAGCACCACGGCAAACAAGCCATACAGCAGGGTGATGAAGCCCAGCGTGATGCCCAGCACTACCAGGGGGCGGCGTTCTCCCAGCACCAGGGCCAGCAGGAGGATGAACAGGGCGCTGGTGGTATAGAAGCCCACGGACGGCAGGGCCACGTAATAGACCAGACAGCAGGCCAGGGTGGCCACGAACCGCCCGGGGTGATCCACCAGGGCCATGACCGGCTGGCTCGTGGCTCGGCTGGTCAGGATGCTCACCGAGCTCCGCCAGATCAGTGGCAGAGAGAACAGCCCCATCAGGGCCCCTGCCCCGATGGGAACGTAAGCGGCGTCGGCATAAAAGTCCTTCCCCATCCAGGCGGTTGCGGTGCCGATGATGAGGAAGGCGATGCCAGAGAAGAGGTCTCTGTAGTTCATGGGCATGATGGCTCCCTGTGCAGGCACAGGTCAGTGTTGCTTCAGGCCGAGACTTTCGAGGGTTTCGCCGATGGCTTCCGTTTCCAGCCGCAGCCGTTCGCGCAGCTCTTCCCCGCGCACCAGATTGAGCGTTTCGCCCTGGGCGGCAAGGAATTCCTGGAAGTCCGGGTGCTCCACGGCGCTGGCCACGGCGTCGGCGACTACCTCGGCGCGTTCTTCGTCCATGCCTTCCGGGCCCAGCATCATGCGCCAGAGCACAGTCTCCAGCTCCGGATGGCCCAGGGCGGCGAGCCCGGACGCCTGGGGCAGGGCCTCGTTGTCATCGGCCGATGTCACCAGCAAGCACTTGGCCTGACCATCCTCGACGTAGGGCAGTACCGGGGTAATGGAGCCGCCGTAGATGTCGACGTGGCCGCCGAGGAAGTTCTGCAGGGTCTCGCCGGCGCCGCCGAAGGGGATGGGGCGCGCAGTGATGTCGAAGGCTTCGAAGATTCTCTCGGCGGCCAGGCGCATGGTGCCGCCGACCCCATCGTTGCCGTAAGTGTACCTGCCGGGGTTGGCCTGCAACTCGGCGAGGAACTCCTCGCCAGTATCCGCAGGGAAGTCTGGCGCGACACACAGGGTGTAGGCACTTTGCGAGGTGCTGGTGATGGGGGTCAGCGTCTCGTAGGAGTACTGGACGCGTTGCATGTGCGGCACCGTGGTGATGGGGCTGTTCCAGGTCGAGAGCAGGGTATAGCCATCGGGACGGGAACGGGCGAGCTGGTTGACGCCGATGGCACCGCCACCGCCGGCGACGTTGAGCACGGCGACCGGCTGGCCCAGTTCCTCCTGCAGATACTGGTTGAGCATTCGGGCGACGTTGTCCGTGCCTCCGCCGGCCGGGGCCGGCACGATGATCTCGATGGGACGGTTGGGATAGTCGCTTGCCATCAGGGGGGTGAAGGCAACGGTGGAGATGGCGGCGGCGGTGAAGAGCAGTGTGGTTTTCATTTGTTGTACCTGTCGTTTGGATCTGTGGTGGTGTGGGGTATTGGGTGTCGGGTCAGGCGGGCTGTTCGCCTAGGGTGATGCGATAGCGGAACCGCTCGGGGCGGCCATGCACGAGGCGATATTCGATCACACGACCCACCGGGTTACGCGCAATGCGCTCGATGACGGCAACCGGGGAATCCTTGGGTAGCTCCAGGTGTCTGGCGCTGGTCTCGGTGGCGGTGCCGAACGAAAGCTCATCCGTCGCAGACGAGATGAGGATCCCGCATTCCTGCAGGAATACCGGGTAGAGCAGCGGCCCCATCTCCTTGGGATCCAGTGCCAACAGTCCATCGAAATCGGGCAGACGCAGGTAGATCTCCTCGAACAGCAGGGGATCACCAGACCACAGACGCACGCGCTCGAGCTTGAGGCAGCGTGCGCCGGAGTCGTCGCCAAAGGCCCGCTTGACCACGGGCGGCAGTGCGACCTCCTGGCGGCCGAGAATCCGGCTCTCGGGGATCATCGCGCCGTCCGGATCATCGACATCGTGGACATGGAAGAAGCGGAACAGGTCGGCGCGGAAGGCCGGTTGCTTGACGAAGGTGCCGGTCCCGCGGCGGCGCTCCAGCAGGCCTTCGTCCACTAGCTGCTTGAGCGCCATGCGCATGGTGGCCAGGGCGACGCCATACTCTTCGGCGAGGCGGTTCTCGGAGGGAATCGTGTCGCCGGGGGACCATTCGCCATTGGCGATCCGCGAGGCCAGCTGATCGCGCAGTCGGGCGTACAGCGGGAGACGTCCATCGGTGCGGGTGTTGGGTAGCGCTTGCATGAGTGCGTTCTCCAGGCGGGACTCTGCTGCCTTGTTGCTGTCACTAAAGACCAGTGTATACTTCTAGTCAACCAGTTCTCTAGAGAACTAGACCTAAGTCTAGTCACAACCAGCGGGACGGGTGCCTGCAGCGGTTGGCCAGATCGAGAGGAGCCGAGAGTGAAGCGAGGATTTGACTGCCATGCCCACGTCTATGCACGGGTGGATGACGCCAGTGGGTCCAACTATCGACCGTCGCGACCGGCGCCGCTCCAGGAGTGGCAGGGGCATCTGGATGATTGCCGGCTAGGCGGCGGCGTACTCGTGCAGCCCAGTTTCCTGGGGCATGACAATCGTGAACTGCTGGAGATCCTGGCCAGGCTCGGTGGAAACTTCCGGGGAGTGGTACAGCTGCCCAAGCAGGCCTCCCTGGGCGAGATGCAGGCCCTGGATGCCGCCGGTATCGTGGGGGTGCGCTGGAATCTCATCGAGCGGCGCTGCGAGCTGCCCGATCTGGACGATCCGCAATGGATCGATTTCCTGGATCGGCTCAAGGCGCTGGGCTGGCATCTGGAGGTGCATCTGGAGGGCGATCGCCTGCCCGAGCTCTTTCCGGCACTGCACGAGCACGGTGTCACCCTGGTCATCGATCACCTGGGGCTGCCGGTGGAGACCGACCCTTTCGCCGACCAGGGGCTTCGCCTGCTGCTGGAGGCAGGACGATCCGGGCGCACCTGGGTCAAGCTGTCGGCGCCTTATCGCTCTCCCGTCCAGGACCTGAGGCCACATGGACGAGCTCTGCTGGAGCAACTCGGCCGAGAGCGGCTGGTGTGGGGCAGCGACTGGCCCTGGACACGCCATGAGGGCAAGCACAGCTATCGAGATACCTTCGACTGGTTGGCCGACTGGGTGAGTGATGCCGATGACCGCCGGTACATCCTGGAGGAGGCACCTCGGCAGCTGTTCAGAATTGATTTACCGGCCTGACATCATCCGTCGGAGGGCGGCCGAAAATGCGCCTTGAGCCGCTCGAGGTCTTCCTCCGACCAGCCGTCGGGCTCGGTGAGGGCCACCCAGGCGTCGATGTAGTGCTCGGCGGCGATCTCGTGGCCGAAGCCCGGCGGGGCGCTGCCGGTGGCCAGGTCGGCGAGCAGCTGCAGCATGGTGACGATGGGGTACCAGCGCAGCTCGGGGGAGACGTCCGGGCCGCGCGGCTCGCGCATCCAGTCGGGCTCGCGGTAGAGCGAGCGGGGCTCGAAAAAGGTTACCGGGTCGCTGGCGTACTGCAGGTAGGCGATGCGGAAGTCGCCCCAGTCGTCGCCCTGGTCCAGGAGGCCGGTGTCCTGGTTCATGAAGCGTACCACCCGGCCGTCGCGGAAGCGGGGCAGCCAGGCCGGTGAGCCCGGATCACGGTCGGCGGTGACGCTGCGCCAGGTGTCGCTGCGGAAGGGCGGGCCGCTCCACAGGGCGCCCTGGAAGGGGGCGTCGATGATGTCGTAGAGGTCGAAGGCGCTGTCCGAGTTGAGCGCCCCCAGGCTCAGGCCGTGCAGGTAGAGGGCCGGGCGCTCGGCTTCCGGCAGCGACGACCAGTGGCCGTAGATCGCCTGGAAGAGCGCACGGGCCATCTCGACGCCGTACTCCCCTTCAGTGAGCAGGGCCAGCGGGCTCGGCAGGTAGGAGTACTGGGCGGTGACGGTGGCGACGTTGCCGCGGTGCAGGTATTCGATGGTGTTCTGGGCACCGGGGTCCAGCCAGCCGCGCCCGGTGGGGGTGGCGAGAATCAGCACCGAGCGCTCGAAGCCACCGACCCGAATCAGCTCCGCCAGGGCCAGCTCGGCGCGCTCCTCGGGGGTCTCGGCGGCGTTGAGGCCCACGTAGACGCGGATCGGGCGCTCGGCGGGCGCGCCCAGGAAGTCGCCGAGCGTCTCGGCGCTGGGCGTGGCAGTGACGAAGCGCCGTCCCCGCAGGCCGAGGCCCTCCCAATCGATCAGTGAGGCGGCGCTGCCGGTCAGTTGGGGGTCCGCCGGCGGGGCGAGATCGTCGGGCATCAGCCGGTCGACCTGCTGGTAGGAGTTGTCCAGGGCGCGCAGTGTCAGGGCGAAGATCACCCCATCGATGACCGCCCAGAACATCGTGATGGCGGCCACCAGCCCCACCAGATGGGAGACCCGGCGGGGCACGTAGCGGCCCAGGCGCCTCGACAGCAAGCGGAAGGTGTGGCGGAACAGCCGGGCCAGCAGCAGTACGGCGATGAAGACCAGCGAGGCGACCAGGGCGACGCTGACCGGTCGGATGCCGCCGAGGGGCTCCATGCCCATCAGGGCCCGGATGCCCTCCTGCCAGCCGGTCGCCCGCCACAGGAAGACGCCGGCCGCCAGCAGGCAGAAGACGCTGGCCACCAGCTTGATGCGCTGGAGAAGCCGCGGGCCGGGCTCGGGCAGCTCCAGGTAGTGCCACAGCCAGTGGCCGGCCACCCCCAGCCCGTAGCCGGCGGCGAAGGAGAGACCGCTGATCACCCCCTGCACCAGCCAGGGACGCGGCAGCAGGCTGGGGGTGAGGGAGAAGGCGAAGAACAGGGTTCCGACCAGCAGGCCGGTCACCGATAAGTGCCTGAGCAGCGGCATGGACGGCTCCTGTCGTCCGTGATGGGGGAGGGCCGCCGGCGGAAGGCCAGACGCCGGGATCACCTTATCAAATTCAGTGCACGCCCGGGACTCGGTCGGCGTTGGGGAAGAACAGCTGCTCGCCATCGATCGTGAAGTCGGCGATTGCTTGCTGGCCGGCCTCGGAGAGCAGCCATTCGTGCCATTGCCCGGCCAGGTCGTGCTTGAGGTGGGGGTGGCGCGCCGGGTCGATCACGATGCTGCCGTACTGGTTGAAGAGCGCCTCGTCGCCCTCGAAGAGCAGGGTGAGGTCCTGGGGGTTCTCGAAGGCGACCCAGGTGGCGCGGTCGCTCACCACGTAGGCGTCCATGCCGGCGGCGGTGTTGAGCGTCGGGCCCATGCCGCTGCCCAGCTCGCGGTACCAGGCACCGCTGGCCTCGACCCCAGCGGCCTCCCACAGCCGCTGTTCGGCGCGGTGGGTGCCGCTATCGTCGCCGCGGGAGGCGAAGGGCGCCTCGGCCTCGGCGATCAGCCGCATGGCCTCGGCCACGGTCTCGGCCTCACTGATGCCGGCGGGGTCGCCGTCCGGGCCAATGATCACGAAGTCGTTAACCATCACGTCGGCGCGCTCGGTGCCGTAGCCCTCCTCGACGAAGCGTCGTTCCCCCTCGGTATCGTGGACCAGCAGGCTGTCGGCGTCGCCGCGGCGGGCGATCTCGAAGGCCTGGCCGGTACCCACGGCCACCACCCTCACGTTGATGCCGGTGGCCTCGGTGAACCGGGGGATGATGGCGTCGAAGAGTCCCGAGTTGTCGGTGGAGGTGGTGGAGGCCAGGACAATGTATTCGTCGCTGGCCTGGACCAGGCCGGCGCCGGAGAGGGCCGCCAGGGCCAGGGCGATGGTCGCGAAGGGGCGTGGGGGCATGGTGTCATCCTCGTCGGGTGGGGCTACCAGACCAGCTCGCCGCGCAGGAAGGCCCGTCCCTCATGGGTCTGCGGGTCGGCGAAGAAGCGCTCGGCCGGGGTGTGCTCGATCAGGCGCCCCCCGTAGAGCAGCACAACGTCGTCGGCCAGGCGCTTCGCCTGGTTCAGGTCATGGGTGGTCATCAGGATGCGCGTGCCGCGGCGGTGGAAGTCCCGCACGGCCTCCTCCACGGCGCGAATCGCCGCCGGGTCCAGCGCCGAGGTGGGCTCGTCGAGGAACAGCACCTCGGGGCGGGTCAGCCAGGCCCGTGCCAGGGCCAGGCGCTGCTGCTCGCCGCCGGAGAGCACCCGGGCGGGCCGCCTCTCCAGGGGCGCCAGGCCGAAACGGGCGAGGGCCTCCCGGGCCCGCTCGCGCCGTTCGCGGCGGGGTGTGCCGCTGACGGCCAGGGCATAGGTGAGGTTGTCGATGGCCGAACGCTTCAGCAGCACCGGGCGCTGGAAGACCATGGCCTGGCGCGGCGTGGTCCCCTCCCAGCTCACCCGGCCCGCGCTGGGGGCCAGCAGGCCGTGGGCTAGCCGCAGCAGCAGGCTCTTGCCGGCGCCGTTGGGGCCCATCACCAGGGTGCGGTGGCAGCCCGCCAGCCGCAGGTCCGTCGGCTGCAGCAGGGTCTGGCCGCGATGGGTGACGGCGACGGCCTCGAAGGCCAGCGGGGCGATCCCGGTGTCGGTCGGAGGGCGGAGCATATCGTTCATCCCAGCCGCCTCCGCGCCGTCTCGCCGACCAGGTGGGCGGCGGCGTTGACCAGCAGCACCAGCCCCAGCAGCACCAGGCCGAGGCCCAGGGCCAGCGGCAGGTTGCCCTTGCTGGTCTCCAGCACGATGGCGGTGGTCATCACCCGGGTGACGCCGTCGATGTTGCCGCCGACGATCATCACTGCCCCCACCTCGGCGCTGGCGCGGCCGAAGCCGGCGAGTATCACGGTGATCAGCGAGAAGCGGGCGTCCCACAGCAGGGTGGGCATCATGCGGGGCCGGGAGACCCCCAGCGAGCGGAGCTGGTCGCGGTACTCGCCGTGGAGCTCCTCAATCTGCTGGCGGGTCAGGGCGGCGATGATCGGCAGGATCAGGATCACCTGGGCGATGACCATGGCGGTGGGGGTGAAGAGCAGGCCGAACTGGCCCAGGGGGCCGGCCCGGGAGAGCAGCAGGTAGACGGTCAGTCCCGCCACCACGGGCGGCAGGCCCATCAGGGCGTTGAGCGTGACGATGATGGCGCCGCGGCCGGGGAAGCGCCACAGGGCCAGCGCCGCCCCCAGCGGCAGGGCGAGCAGCGCGGCGATGAGCACCGCGCTCAGCGAGACCTGCACGGAGAGCGCGACGATGCCGAGCAGCGCCGGGTCCATGCCCAGGATCAGGGCCAGGGCGGTCTGGAAGGCGTTGGCGTCGGCGGGCATCGCATTCTCCTGTTGTCTCGTTGCATCTTGTGCGTTGAGGCGGCGTCGCGCATCCAACGATGGAATTCATGCAGCCTTGTGCATGATAAGAGCGTCCGCGCTGCCGAGACCGGAGAGGGCCCATGGAGACACCCGCGACCCACGCCTACCTGACCACCGCCGAGGTGGCCGACTACCTGCGGCTCAAGGAACGCAAGGTCTACGACCTGGTGCGCCAGGGCGAGATCCCCTGCGTGCGGGTCACCGGCAAGCTGCTGTTTCCCCGCCAGAGCCTCGACCTGTGGCTGATGAGCCACCTGGAGGGGGACCAGGCGAGCCGGCGGCCGGTGCCGAGCGTCCTGGCGGGCAGCCAGGACCCGCTGCTGGAATGGGCCGTGCGCGAGAGCGGCTCGGGGCTGGCGCTGCTCTGCCACGGCAGCGGCGACGGGGTGCGGCGGCTGCTGGACGGCGACGCCATGCTGGCCGGCCTGCACCTGCTGGACCCGGAGAGCGGTCGCTACAACGAGCCGGCGAGGCTGGGCCTGGGCGGCATGCGCGACCTGGTGATGGTGCGCTGGGCGCGGCGCCGCCAGGGGCTGCTGCTAGCGCCGGACAACCCGCTGGGCATCCGGCGGCTGGCCGACCTGGCGCGGCCGGCGGTGCGGGTCGCCCATCG
>ERZ869909.1784-NODE-1784-length-16424-cov-3.924940_pt1 | contig 16424 bp, 11 predicted proteins | sample MGYA00520892_ERZ869909 | MGnify/ENA primary metagenome ERZ869909 (study PRJEB32215, sample SAMEA104723947) | bioreactor metagenome | biome: bioreactor; feature: anaerobic bioreactor; material: water | place: China | collected 2015-03-12 ...
ATCATGACCGTCGGCGAGAATTGCCGTGCTCTGGTGGTGGTGTTGCTGGCGGCCAGCGAGCTCGATGCCTGGGTCGCCATCGTCAACTCCCGCCTCTCGGCCCAGGAGGTGGATCAGATCCGTGACAACTGCCGGCCCCGTCAGGTGCTCTATACCAGTGAGGCATCGCCGGAGGCCGAAGCCCACGGGCTGCGGCATGGGGCAGCTCTCTTCGAGCATCCTTCCCTTGGCCGGCTGCGGCTGTCCGCGCTGGCAGAAACGACACCGGAACCGGTTCAGATCAGTGGTGCCGACCAGGTTGCCGCGATGATCTACACCTCGGGGACCACCGGCACGGCCAAGGGCGTGATGCTGACCCACCGCGGCATCCTTTATATTGCCTCGATTTCCGGTGGCATGCGGCACTTGAGCGAGGGCCAGCGGGTCTACGGGGTGCTGCCGATGTCCCATGTCTTCGGCTTGTCATCGGTATGCATGGGGTCGCTCTATAACGGTGCCTGCCTCTACACCATCCCGCGCTTTTCCGCGGACGAGATGCTCTCGGTGCTTGAGCATGAGCAAATCACGGTGCTGCAGGGTGTGCCGGCCATGTACGCCCGCACGCTGGAGTACCTGCGTCGCCAGGCGCGCTCGCTTGTCGCTCCGGAGCTGCGCTATATCTCCGCGGGTGGTTCACCGCTGGACAGAGACACCAAGCAGCGTGTCGAGGCGATCTTTGGCCTGACCCTGCACAACGGCTATGGCCTGACGGAGGCCAGTCCGACCATCAGCCAAACGCGGATCGACGATCGCTTCGACTGTAATACCGTCGGTGCCGTGCTGCCGTTGCTGGAGTACCGGCTGGAACCCCTCGATGACAGCGGCGCGAATGAACCGGGCAGCGATGTGATTGGTGAGCTCTGGGTGCGCGGCCCTAACGTGATGAAGGGGTATTTTAGACAGCCCGAGGCGACCCGGGCCTGCCTGAACGAGGAGGGCTGGCTCAATACCGGTGATATCGCCCGCTTCGATGACGACCGGCAGCTCTATATCGTCGGACGCAGCAAGGAGCTGATCATCCGCTCCGGTTTCAATATCTACCCACCCGACGTCGAAGCGGTGATCAACGAGCACCCCGATGTAACGCTCTCAGCGGTGGTGGGGCGTGAGGTGGCCGGTAACGAAGAGGTGGTGGCCTTCATTCAGTGTGAGCCGGGGATTGCGATGGACGAAGACGAACTCAGGTCGTTCATTGCTGAGCGTCTGGCACCCTATAAGCGGCCGACACAGCTGGTGCTGATGGATGCGCTCCCCGCCACGGCCAGCGGCAAGATCCTCAAGGGCCGCCTGCGCGACCTGGCTGGCCGGGCGGGCATGGCGGAGTGACATCGGCCCGTCAGCGCTCCTCATTGCTGGCGCTGGTCACCCTTGCGACCCTTGGTCATCTGATTACCGGCAGCCTGACGCTGCAGGGCGTCGGTGTCCTGGCCCTGGCGATCTATCTGATGTCGCTGCGTGGACAGCTCTCTCGCATGGCGCTCGGCCTGCTGGCGGTCGCGGCACTGTTTACCCTGCTGGCCGTGTGGCATGCCGACGCACCGGGGATACTGCTGTTCGAGGCGGCGGGGCGCTTCGCCTTCTTTGCCACCTTCCTGGTGGCGCTCAGCCTATTGCGTCTGCCGGCCTACCGGTCACGGCTGGTGCGCCGCTGCGGTGAGTCGATGCTGCTGCAGCCTCCCGGCCGCCGCTACCCGATTTTTTCGGCCGGTTCGGCGTTGTTCGGCATCATCCTCAACATCGGTGTGCTCAACCTGTTCGCCGGCATGATCGAGAAGAGCAATACCCTCCAGGCGGCCCAGGGGCGAGCCTGGGTGCAGAATGCGCGGCAGCGACGCATGATGCTGGCGCTGCTGCGCGGCTTCTCACTGGCGCCACTTATCTCGCCCATGGGCATCGGTGTCGCGGTGGTGCTTTCGAGCCTGCCCGAACTGCGCTGGCTCGACCTGGCCCCCTTTGTGCTCGGGGCGGCGCTGGTCATCTTCCTGGTAGGCTGGTGCGTGGATCATCTGACCGGACCGCACCCCGCCAATGACACCGGCAAGCCGGTGTCGGTGGCTCCTTCGCTGCTTCCGCTGGGTCGTTTCTGTTTGCTGTTGATGGCTATTGTCTCGCTGGTGTTCACAATCGCCTGGGGCCTGGAGGTACGGCTGCCCATCGCCGCCCTGTTGGGTGCACCGCTCGGCGCCCTGGCCTGGCTGGCCTGGCAGCGACGACGCCTTGGCGGTGGGGGCGTTTCCGCGGCAATGGCCAGCCTGAGTCGGCAGTTGCCCTGGCTGCTGGCCCCCAGTGCCAACGAGATCGTAGTGCTGGGGGCCGCAGGGTACCTAGGGCACCTCTGCGTGGCCCTGGTAGATGTCCAGAGCCTGGCGCCCCTGATGACGGTATTGGGCCCTCTGGGCGCCGCCAATGCGGTGCTGGCGATGCTGATGGTCCTGGTGCTAGCCCAGGTCGGGGTCAATCCCATCGTGACCGTGACCCTGCTGGTGGGGCTGCTGCCGTCGCTTGCCATTGATGGGTTGTCGCCGGCGCTGATCGGGGCATCGCTGATGGTGGGCTGGGCATTGGCGTTGATGTCGTCGCCGATGACTGCCTCGATGCTGATCCTGTCCCGCTTCACCGGCGTGGCGTCGACCCGCATCGGCTATCGCTGGAATGCACGCTTCCTGTTTGCTGCGATACCTCTGCTGTCCGCCTGGTTCCTGCTTGCCCCCTGGTGACCCGGTTGAGGTATGCGGGGGGCCCCTTGGCGTGTCAAACGGCGCTAAGCTGCTCGCTGATATACTCGAGGTGGTAATCGCTGTCGCCCAGGTAGTGGTCGAACATCACCAGGTGCTTGGCGTAGTGGGACACCAGGCACTCTTCTGTCATGCCCATGGCGCCGTGCAGCTGGATGGCCTGTTCGGCAACGAAGCGGGCGGCTTCCCCGCAGTAGGCCTTGGCCGCGGCGATGCGATAGTCACGCTCGGCAGCGGGGAGGTCGAGGCTAGTGGTGGCGAGGATCGCCATGGAGCGAGCCTGTTCGAGATGCAGATGCATGTCGACCATTCGATGCTGCAGTACCTGGAAACTCGATAGCGGCATGCCGAATTGACGGCGTTCCTTGATATAGGCGAGGGTCTGGTCGCAGCTCGATTCCATGGCGCCAACCGCCTGCGCGCAGAGTGAAGCGATGCCCAGGGCGAGGGTGGCATCCAGGGCGTGGGCGGCATCCTCGCTGAGGCAGGCATGCTCATCCAGTGTCACGTCGCTCAGGATCAGGTCGCTGGCCGGCTGACCATCGATGGTGTGGTAGTCGCGTCGGATCAGTCCCGAGGACGCCGCGGGCACCAGGAAGACACCCAGGCGATTTCCGTCGAGACGCTCTCCGCTGATGCGGGCGGTGACCAGGATGGCGGCGGCAGAACCGGCCCCCATGACCAGCTGTTTTCCCCCTTCGAGACGCCAGCCAGTGCCCTGAGGGAGGGCGGTGGTGGCGATGGCGTAGGGGTCGTAGCGGGAGTCTCTTTCCTGCCACGCCAGCGCCAACTGGTGTTCGCCTTCGAGCAGGGGAGTCAGCCAGCGTGCGCGCTGGTCAGGATCGGCAAGCCTGGCCAGCAGCTCGCCAGGCAGCAATAGTCCGGCAAGGTAGGGTTCTGGCATCAGGCCACGTCCCAGCGCCTGCATGATGATCATCAGGTCGGTACCGTTGCCGCCCAGCCCGCCGACGGTCTCGGCAAAGGGCATATGCAGCAGCCCCAGCTCAGCAAACGTTTGCCATAAGGCAGACCGCTCGCCAGGCGCCGGGTCCAGCTGGCTAGCGCGTCGTTCCGGCGCCGGCTGGTCGGCAATCAGGCGCTCCAGGGTATCGGCGAGCATGCGCTGCTCGTCGCTGTAGGAAAAATCCATGGGGGCTCCTTACATGCCGAGGATCGTCTTGGCGACGATGCTCTTCTGTATTTCGTTGGCACCGCCGTAGATGGAAAGCTTGCGGCGGTTGAAGTACTGGGCGCTGGCGGCAGCCGCCTCACGCTGTTCGGCGTCGGCAAGCTCGGCGTCAGCGTGCAGAAAATCGGGAAAGAAGGGCAGTGCGGCCGGCCCCAGCGCACGGCGGGTCAGTTCGCTCAGCTCCTGGCGCAGCTCTGAGCCACGCACTTTCAGCAGGGAGCTTTCAGCGCCCGGGACGCCGCCGTCACGCGCGGCGGCGATGACCCTGAGATTGGTGACCTCCAGAGCCATCAGCTCGAGCTCCGCCTTGACTACACGCTGACGAAAGCTCGGCAGTTCCAGGAGCGGCTTGCCCCGATGCAGGACATGCATCGCCAGCGACTTGAGATGGCGCAGGGCTTGTTTGGCATGACCCAGTCCGGCGATACCGGTGCGCTCATGGGTCAGGAGGAACTTGGCACAGGTCCAGCCCTCTCCCTCTTCGCCCACGCGATTGGTCACCGGTACGCGTACCTCATCGAGAAAGACCTCGTTGACCTCATGGGCGCCATCCAGAGTCACGATCGGACGCACGCTGATACCGGGACTGGCCATGTCGATGAACATAAAGCTGATGCCGGCCTGCTTCTTGGCCTCGGGGTCGGTGCGTGCCAGACAGAACATCATGTTGGCGTGCTGGCCCAGGGTGGTCCAGGTCTTCTGTCCGCTGACCACGTAGTGGTCGCCATCCCGCACAGCGCGGGTGCTCAGGCCAGCCAGGTCGGAGCCGGCGCCGGGTTCGGAATAGCCCTGGCACCACCAGTCGCGGTTGTCGAGGATCCGCGGCAGATAGTGTCGCTGCTGTTCCTCGCTGCCGAACTTCATCAGCACCGGGGCGATCATGCTGACGCCGAACGGCACCACGGTCGGTGCATGGGCCGCGGCGCACTCCTCGTCGAAGATGTGACGCTGTACGGGGCTCCATCCCGGACCGCCATGGGCCTTCGGCCAGTTGGCTCCCAGCCATCCACGTTCACTCAGCAGGTTCTGCCAGTGAATATGGTCATCGGCGGTCAGCCGTCGGCCCAGTCGCACGCGCTCACGAATGGCGTCAGGCAGGGAGGCATCGAGAAAACCACGCACCTCCTCACGGAATGCCTGCTCCTCGGCAGTGAAGGACAGGTTCATGAAGCGTTCTCCGAGGTGTCGGCCATGGCCAAGCTAGCCTGGCGATGGGGGCCACCAAGGTGGCGGGGATAGCCCAGGTCCTCGACAGCCAGCAGGTCGATGTCGCTGTCGCGGTAGTTCCAGCCCTGCTCGGCCAGCATGAGGCTGGCCGCCTCCATGGCTGCGTTGGGGTTGGTCGTGTCGCTGCCTGCCGCTTGCGTCAGTGCCGCCAGGAGGCTGCCCCGGGTGCTGACGACGACCCCCAGGCGCAGGGCCTTGAGCAGGTTGGCGACCGCTTGTTGCCCGGCGGCATCGGTGCCCAGTGAGACCAGCTCCGCCAGTGGGCCCCGAGTTGGCAGGACGAGGGCCAGGTCAGCCTCGCTGCCTTCGAGGTCGTTGGCATCAGCGGCCGCCACCAGGGCAATACGCAGGGACTGTGATGGGCATGATGCTGTATCGGCCCCGGGTGCCATCAGGCACGCCTGGGTGGATGGCCCGGGAGCGGTGGTCAGGGTGATGCCGGCGCGCTCGGCGTTACCCTCGAATTGCCGGAAAAGGGGATGCTCGCCGAGCAGTGCGACGCGGCTCAGGGCCGGTGTTTCACCCGCTTCGGGAACCTTGTGCGGGGCACGGGCAGCAAAGAAGGCGTGGATCAGCCCCGCCCGCTGGTGGGAGTCCATGCATGCCAGGAAGAGTTCGCGCTCGCGGCGCAGGCCTTCCTCAAGGCTGCCCTCGGTACTGGCGGCAATGGCTTCGATACAGCGGAACGGCGAGAAGAGCTCAGGTACCTGGGCCTCGAGCCTGGTGCGGTAGTCAGCGAAGGCCTCTGGATTGATTTCGGGAGGCGGTAGCTCGCCGGTCACGCGGGGTGCGAGCGTGCCCGCGAGCATCTCCCTCACCACTGTCAGGCCGGCATCGAGGGGGCTGTCCGCATCTCGGACGGCATCGATGATGCCAAGTGACAGGGCCTCATCGGCGTCGACGAAGCGCCCGCTGGTGATCAAGTCCAGTGCAGCCTCGACGCCAGCGAGCCTCGGCAGCCGCTGGGTACCACCTGCCCCCGGCAGTAGCCCGAGCTTGACCTCGGGGAGCCCCACTCGGGTGCCAGGCATGGCGACCCGGAGCTGGCAGCCCAGTGCGACCTCCAGCCCACCACCGAGCGCAGTGCCGTGCAGTGCCACGACGATGGGCTTGCGGCTGGACTCAAGATGCCTGATGACGTCCGGCAGCAGCGGGGCCAAGGGGGGTTGGCCGAACTCCCGGATATCGGCGCCGGCGATGAAGGTGCGTCCCTTGGCGACAAGTAGCAGGGCACGGGCCTGGCTGTCCTCGATGCCCAGGGTCACGGCCTCGACCAGGCCCTGGCGGACGGCCTGGCCCAGGGCATTGACGGGCGGGTTGTCGATGGTGATTACACCGATATCGTCATGGCGCTGGTAAGTGACCGGCGTCGTCATGGGGTGGGACTCCCAGTGTCAGCAGTAAGGTGAAAAACGAAATGCATGGCGGAGCTCATGAGTCCACGGGTGGCGACATGCGGGCCGCACGAGGCCGGGCTTGGCGCTGACTCCAGCGCGCAAGTAGCACCGCGGGGACCAGGGCGACGAGGGCAGAGACAAATAGCTCGATCTGGCTGAGCGGTACCATGCCGCCGCCGGGCAAGGCGAACAGCAGGCCTGCCACCAGCACCAGGCCGCGCACGAGCGTTTCGTAGATGGCACCTACGCCTAGCCTGCCTACGCCGATCAGATAGCCTTGCATGGCGGAAGCGAACAGCACGATGCCCACCAGCGCCTGAATGAATACGAGCACGACCTGTAGCGGCTCACCTTGCATGATGAGTGCCGGATTGAGCACGAACAGGAAGGGGATGAAGTAGATCACGCTGCCCAGTCGCATGGCCTGCAGGCCAGTGGCCATTGGGCGCGCGCCCGCCACCGTGGCCGCGGCGAAGGCCCCCAGTGCCACCGGCGGCGTGATGAAGCTGAGCATGCCCCAGTAGAGAATGAACATGTGCACGGCCATGGGGTCGAGCCCGCCACCCTGAATCAGTGCCGGTGCCAGTGCCACCGCGAGGAAGATATAGGCTGCGGTGACGGTCATGCCGATGCCGAGCACGAAGCTGGTCAGTGCGCCCATGAGCAGCAGCAGCGGCACGCTACCTCCGGCAATATGGATGAAATCGTTGGCGATGGTGCCGGAGAGGCCGGTCATCGATAGTGCACCCACCAGCATGCCGACGCCGGCCAGGATGGCGATGAGTTCTGCGAACAGCTTGGCGGCGGAGGAGAGCGTCTCGCCAAGTTCTCTTAAGCCCCAGCGGTTGTGGCGGGAGAACTGGTTGAGTACCAGTAGCAGGGCGGTGGCGTAGAAGGGAGCCACGGCTTCGCGCTGCATGACCAGCAGCATCCACACCAGCAGGGCGAAGACGAAGATGAAGTACCATCCCTCCTTGAGGGTCTGCCACAGTGAGGGCAGCTCCACGGCGGGCAGGCCCTTGATATCGTGGCGGGCCGCATAGGCATCGATCTGGATGAACAGGCCGAGGAAGTAGAGGACCGAGGGGATCACGGCGGCCAGGGCCACGGCGGAGTACGGCACGTCGAGGAACATCGCCATGACGAAGGCCGTGGCCCCCATCACCGGGGGCATCAGCACGCCACCGGTGGACGCACATGCCTCGACGCCGCCGGAAAAGGAGCGGCTCATGCCGATACGGCGCATGGCGGGAATCGACAGCACGCCGGTGGTCAGGACGTTGCTGATCACACTGCCGCTCATCGAGCCCATCAACCCACTGGAAAAGATCGACACCTTGGCGGGACCGCCGCGCACATGACCGAGCAGAGCGAAGGCGAGATTGATGAAGAACTTGCCGCCGCCACTCTTCTGCAACACCACACCGAAGACCAGGAAACCGATGACCAGGCCGGCGAAGGCCTGCAGCGGCACCCCCATGATGCTCTCGGTGCTCATGGTGTGGTACATGGCGGTTTCCTCCAGGGTGGAGGGAAACGCCTGAATGGGGCCGGGCACGATGTCCGCCACCAGCGGATAGAGGGAGAAGGTGGCGACGATGATGGCGATGGGCCAGCCGCCGGCGCGGCGTGCTGCCTCGATGATCAGTAGCCACCAGGCATAGCTGGCCATGATTGCGGCGTCTGGAGCGGCGAAGGCCCAGCCCCGCTCGAGAATGGATTCGGCGTTATAGACAAAATAGCCACCGACGGCCAGGGTCACGGCGCTGAGGCAGTAATCGTACCAGGGCACCGGACGGTGCTGTACCGCATGGGTGATCGGCCAGAGCAGGTAGACCAGGGGCAGAAGCAATGCCACCACGGCATAGTAGAACTGGGTCTCGAGGCCGGTGATGAAGTCCAGCCAGCGAAGATTGAACAGATAATCCAGGGTCATCATCATCAGCACGACCGTTACCGCACCGGGCAGCCAGCGCAGCACGGGTGGTAACTGGCGTATGTGAGTCACCTTTTCCTTGATCTGTCGGGACGTATCGGGAGGAGAGTCAGCGGTGGTCATGGGCGCGTCCGTGGATCGGGAAGGGGCGGCGAGGGGCCGCCCCGAAGGGTGTCACTCGAAGATCGGGTCGAGACCGGCCTCATCGAGTGCGGCAGCACGCGCTTCCATCCAGGCGACCTGGAATGCCTCTCTGTCGTCCGGTGCTTCATCGAGGAAGGCATTCCAGGTTTCCAGCAACAGCTCCTGGCGTTCGACGAGGGCATCCTGGTGAGCCTGCATCTCATCGGTCCAGGCGCCGATTTCAGCGTAGTACTCGACGACGGCATCGTGGAATGGGACGACCCACTGGAGGTCCTGGAACTCGAATGCGTAACCTACCGCTCCAGGCGCGGCATCCTTGTAATCGTCGTAGTTGTCCTGGAGGGCCTTGATCAGACCATGGGCCACCTTGTCGTCCAGATCACGGTTGGCGACCACGATCGGGTAGGGATAGCTGGCGCTGGGCACGGGATTATCGGCGCTGACGTTGCCCGCTCCGGCAGTGACCTCATGGGGGCGGAAGTAGGGGGCCACCGCCATCATGCGCTCCCAGCCTGCGGCATCGTCCGGATCGAGTACCGGCCAGCTGATGCCGCGGGGGCTGCTGGCTAGCTGCTGGGCGGGCGGCGTTACGGTGGTGGTGAAGGAGGCGTCCACATCGCCGGCAATGATGCCGTCGAAAGAGCGGGAATAACCGGGGTAGTCGACCCGCTCCACGTCATCCCAGGTGAGGCCGCCGAAGGCCAGATAGGCTTCCGTGCCCTTGTTCAGGGCGTCGTCACCTCGGATGTAGGCGATCCGCTTGCCTTCCAGGTCGGCCGGGGTTTTCACGTCGAGATCGCCCGCTACCGCCAGCGAGAGGCCGAAGGAGGCAGTGGAGGTGGTGATGACCCGGATCGGTTGGGGGCCCCAGTCGCTGTTGGCGAACATCATGACGCCTTCTGCACCGTAATAGCTGGCGATGCCACAGGCACAGAGGTCCACGCGGCCCTGCTTGAGCGGAGTCATTCGCGAGACGTCGTTGTCTCCGGGCAGGATGCGAACCGAGGTGCCGTACTGATTCTGCAGCATATTGCCGATGGCCACCGCTTGGGCGTAACCGCTGGAGTTGGTGCCGTAGGCAGTCCAAGCCATGGTGCGCGGTAGATCCACCTCGGTGGCTTGGGTTACGCCAGCGGCCAGCAGCGAGAGCGGCAAGGCGGCGGTGATGAGTGAGCGGGAGAGCTTACGCATAGGGCGACTCCATTGGGTAAAAGTGATTATTGTTTTGCTATGCGGTATTTGATTCCGAAACTGAAGTCGATACTAGGAAGGCGATGCCGCGCTGTCAACGCATGCTTGCCTTGGTGGCAAGCACGCCTCGTCCGCTTGGCGGAACGAGAGCGTCAACCAATTGATAAGTCAGAGCAAGATGATGTGAGGCCGGGTGCTTGGTGGTTGAGAAGAACTGGAAAATACGACCAAGGTATAGTCACCTCAGGTGCTTAGGAAGCATCAGTGGCCGCAAGGTCACTCCATGGAATCGGATGGGCGTGATAGCTCGCGCCAGGCGGCATAAGTGCTCAGGAACACCCGGCCGGTCATGTCGTCGAGAAAGTCGCTGCGCTTGAGTTGATCCATGACCGGGCCTTTAACCTCGGCCAGATGCAGCGTGACCCTGGAGTCGGAGAGACGCGCATTGATGGCGTCGAGGCTCTCCAGGGCCGAGGCGTCGATCAGGTTGACTGCCGAGCAGATCAGTACGACGTGCTCGAGTTCAGGGCGGGTCGCGACCAGATCGTAGACGGTATCCTCCAGGTAGCGGGCATTGGCGAAATAGAGGCTTTCGTCGATGCGAAGCAGGGCCAGGTGGCTGACGGTTTCGGTGTCATGGCGTTCAATGTTGCGGAAGTGTTCCGTGTCGGGTATTCGGCCCACCAATGCACTGTGGGGGCGGCTGGTGCGATAGAGGAACAGCCCGATGGATAGTGCGACACCGCTGATGATCCCGGCTTCCACTCCCTCCACCAGCGTCAACAGGATGGTCAGTGCCATCGCCGAGAAGTCGCTGCGGGAGTAGCGCCACGTCTGGCGGATCATGGGAATGTCCACCAGGGTCAGAATCGCCACGGTGATGGTGGCGGCCAGGGTGGCAATGGGCAGGTGGTAGAGGGCCGGGGTGAAATACAGCGTGACCGCGCCAATGCCGATGGCGGCAAAGAAACCGGCAAGCGGCGTGCGGGCGCCCGCATCATAGTTGATTACCGTGCGTGACAGCCCCCCTGTGACGGGCATGCCGGCGGAAAAGGCCGCTGCCAGGTTGGCCCCACCAAGGCCGATCAACTCCTGATTGGGCGAGATACGCTCACGCCGCCTGGCGGCGAGCATCTGCCCCATGGAGACGGACTCGACAAAACCCACGACGCTGATCAGAAAGGCGGGGATCAACAGGGTCCGCCACAGCGAGGTATCGAAACCGGGCAGCGTCAGGGGGGGCAGCCCCCGGGGTATGTCGCCGATCACGGCAACACCTTGGGCGGCAAGGTCGAAACGCCAGGTAATCCAGGTAGTGACTACCACGGCGAGAACGGGGCCTGCTCGGGTAAGCAGGTCGGCGAGGTTGCCGGGCAGGCCGAGTCCACGCAGAGCTCGTTTGCCGTGCAGGCGCAGCAGGATCAGGAACAGCAGGCAGCCACCGCCAAGGGCCAGGGTGGGCAGATGGATGTCGTGTAACCCAGTGGCCAGTTCGGCCACTCGTGGCAACAGTGCGGTAGAGGCTGCCTCGATACCCAGAAGGTGGCCGGCCTGGCTGGCCGCGATAAGGATGCCGGACGCGGACAGAAAACCGGCTATTACCGGGTGGCTCAGGAAGTTGGCCAGGAAGCCCATGCGCAGGATCCCCATGATCGCCAGCATCAATCCGGAGAGCAGCGACAGCACCAGGGCCGCCTTGAGGTAGGCCGCGCTGCCTGGCGCGGCGATCTCGCTCAGGGCCGCGCCGGTCATCAGTGCAATGATGGCAACCGGTCCCACGGCGAGCGTCCGGCTGGTGCCCAGCAGTGTGTAGGCCAGCAACGGGAGCAGGCTGGCGTAGAGGCCCACCACCGGAGGAAGGCCGGCAAGGATGGCGTAAGCCAAGGATTGCGGTATCACCATCATGGTGACGATCGCGCCGGCCAGCAGATCGGCGCCGCAGAGCCTGCGGTTATAGTGAGGAAGCCACGTCAGTATCGGCAGATAGCGCTTGAGCATCCGTTCTCTTCGAGGTTGGGTGTCTGGGCCGACAAGCAAAATAGAGCACCAGACTAAACGATATTGGTGGAAGGGTTGAGACTTGGTTAGCATCAGGTGAAACATAATCAACGTTCTTCGACCTTCCTTCGAACCTGCAGGACACGCCATGAAGCCCGAAACCATCGCTCTGCACCACGGCTACTCCCCCGACGATCAGCACGCCGTGGCCGTTCCCATCCACCAGACCACCTCGTTTTCCTTCGACAGCGCCCAGCATGCCGCCGATCTGTTCGACCTCAAGGTCGAGGGAAACATCTACTCGCGCATCATGAATCCTACCTGTGCGGTGCTGGAACAGCGCATTGCCGCACTGGAGGGTGGTATCGCTGGCCTGGCGGTAGCCTCCGGCATGGCCGCGATCACCTATGCCATCCAGACCATCGCCGAGGCCGGCGACAACATCGTCTCCATCAGCGAGTTGTATGGCGGGACCTACAACCTGTTTGCGCATACATTGCCGCGACAGGGTATCGAGGTACGCTTCGCTGACAAGGACGACATCGACGGCATCGAGTCACTGATCGATGCGCGCACCAAGGCCGTGTTCTGCGAAAGCGTCGGTAATCCATCCGGCGGCGTTGTCGACATGGTGCGCCTGGCGGAAGCTGCCCATCGCCATGGTGTTCCGGTGATCGTTGACAACACCGTGCCCACACCCTTTCTGTGGCGGCCGATAGAACATGGGGCGGACATCGTCATCCACTCCGCGACCAAGTACATCGGCGGCCATGGCACCACGGTAGGCGGTGTCATTGTCGACTCCGGCAAATTCCCCTGGGCCGAGCATTCACAGCGCTTTCCGCTGCTCAACGAGCCCGACGTCTCCTACCATGGGGTGAGCTATACCCGTGACGTCGGCGAGGCCGCTTTCATCGCCCGCGCGAGGGTGGTGCCGCTGCGCAACATGGGGGCGGCGCTGTCGGCTCAGGCGGCCTGGAATCTGTTGCAGGGGCTGGAGACGCTGTCGCTACGCATCGAACGGATCTGTGCCAACGCGCGTCAGGTGGCCGAGTACCTGGAGGGGCATCCGGCGGTGAACTGGGTCCAGTATGCCGGCTTGCCCGGCCACAAGGATCACAAGCTGGCTCAGCGCTACATGAATGGCCATGCCTCGGGCATCCTCAGCTTCGGTATCCAGGGTGGTCGCGAGGCTGGGGCGCGTTTCTACGACGCGCTTGGCATGATTCTCCGCCTGGTCAACATCGGCGACGCCAAGACCTGCTCGTCGATTCCGGCTGCAACCACCCACCGACAACTCAACGATGATGAATTGAAGGCAGCAGGGGTGACCGAGGACATGGTGCGGTTGTCGATTGGTATCGAGCATGTCGATGACATCATCGCGGACCTGGAGCAGGCGCTTGCCGCCAGCCAGGCGTGACGGCATGGCCGGCCCCTGTGCAGGGGCAGGCCATGGCGTGCGGGAGCATACCAAACCATAAAACCCTCTTTATCGGCTGATAAGTAACCGACTTGAGTTGTGCTTTCGTCTCTCAGGCCAAAGTGGGGATGCGAATACTACTTACAAGACGCTACTCTCTTGCTACTCCCAATAACAAAGAGATAAGGCGTCATGCGGATACTGATGTTTCTGTTAGCCGCGGTCTTCCTTGCCGCGGGCGTTTTTGTCTTGAACGATCTCGGCGCGGGATGGCAAGCCTACCTGAGCCTGGGTCTGGCCGCTCTGGCCGGCAGCCTCTTGTCGTTGTTAGGGCTGACCAATGTCTACCGCGCCAGTGCAGTCACTCTTGAGTCGCAGGGTATCAAGGCCCTGCTGCCAGCAACTCGGGATTACCTCTCATTGCGGCGTATGGCCCATGGGCTGATACGCCAGGCCAGCAATACCGCCATAGCATCGGCCGAAGTATCGCATCATGCCGACAGCATGGATCAACGCCTGGAACGCCAAGGCCACACAGTACGCGAGGCCTCTGCCAGCATGGCGTCAATCACTTCAGCCATTGAGCAGGTGGCAGCGAGTGCGGCAAACGTGGCGACGCTAGCCAGCCGCTCCCGGGATGCCAGCCATGTCAGTCGTGAAGCACTGAGCCAGGTCATCGAGGAGATGCAGGCGCTGGCCGAGCGCTCGGAAGAGGCACTGGAACTGCTCAACATGCTGAGCCAGAAAGCCGATAGTGTGCGGCATGTCACCTCGCTGATCGAGGAGATCGCCGAACAGACCAACCTGCTATCACTGAATGCCTCGATCGAGGCGGCCCGAGCCGGCGAGCATGGCCGTGGATTTGCCGTGGTGGCAGGCGAGGTGCGGCAGTTGGCTGGACGTACGGCGGATGCCACACGCAACGTCGAAGCCCTGGTTGGTGATATCGGTGACGATCCGCGCCCGGTCCGCGCTGGCGACGCTTATCTTCTGCTCGTCGATGATCTCGCCGAGGATCGTCGCGATTTCCTTGTGCGCAGCGTCGGGTGAGAGCTTGCCGAGTGCGGGTAGGTCGATCAGATCGACAAGCGCTGAGAAAAGCTTGTCTTTGAGCACAGTGACTTCGGTTGACCGGCTTTCGTTCCGCGCGGGCGTCGCTTCAGTCAGCGCAATACGAACGCTTCTGACAGTTGCGAGCTCAGGCGACGATTTGAGCGCGACAGAGGTCGACGAGGCATTTGCAGCCGCAGCAGGCGCGTGAAAGGCCGTTGCTGAGCTGTGCTCGCCTCTGCGTCCAAATCCGCTACGCTTATGACGCATCAGCTACCTCCAAAAATGAAGCGCGAACGGCCAGCCAGCGCAAGCCGATCGCGTTTTTATCTCAGGAAGCCGGCGTTCCGCCGAGGCCCTCTGTGATCTCGTTGAACATTTCAAACAAACTATCGCCGGCCGCAGTAACTGCGAGTATGATCACAACTGCAATAAGGCCAGCAATCAAGCCGTACTCGATAGCCGTGGCACCATTTTCATTTCTTGAGAAGCGCCGAGCAGCCGCGATCTGCGTGACAAGTTTCAGCATTTTCGTTTTTCCTTTCCAGAAGTGGAATTTCAGGTTTCTCCACCGCTTGGCCAGTTCTTCAACTGCACGAGAGCGAAGCGACGTGTCGCCGCTCGCCGCCTGGCACGTCGTTTCCCTTGCTGACCTTTCGGCTGATCCAGCGTTACCGCGCGATGGTTTAACGGAAATAAATCACATTCCGGATAATCGGCACCTTTCAAGTAAATGTTTATTAACATTTCAATTAATTTGAGCCGCGCCAGCCTTGTTTTGTGGTACCCAACTCGAAGCGGAAACTGGCCCTCAACCGCCCGCGCCTGCCGGCGCAGCGGCGCCCGTCTCGGGCATTGTCCCCCCGATCACGCGTGACGGCTCCGCATCCGAGGAGGCAGCCCCCGACGCGCCCTTCGGCAGACAGAGCGGATGGCAGCGCAGCACCTCGCGCTCGATGCCCCGTCGCAGCACCACCGTTTCGCCCCGCTCGACGATCCGCAGGGTCATCCGGTCGATCTGCACGCCGCTGTCATCAAGCACGATCAGGTTGGTCTCACCGGCCTCCAGCCCCGTCAGCACGAGGATATCGGACGTTGCAAGCGACGCAGTTGCGACCGCGGGATCGCCGATGATGATCGTCCTGGGTTCCTGCGCGTAACGCACCACCTCGGCCTGCCCGACCAGAAGCGTGAGCATGTCGTTGGTCCGGGGCCGCCCTGCGGGTTGGCCATCGACTGCCCCTTCGCCGTGCGCGCCACCGGTCCAGATCAGCAGCGAAAGAACCGCCGCGCCTGCGATCGCCGCGCGCCGGATCCGGGCGACCGGGGAGAGGGAATGATCCGCGGTGAACATCTGGCAAGTCTCCTCAAGTTGGCGTTCTTGGCCCGGTGCTTCGATGGCCGGACCCTCGCCGCTGAGCGCGACATTACGCGCCTTTGGGTTGCCAAATGTTCAATTTGCGCATCTTCTTTTAACGATACTTCCTGGCGCACCCTGATGCGCAAATCGTAAAGAGGCGCGTCCAAACGGGCCGGCTGCGGGTTTCTGCCGCGCCCCGCGTGTCGAAATGGGGCCGGTGGCGGTCGGACAAGGCGGCCGCCGCGTGTCGCGCCGACGCATCCGGCGCCGAACGTGCTACACTGCCCGCAGCCACCAAGGGGGATTGAGGAATGAAGGTCGATACCGTGATCGTCGGGGCGGGCAGCGCCGGCCTCTCCGCGCTGCGCGAGGTGCGTCGCTACACCGACGATTTCCTGCTGATCAACGACGGCCACTGGGGCACGACCTGCGCGGCGGTGGGCTGCATGCCCTCGAAGGCGCTGATCGAGGCCGCCAATGCCTTCCACCAGCGCCATGCGTTAGGCGACTTCGGCATCCGTGGCGGCGAGGGCCTGCGCGCCGACATCCCGGCCGTTCTGGCGCGGGTGCGACAGATGCGCGACGGTTTCGTCAAGGGGCCGCAATCCGTGCCCGCGGAACTGGGCGAGCGCGCCATCGCGGGGCGCGCGCGGCTCAAGGGCCCCGGTCGCCTGGAAGTGAATGGCGAGGAGATCGACGCCCGTGCCATCATCCTCGCCCCCGGCAGCCGCCCCA
>ERZ869909.1785-NODE-1785-length-16409-cov-8.786125_pt1 | contig 16409 bp, 11 predicted proteins | sample MGYA00520892_ERZ869909 | MGnify/ENA primary metagenome ERZ869909 (study PRJEB32215, sample SAMEA104723947) | bioreactor metagenome | biome: bioreactor; feature: anaerobic bioreactor; material: water | place: China | collected 2015-03-12 ...
CGCGATTTCGTGGCCGATGCCCGCCGCGCCAAGCTCAAGGCGGCGGCCAACCGCGCCGAAGCGATGACCGATCGTGCGCAGCAGGCTTGGCAGTTCGAGGACGAGAAGCCGGCGCAGACCGGGAGCGGCCGTCGCGCGATCCTCGGTGGTGCGAGCCGTCTTTTCGGTTCCTCGCCGAAGCTCATCGCCGGCGTGCTGGCGCTCGTCGTCGCGATCAACGGTGCGCTTCTGCTTCTCGCGCGGAAGGACAACCCCGCTCCGGCTATTCCTGAAATCAACGTCCCCGGCGCGATCGAGCATGGGACCGGTGCTACGCCCTCCGATTCTACCGGCACGGGCCAGCGTTCCGCACTCGATGATCTGGACGCCGACTTTGCCGGATACGGCCGCCAGCAGCAGGACACCGGGCTCTCGGACGATCATCGGGTGACGCCCTACGGGGCATTGGACGACGTTCTGAACCCACCGCCGCTCGACCCGACCGGCGACACGGCCTCCGCACCGCCCGGAACCACCATCGTTTCGTCCGCGGTCACGCAGCAAGAGGAAGCCGTCGCCGGCGTTTACGAACAACAGGTTTTGGCGGGTCTTTCCGGCCAGCTTGGGGCAATCGCCTCGAAGCAGACACCTGATGCGATGCTTCCCGAGAAGACGGGGCGGATCCTCGATCCCGTTTCTCCCGCTGCCGCACACGGCATGATGCCCGCACCAGCAGCACGCGCCAGCAGAAGCCACGACGGCGCGCTGGATCTTCCTCCGGCCACAGTGGGTCCGCTCTCGCTCCGCCTCGCGGCAGCGAACGGTGATGCTTCGGCGCAATTCGAGGTCGGTGCGCGGCTTGCCGAAGGCAAGGGCACCTCGCAGAACTTCGTGGAAGCGGCCCGCTGGTATCAACTTTCGGCAGCCAAGGGCTTCGCGCAGTCGCAATATCGTCTGGGTACGCTCTACGAGCGGGGTCTTGGCGTCAAAAAGGATCTTGCGCGGGCGCGCGTCTGGTATGGCCGTGCAGCCGAGCAGGGCAACGTGAAGGCCATGCACAATCTCGCGGTCATCGTCGCCGGCAACGAGAACGAGCCCGACTACAAGACGGCGCTGCACTGGTTCTCGGAAGCCGCCGAGCACGGGCTTGCGGACAGCCAGTTCAACCTCGGTGTGCTCTATGAGAACGGCCTCGGCGTTGCGGCGGACCGGGTTGCGGCTTACAAGTGGTATGCGCTGGCCGCAAAGGGCGGAGACGCGGACGCCGGCGGACTGCGCGATGCGCTCAAAGCCAAAATGTCGGCCGACGAGCGCAAAAAGGCCGAGCAACTGGTGAACACCTTCAGGGCCCGCCCGCCCAGCCGCCTCGCCAATGATGCGCTGGCCGCCGGAGAAGATTGGAAGCGGCGTGCGGAGAGCGACACCAATACCTAGGACTGGCACCTAAGACCGGCACAACTTCGGCCGCGGTCGGTCGCAAGACTGGCGCTTGCACTCAAGGTTCAATACGATACGGGGGCGCAAAAGGCCCCCGTATGCATTTCTCGGCATACGGCCCAAGCCTCCCCTGCGCTGAAGGCCATTTTCCCATCCTGCGAGCCCGGTCGAGCACCACTTTCCGTAATGCATATCTATCTGCCGATCGCCGAGATGCCCGCCAACGTGCTGCTGTTCCTGGGCATGGGCTCTGCCGTGGGGTTTCTTTCCGGCCTGTTCGGCGTGGGCGGCGGCTTTCTTCTCACACCGCTCCTCATCTTCTCCGGCATTCCGACGCCTGTCGCCGTGGGCACGGCGGCCGCCCAGATCGTGGCCTCATCCGTCTCCGGCGCCATTGCGCAATGGCAACGCAACAATGTCGACATCAAGATGGGGCTGGTGCTGCTCGCAGGCGGCATCGTGGGCTCCGTCATCGGCGTGCAGATGGTGCGTATTCTGCGGCTTGCCGGACAGTTCGATCTTTTCGTTGCCCTCGCTTACGTCACGTTCCTCGGCGTGATCGGAACGTTGATGCTGATCGAGGCGGTTGGCGCCATTCAGCGTGCGCAGACGCAGCAGCGCCCCTCGCTCGCGCGCAGTTCCGGCCAGCACAACTGGATTCACCGGCTGCCTTTCAAAATGCGGTTTCACCGCTCGAAGCTCTACATCAGCGCCATTCCTCCGCTCGCCATCGGTGCTTTTGTCGGGTTTCTCGGCGCCATCATCGGGGCGGGCGGCGGCTTCATCATGGTGCCCGCGATGATCTATCTTCTCAGGATGCCCACGAACGTCGTGATCGGCACGTCGCTGTTTCAAATCGTGTTTGTTGCCGCGCTGACGACAGTGATGCATGCGACCGAGAACTACAGCGTGGACGTGGTGCTGGCGCTCATCCTCATCGTCAGCGGCGTGATCGGCGCGCAATATGGCGCGGCAGCGGGCGCGCGCCTCAAGGGCGAGCAACTGCGGCTGCTGCTCGCGGCGCTTGTTCTGCTCGTCTGCGTCCGCATCGGCTGGGATCTGGTCGCGACACCGGCCGATCTCTACAGCATCTCCACCTCGTTCGGGGGAGCGCCATGAGGCTTTCCCGCATTCTCTGCGCCACCGGCGCGCTCCTTGTCGCCCTCGCGGGCGGTACACTCCTTATCGCCCTCGCGGGCGGTACATGGCATTTCGCGAGCGGTGCGGAGGCACAGACGCTCGCACGGGGCCACGAAGATTCGCGCCGCGTCGTCCAGCGTATGCAGAAGGCGGCGCCGGCTGGCACGCGTGGCGAGACGCTGCCACTTCCGCGCGAGACAGTGGAAGCCGATGTCTCCAGCCGGGCCATCGCGATCACGTCGGCTTTCACGGGCACTGAGATCGTCGTCTTCGGCTCCGTGCTGAACAGCCGGCAGCCGAGCGCGGAGGCGGGCTACTATGATGTGATCGTCGTACTGGAAGGCATTCCGGAACCCGTGGTCGCACGGCGCAAGTCGAACGTCGCAGGGCTATGGGTCAACACCGACTCTTTCGATTTCGAGAGTGCGCCGAGCTACTACGCCATCGCCTCTACGCGGCCGATCGAGGAAATCGCGGACGAGAATTTTCTCGAAGCGCACGCAATCGGTCTCGACTATGTGCGGCTGTCACCCGCTGCGCGCTCCGTCATCCGAACGGAACCCGCCGAAGCCAAAAACTTCAAGGAAGCGGTGGTGCGCCGCCGCGAGCAGGACGGCCTCTATCTCAAGGCCGACTATGCCGTGATCTTCATCGGAAAGAGCCTGTTTCGCGCCTCCATCGCGCTGCCGGCGCACGTTCCCGTCGGGCCGCTGACGGCGCGCGTCTATCTGTTCCGGGAGGGCGAAGTTCTGAGCACGTTTCAACAGCGGGTTCGGCTGGAGCGCGAAGGCCTCGAACTCTGGATCTATTGGTTTGCCATGCGCCATCCGGCGCTCTACGGCCTGTTCACCGTCATGGTCGCAGTGATTGCGGGGCTGCTCGCCTCGGCGGCGTTCCGGCGCAAGACGGCTGCGTAGAGGCGCGCTCAGTCCTCTTTCAGGAGGCGCGGGGCGATGGGATAGAGCCCTTCCTGGCCCAGGACCAAAACCGAGACACCGTCCGAACCGAACACCGGCGCGAAGGCGTCGTCGAGCACGTTGAGCCCGCCTGCGTAGGTGCCGAAAGCCGGCAACACAAGACGATTGCCGTTGCCGACGAAGCAGGGCCGCCGGATGACGTGGCCGTGGAAGGAAACACGCGCAGCGGGATGCAGGTGGCCCGCGATCTCATGCGTGACACGGCCTTGCGCCGGCTCATGCCGGAAGGTGAGCCCCGAAACATTCAACTCCGGAAGCACATGACCGCCGAAGCACTCCGGAATGGCAGTATCGTGATTGCCAGTAATCCAGATCCATTCGCGGTCTTCTTGCAGGATCGAGAGCGTCTCACGATCCTCCGCCGCCATGCGCCCGTCCGCGCCGTTGTCGTGGAAGCTGTCGCCCAGGCAGATGACCGTTTCTGCGTTGTAGGCATCGAGGGTCGCGGCGAGACGTTCGAGCGTGGCGGACGTGTCGTAGGGCGGCAGCATGATGCCGCGCGCTGCGAAGGCCGATCCCTTTTCGAGATGCAGATCTGCGACGATCAGCGCGCTCTCGGCCGGCCAGTAGAGCGCGCCCGAGACATCGGCGACGAAGGCGAGGCCCGACACCGAGAGCGGCTGCCGGCTGAACTCGCCGACGTCGAGGCGCTCCGGTTTGAGCGCCAGAAGCTGTGTCGCGTTTCTCACGTCTCGTGTGTCCCCGCTTTTGCAGTGGCTTCCGCGATCAATTCCGCGGCCGCGTCTCGCAGAAGGTCTTCTCGCGTCAACCGGGCGACCGGCTCGACGCCGATTTCGAGTAGCACCGGCACAGCGAGCGGAGAAACCCGCTCCAGAGCTTGATGCCTGATTCGCCCGCGGATGCGCGCCAGGAATCGGCCGAGACGGGCGATGTCCAACAGCCCGGTGGCCGCATCCTCCCACGCGGCTTCCAGCAGAATATGGCCGGGATCATGGCGGCGGAGCACGTCGTAGATGAGATCCGTGGACATCGTGACCTGCCGACCGCTCTTTTCGCGGCCCGGAAAACGCCGCTCGACCAAGCCTGCAATGACCGCGACGGTGCGGAACGTGCGGCGCATGAGGCTGCTTTCCGCAAGCCAGGCTTCGAGGTCGTCGCCCAGCATGTCCTCCGCGAACAGGTTCGCGAGGTCGAGACTTCCGTCCGCGATCCGCCCCGTAAGATCGCCGAGACCCCAGACCGCAAGTCCGTAATCGTTGGCGACGAAGCCAAGAGGCCGAGCGCCCGCGCGCTCCAGGCGTCTCGTCAGGAGCATGCCGAGTGTCTGATGCGCGAGACGGCCTTCGAACGGATAGGCGATCAGGAAATGGCGTCCGCGGCGAGGAAAGGTCTCGATCAGCACGTCGTCCACACCGGGCAGTGCAGAGGCGTCTTGCTGCAAGCGCAGCCAATCCGCGACGGGCGTCGGCAGGCTCGACCATTGCGCGCTGTCTGCCAGCATGGCGCGCACGCGCTTTGCGAGATGTGTAGAAAGCGGGAACTTGCCACCCGCGTAGCTCGGGATCATCGCATCGGCGCCAGGTGCGCGCGTGACATAGGCTTCCGTATCCGCGAGCCCTTCGAAGCGAAGGATTTCTCCCGCAAACACGAACGTCATGCCCGGCGAGAGTTGCTCGACAAAGTATTCTTCCACCTCGCCCAGAACTTTGCCGCCCATCAGTGGACGCGGTCCATCGGCACGCCCCGTCTTGCCCGCGCGGCGGCGACCGACGAGGCGCACCTTGATCATCGGCGCTTCTACGATGGTGCCCGCATTCATGCGGTATTGGCGGATCAGCGAGGGATGCGCGAGACGCAGGCCGCCGTCATCCGTGGGCCGCAAGCGCGCGAACCGCTCGTAGGATTTCAGCGCGTAGCCGCCGGTCGAGACGAATTCCACCACACGGTCGAAGCGCGTGCGGGTGAGGTTTGCATAGGGCGTTGCCCTGCGCACCTCGTCGTAAAGCACATCTGCACGGAAGGGCCCGGCGCAGGCCGTGCCAAGCACGTGCTGGGCCAGAACATCCAGCGCACCCGAACGCGCGACGACCGTATCCTGCTCGCCCGCTTTGGCGGCATCGAGTGCGGCGCGGCACTCCAGAACCTCGAAGCGGTTGGCTGGGACGAGAAGGGCGGCCGACGGCTCATCCAGGCGGTGATTGGCGCGACCGATGCGCTGCGCAAGCCGCGACGCGCCCTTCGGCGCGCCCACATTCACGACGAGATCGACGTCGCCCCAGTCGATGCCGAGATCCAGCGTGGAGGTGGCGACCACGGCGCGAAGGGACCCGCTTGCCATTGCGGCTTCCACCTTGAGACGGCGGGCCTTGTCGAGCGAGCCATGGTGGAGCGCGATGGGAAGCGCCGCCTCGTTGAGGCTCCACAGCTCCTGGAACACCATCTCGGCCTGCATTCGTGTGTTCACGAATACCAGCGTTGTGCGGTGTCGTTCGATTGCACGGTAAATCTCAGCCATCGCGTAGCGCGCGGAATGGCCACCCCACGGAACCGGCTCCTCGATTTCGAGTATTTCAATCGAGGGATCGGCCCCCCCGGCCGCAACGACGAGATCCGACATCTCGCAGATCCGCTCCGGCGCGGTCTGCGGGCAGAGATAGCTCCGAAGCTCGGAAGGGCGGGCGACGGTTGCGGAAAGGCCGAGCGTGATGAGGTTTGGAGCAAGCGTGTTGAGACGCGCAAGGCCCAACGCCAGGAGATCGCCGCGCTTCGAAGGTGCGAGCGCGTGCAACTCGTCCAGAATCACAGTGTCGAGACTGCCGAAGACGTAACCCGCATCCTCGCTCGACAACATCAGAGCCACCTGCTCCGGCGTCGTGAGGAGAATGTGCGGCGGCTTCACGCGCTGCCGCGCACGACGCGCGGTGGAGGTGTCGCCCGAGCGCGTTTCGATGCGGACCTTGAGCCCCATTTCCGCGACGGGGGCGACGAGGTTGCGGGCGATGTCCTCGGCGAGCGCCTTGAGCGGGGAGATGTAGAGCGTGTGGAGACCGCTTCCCGCTTCACCAGCCCGGCGGCTCGGCGCATCCGAAATCGAAATCAGGCTCGGCAGGAAGCCCGCCATGGTTTTGCCCGCACCGGTCGGCGCGACAAGCAGCGTAGAGCGACGCGAGCGGGACTGTTCGAGCAGCGCAACCTGATGGTCTCGCGGGCGCCAGCCGCGGCGCGCGAACCAATCCGTGAACGGCTTAGGAAGGGCCGGCGTGGACTGCGTGGCCGCGGGAGATATCGCCTTTTTTGGCGTCCGCTGCGGCGGCTTTACTCCTGCCGTGCGCTTGCCCTTCGCCTTCTCCGATACGCCACCCACGCAAGACGTCCTTCGCTCAGAGCCTGTGCCATGCTAGACGGTTAGCCCGTCTCGCTCCGTTCGCGCATGGAAGTCAGCCTCATGGATCGTAACACGTTTTTCGGCGGAAACCCGCTTGGGGTCCTGATCCGTCTCGCCCTCATCTCGATTGCCGTCGGCATCGTCATGAGCGCGCTCGGCATCGACCTCGGTAATTTCTTCGACCGGATCAACCAACTGTTGCGCAATATCTACGACCTCGGCTTCGGCGCGGTCGAATGGCTGCTTCAATACCTGCTGCTGGGCGCGCTGATCGTGGTGCCGATCTGGCTCATCACCCGTCTCGTGTCCGCGAGCCGCTCCAAGGGCGGGAGCGAAAGCTGATCCGCCACCTCAATCGAGCGACTTGCCTGCCCATTCGGCAGCGCGGATGCCGACGAGATCGGTGATGGACGACACGCTCCGCTCTTTGCACACCTCCGCGAGATGCGTCGTGATGCGCTCGATCAGGCTCGGCCCCTCATAGATGAGGCCGGTGTAGAGCTGCAGCAAGCTCGCGCCAGCTTCGATCTTGGCGAGCGCCGTCTCGCCGCTTTCGATGCCGCCGATGCCGATCAGCGGGATGTTGCCGCCCGTGACCTGATGAACGCGGGCCAGCATGACGGTCGAGCGGTGAAACAGCGGTCGGCCGGAAAGGCCACCGGCCTCAGTCGCCGCCCGATCTGCGAGACCGGCCGGCCGTGCGAGCGTGGTGTTCGAGACAGCGATGCCGTCGACGCTGTGACGGGCCAGTGCTTGCGTGACGGGGCCGACATCCTCATCGGCAAGGTCCGGCGCGATTTTCACGACAATGGGGCGGCGCGGGCTACCTGCCGCCACCTTCGCCGCGCGGGCGGCCATGACGCGGCCCAGAAGCTCGTCCAATGCCGCGGGCGCCTGCAGATCGCGCAGGCCGGGCGTATTCGGCGACGAGATGTTGACGGTGAAGTAGCTCGCGACGTCATAGAACGCTTCGATACCGGAAACGTAATCCGCCGTGCGATCCCGGCTTTCCTTGTTGGCGCCGATGTTGACGCCCACGATGCCACGCTGAGGACGCGTCTTCAGGCGTTCCAGCGCTTTGGCATGGCCACCGTTATTGAAGCCGAGACGGTTGATGACCGCGCGCTCCGAAATCAACCGAAACACGCGCGGCGAAGGGTTGCCTGGTTGAGGCTTCGGAGTGGTGGTGCCGATCTCGGCATATCCGCAACCAAGCCCAAGCACCGCATCGGGCACCCGTGCATCCTTGTCGAAGCCCGCGGCGACGCCGAGCGGATTAGGAAACGTCAGACCCCACAATGGGACATTGAGCACGGGATGCTGGGCCGACGAGGCGCGCGGATAGATGCCACGCTCAAGCGCACGCAACGTAACCTCGTGCGCAGCCTCGGGCTCCAGAGCGAAGAGCATCGGGCGGGCGAGACCGGCAAGCGCGCTCAACATGCTGCGACATCCTCCGGTATGCTGGGCACGCCATCTTCCCCCAACGGCAATGGCCGCACCCAAAGGGCGAGCCCGGTTTGCAGCGTCCCATACAGATGCGGGAACAATTGGCCACCTCGTGACGGCTCCCACCTCAGCGCCTCTCCCAACCTCTCATCATCGAACGCGACGAGCACAAGATCGTCCACATTACGAAAATGGCGAGCGGCCGTGCCCGCGAGTTGTTGCGCCGTCGAGAAATGGATGAAGCCATCGCGCACATCGTCGGGCGATCCGCTATAGACGCCGATGGACGACGCTGCGTCCCAGTCTTCCCGCCCGACAATCTTGAATATCATCGTGTGGTTCCTGTCCTTCGACCCCGGCGCCGGGATCTCATCTTTTTTGAGGCAATCCAAACGCGTCTTGACTTATGTCCGTCTGGCCCCGCCGACGCCAGACGTATTCTGGTGTTCTCCGACGGTCGATGTGGTGTAAAATCCGATGCGCGCCAGCGGATGGCGCATAGCACACTCAGAGCATTGAGCGGGTGGGATGCGGAGGGGCTTCCACTCAATACGAAAAGGTCACGTTACGGGCGGGCTCACGGTAATTCCGACGTTCCACTCGCGTTCTCAAAACGCGGGAAGGGGCCGTGCGTCCGGGAGCAAAAGGAAGTCAAGGGAAGTTCCCTCGTGCACGATTATATTTCGGTGAGCGTTGTCCCTCTCGGGACTTTATTTTCTGGCGCCTATCATTTCAGACTGCCGTATTTTCAGCGGGCCTATGCTTGGCAGACGCCCGAGGTCGGCCGCCTCCTTTCCGACATCGTAGGCGCAATGCGCCGACACGATGGGCAGCGGCCCTATTTCCTCGGCAAGCTGGTGGTGGCGAAAAAGGCTGACGCGCCAAGTGCTGCGCTCGTCGACGGTCATCAGCGCGTGATGTCGCTTACGCTCCTGTTCGCCGTGCTGCGCGACCTCGAAAGCGATGCGAAGCTGCAGGACCGGCTCAACGGTTTTATCCGAGGAGACGACGTGCGCCTCAGCCCGCAGGACGTGATGGCCGAGTTCTGCGAACGCTACGTGCAGGCGCCCGGCGCGACGGCCATCGATCCCGCCATCGACTTCGAGACGCTCTCCGAAAGCGAGCGCAACATCATCGAAAATCGCAACACGCTCCGGGCCGAGCTTTCGGGCGGCGAATACACGCCAGAACTTCGGCGTGCGCTCATCGGCTATCTGGCGGAGCGGTGCTGCGTGATTGTGTCTTCGATCGAAGACGAGGATGAGGCCTGGAGCCTGCTCCGCACCGAGGAAGAAACGCGGGTCGATTTTTCCAAGTCGGATCGGGCTAAGTTCAGCCTGCTCGCCATCGTGCCGCCTGCCGAGCGCGCGTCCTGCCAGAAGATCTGGGAAAACTGCGAGGCAGCGCTCGGCGCAACCGATATGCACGCGCTGCTCGGCCATATCCGCTTGCTCAAACGACGGCGTCTCAGCGGCAAGCCGGTCGAAATCGATATTGCCGACACCTTCAAATTCAATGCGCCAGGCGCAGGACACAGCTTCCTCGACAGCGAACTCCGCCCCGCTGCGGAGCGCCTTGCCGCGCTTCGGCAGGCGAGCGACACATCCCCCTTACCCAAGCTCGCCGAGCGCTGCCGTTGGGTCGATCCGCAGCTCTGGGTTCCCGCCGCACTTCTGTGGCTGGAAAAGACCCGCCCTCCCGAAGAGACGCTCCTCTTCTTCAAGCGTCTCGAACGCTTGGTGTGGATCATGCGGATCGCGGGCTTCGATCCGACGAAGCAGCATACCCGGATCATTCACCTCCTGGGCGAGATCGACCGTGGCGTGACGGTGTCGCGCATGACGGAACTCGACATCACGCCGCGCCTGCGCGATGCGGCGATTTTCAATCTCCGCAGCACGTCGTTCGACGCCAAGCATTACTCAGGGCGCGTTTTGCGGCGGATGAGCATCGCGCTTGGGCAAGACCCCGGCCCCGTCGAACGCAATTCGGTGACGATCGAACACATTCTGCCGCGTGGGTATGCGCCGAAAAGCGGATGGCGGATACATTTCTCCTCGCGCGAGGCCGTACAGCGCTACACCCACCGCCTCGGCAATCTCACGTTTCTCGCACCCGGCGACAATCAGCAGGCCGACACGCTCGACTGGGTGCAAAAGAAACCCATCCTGGCGCGCTCCCACTTCCTCCTCTCCAAGCATGTGGCGGAGGAGCGAGACTGGACGCCGGACCGCATTCTGGCGCGGACGGAAACGTTGATCGGCGTCCTGTTCAAGGACTGGGAGATCAAGCTTTAGATTTGCGCCGAGGCCAAGCGTTAGGCTTCGGCCGGATCCGCCGAGACGAGCTCGCCCTTCAGCGCAGCCTCGATCAAAGCGCGCGTTTCCTCAATGCCGTAAAGCGCGATGAACGAGCCGAAACGGGGCCCTTTGCTCTCACCCAGCAAGATCTCGTAGATACTGTTGAACCAAGCGTTCGAGACGCCAGGCTTTTCCGGCGTCGCGCCCTTGGCGTTCAAATCCTGATAGCGGGGGATCGTGCGGCCGACGTCGTAGAGTACGGTTTGAAGATCCTCTGCGGGTGCTTCCGCTGGAACTTTCGCGAGCGCATCCGACAGTGCTTCGAGTGCCCCGCGCTCGACATCGTCGGGCGCGCGGTGGCGCTTCTTCGGCTTCACGAAATCCGCGTAGTAGCGCACGGCGTATCCGGCGAGTTCGTCGAGCAGCGGATAGGCTTCCGGACTTGCTTCCGGCAAGTGGCGGCGGATAAAGCCCCACAACACGGCCTTATCGTCCGCATTCGAGGCGGCGACGAGATTGAGGAGCAGCGCGAACGTGACGCCGGCCGGCACGGTGTGTGACGGTGGATTGCCGTTGTGGATGTGCCAAACCGCATTGTCGAGACGCGCCTTGCCTTCCTGGCGCGGATAGGCGGCGAGAAGCTGCAAGTATTCGTCGACCGCGCGCGGGATCACATCGAAGTAGAGCCTCTTGGCCGTGCGCGGCTTCTGGAACATGAAGAGCGCAAGGCTTTCGGGCGATGCGTAGGTCAGCCACTCGTCGATGGTAAGACCATTCCCCTTCGACTTCGAAATCTTCTCGCCCTTGTCGTCGAGGAACAGCTCGTAGACGTAATGCTCCGGCGCAACGCCGCCTAAGATCTTGCAGATCTTGTCGTAGATCGGCGCGTTGGTCTGGTGATCCTTGCCGAACATTTCGAAATCGACGCCGAGGGCTGCCCAGCGCATGCCGAAATCCGGCTTCCATTGCAGCTTCACGTTGCCGCCCGTGACCGGCACCGTGACGTCGCGACCGTCCTCGTCGGCAAACGTCACCGTCCCGGCCTTGGCGTCCACGTTCTTCATCGGCACGTAGAGCACGCGGCCTGACGTCGGTGAAATCGGAAGGAAGGGGCTGTAGGTCTCACGGCGCTCGGCGCCGAGCGTCGGCAGCATAACGGCCATGATGTCGTCGTAGCGCTCGGCGGCACGCAGCAGCACCTCGTCGAAGCGCCCAGACTTGTAGTATTCCGTCGCGCTCGCGAACTCGTACTCGAAGCCGAACGTATCGAGGAAGCGGCGGAGCATGGCGTTGTTGTGATCGCCAAAGCTCTTGTAATCGCCGCCGAACGGGTTCGGTACGGACGTAAGCGGGAGCTGAAGATAGGGTTCGAGAGCGGCACGGTCCGGCACGTTGTCGGGGACCTTGCGCATGCCGTCCATATCGTCCGAGAAGCAGAGCAGGCGCGTCTTGATCTTGCCCTCGGTCAGGATCGTGAAGGCATGGCGAACCATGGTCGTGCGCGCGACCTCCCCGAACGTGCCGATGTGCGGCAGGCCCGACGGACCATAACCCGTCTCGAACAGAACCGTCCTGTCCGCGCCGCCCTTCGTCTTCTCGACGCGCGCAATCAGACGGCGTGCTTCTTCGAAGGGCCACGCCTTGGCGTCACCGAGCGCTTCGGTGAGGGCGGGTTCGAGGGCTGTTTCGGACATGAGATCGGGCTTTCGGCAACAAGCAAATCAGGGCGAGGCCGCAACCTATGAGGCCCGATGAGGCCCGTCAATTGCGGGACCACGACCGCAGTTTATGGCCAGGAATGGGTAAATAGCCGGCTTATGCCGCCGTCTGAGCGGGGTCTTCTTTACGGCGAGGGCGGAACAGGCGGCGCACCATCAATAGAACGACGACAATCGCAAAGCCGAATCCGACGACGGGCAGCGGATGCTTCTCCCACAGCAGAATGGGAGAAACCTGCCCTTCCCATGCGCCCTCGACATCGGCGAGGATCGCGTTCGGCCCGCCGCTTCCCTCGCGCAGCATCATATCGACCGCGCGGGCTTGATCTCGGCTTGCGATCAGACCGTCACGGACGCGCGACGAGGCAAGCCGCTGCATCTTGCCCGGTGTTGCCGCCACGGCCTTCAGGATGCGGTCCCGCGGCTCTGGATCGAGACCCACGAGATAACGCGAAAGCGTATCGAGCTCGGCTTCCGAGAAGCCGCGCGCGAGGCGTCTCAAGTCTGCCGCCGGGAGACCGAACAAGCGCTCACGCGCCGCAGGTTCAAGCGCGGCAAGGCGACCGATCGCCATCGGATCGTTGAGGTTCAGGAGCTGGTTGAGGGTCGCACGCGTGAAGCCTGCATGATCGGCGCGCTTGTAAACCCCGTGCTCGATCACCGCTGGCAGCCGGTCGCCCGCGAGCTGAGACCAGCCAAGCGCCGCATCGATGGAGCGGGTTTCGCGCGCAATCGTCATCGCGGGCTCCGGCAGGAAGCGGACTGCCTCGTTCAACGAGCCATCACCCAATCGGCGCAGAACGCCCGGCTCTCCACCGGACGCCAGCACGAGCGCCATGACCTCGTCGAGACGGGCAAGCTGCGCGGGCTGCACCGTGTCAAGAAACGCACGGAAATCGTCGTTACGCGCGGCCAGATCGAGCGCCTGACGATGGGCATTGCGGAAGCTCTGCCAGATCTCAATCACGCGATCTGCCGACTTCGACGCGATCTCGGGAAGATGCTTGGTGATCTGTTCGTCGAACGTCTTGGCCAGCTCTTCCTTGACCATCGACTTGGTCGTTTCCGACTTCATCTCGTCCGAGATGATCGGCAGCACGCCTTTGCGCAGCTCCCAAATATCCTTCGCGATGAGCACGACGCCGACACCACCGGCGGCCACGGAGACAAGCCGAGCAAGGATCGATCCCGCGAGACGCTGGCCGATGCGGGCCGTGAGGTTGGCAAGCTGACGGCGCATGAGCACGAGGGCGGCGCCCGCGATGCCTTCGCCCGATTGCTGGATCACAGCGCCAGACGAAACGGTTGCGCGTCCGGCAACGGAATCGAGACCGAAATCGCGCTCCACGTCCCGCGAGACGACGCCCGCAACCGTCGTGCCGTAACGCTGGCCGAGGAACGCGCGCATGCATTCGACCGCGGGGCTCGCTGCGTCCTGCAACGCGCCTTCGAGGGCGCGGCCAACCTCCTGGCCTACGCCGGTCGCGAGATTTTCGACGGCCACGCGCATCGGCTCGGACTGATAGACGCGTTCGGCGACGTCGGCCGCCATCTTCTGCGCCTTCTCCGTATCGATGAGGGATTGCGCGAGACCCGCCCAGCTCGTTTCGCTGCGCACCTCCTCGATGGCGAGATCGACGCGCTTGACGAGCAGATCGTCCATGCCGGCGCGGCGCCATTCCCGATCTACCGTGGCCCGGTAGTCGACCGTCTTGACGCCTGCCTGAAGGGCCTTAAGCGACAGGGCTTCGATGGCTTTGCGGAAGCCTGCCTCGTCCGCGGATTGGCAGGCCTCATAGTCGGCCCGTGTCATGGGAGGGGCGGCAGCAAGCGCGGGTTGGAGAAACGGCGCAGAAATCGCAACGACGAGCAACGCCGAGACAGCGGGGCGCAGGACACACAGCAAGGGTCGTCAACTCCACTGGCTCCCGGCTTTCCTCATGCGGAAAGCGTCGGCGCCGATCCGAAATTTACTATACGCGCAGGTAACCTAGTGGCCAGTGACTTTTCGGACATCCGCCGAATAGGACACGGCGGGCCTCGGCTCGCACATCCCATTCGGGCCACGCTCCGGGCAATGGCCAGCTTTCCCCGTGACATACGGCGCCCTTATTTATCACGGCCCCCGAGGCAGTGCGACAATCTGGCCACGGCGGGAATAATCGCGAACTCATCCTCGGGCTATCGCTCGGAATGATCATGGGCTTCTCGCGTTCGCCGCCTCTGTTCGTGGATGTCCAAGCGTGGTTTCGACACAGCACACGTCACATTTCCGCCGCACCGAACCTCGACACCGAACGCCAACCGATAGGCAAAACCAGCCTGCGGGGCGCCTTCCGGGGCTCTCTGTTTACCTTGCGACCGATGGCCTCATAGGCAAGGAGGATGCGAGAGTTGCAGGTAGGGGCCTTGAGGACGGCAGTGCGGACGAGCCCTTCTCATTGTCGCGGCACCGAGGGTGTCGAGCGACGGATTCACGGGCACCAAGCTCCGGCCGTGCAGCGGGTATTTCCGGCTGCCGAAACGATTGCGATCCTCGCCCTTACGGGGTGCGCCATGCGTTTTGCAGGCCGGCATGACGCCAAAAAATAACGACGCGGAGAGGCAACCAAGGACGCAACGATCCTGAGACTTGGTGAGAAGACGCCTTTTGAACACTTGGCATTTCCTTCTCAATCGGGTTTATTCTTCTTGGCGCGTAACAGCGAGTTAACCTAACAGCATGAGCAAGAACGAAAAAATCAATGCCTACCGTGGCAGTCTCGTCATTCCCGGTGGCAAAGTTGGCGTGCTTTTGGTGCATAGCCTTGGCGGCAACCCCATCGAGTTGAGGTTCGTTGCTCAGGGTCTCGCGCGACAGGGTTACACGGTTTACTGCCCGCTCGTTCCGGGCCTCGGTGGCGGCACCGATCCCTCCGGCCTCTCTTCTTGGCGCGATTGGTATCAGGCGATCGAAGAAGCGCACGACGAACTCAAAGCCCATTGCGACGTCGTTATCGTAGGCGGCCTCTCTGCAGGCTCCATGCTCGCGCTTCGCCTCGCACGCGAACGCGCCAACGACGTTCACGGCCTCGTTCTTTTCGCACCGACGATGAAGCCGAACGGCTGGGCCATTCCGCTGACCTTCAACTTGTTCCGGCTTGTCCATCACAAGTGGGTCGCATCGTTGATGCGTTTCAAGCAGCGCGCGCCCTACGGCATCAAAGACGAGCGCATTCGCAATTTCGTCATCGACTCGTTCAAAAGCGAAGGGCGGTCGATGGAGGATCTGTTCAGCCGTGGCGGCGGACTTGTGTGGGAGTTCATGTCGCTTTCGCGCGATGTGAAGCGTCGTCTCGGCGAAATCACGCAGCAAGCTGTCGTGTTCCATCCGCGTCACGACGATCAGAGCGACATCTCGAACGCGTTCAAGCTTCAACGCAAGCTGGGCGGGCCTGTAGACGTCACGGTGCTCGACGACAGCTATCACATGGTCACACTCGACCGGCAGCGCTCGGTCGTGGTCGACCGCACGGTAGACTTCGTCCTTCGCCTCACGCAGCGCCTCGAAGAGAAGGCCGCCGTTTCGCGCTTCCTCAAGGGGAACGGTGTCGCCGAGTAAACGGCCGCGGCTTCTCACAGATGCCAACGACAAAGAAAAGGCCGGGCAAACGCCCGGCCTTTCTCGTTGGTATTTGCGCGATGGGCTTTGCGGCCAGCGTCAAGCAGGCGGCAGGCCGTCGCAAGACTGGATTTCCGGTCCGGCCCGGCGCCAGTTGAACGACTTGCCCATCATCTTCACCCCGAGATAGCCGGTGACGACGAGCTGATCGGGTGAGGCGAGCTTCAACGCGACGCTGTAGGATTTGCCGGCCTTCGGATCGTAAATCCAACCGCCGTCGAAAGTGCCGTCTCTCATCAGGCCCAGGTTGCCGATGACAGGCAGGCCGCAGATCGGACGGTTCTGAAGCTCGGGCTTCGGGTTGTAGCGATCGTGCTTTGGCGTGCCCTCGGCTGTGAGCGGCTCCTTGAGCCACGCAATACGGCCGCACAGGCGATTGGGGTCGTCGTTACAAATATAGAT
>ERZ869909.1786-NODE-1786-length-16397-cov-5.649265_pt1 | contig 16397 bp, 16 predicted proteins | sample MGYA00520892_ERZ869909 | MGnify/ENA primary metagenome ERZ869909 (study PRJEB32215, sample SAMEA104723947) | bioreactor metagenome | biome: bioreactor; feature: anaerobic bioreactor; material: water | place: China | collected 2015-03-12 ...
AAAGGCAATGATGATGTAGACCCCCGCCATGGAGAACAGCAGCGACACCAGGAAGATGCCCAGATCGCGGAAGTGCTTGAGCTCATGCAGGGTCGTCGCGACCCGTTCCCAGGCAATCTGGTGGTAGGACTTGCCCGGGGGCTGCGGCGTGCCGCGCTCCTTGACCCAGAGAAAGGTGGGGATGGCCGTCACCAGAAAGAAGCCCGCCGCGAAGGGCCCCACCCAGCGGATACGCTCAAAATTGTCCTCGGTGGCCTCACCCAGTACCAGCAGGGTGAAGCCGGCGGCGAAGAGCCCGCCCACATAGCCCAGCGACCAGCCGAAGCCGGATATCTTGCCCATGTCCTCCGGCGGACCGAGATCGGGCAGGAAAGCGGCGATGAAGGACTCGCCCATGGAGTAGGCGTAGTTGGAGAGCACGATGAGCAGCAGGCCCAGCACTACATAGCCGGGCTCCACGAAGTAGAGCATCGCCGTGGCTCCCACAGTGGCCAGGTAGCTGACGAAGAGGAACCGCTTCTTGGCGGCGTGGTAATCCATGACCGCACCGCACAGTGGGCCCGTGACCACCACCATCAGGTAGCTCACCGCCAGGGCGAGGCTCCACAGCAGGTTGGCCAGCCGATAGCCGTCCCCCCGGTCGCCGACGATCACCGTGGTGAATAGCTCACCGAAGACCACGGTGATGATCAGCAGGGTAAAGGCCTGGTTGGCGAAGTCGAACATCGCCCAGCCGAAGATCTCCTTTCTCGACGCCCGCTGCCGGGGCGTGTCGCCGGCAGCCGCAGGAACCGCGCTCATAGTGTACTTTCCTTGCCGTGGGTGGGGCTCGTTCGGTTCATAGCCTACCAGCTAATGACGAATCAAGAGCATTCACTACACTGGTGGGGAGCTCTGGAATGATCGCAATATTCAAGGCCTGGCAGTACACCCTGATACCGGCAATGCCTGGGCGGTCGAGGCTCACCCCAACGGCAGCGACGAGCTCAGCCTCATTCACCCGGGGGCCAATCACGGCTGGCCTCAACTCATCCTGGGTGAGGACAACGGTGCCACCGGCATCCTGGACGAGGTCGCCAGCAGCCGGCTATTCACCGATGACGAACTCATCACGCCGGCCCATCAATTCTCCGACCCTATCGCCCCGTCTGGAATGGCGATGGTCACCGGAGAGCGCTATCCCGACTGGCAGGGCGACCTTATCGTCGGCGGACGAGAAGCCGAACGGCTGTATCGTATAGTGCTCGATGGCCGGCAAGTCGTCGAAACCGAGGCCTTGCTGGACGGGAAGGTCGGCGGTGTCAGCGACGTTCGCCAGGGGCGAGACGGCTATCTCTATGTGCTCAGCGAAACCCAGGGTGCGCTCTACCGTCTCGAGCCCACCGATTAACGCCTTGCACCTGCTGGCAGTGAAGCCGGCAGGTACACCCTGTTTTCCTGCCTTGTCGTTGCCGCGGGGCGATCCTGTCGTGCACCAATTGCCCGACCTGTCCCGGCCACCGTTCACCGTTTACCACTTATCCAGACGATCTGTCCCTAATGAGGAGACACAACGCTTGCGTTGGCGGTGCGAAGATGACTTTAGAAGAGGCATCGACTAGGTTGGTTTCGTCTGCTGCCGACGGCAGCCACGTTCTCCAAAAAAATTGGCATAAAACAATACTAAAACAAGGAGGCTTCGACAGACGCATGAAAAAATGGCTACTGTTCGCGGTCTGCCTGCTGTTACCGACTCCGGCATCTGCCAGCCTGGGAGGTCTCACCTTCATCACCGAAGAGTATCCGCCGTATAACTACAGACGTGGGGAGCGCTTGGAAGGTATCTCCATAGAGATTCTCGAGCGCATTTTCGACGAGGCCGATACTCCCCTCTCTCGGGATGACGTCCTTTTCTACCCCTGGGTACGCGGCTACGACACCGTACTGACGGAGCCTGGCACGGTGCTTTTCTCCACCACCCGAACCGATCAGCGCGAAGCGCTGTTCCAGTGGGTCGGACCCATCGCCACCGATCGCGTCACCCTGATCGCACGACGTGACAGCGGCATCCGGCTCGACAGCCTCGAAGACCTGATGAGCGGCAACTACCGTATTGCGGTAATTCGTGAAGACATCGGTGCCCAGCGACTGACAGAGGCCGGGCTTTCCCCAGAGCAGCTGCACTTGGCGATGTCCAATGTCAGCGCCCTGAAGATGCTCGAACGCGGACGGGTCGACCTGTGGGCCTACGGCGAGGACGTGGCTTTCTGGCTGATGCAGGAGCACGGCCTGTCCACCGCCGACTTCATGTCGGTAATGACGATCAGCGAGTCGGATCTCTACTACGCCCTGCACCGCGATACCGACCCGGACCTGGTGGAGCGCATGCAGACGGCGCTGGACGCCCTGCGGCAACGTGGTGAGTTGGGCGATCTCGACGGCACCGAGGTGACCTTCAATACCGAGGAGTATCCCCCCTACAACTACCTGACGGGAACGGGGGCCATAGACGGCGAATCAACCCGGCTACTGCGGGCCGCTCTGGAGAATGCCGACCTGACCGCCAGGTTTCGCCTGCTTCCTTGGGCACGCGCCTTTGCCGAAGCCCAGATGAGAAACAACCACTGCGTCTATTCAACGGCACGCACTCCCGAACGTGAGCCCCACTTCAACTGGATCGGACCTATCGGGGCCAACGAGTGGGCAGCCTTCAGTCTCACCGATGCTTCCGTGGAGGTTGGCTCGCTGAACGAACTGGAATCGCTGCGGGTGGGCAGCTTCCGCGAGGATGCAGCGGGGCAGTTCCTGGAACGTCAAGGGATCCCCATCGTCACGGCCTCCGCCGAGCGTGAGAATATCGCGCGCCTGAAGGCAGGCCTGATCGATGCCTGGGTTACGAATACCCAGACAGCGCACTACCTCGCGAATGAGGCGGAAATCGAGCTTCGACAGCTTTTCATCTTTCATGCCGCCCAGCTCTACCTCGCCTGCCACCCCTCCGTGCCCGATGCCTATGTGGACCCGCTGCAAGCTGCCATCGACAGGCTGCGAACCACCGGGAGCGATGAGTTCAAGGCGAGGGATGCCGGCAAATGACTCCCGGCCGCTCAACGCGTAAACGAGGCCCCCAGCGGAGCAGCCTGACCGCCAAGCAGGCCGTATTGACGCTCTCCATCGCACTGCTGCTGAGCATCATTGCCGGGGCCATCGAACTCGCACTGGACGCCCGCAAGATGCGACAGGAGGTCCAGAGCCAGACTCAGCACCGGCTGGACCTGGTTCACGGCACCGCCGCAGAGGCCGCCTTTCAGCTCAACCCCGAACTGGCGACACAGGTGGTGGAGGGTCTCTTCAGTGGCGGCAGGGTAGCGGATGTCGTCATTCGGGACGATTTCGGCCGCAGCATGGCCTCGCGCGAAAGGAACGTAACGCCCGAAAGCAACTGGCTGGCCTATGCGCTTTTCGGCGACATACTTCACTATAAAGAAATGCTGATATATGACCTGGGGTCCGCCTCATCGACCGAGCCTGTTGGCGACATCGAGATGACGCTGGCACTCGACAGTCTGGCTCACGACTTCATGGATCGCAGCCTTCTGATCTTCTCGCTGGGTGTCTTCAAGGCACTGGCCATTGCCGCACTGGTGGTAGTGGTCTTCCACGCCTTTATCACCCGGCCACTGCTGCAGGTGCATGCGGCCATTATCGAGACCAACCCCAGCCAGCCCGGCCGGTGGCAAAAACCCAACCTGGCGCACCATGGCGATGACGAGCTGGGCCATCTGGTCGAGAGTCTGGACGAACTGCTCCATGCCTTTCAGCGTGGGCTCGACCAGCGTGACCAACTTCACCAGATCTCCACCATCGACGGCCTTACCGGTATCGCCAATCGACGCCATTTCGACACCTTCCTTGAGGCATCCTGGCAGCAAGCCCGGCGCTCCGGCAAATCCCTTGCTGTGATCTTCATTGACATCGATCGCTTCAAGGACTTCAACGACCATTATGGCCATGTCGCCGGCGACGACACTCTGCGTGCAATTGCTGATGCCCTGGCCGGGGTGGTGACTCGCACCACCGACCTGGTGGCCCGTTACGGGGGAGAGGAATTCGTCTGCGTACTGCCCAATACCGATCTCGAGGGCGCCCGCCGGGTCGCTCTTCATATCCGCGATGCGATCCGGGCCTTGGCGATCCCCCATGCCCACTCGGACCATGCCGACCAGGTCACCGCCAGCCTGGGGGTAGCCAGCACCGTGCCTGCCGCTAGCGGCATCACCTGCGAACAGCTGCTGGAGCAGGCGGATAGTCAGCTCTACCGTGCCAAGCACCAGGGCCGCAACCGGGTGGCGTGGGAGGTGTAAGTGTCACAGCCGGGCTTGTGGGAAGCTGGCTTCTATCTCATGCTCAAGCAAAGAACGTCTTGCGACAGTGGTATAGGACGAGGGGGGAACATGAGCAAACGCGACGAATTCATCGAGCAAATGAAGGCCCGGCTGGACGAGTGGAATGCCGAAATCGACGAACTGGCCGCCAGGGCTCGCCAGGCCAGTGACGAGGCGCAGGTCAAGTACGAGGAGGATATCGAGCGGCTGAAGCAGCGTCGCGACGAAACCCGCCGCCGGCTCGACGAGCTCCAGCACGCCAGCGAGGCGGCATGGGACTCGCTGCGCCAGGGCATGGAGGAGTCCTGGGAGCTGATGCGCAAGGCGTTCCGGGATGCCTGGCGCAACGACGTCCCACCGGGCGGCCCGCCCGATGCCAATCCCGTCAATCGCCCCAACCACCACCCCGACGATCCGCAAGATGACAGCCCCGACACGCGATAGCCTCCCGGGTTAGCCGTCGTCGCGCCGCTCCGATGGTGCCTTCTTCGCTTCGATCGACTCGGGCTGGGCCTCGCTGCCACGCTGAAGTCGGTCGATCGCCTCCCCGCCCTGGCGCGACAGCTTCGCCAGTCGATTGATCTGCTCATCAAGGCGAGGCAGAGCATCCTGGCGATAGCGGGAAAGGTCGTCGATGGCTCCCATGACGTCGCCGAATGCCGACTCCAGGGCCTCCATGTCCAACTGGGCCGACGCCGCCCGGGTCTGAATCTCCACGCCCTGGTGGCGCAGCGCCCTGGCGGTGCCGGCGATCATGTCTGAAGTGGTGGTGTTGAGCGATTCGACGCGATCGAGCACCAGGCGCTGATTGGCCAGTGCCATGGCCACCGCCACCGCCACGGTCAGCGCCGAGACCGTAACGTGGATCGCCCGGTCCACCCCACGGATCAATTCCCGGTTGTTGCGGATGATGACCTCGAGCGCCAGCACCCCCTGCTGGCTGACCGCCAGTTGCTGCTGCAGGTCGACGATACGCTGACGCAGCGGGAAGAGCAGCTCCTCCTCGATGAAGGGACGCTGCGGATGGCCTGCGACGAGGCCGGACAGGGCCTGCTCCAGGCGCCGGTCGATCAAGCGCCCGAGGTCGATCTGACGCTGCAGCCGGCCCATCAGCTCCCGCAGGGCCTCCTGGTCATCATTCAGCGTCAGGTTGTCGCGGTGCAGCATGTCGCGCCCTGACTCCAGGTCGGCGATGATCGCATCGAGCGCCTGCTGTGCATTCTCGAACTTGCGGAAATAGCGTTGTACGCGGCTACCCGCTCCGGGAATTCGCGCCAGCAACCGGTCGAGCCGATTGGGCGAGAGCCTATGCTGCTGCGGATCCAGCTCCTCCATCCTGCCGCGCAGATCGACCAGGGCGCGAGCCACCGGGCCGCCGTCATCGCCCTGGTGGGCGAGCTTTTTCAACGGCGTCTGCAGCATCTCGCTCTTGTGCGCTGCCTGCTGCTGCAGCTCCAGGCCCATTTCGTCCACCGCGCGGCGCTGACGCGCAAGCGCATTGCCGTCGTCAGCGCTGGCCAGTACCTCCTCCACGAAGGCATCGGCCATTTCGTTCAGCTCCGGGTCATCCACCCCAGGCCCAGGGGCATCCTCCTGCCCGCCCTCGGGCAGGGTTTCCACCAGCTCACTGGCGATCTCTTCCACCGGCGGCAGGGAGAGGCGGGATCCACGTTCGGACGGCTGTGTCATAGGTACCCTTCCCTTATCTCAAGGCCCTTATCTCAAGGCCCTTGTCGGTAGAGCCTGTCGGGCTTGACCAATCGTAATTGGTGTTAAATCCGACAGTCTCCCAGACTATAAGCTAGCATCCTGCCAGGCTCAGCGCTGGCCGCCGCGTCCGTAACGTTCGGCCCTGCCAATGAAGCGCCGCAGCTCCTCGAGCGCCTGGTCGGTGGCCACCGATGCCTGGGGGCGCCCTGTCTCGATTCGGGCCAGGGCCACGGCGGCATCGTCGAGCAGCGTCAGCGCCGACTCGTTTCGCGCCACGAGGCGACGCAGCCGCAATTCGGTGTCGTCGATCAGCTCCAGGCGCCGCTTCAGGGCAATCCGCTCCTCCACCGACAGCTTGGCACCATCCTGCTCAAGGCGACGACGCACAAAGTCACCGTCGAGCCCCATCACACCCCGCGCCTGAGCGGCCATGGAGGTGAAGTTGTCCACCGCCCCGAGACACACCTCGGTGACCAGGCCACGGGAGCGCTCGAAGGCCAGCTCGCTGCTGTCAAAACGTGCCAACAGCACGTCCATCACATTGCAGTAGCGGCTGTAGAAGCGGTCCACCTGGATCGCGAGGTCGGGCCGCCGAGTATCGAGCAGGCCCTGCTTGGAGCGACACAGGGCCATGATCAGCTCATCGGCATCAACCGGTGGGTGGGCCGGGTCAAGCACCGCCACGCCGGCCTCGCGAGCTTCGCGCTCCTGCTCTCCACGCCGCCGCGCTGCCTCGGCTTCGAGACGCGACTCCAGGCGGCGGCGATGACGCCTGGCCCGCCAGCGGCGCCAGGCACCCTCAAGGGGTAGCGCCACGGGAACGGCGACCAGGCCAGCCAGCCAGCCGCCCAGGCTCGGTCCGAAACCGCCCCACAGCGAAGTCAGCCACAGCAGCATGCTGATAAACGGGATCAGCAGGCAGTAACGAAAGACCACCTGCAGGCGGCTGGGGGAGTCGGTTGATACCGCCAGGCGCGGATTGGCCAGGCCGACCAGAAGCCACGGCAGGCAGGTGACAAATAGCCCATAGGCAAAGCCCTGGAGAAATCCCAGCATAGGTCTCCTTACTCAGCGACCTGGGAGGATGCAACCAGTGTACGGGGCCTTGAGGCCGCGTGCGACCGCAAGCCGGAGGCCGGCATCAACGACACAGCCGGTAGCCCCGCATGCCGAAGTGGAAGTGATCCGCGTGGGCAGCGTTGTAGTCGGGGCCCAGCACATTACCGAATAGGTCACAGGCGCCGTCGCGAACCTCACGCAGGAAGTCTCCTCGCTCGCCCTCCTCGTCCCAGTGCGCTTGAAGGGAGACCCGCTGACCGTCCGCCAGTCGGAATTCCGCCACATCCAGCGCCTCGGCCGTTGCATGCTCGCTCATCCGGCCGCTCTCCCGACCATAGACCCGCCGACAGGAATAGCTGCCGTAGTGTTCGACATGGGTTACGCGACTCTCGAAATGTGTCTCGGCGGCTGGCTGCAGGCGCTGCCGCTCGAACATCACCCAGGCAAGCGCCAGGGGACAGGCAGCCACGAAGCTGGCATTGAAGTCGACGCCGCTGCCCTCCACACGCACCACGTTTTCCAGCGGGCAACCCTCGACCGGCTCATGATCATCCAGCGGTGTCATCCGCAGCGCTCCATCGGGTACCGTGGCCAGCGCCGCCAGACAGTCATCACGACGGTCGCTCAGGCGATGCAGCTTCCATTTCGTCACTGGCGTCAGAGGATCGTCCACCGTCAGAGGCTTCCAGGGATGCCACTGACTGGGGATCCGTCCCTCGAACTGCCACCAGGCAAGAGCTGTCGCAATGCCCAGCAGGGCAAGGGTCAACAGAAAGCGCATACCACCTCATATCACAGCAACAGGTTCAACACCAAAGCAACACCACCGACTATCAGGGCAGTGATCACGGCAATGTCGACCGCGCGGTCGAGCCAATGGTCGAAGCCTCCGCGGCTCTGGCGAGGAGGGGGGCGTCGACGGGTAGCGCCACGGCGAGAGCTGCCGCGGCCCGATCCGATGAGAGACATGGCTGAAGTCCGGTTTCGCCCTTTTGCTGAGCTTAAGGCCTCCGTTGTCGCCTGACTACTGTATTGCAACAATCAGCGCGATAGTTCAGCGCCATTCGGTATCGACAGGCGGCCTTTCCAAGTCATGCTCGCTGTTTTCTCTCATCAGGGATTGCATATTATCGGCGTAGCCCCGATGTTGGTGGCAATGCACAGCAGGCTAACCAATTAGCGGATGAACCCCACCATGCCCCGACTCGCCGACACCCCGCTCTCCGTGCTCGACCTGGCGCCGATTCGCCAGGGTGGCACCATCGCCGACAGCTTTCGCGAAAGCGTGGATCTGGCACAGCTGACCGAACGGCTCGGCTTCACCCGCTACTGGTTGGCCGAGCACCATAGCCTCGACGGTATCGCCAGCGCTGCCACCGCCGTGCTGATCGGTCATATCGCCGGGGCCACCTCACACATCCGGGTCGGCAGCGGCGGCATCATGCTGCCCAACCATCCGCCCCTGGTGGTGGCCGAGCAGTTCGGCACCCTGGCGACGCTCTACCCCGGCCGCATCGACCTGGGCCTGGGCCGCGCCCCGGGCTCCGACGCCGCTACCATGCAGGCGATGCGTCGCGACCCACACGCCGGCGTCGAGGACTTTCCCCAGCGGCTGGCCGAGCTGCAAGGCTTTCTCGGCGAGACCCAGCCCGGACAGCGGGTCCGAGCGGTACCGGGTCAGGGCACTCATGTGCCCCTATGGCTGCTAGGCTCCAGCGGTTACAGCGCCCAGTTGGCGGCCCGGGAAGGGCTGCCCTTCGCCTTCGCCGCCCAGTTCGCCCCGGGATACCTGCATGAGGCACTGCGTCTGTATCGGGACAATTTCCGGCCCTCCGACACTCTCGACAAACCCCACGCCATGGTCGGCCTGCCGGTCATCGCGGCCGAGAGCGACGAACAAGCCCAGTATCTGGCCACCACCGCGCAGCAGAAGTTCCTCAACCTGGTACGCGGTGGTCGCACGCGCTCGCTGCCCCCGGTGGAAGCCCTCGACTGGTCTCCCATCGAGCGTGCCCAGGTCGAGCAGTTTCTGGGCGCCGCGATCATCGGCGGTCCCGAGACGGTTAAGGTCGGGCTCGAGCGCTTCCTCGAAAAGACCGGTGCCGATGAGCTGATGCTCAATACCGACGTCTTCCGGGCCGAGGATCGCCTGAGAAGCTACGAGATCGTCGCCGAGGCATGGCACGCATGAGCCAGGGCACCCAGGGAGCCCAGCTCGACCTGGCCGGTATCATCGTCGGTATCCGTCGCATGGCACCCATGTCCCTGTTCGTGGTCATCTTCGGCCTGGCCTTCGGCGTGGCCGCCCTCTCCCGCGGCCTATCCGGCCTCGAGGCGATGTTGATGAGCGCCCTGGTCTTCGCCGGGGCGTCGCAGTTCGCTGTCCTGGAGCTGTGGGGCCCCGAGATTCCGCTGCTGCCGCTGATCGCCACCACCTTTGCCATCAACGCCCGCCACCTGTTGATGGGTGCCGCCATCCAGCCGTGGCTCGCCCACCTGCCGCCCGCCCAGCGCTACGCCAGCGTGGTCGTCATGAGCGACTCCAACTGGGCCATGGCCGCCGCCGATCATCAGAAAGGCGAGACCAACGTCGGCATGCTGGTGGGCGGTGGCATCGCGCTATGGGTCACCTGGCTGTTCGGCACCCTGCTCGGCGTGCTGTTCGGTAGCGGCATCGAGGAGCCGCAACGCTTCGGCCTGGACGTCATCATGGGCTGCTTCCTGCTTGCCATGCTGGTGGGCGGCCGCCGCGACCTGTCGATACTGCTGCCCTGGGCCGCCGCGGCACTGGCAGCGCTGGCGGCCATGGCATGGCTGCCCGACCACACCCATGTCATCGTCGGGGCCTTGGCCGGTGGGCTGGCCGGCCTGCTGCTGCCGAAGCGCAAGGAGGCAAGCCCATGACCCTCCCCGCCACCGCAGTGGGTGCCATTGCTGCCATCGTGCTCATGGCCATGGTCACCTACCTGACCCGGGCCGGCGGCGTCTTTGTCATGTCGCGGGTGCCGATCGGCCCCAGGGTGGAGCGCTTCATCAACGCCATGGCCGGCTCGGTACTGGTCGCGGTGATCACCCCCATGGCCGTGCACGGCGACTGGGGTGCCCGACTGGCACTGGCCGCCACCCTCATTGTCATGCTGACACTGCAGAAACCCCTGCCCGCGATCACCGCCGGCATCGTTACCGCCGCCCTGTGGCGGATGCTATAGAGTGCCAGTAAAGGAACGCCTGGGGAGGAGTGGCTGTGAAAGGAGGCGACCGCGGTACCGTGTCGCACCCAGGAACGTTTGCACCATCGTGGCCTCCAAGAGAGAGCCACTCACCTCGTCACCCGCCCTTGGCGGTGACGCCATGCTATCGCTGGAGATGTCCATGACCGATCCCAACGACCCGCGCCGCAATGCCGCCTGGCAGGCCGCCCAACAGTGGCGTGCCCGGGCGCGCCAGACGCCGCGTGGTCCTCTCGGCGGGCTGAAACTGGTCCTGACCTGGCTGCTCTTCGGCATGCTGCTGATCGTCGGCACGGTACTGGGCCTCTTCTTCCTGCTGATCGGCTGGGCCATGCTGCCCATCGTGCGCTACCGCATGAAGAAGCGCCTCGAACAGATGCGCGCCGAACAGGCGAACGATGTCGGCACCGGTTATCACTATCAGGAAACGCACTATCGCCGCACCCAGGCTGGCGACGCCCCCCACCATGAACAACAGGTACTGGAGGGCGACTACGAGGTGAAGCCGGGCGACCGGGACGAGAAGTGATATCTGAGCGTTGCCGTGCCATACCGGTTTTCTGCGGGCCACCTTCGGGTGGCCCGCTGCGTTTGCCTCCTCGCCATGGACGCTTTACCGCCGAGGCGCGGCGACCTCGACTCGCTCGGGCCCCTCCCCCCGCCGAGTCGGCCGGCGATGCAGCACGAGATAGGCGATGCAGCCGAACGCCACGCCCCAGAACGCCGCTCCCAGGCCCAGCAGGCTCATGCCCGAGGCCGTGGCCAGGAAGGTGATGACCGAGGCTTCCAGGTGATCCTTCTCTGCTGCGGCCGCGGCAATATTGCTGCTGATGGCTCCGATCAGCGCCAGCCCCGCCAATAGCGCCACGAAGGTAACCGGCAGCGACGTGAAGAGCAGCACGATACTGCCCGAGAAGAGCGCCCCGAGCAGGTAGAAAAGCCCATTGGCGACCCCGGCCACATAGCGCTTGCCGGGATCGGGATGGGCCTCCTTGCCGGTACACAGAGCGGCAGTGATGGCGGCTACCACCGTGGTGATACCGCCGAACAGCGCCATTGGCATCGATACCAGGCTCGCCACCGTCAGGATCGGTTTCGCTTCGGTGTCGTAGCCCGCTCCCCGCAGTATCGCCATGCCCGGCAGGAACTGCCCGGTCAGACTGACCAGCGCCAGCGGAATGGCCAGGCTGAGGGTGGCGCCCAGCGACCACTCGGGCCGGATCAGCTGCGGCTCGGCCAGCTGCCATGACACGCCCTGCAGGCTGGCGCCTTCGAACAGCACCGCCAGAACGATGCCGGCCAACAGCAGCAGCACCAGGAAGTAGCGGGGAAAGAGCCGCTTGAATAGCAGGTAGGCGGCCAGCATGCCAAGGGCCAGCGCCGGGGCCTGTTCCAGCGAGGTGAATACGCCAACGCCGAACTGGAACAGGATACCGGCCATCATTGCCGCGGCGATGCCCGGGGGTATCAGACGGATGATGCGGTCGAACGAGCCGCTGACTCCGATTACCAGGATGATCGCCGCCGCGGTGAGATAGGCCCCCACCGCCTCGTTGAGCGACAGCCCCGGAAACAACGTGACCAGCAGTGCCGTGCCCGGCGCCGACCAGGCCGTGATCACCGGCACCTTTAGCCACAGGCTGAGGCCGATCCCCGACACAGCGGCACCGATCGAGATCGCCCAGACCCAGGAGCTCATCATCGACACCGATATCTCGGCACTCTGTGCGGCCTGGAAGAAGATCGCCAGCGGCCCGGCGTAGGAGATGAGCACCGCCACGAAGCCGGCGGCGAGAGTGGAGAGCGAGACGTCCTTGAGCGCTGACATGACACACCTTGAAGGAAAAAAGGCCCGTCCTGCGCAAGTCAGGCGGGCCAAGGAGGATAACGGGTAGCGCGGGAAAGTCGACGTTACACGACGGCCTGCTTGCCCTTGGCGAATTCAAAGTCCTTGGTCTCGAAGACAAGCGAGATCATCACGCCGAGCACCAGTGCCCAGAAGGAGGAACCGATCTCCAGGATCTGGATACCCGAGGCGGCAATCAGGAAGGCGAACAGCGCTCCCATCTCGTGCTTCCTGCCCGAGAAGGCGATGGCCAGCGACGAGGTGATGACACGGATGAGTGCCAGGCCGGCAATGATGGCGATGAAGTAGCCAGGCGTGGCCTCGATCAGGCTGACCACGTAGCCGTAGAAGGGGGCACAGACCACGAAGATCGCCCCGGCGATCACCGCCGCCACCCACCGCTTGTCCTTGTCACCCGCTTCCGGCGAGGAGCAGATCCCCGTCATCGGCGCGGCGATACAGGTACTGTGCAGGTTGAAGAAGGAGGAAATCATGGTGCCGATGCCGCCCACGGCGGTGATGGCATTGGCCGGCACCTCCTTGTAACCCATGCCCTTCACCAGACCGACACCGGCCGGCGTCTCCATGCCCACCAGGATGATCGCCAGGGGCAGTCCATAGGCCAGGAAGGCCGCGAGGGTGAACTCGGGCACGATGAACTCGGGGAAGCGAACCGTGGCCTGGATGCCGGAGAAGTCGACGCCAGTGATCATCAGGTAGCCGATACCCACCGCCATGGAGACGAACAGAGGCGGCACCTTGCGAATCAGCCTGGCCGAGAGGAAGAAGCTAAGGATCATGATCGCCGCCGGCAGCATGGCGTTTTCCAGCGGGCGCACCATGTTGAGGCCGAAGCTCAGCAGCACGCCGCCGATCATGCCCATGACGATGGGCATGGGGATCAGCCGCATCACCGTGGCCATCACGCCGGTCAGGCCGGCCACCAGGGCAATGAACCCGGCGATCAGCGTCGCGCCCAGTGCCGCTTCCAGGCCTACCACGGGAATCACTGCCGCGAACAGCAGGGCCCCGGGGATGGAGTTGGCCATGGGCAGGGGCAGCCGGTAGTAGGCCGGCATGAACAGCCCGAACAGGCCGTTGATCATCAGGTAGCTGATCACCCAGATCATGATGAATGAGGAGTCGAGCCCCGCGGCGGTGCCGGCACTGATATGAATCACGCCAGCGCTGAGGCCGAAGATGCCGGCCACCAGGCCGGCACTGGCATTTTCGGGGGTTAGGTCTCTGACGAAGTCAGCAGGCATGCGCTTGAGGCTCACACCTTTTTCGATATGCTTCACGGCGTTCTCCAGGGGTATTTGTTGTAATTGCGTCAGGATCGCTTGGCGGCGCGATGTCAGTACTAGCCGCTGTCGCCGCCGGCCACGGGCACCACGGTGCCGGTGATATAGGCGGCATCGTCGGACGCCAGGAACAGGATCGGGCCGGCCTGCTCGTCGAGGGTGCCGTAGCGCCCCATGAAGCTGGTGGCCCGGGTCTGGTCGACCAGGGTCTGGTACCAGGCCTTCTCCTGCTCGCTCTGCTCGGCGCTGTTGCGCGGTATCTTGCGCGGCGGCGCCTCGGTGCCGCCGGGGGCGGTGCCATTGACGCGGATGCCGTGCTTGGCGTACTCGAAAGCCAGCGCCACGGTCATGGCGTTGACCCCGCCCTTGGCGGCGGCGTAGGGCACCCGCATCAGGCCACGGGTCGCTACCGAAGAGACGTTGACGATATTGCCCCGGCTCTCCAGCAGGTGCGGCAGGGCCGCCCGGCAGCACCACAGGGTGGGAAACAGCGAGCGGCGGACCTCGGCCTCGATCTGCTCCGGCTGGTAATGCTCGTAGGGCTGTGCCCAGATGGTGCCGCCGACGTTGTTGATCAGCACATCGAGGCGCCCGAAGTGCTCACGCACCTGGGCCATGACGTAATCGGCCCCCGCCCAGGTTTCGAGATCGGCCTGCAGGGCAATGACATCCACGCCTTGCTCACGCAGCCCGGCCGCCACCTGCTGGACGTGGTCGGAACGATCGACCAGGGCAAGGCGGGCGCCCTCGGCGCCAGCCCGCTCGGCGACTCGCTGGCCGATGCCCTGGGCCGCCCCGGTGACCACCATCACCCGGTCGGTGAAGCGGTGGCCCTGCACGGGAACGTCGCTCATGCCACCTCCTCGGCCGAAGGCGCCTGGTTGGGGGTGAACTTCTCGTAGTGGAAGCTCTGCGGCACGATGCCTTCGCTGTCGAAGTGCTTGAGCACGGCGTCGACCATGGGCGGCGGCCCGCACAGGTAGACATCGACGTCGCCATCGTTGAGCACCTCGGCGTTCATGTGGTGGGTCACGTAGCCCTTGCGCGGATGCTCGCTTGCCGCGTCCACCACCACGGTGGTGTAGCGGAAGTTCGGCAGTGCCTCGGCGAAGGCGTCCAGGGCATCGACCTTGACCAGGTGGTCGTCCTTGTTGACCCCATAGATCAAGTGGATCGGCGTATCGATCGCCTTGCCGTCGGCACGCCGCTGCAGGAGTTGCTCGAGCATGGAGAGAAACGGCGCCAGGCCCGTGCCGCCGGCCAGCATCAGCACCGGGCGCGCCACCTCGCGCAGGTAGAAGCTGCCCAGCGGTCCGGTCAGCTGCAACCGGTCGCCCGGCCTCGCCTGTCCCGCCAGGTAGCCACTCATCACACCGCCCGGGATGTTGCGTATCAGGAAGGTGGCACGCCGGCTACCCGGCAGGGAGCTGAAGGAGTAGGAGCGATGCTGGCTGGTACCCGGCACATCGATATGGATGTACTGACCCGGCAGGAAGGCCAGTTCGCTGCCCTCGTCCAGGTCGATGGCCAGTTCGATGCTGTCCTCGGAGAGTGCTTCGACCATGGCCACGGTGCCCTCGACCTTGCCCACCGCGGTCTTGCACAGGGTGGAGGCCACCGGCACCTGGATGACGCAGTCCGTGGACGGCACCATCTGGCAGGTCAGCACCATGCCTTCGGCGGCTTCCTCATCGGAGAGGGCGTCATCCAGGTAGTCGTCACCCATGTCGAAGGCACCCTGCTCGCAGTGGCCCTTGCAGGTGCCGCAGACGCCGTCGGAGCAGTCCATCGGCAGGTTGACCTTCTGCCGGTATGCGGCGTCGAGCACCGTCTCGCCGGCCTTGCAGCCGATGAAGCGGGTCACGCCATCCTCGAAGTTAAGGGCAATGGTATAGCTCATGGTCGGTTCTCCTCCCGCACCGGATCAGACGTGGTAGACGTCGATGACCTGATGGATGTAGTCGTTGTTGAGCTGCACGACTTTTTTCTCGATCAGAGGCGTCTCGCCGGATACGTCCAGGGTGTAGAAGGACGTGCCGAAGTAGCCGTCGGTCTGCTTGTAGCGATGACTCAGGGTGTGCCAGTTGAAGCGCAGCTCCACCCTGTCGCCCGTCTGCTCCAGCACCTCGAGGTTGGTGATCTGGTGCGTGGTGCGCGGCTCCGGCGTGCTGGCGCCGGAGCGCTCGGTCTTGATGCGATAGACCCGATCCTCGAGCCCCTCGCGGCTGTGGTAGTAGATCAGCGATATCTCGCGCTGGGGATCTCGGGTCAGCTGGTCGTCGTCGTCCCAGGCCGGCATCCAGAACACCGTGTTCTTGCTGTAGCACTCGATCCACTCGTCCCACTGGCGGTCGTCGAGCAGGCGCGCTTCGCGATAGACGAACGCCTGGAGTTCCTGATAGGAAATGCTCATACGGACGTCTCCTCGGCAGTTGCGGTGGCAATGAACTGGCTGCGCTCGCGGTCGATGGCACGCAGCATCTCTTCGACCCAGTGCTGGTGGTGCAGCACGTAGAGGCCCTCATCCTCGGGAGACGCCCCGCTGAGCAGCGGCTTCATGTCGATCGCCTTGGCGTTGTCATCGGGGCCTTCGATCCACTGCCTGGCGCCGCGGGAGAGATCGTTCCACTCGGCGTCGAGCCCGGCGTAGCCGGCCTGACAGGCACGGAACTCCTCCAGGTCATCCGGAGTGCCCATGCCGCTGACGTTGAAGAAGTCCTCGTACTGGCGGATGCGCAGCGCGCGGCTCTCGGCGGACTCGCCCTTGGGGGCGAAGCAGTAGATGGTGACCTCGCTCTTGTCCACGCTGAGCGGACGAATCACGCGGATCTGGGTAGAGAACTGGTCCATCAGATAGACGTTGGGGTAGAGGCAGAGATTGCGG
>ERZ869909.1787-NODE-1787-length-16393-cov-4.519674_pt1 | contig 16393 bp, 14 predicted proteins | sample MGYA00520892_ERZ869909 | MGnify/ENA primary metagenome ERZ869909 (study PRJEB32215, sample SAMEA104723947) | bioreactor metagenome | biome: bioreactor; feature: anaerobic bioreactor; material: water | place: China | collected 2015-03-12 ...
ACACTCCACCTCAGGCCAATGAAAATGCGGTAAAAGCGCATCTTGAGTTTTTGGCGAGCGACCTGTTAGAAGGGCGCGACACTGGTGCGCGTGGGCATGAAATTGCTTCTGCTTATATTGCTGGTCAGTTTACCGCGTTGGGCTTAGAGCCGGCCGGAACCGACGGTTATTATCAGCGCATTACGTTCCGCAGTGCACGGTTAACTGAAACGCAGCCGACTTTTGTGTTGCATACCGACTCAGGCGATCACACGTTAGAGTACCGCAAGCATTTTTCAACCGGCGCAAGCGTGTCCCATGAGCTGGCGGAAGTTAGCGCGCCTTTAGTCTTCGCTGGTTACGGCGTGGTGTCGGAAGCGTTTGGCATTGACGACTACGCGGGTGTCGATGTGAACGGCAAAATCGTGATTACTTTAAGCGGCGGTACTGAAGGGTTACCGAGCGAAGAAGCGGCGCACCTTGGTGCTCAGAAGTCGCGTAATGCGGTTGAGCGTGGTGCGGTGGGCGTGATTACTCTGCACACGCCAGCGATGGAACAAATTCGTCCGTTTGAGCGTTCCGTGTTGTTTGGTGGTGGCCCGCGCATGCGTTGGTTGTCGCCAGAGGGGCAGGTGACCGAAGAGTTCAGCCAAATTGTTGGGAGTGCTTATGTGGACTACAACGCGGCTGCACCGGCGTTTGCCAACGCGCCATATAGCTTAGACGATATTTTTGCTGCATTAGAAGCGGGTGAGCGTCCGGTTGCATTTGAGCTGTCGGCCTCGGCGAGTTTAATGCGTGAGTCGCGCTTTGAAGAGATTACCAGCCCGAACGTGATTGGTATGATTGAAGGTTCAGACCCAGAGCTCAAACATGAGTACGTGATTTACACGGCGCATTCGGACCACACCGGTTTAGCCCGTGACTTCAGTACGACCTCTGCGGTGAACAATGGTGCACTGGACAATGCTGCTGGTGTTGCCGTGTTAATTGAAACTGCGCGCATGTACGCAGAAGCTGCAGCAGCTGGCCATGGCCCGCGTCGTTCGATTCTGTTTGCAGCAGTGACCGCGGAAGAGCGCGGTTTGTTGGGTGCGGATTACTTCGCTCACCATCCGACCGTGCCGTTGGAACAAATTGTTGCCAACGTGAACCTAGACATGCCTGTGTTGCTGTATCCGTTTGCGGATGTGGTGGCGTTTGGTGCGGACCATTCGTCTTTAGGTGCGGTTGTCGCGCGTGCTGCTGGCCAGTTTGATATTGCGTTAAGCCCAGACCCAATGCCTGAGCAAGCAATTTTTACCCGTTCTGATCACTACACTTTAGTGCGTCAGGGCGTTCCAGCGGTGTTTTTGATGACGGGTTTTACGTCGCAAGATCCAGACCAAGACGGCGGTGAAGTTTGGGGTGAGTTCTTTGCCAACCATTACCACCGTCCGAGTGACGATCTGCCAAGCTTGATGGAAAACTTTGGTGGCATTCGTTATGACTTCGGAGCGTTGTTTACCGACATTAACTTCGCGATTGGTATGGAAATTGCCAACGATGACCAAGCCCCGTATTGGTTGAGCGACAGTTACTTCGGTAAGATTTTCCGCGGCGACGCGACGTTTGCGAACTAATGTTTGCGAACTAATGTTAGCGAACGAAAGTCTGACGAGATGACTGATTTGACGCCTGAATTTCAGCTTGCGACAGCACTGACAAACGACTGTTTTGTGGTCGGTGACTTGCCGCTGTGCCGTGTGTTACTGATGAATGATAGCCAATATCCGTGGTTCATTCTGGTGCCACGGCGGGCTGAAATTCGGGAAGTGTTTCAAATGAGTGCATCGGACCAACAGCAGTTCCTGCGCGAGTCGAGTTGGTTGGGTGAGCGCTTAATGCAGCATTTTAACGGTGACAAGTTAAATGTGGCGGCACTGGGAAATATGGTGCCGCAACTGCATATTCATCATGTGGTGCGTTTTCGAACTGACCCGGCTTGGCCAAAGCCGGTGTGGGGTGCGAGCCCGGCGGTGGCGTATGCTACCGACCAGGCTGATGCGCTGATTACGACGGTGTGCGGTTGGCTAGCAGGGTGCTCTTTGTAACGCTAGCGCGTTAGCCTTCCGCGATTTCCTCAAGTATCTGTGTACACCAAGCGGCGATGCGTTCGTCGGACAATTCATATTGCTGATCTTCGTCGAGCGCCAAGCCAACAAAGTGGCTGCGGTCGGCGGTCAGCGCCTTCGACTCCATAAAGTCATAACCTTCGTTTGGCCAATAGCCAATGCGCCGTATGGTGTTGTCTGGGTCAATTTGCTGAATGGCTTCGTCGAGCATGCCAAGTGCGTCTTGGAACCACTCGCTGTAACCGATTTGGTCGCCCATGCCATAGAGTGCAATGGTTTTGTGGCGCAGATCGAGGTTGGCAATTTCTGGCCAACGGCTTTCCCAGTCTTCTTGAATTTCACCAAAGTCCCAGGTGCTTAAGCCAAAAATAAGCAGGTCGTAAGACTCCGCTAACGCCAGTGGGGTGTCTTTGATATTGTGCAATTCGACAATTTCAGGACCGATAAAGTCGCGGATTTTTTCTGCGGCAATTTCGGTAAAACAGGTGGTAGACCCGTAAAACAAACCAATTCGAAAGTCAGACATTGAATCTATCCGTTGCTTGCTACTGCATAAGTGCGGCAAGAATAGCAGAAATTATGGTTTGGCGCAGCTGTTGCTGAGGGGATTGATGCGGGGATTGCTGCGAGAGCTCAGTCCATCAAAAAACATGAGATTTGGCGCAATTTCAAGTACACTTGCGGCCTGAAAATATCAGCACTTTTTGTAGAAACACAAGCGCAAATTTGGAAGGGGAAATGCATGTCGAATGATTCTGCAGTATCGATTATTGCTTATGCAGAGCAGCTTGAGCCGGTGTTTGACCACGCGGTGGAAACCGGTAGCGACGATGAGTTATTTGCGAGCGGTTATTTGCGCGGGCATTTTGACTTAATCGTCGCCCAATGCGACCTCGCTGGCGAGCACAACCCGGAACAATTTTGGGCTCAGCTCGACGCTGCACTCGAGCGCAGCAAAGAAGAGCTGAACCCACAAGATCGTGCGCATGTGCAAAATATGCTCACGCGCTTGAAAGACGCCGGTTAGTTTTTGAGTGTTAAGACCGATAGAATGAATCGATCTCAAGCGTAAATAATCCTTATCTCACGAAAATAATCCTGACACTTTAAATGCTATGCAGCATGGATTCATTGGTCTATAATGATTCAACGTTGCAAATTAGTGTCAGGTTTTAATTATGTCTGTTGCCGCACAAGTTGAAGCTCGAATTGCTCGAATGAGAAAAGGGATTCCCTTTTCTATAGAGGGATTCTACGAGCTTGGTTCTGAAACTACAGTTCAAAAAGCTTTTAGCCGCTTGGCGAAGTCAGGTGAAATTGTGCGTGTGTCTAAAGGATTTTATGTTCGCCCTAGGTCAATCGAAAGCTTGCCAGGGGCGAGAATCATGCCTAGCCCTGAAGATGTAGCGAAGGTTTGGGCACGAACCCATGGTTACAAACTCGCAGAACAAGGTTTTGAAGCTGCTTATCGTCTTGGACTGCAAACGCAAGCTCCTGCTCGGACCGTTTATTGGACAAATGGTCCTTCGCGCGAATTTAAGGTCGGAAATTCGATCGTTGAAGTGAAACATGTCGCAGCTAGTAAACTGAAATGGCTGAACCAACCTGAAGGCTTAATTCTTCGGGGGCTGTCGGTTATGGAGCCCGAGCAGTTAAAGCCAGAGGAGTTTCGTAAAGCATTTAAAAGATTATCTTTAAATCGCATTGAGCGCGAGCGTGTTCTTGAAAATCTCAAACACTCAACGTTAAGTTCTCAGTGGCGCCAAAAACTGACACAAATTCAAAGTGCGTCAATGTAATGGATATCTTTGATTTCTAAGCAGCAACTGATTAATTATTATTTGATTGAAGGACGTTAGCGCAGGCTTAAGGGATCTTGCTTGCGCAAGATAGCTTTCTGTACAAACCGGTCGGCGGTGAGTGCTGCGGCGAGTGAAGCTGATAACGGGCTTGGGCGCTGCATAATTTGACTGGCTAACGCTTCTGCACATAAAGGTGCGCTAGTAAAACCGCGGGCACCGAGTCCACTCAATACCCATAAGTTTGTATAGGTTTCTGCGACATTTTCCGCCACCGATTCTGCGTTGTATCGCGTCCGTACCCAAGGAACTTGGCCAATTACAGGCAGATGGTCTGGTGTTGTGGCGCGGACGCTAGCGCGGCTGGCTGCGATGGCGCTGGCGTCGACGGTATAGCCAAGTTCGTCACAGAGTTGTTGTAAGTTGGCATCGTCGTCGGCAGCGATATAGTCGTTGCTGCTGCGGGTTTTGTCGAAAGTCGCACCAATGCACAACGTTGCTTGGTCGCCGGTTTTTGTGGCTGGCGTTATATAGCCCTTGTGACACACTACGGTTTTTAATTGCGCTAGTTCGGAGTCTGGTTCTACATTTAATTGAGTAATTTGCCCACGTACTGGGCGAATCGGAATCGTCGCTTGCGGTAACAAGTCAGCGAGCTGTGCGCCATTGGCGAGTACCAGTTGGTTAAACGAATCGCTGCTGCCGGTTGTGTTGGTGACGGTCCACAACAACGCGGTTTTTTCTATTGCGACAACCTGTGTCGCAGCTTTCACTTCTGTTGTTAATCCACGCTGTTGGCGATACGCCAATGCTTGCTGTGCGATGCTGGCTACCAGTTCAGCGGGCTGCACCCAACCGGCATTGGGGTAATACAATGCGGGTGCGGGTAGGGCGATGCCAGCGATGGTGCTGGCTTGTTGTTGCGTTGCGCCTTGCACGAGGGTTTGCGGGTAAGCACCGAGTGCAAGTAGTTTACGAATGCGACGGTTTGCGTCGCTACCTGTTGCTAATTCAAGCACGCCGGAGAAATTAACGGCCTGCGGAGCAAGTTCGGTATACAAGCGTTGGGCGTAAAGAAAAGCATGGCTGTAAAACTCGCTAGTGCGTGTCCAGTTGGCTTGCAGCAGGGGATAAACCGCGCCTTGTGGGTTGCCCGATGCGCCGGTGGCCCATCCTTGGCCGGGCTGCAGCAGCGTGATGTTGCCGGGGTAGTCACGTAATGCCCATAGTAACGAAGCTGCGGCAATGCCGTCGCCGATAATACCGAGGGTTTGTGGGCGGCTACTGGCGGACTGCTTAAGGAAAGGATTGCGGCTCTGTGGTTGTGCGAGTTTCTGTTGATAGCCGCGGAGCATTTCTCGTTTGCTGCCAAAGCCTGGAACTTTTTGCATATGAATGCCGGCTTGCTGTAAGCCTCGGCGGACGTGGCCGGTGGCGGTGAACGTCGCAAGGGTTGCGCCGGCACGCATGCTACGGGCGATGCCACGGTAAAGTTCGGGTTGCCACATGTCTGGGTTTTTACTCGGGGCAAAGCCGTCGAGGTACCAAGCGTCGACGCTATCGGCATGGTTGGCGGCCCAGTCTGGTAAAGCTGTTAGCACATCGGCGAAAATTAGGTCGAGGGTGATGTTTGGGTGCAGGTGCAAGCGGTGCTGTCCGCTTAACTGCATCGGGTAATGGCGCAGCAGGGTGGCGCTTAATTCACGCAGTTCGGGTATGTGTGCCCAATGGCTCAAGGCGCGCTCGAGGTCTTGACGACGGAGCGGGAATTTTTCAAAACTGGTGTAGTGCAGCATTTGTAACGCTAACGCATGAGCCGCAGGCGCTTTCTTGTTACATGCTAACGCATTCGCTGCAGGCGCTTTTTGTAACGCTAGCGCTTGCAAAAACGCAGCAGCAGTCAGCAAAAAATTCAGGCCGGTACCGAATCCGGTTTCGGCGATGTGAAAAACTTGGCCGGGTTTGAGGTTTTGCCAACGCTCGGGTAAACCATTTTGTTGTAAAAACACGTACTTGCTTTCGGCAACACCGTCGTCGCGAGAAAAATAAATGTCGTCATAATCGGTGGACTCAGGTACCCCTTGGGCGTCAAACTGTACCGACGCGAACGAAATAGCAGGGGGTGTTGCGGACGAACCGGACATATTCTTCGACCTTTTTTGGCTTTTTTTTGGCTTTTTTTAACCTTGTAGTCATGAGCTTGTACTAAACTCTTCCCAAGCTTGTCCCTAGCTTTTCGTGACGATATTGGGAAGTTGGATATTGCGTAAGACAGCCGACCACTTGCTGTGCGCATTTCCGTTTTCGTTTGGAACAGGTATGATAACGCAAATTTCATCATAGGACAGATTCAATGAGACGAGCAGTAGTCACTGGCATCGGAATTGTATCCAGTATTGGTAACAATAAAGAAGAGGTGCTGGCCTCACTTAAGGCTGGTAAATCAGGTATCACCCGTTCAGAAAGTTTTGCTGAAATGGGCCTGCGCTGTCAGGTTTGGGGAGATTTAAAGATTAATGTGAGCGAGCTTATCGACCGCAAAGCGATGCGCTTTATGGGCGACGCCGCTGCGTATGCTTACATTGCACTCGAGCAAGCGATTGCTGACGCAAAACTGACTGATGAAGAAGTTTCTAACCCGCGTACGGGTTTAGTGGTTGGTTCTGGTGGCGCGTCGGGCGAGCACCAAGTTGCCGCTGCAGACACTTTGCGTGAAAAAGGCGTGAAGCGCGTTGGTCCGTACATGGTTCCACGTTGTATGGCGTCAACCACGTCAGCTTGTTTGGCGACACCGAAGAAAATTAAGGGTGTGAACTATTCTATTAGTTCTGCCTGTGCAACCAGTGCGCACTGTATTGGCCACGCATTAGAGTTGATTCAACTTGGCAAGCAAGATCGTGTATTTGCTGGTGGTGGTGAAGAACTACACTGGACACTGGGCATGGAATTCGACGCGATGGGCGCGTTGAGCACCAAGTACAACGACACACCAGAGAAAGCGTCACGTACTTATGACGCTGACCGTGATGGTTTTGTACCTTCTGGTGGTGGCGGAATCGTGGTGATTGAAGAGCTGGAAACAGCTTTAGCTCGCGGTGCGAAGATTTACGGTGAAATCGTTGGTTACGGTGCAACCTCTGACGGTTTCGACATGGTTGCTCCTTCAGGCGAAGGCGCAGTGCGTTGTATGCAAATGGCGATGGCTGGCTTAGACGCTGAAATCGATTATTTGAATACGCACGGCACCAGTACGCCAGTGGGCGACGTGAAAGAATTAGCGGCAATTCGCGAAGTATTCCCAACAAAAACACCATTAATTAGTGCCACGAAAGCAATGACGGGTCACAGTTTAGGTGCAGCGGGCGTGCACGAAGCGATTTATTCGTTGTTAATGATGGAGCACGGTTTCGTAGCCCCTTCAATTAACATTGATACGCTGGACGAAGAAGCTGCGGGCATGAATATTGTGATGGAGCCGGTTGAGCGTGAGCTGAACTTGGTGATGTCAAACAGCTTTGGTTTTGGTGGTACGAACGCGTCGTTGGTGTTTAAGAAGTACGCGTAAGACTGCTGGGCACGGAATCGTGAATTCCGGTTTTGCCCGCAAGTGATTGATGTTGAAGCCGAGGCCTGCGTGTCTCGGCTTTTTCTATTGGGATTTCGGTGATTTTCTCGGCATAATAGGCGAACTTAATTTGGGGTCGCGATGAAACTGTTGATCGACAAAAATTTGCCGAAAGCACATGAGCTGTTTATGTCAGCTAACGCTGAAGCTGCTGGCGCTTTTGTGTCTGTTAGCGCAGAAGCCGCAGGCGCTTTTGTGTCCGCTAGCGCAGAAGCCGCAGGCGCTTTTGTGTCCGCTAGCGCAGAAGCCGCAGGCGCTAACGCTAGCGAGCACGAGCTGGTGTTTTACAGTGACCGCCAGCCGCCGGCAGCGGAATTAGCGGACTGCGACGTGTTGCTGATTCGTTCGGTGACCAAAGTGGACGCTGAGTTGTTGGCACAAGCACCGAATTTGAAATTTGTCGGTACGGCAACGATTGGCACCGACCACGTTGACCAACCGCTGCTGGCCGAAAAGGGCATTCGCTTTGTCAGTGCACCAGGTTGCAACGCGATTGCGGTGGGTGAGTATATTTTAGCGGCTGTGTTGGCGGTGCTGTTCAAGGGTAACCAAGCGGCGCTGGCGATAAATAATAACGCGACAGATTGCGTCGCAAATAGCCTGTCTTCGGTTAACTTGAATGCGGTCGTGATTGGCGCAGGCCATACCGGTACGCAGGTTTGTCAGCGTCTGTTGGCCTTGGGGATGACGGTTCATGTGATTGACCCACCTCGGCAAGCAGCCGGGTTGCCGGCACCAGAAGGCACCGATTACGTTGACTGGACGGCATTAGCACAAGCAGATTTGGTCTCGTGTCATGTGCCGTTAACGCGCGAAGGTGAGCACGCGACGTATCATTTGTTCACTGCGGCCGAGCTTGAGCGATTGAAAAGTACGGTGATTTTTTGCAACGCCAGTCGTGGGCCGGTGGTCAACGCCGCAGATTTGCTGGCTTGGAGACGCAAGCGTCCCGACGTCAAGCTGGTGTTGGACGTGTGGGAGCATGAACCGGCCGTGAACCCTGATTTGGTTGCGGTGACAGAAATTGCCACGCCACATATTGCAGGACATAGTATTGAAGGTAAAATTCGGGGCACTTATCAGTTGTACCAGCAGTGGTGCGAGTGGCAAGGGGTTGAGCCGAAAATGGCATTGCACGACGTGCTGCCAAGTGAGTTGGTATTTACCGACGTTGCGGCAAATGCGGAAATAAGTCTGGCGCAAATCGCTGATTGGGTTGCAGCCGTGTATGCAGTGCGAGATGATGATCAGGCGTTTCGCCAGCAGGGTATGACCCCGGCGGGTTTTGATCAATTACGCAAGAATTATCGTTATCGTCGCGAATTAAGTGCGGCGAGACTGAGAAAGGAAAGTGACGAAGCGGGCGACGCGATTTCGAGTCGATTGCAAGCGCTTGGTTTTCAAGTTGAAGTGGAGCGAACATGAGTATTGAAGTGAATGTGGCGGTGCTAGGTGCAACCGGACTGGTTGGCAAGCAAATGATCGAATGCTTGGAAGAACGCAAGTTCCCCGTGAAAAAGTTGTTTCCATTAGCGAGTAGCCGTTCTGCTGGGCAAGACGTTCGCTTTCGTGGCGAAGAAATTACCGTCGAAGACGCAGCAACCTTTGACTGGGGCCAGGTTGATATCGCCTTTTTCTCGGCCGGTGGCAGCATTTCTGCGGAATATGCGCCGAAAGCTGCGGACGCAGGTTGTGTGGTGATCGATAACACCAGTCAGTTCCGTTATGAGCCAGACATTCCGTTGGTGGTTCCGGAAGTGAACGCGCATGCGATTGCTGAATTCCGCAACCGCAATATTATTGCTAACCCGAACTGTTCGACCATTCAAATGTTGGTTGCGCTGAAGCCGATTCACGACGAATTTGGTATTGAGCGGATTAACGTGTCGACCTATCAGTCGGTGTCAGGCGCTGGCGCGTCGGCTATGGACGAATTAGCGAAGCAAACGGCGACGTTACTCAATGGCAAGCCGGTCGAAATTAATGAGTTTAGTCGTCAAATCGCGTTCAACTGTATTCCGCAAATTGATGTGTTTTTAGACAACGACTACACCAAAGAAGAAATGAAGATGCACTGGGAAACCCAGAAGATCTTAGGTGACGAGACGGTGATGGTGAATGCCACGGCGGTGCGGGTACCGGTGTTCTTTGGTCACGCCGAAGCGGTGCACTTAGAAACGCGCATGCCGATTGACGTTGATCGGGTGAAGAGCTTGCTGGCGAACGCACCGGGCGTGGAAGTGTTTGAAGCGAATGCGGACTTCCCGACGCAAGTGGGTAACGCTGCGGGTCATGACACCGTGTATGTCGGCCGGATTCGCAAAGACTATACCCACCCGAATGGCTTGAATTTATGGGTGGTTGCCGACAATATTAGAAAAGGTGCGGCGACCAACAGCGTGCAAATCGCAGAACATTTATTGCGCGATTATTGGTAAGCCTGTTCAGCGCGAGCTGATTTAATCGCTTTATTTTTCTGGCAGGGAATAAAAATAATGAAAAATGCATACCCAGAAAGAAAACGTCACAACACCAAAGCGTTCGCAATGAGTGCGGGCTTGATTGCAAGTTTGGCACTGACGCCAGCACTGCTTTTCGGGGCGGGTGCTGGCCAAGTGCAAGAGCAGTCTGGTGAGCTTGATGCGCCACAAGTTGAGCAGCAAGCTGCCGAGGCGCGACAAACGCACGGGCCGACGACCTCGTCGGACACGCTTTGGTTAATCGCCAATCGTTATCACCCAGACCGTAGTGTTTCAGTGTATCAAACCATGGTGGCCTTCATGGAGAAGAACCCCCATGCGTTTCCGAATGGCAACATTCATGAATTGCTGCGCGGTGTGCATTTGCATGTGCCGACTTTAGCGGAAGTGCGCGAGGTGGATTTAGCCTCAGCTACGCAAAGCATGGTCGAAGCGCTCGGTGGCCTACCGTCGCCGCGCTTGAATGCACAAATGCGCACGCTACAAGCGGAGTATGAAGCGCAAATTGAACAGCTGCGTGAAGAGCTGCAAACAGCGCAAGCCGATGTAGACGATTTTTCGGCCCGCAATAGCGAGTTGAATGAGCGCTTGCGCGACCTTGAACGCACGTTGGAACAGCTGCGTGCTGACTTAGCCGACGCCAATGCCAATGAACAAGCGCTGCTGCAGCAGTATGCTGATTTAGAGCGTGCGCAAGCTCAACGCGAGCTTTCTAGTTCGGCTCAGCGCCCAGCGGCGAGCTCAGGGCAGCGTGCACTGGTCGAAGACGCTTGGTGGCACCGTGACTATATCGTTTATGCGTTGGCTGCGATTACTTTGTTCTTTATTTTCTTCTCGATGATTCTTGTGCGGCGTCAATCGCGAGTTGCGAAAGCGCTGGCGGCGTCACCGTACGAAGTGGCGGCGTTTAAGAAAATCGAAGCTGAGATTGACGATATTGCTGCGGTTGAAGAAGCGAACGCGAAGAAAGAAGCGGCTGGCGTTGCGGCTGGCTCGACAAACGATGCGACAGACGGTGACGCAGGTGCCGGTGCTAGTGCTAGTGTCAGTGCGACAAACGATGACGCAGGTGTTGACGATACAGTACTTGAAGAAGAGAGATCTGAAGCAGAAGTTGAGTTTTTAACTCGCGAAAACGAAGCGAGCGAAGCTGTCGCCAGTGATTCTGACGCCAGTGACTCCGAGACCAGTGTTCAAGACGATATTGAAAACACTGCTGAAGGCGTTCCTGTTACGCCGGTTTTGAAGCCGGAATATCGAGACATTGACGAGATTATCGAAGAAGCCGAGGCGGAAGCTGACGACGACAGTGATGAAGACGAAGGCCAAACCGAAGAAGAAGCGGTGCGTCATCAGCGTGAGCAGCTCGCAGCGCAGCTTGATTTAGCGCGGGCGTACATTGAGATGGAAGAGTACGACGAAGCTGAGTCGGCAATTTTAAACGTGCTTGAGGGTGAAGACGAAACGTTACGCAACGAAGCGGCGGAACTCTTGAAACGGGTTAAGAAAGACAGTTAAGGAAAGAAAAGACGTTCATGCGCATTGCCTTGGGAATCGAATATGACGGGAGTCGCTACTTTGGGTGGCAGCGTCAGCACGCAGTAACGAGTGTTCAAGAAGAGTTAGAACGCGCATTAAGTAAAGTGGCGAATCATGAGGTGCAGGTGGTGTGTGCGGGGCGGACGGACGCCGGTGTACACGCCACTGGCCAAGTGGTGCATTTTGACACGACTAGTGTGCGAGCCGATCAAGCTTGGACCATGGGCGTGAACACGAACTTACCGGCCGACATTGCCGTGCGCTGGGTGCGAGAAGTGCCTGAAGACTTCAGTGCGCGCTTTAGTGCGGTGTCGCGGCGTTATCGTTATGTGTTGCATAATGCGCCGCTGCGCCCTGGTATTGGTGGGAACTTAGTGACGCATTTTTACGCGCCACTCGACGCTGAGCGCATGCATGAAGCCGCACAGTGCTTGCTGGGTGAGCAAGACTTTTCGTCGTTTCGGGCGGCGCAGTGTCAGTCGAATACACCGAATCGAAACATTCACTTTATAAACGTGCACCGCTATGGCGACTTTGTGGTGGTGGATATTCAAGCAAACGCCTTTGTTCATCACATGGTGCGTAACATTGTCGGGTCATTGTGTGCAGTTGGCCGCGGTGAGCAAGACAAGGCTTGGTTAGCTGACTTGTTAGCGGCGCGGGATCGCACCTTAGCGGCAGCAACGGCCAAGCCGAACGGTTTATACTTGGTTAATGTGGGTTATCCGGAAGAACTAGGGTTGCCGAAAGTGGCGTTAGGGCCACTGTTTTTACCCGAGAAAATCGGCGATATTGATTAAAAAGACGGCATTTCGCCAACAGTTTAGACCACTTCAGACTGCACTATTGCGTAAGTTTATGCTTTAATGTGCAGCCATATTACGATCAGCGTAGTCAAAGACAGAAGGTTTTTATGAGCTGGATTGAGCGAATTCTTGCAAAGCCACAATCGAGTAAGAAGAAGAATATTCCAGAGGGAGTTTGGAGTAAGTGTGAAGGCTGCGAGGCGATTTTGTATCGTGCTGACCTTGAGCGCAATTTGCACGTGTGTCCAAAATGTAATCACCACATGCGCGTAACGGCGCGCGAGCGTCTCGACGCATTCCTCGACCCGGATGGGCGCGAGGAGATTGGTGCTGAGCTTGAGCCACAAGATAAGCTTAAGTTTAAAGACACGAAAAAATATAAAGACCGGCTAGCTGCAGCGCAAAAAGCGACTGGCGAAAAAGACGCATTAGTGGCCATGAGTGGCACTTTGAAAGGCAATCCGATTGTTGCTACCGCATTTGAATTTAACTTCATGGGCGGTTCGATGGCGTCAGTGGTCGGTGCCCGTTTTGTGAAAGCGGCAGAAGTGTGCCTTGAGCGTAACATTCCGTTGGTGTGTTTTTCGGCTTCAGGCGGAGCGCGGATGCAAGAGGCGTTATTGTCGCTGATGCAAATGGCGAAAACCTCAGCTGCGCTGGCTCGCATGAGCGAAAAAGGCATTCCGTTTATTTCTGTGTTAACCGACCCAACCATGGGTGGGGTGTCGGCAAGTTTAGCGATGTTAGGTGATGTGAACGTGGCTGAACCGAAAGCACTAATTGGTTTTGCTGGTCCACGCGTGATTGAACAAACCGTGCGCGAAACGTTGCCGCCGGGCTTCCAGCGTGCTGAGTTCTTGTTAGAACATGGCGCGGTGGACATGATTGTTGATCGCCGCGAAATGCGTGACCGTTTAGCGGGTTTGTTGGCGAAGTTCCAACACTTGCCAACCACCTACACGGAAGCTGCGGCAGAATAACAGCGGACTAACGATAGACTGAAAGAGACAACAACTTGAAATTGTCGATTGCAGAGCAAGCCACTTGGGATTTATCTCAGTGGCTTGTTTATCTTGAGAGCATTCATAATCGTCCCATCGACATGGGGCTTGAGCGAGTGCGTGCGGTTGCCGAGCGCCTCGATGTGCTGACGCCACGTGGTTGCTGCTTTGTGGTGGCGGGCACGAATGGCAAAGGCTCAACTGTACGTTATTTGGAAACGATGGCGATGGCTGCCGGTCATTCGGTGATTGCCTATACCTCGCCACACATTGACCGCTACAGCGAACGTGTGCGTTGGAACGACCAAGAACTTGCCGAATCTGAACACGTAGCCGCCTTTCAAGCGATTGAACAAGCGCGCGGCGACATTTCCCTGACTTATTTTGAATTTTCGACGCTAGCCGCGTTGTGGCTGGTGCAGCAAAAAGATCCCGACGTCGTGGTGCTGGAAGTGGGTTTAGGTGGCCGCCTCGACGCCGTGAATATCATTTCTGCTGACGTTGCTGTGGTAACCAGTATCGGCATTGATCATGTGGCATTGCTTGGTAATAACCGGGACGACATCGGTTACGAAAAAGCGGGTGTTTATCGCCAAGGGCTGCCTGCGGTCTGCGGTGACCCAGAACCACCTGCGCGTTTGGTTAACCATGCGCAAAGCATTGGTGCCGATTTTTACCGGGTAAACCATGAGTTTCGCGGGGAGCGGCACGCCGATACCTTCGATTTTTATGGGCCTTGTGCGACATGGACTGACTTGCCGATTCCGCAATTACCGTATGCCAATGCGCTAACCGCGCTCGCAGCGCTGCAGTTGAGTGGCCTTAGTTTTAACGTCGAAACGATTCGCCAAGGCTTGGCGCAAGCGCGTTTACCCGGGCGGATGGAAGTGTTGTCGACGCAGCCGACCTTGGTGGTTGATGTTGGTCATAACCCGCACGCTGCTGAGTATTTATGTCAGGAATTGCAAGTTCGTTACCCGCATAGCCGTTTTCGGATTATTTGCGCCATGCTCAATGACAAAGATCATGCAGGCACCATGGCGCCGTTTGCAGAGCTGGCCGACGCTTGGTATTTAGCGCCTTTATCGGGTGAGCGTGGAACCTCTGCGGAGACGCTGGTCAAACATTTACCACAGCGTGTGCAGGCGCCCGTTCGTTACCAAACATTTGCTAGCGTTGGCGAAGCTTTACAGGCGGCGTTGGTAGACATCAAAGAAAATGATGTTATTGTTGGGTTTGGATCGTTCTTGACCGTTGCGGCGATAAAAAAAGCATTTCAAAAGGGGTAGAAAGTGGCTAGTTCGTTACAGAATCGTATTGTTGGTACCGTCATTGTACTTGCACTGGCTGTGATTATTTTGCCAGACCTTTTAACGGGCAAAAATTATCAACCCGAAGAAGACTTTCAAGTCAGCCCACTGCGTCCCGAAGTCGACACACAAATGCGTCGGCCTGAATTTCCTGACAACTTTGACGAGCTAACTGAGCGCAATGAAGCGGCTTACGAAGGTGATGTGGTTGACGACCAACTTGACCACGAAGTTGATCAGGGACTGCGCGAAGTGGCGGAAGCGCAGCTAGGGGAAAGAGCCGGTCGCGAACGTGCAAGTGCAGAGCAAGCAGCGCCGGTGGTCGAAGGTGAAGCTTGGGCCATTCAACTGGGGGCGTTTCGCAATGCCGACCGTGTTGCTGAGTTAGTCACTGAATTGCGTGGCCAAGGTTTTGCTGCCTATAGCCGCGTGGTGCGTAATAGTAGCGGCGATACCTTAACATTATTATTAGTTGGCCCCGACATTAACCGCGAGCGCTTAGAAGCACAGCTACCGCGGTTACTTGAAGTGGTGAAGTTACAAGGGCGCATTGTTGAGTACGAGCCTGCCCGTTAGCGTCTGACGTTTAGAACTTAGTGCAAGCCCGTAACGGCGACGGCGACAAACACTGCAAAATAACAAGGACATTTTGCGCAAAGTCAGGTAAAATTTCGCGCGAATTGAAACCATGGTGACATAGTGATGGGATGGTTTGATATTGCGATTATCGCAATCATTGGTTTGTCGATAGTCATTAGCCTTATTCGCGGTTTTGTGCGGGAAGCTTTGTCACTCGCCGTGTGGGTTGCAGCATTTGTTGTCGCGAGTCAGTTTTATGCTGAGCTGGCGGCATTTTTTACCAGTATTCAAGACGATATCGTGCGTAACGGTGTCGCTGTTGCCATCTTATTTGTACTGACACTCATTGTTGGTGCGCTCGTTGTTTATCTCATTAGCACATTGGTGGAAAAAACCGGTTTAACCGGCACCGACCGTCTACTTGGCGCAATTTTTGGCGCTCTGCGCGGCATTCTAATTGTCAGCGCTATCTTATTTTTCGCTGATGCGTTCACTGCCATTGCCCAGCAAAACTGGTGGCAAGAGTCGTTATTAGTGCCTCATTTTTCAATTTATATTCAATGGTTCTTTGAGTATTTCGAAAACTCGTCCAGCTTTCTACAGCAGGGTTAATTACTGAGAGGTTTGTGCATGTGCGGAGTAGTAGGAATCGTAGGTAACCAACCGGTTAACCAAGCCCTCTACGATGGTTTAACAATGTTGCAGCACCGTGGACAAGATGCTGCCGGTATCATGACAATTGACGGGCAGACGCTGCGTTTACGTAAGTCGAATGGATTAGTCCGCGATGTCTTTCATACCCGACACATGCGGCGTTTAAGCGGTAATATTGGTATCGGCCACGTGCGTTATCCAACCGCAGGAAGCAGTAGCTCGGCAGAAGCACAGCCGTTCTATGTTAACTCGCCATTCGGGATTGCTATGGCCCATAACGGCAACCTGACCAACGCCGACGAGCTACAACAGTCGCTGTTTAATCAAGCTCGCCGCCATATTAATACCTCGTCTGACTCTGAAATTCTGCTTAATATCCTCGCCCACGAACTTCTCCAAACCAATCAGCTGTCACTCAGCGCTGAGCATATGTTTGCAGCGGTTGAGCGTGTGCATGCGCAAGTGCGTGGTGCTTATGCTGTGGTCGCGATGATCATCGGCCATGGT
>ERZ869909.1788-NODE-1788-length-16370-cov-89.766587_pt1 | contig 16370 bp, 16 predicted proteins | sample MGYA00520892_ERZ869909 | MGnify/ENA primary metagenome ERZ869909 (study PRJEB32215, sample SAMEA104723947) | bioreactor metagenome | biome: bioreactor; feature: anaerobic bioreactor; material: water | place: China | collected 2015-03-12 ...
CCGGTGTCGCCTTCCTTGGTTGCGAATTCCTTGATCAGACGGGCTTTTTCTTCAACGGTAATCGACATCGGGGTCTCCTTATCGATGCGGGTTCAAGGCGCAAGCCGGGATGTCGTCCAGCAGGGCCCATGGAGCATCCCCATGCCCGGATTCGCACCCGGATTCGCATGAGGATGCGCGCGTATAGGCGAGATACGTGGCAAGATCAACCATGGGCCTTCCGAACCCTGCGTTAACCAGTTCTGCAGAAAGCCCTGCGTTAACCAGACTTCATTCTCGTTTTGTTCATCCGAACTGGCGTAAACCGGAAGAACGGCGGGTTCCGGCATGTCCGGTGGTCAAAGCTGAGGGCGCGGGATGTGGATGCTTGTGGGTTTGATGGGGTTGTTGATGGTTGGCGGTATTGCTGACGCTTTCGTTCGCCACGACGATACCGATGATTCCACATCTGAAAGCGACGAATCCCCTGGCCTCGAACCGGAAGAGGGCGGCGATCAAGGCGAGGACATGTTCTATTACCTGCCTCCGGACCCGCCCTTGCCTGTGGTCGAGGCGCCCTTGCCCGGACAGCCCACCCCGGAAGAGGATGATTGGCAGGGCGAGTGGGAAGATGATGAATACATCAGTGACGACACCCCGCAGCCTGAACCGGACCCGCAAGAGCAGCGGCTGGGTGATGACGGCGGCCAGCTTGAGGGCGGTGACGGTGACGACACGCTGATCGGCGGCGAGGGCAACGATACCCTGCGCGGCGGCGGTGGCAATAATCTTCTGCATGGCGGCGGCGGCGATGATGCGCTGATCGGTGGCGCGGGCGACGACACGCTTTTTGGCGGTTCCGGTGACGATACCTTGCAGGGCGGTGGCGGCAATGACCTGATGAATGGCGATGACGGCAACGATCTGCTGATCGGCGGCGAAGGGGATGATACGCTGATCGGCGGCGCGGGCGACGATACCTTGCTCGGCGGGTGGGGCGACGATCTGCTGATGGCGGGAGAGGGCAATAACCTCCTGAACGGGGGCGATGGCAACGACACGCTGATCGGTGTGTATCTTGATCCGGATGGCAACGACAAGAGCGGCGTCAATTACCTCAACGGCGGCGAAGGCGACGACCTGATTATCCTGGGTGCCGGCGATATCGCGTCCGGCGGTGAGGGGGCGGATACCTTTGTTCTTGGCGGCTGGCTGGGGGCGGGAGAGCCTGCCGAGATCATGGATTTCACCCTCGGTGAGGATCGGCTGGTGCTTGATTTCGGCGCCGCCGAGGTCAAGCCGGAGGTCCGCATCTATCATGACCCCGAGACCGGCATTGCCAGCATTGTGATTGATGGTGACATCGTTGCGCTTGTTCACAACGGTGCCGGGTTGCAGCCCGAGATGATCGAGCGCCAACTGAATCACCCTGGGCGGCCTGATGCACCTTCTGCCGGGGATAATTGAAAAGGTGGCGCTGAACCGCGTTCAGCCTTCGCACACCAATCCCGCGTGGTGGCACGTGTTGCGCAAAACCACTGACCGGTACTTTTACACAGGCGCTAGGCCCGCTCGAACCCGAGTGCTTTCAGCGCAGCGGTGCTTTCAGCAAGTGCCACCTCGAAGGCCGCTGTTGCTTCGGGCTTGGCCGGAGATTGCCACACAGCAAAGTCATAGTGCTCGTCGGCCACTGGCAGAAAACCCAACCCCTGCGCATCGGCAACAGGCCGGATCGCCATGCCCCAGTCGGCCCGGCCCTGGGCAATGGCGGCTGCCACGGCGTTGTGCGACGCGGGCTGGTTCCAGTAGCCCGGCGGGCGGGCGCCCTGCAAAAGCCGGTCCAGCAGCACGCGGGTGCCGGAACCCTGATTGCGGTTGACCATGATCGCCTGATCATCGGCCAGAACGGTAGCCAGCGCCGCATCAAGTGCCTGCCCCTGAAAACGCGGGTCGCCGGAGCGAAACAGCAGACCCTGCATCCGTCGCCAACCGGTAATCAGCCGCATTCCATCGGCCAGAAAGGGTGAATTGTAGCGGGCGCTATCGGGGTCCAGAAGATGGATCGGCGCGATGTCGCATTCGCGTCTGCGCAGCGCACCCAGCCCGCCTTGTGATCCGGTTGCAAGGATGCGTTTGCGGATTCCCCGGTCAGCAAGACGCCCCACCACGACATCAAGCCCCGTGCAATGGCTGCCGATGATGGACAGCGCCGGTGGGCTGACGCCCTCGCCGAAAAGCGTGATTTCGGCGCGGCTGTCGGCGGCAAGGCTGTCGGCCAGCGCCGGGATCGTCACGAAACCGTCGGCCTGTGCCAGTGCCGTCACCGCGCCTGACCCCTTGCCGACCGGGTGCGCTACCAGTCCATCGGGTGCGTCGCTTAGCGCGACCATGGCGAATTCGGTGCGCCCCAGCTCCGATGACATCCTGAGCGGTATCCTGGCCTCAACCCGTGCCGCTGCGCGCACCGGCAGCCCGGCCATCGCCCGCAGTGCCGGAGCCACGAGTTCATGGAAGGTGAACATGGCCGATGTCGGGAAGCCCGGAAGCACGACCACCGGCTTTCCGCCGCAGACCGCCAGACACAAAGGTTTGCCCGGTTTCAGCGCCACGCCATGCGCGACAATGCCCGGTGCGCCCAGTTCCGCAATCACCCGCGTGGTCAGATCGCCGACGCCTTTTGAGGTGCCGCCAGACAGGATCAGCGCGTCATATGCCTCGAAACCCGCGCGCACCGCCGTTGTCAGCGCTTCCGCGTCATCGGCCACCGCGCCCAGATGCACTGCCTCGCAGCCGTTCTCGCGCAGGGCGGCGGCGATGACGGGGCCATTGGAGTCATAAACGGAGGCCGGGCGCAGCGGTTGGCCCGGCTGCACGAGCTCATCGCCGGTGGAGAGTACTGCGACCTTCGGCTTGCGCCAGACCGGCGCGCTGTCCAGCCCGACGGCGGCCAGCATTGCCACTTCGCGCGCACCCAGCAATGTGCCCTTGCGCATCAGGGTCTGGCCGCGCGCGATGTCCGAGCCTGCGAACGCGATATGGCTGCCCGGTGCCAGCGCACGGCTGACGCTGATGCTGTTTCCGTCGGGTTCGGTGTGTTCGATCATCACCACCGCATCGGCCCCGCGCGGCAGGGGCGCACCGGTAGCGATCGGGGTTGCCGTGCCCGGTTTTACCGTCAATGCCGGGGTGGCCCCGCAGGCGATGCTTTCGGCGTTGAGCCGCAGGTGGACGGGTTCGGCGGGCGAGGCGTCTGAAAGGTCGGCGGCGCGCAGGGCGAAGCCGTCGACGGTGGCGCGGTCAAACGGAGGTGCATCGACCGGGGCGGCGATGTCTTGCGCCAGCACGCGGCCCGGAAGTTCGGCCAGTGCAACAGTCTGAATGCCCAGCGGGCGCGGTTTCAGTGCATCCAGAAACGCGGCCTCGGCAGCGTCGCGCGACAGTATCTGGAGGAATTGTTCCTGATGAGGGGGTTTTTTCATCGGTCAGCCAAGCACGGTGTCAAGGGGCAGGCCGGGCAGGGCGGTCTGTGCGCCAATGCCCTCGCTGTCCGGGGGAATAATGGCGAAAGCCGCCGCGCGGGCCAGCGTAGTCAGGGTAAGGGTGCCTGCTGGGCCGGGTCGCCAGTAGCCCTCGGCACGGCTTAGCAGAACCAGTTCCGACAGGCCAACAGTGGAGGTGATCTTGCGGTCAACCGGGCGGGTGACGGGCCGTGGTTCTGTGCTGCCGAGCGCGGCAAGCGCGGGCAGCCCCAGCGCCAGAAGCGCTGCAACCCCGCCGTCATGGCGTGGCGGCAGTTCCAGCGTCAGCGCCTCGCCATCACGCGCCAGCCAGCCGGTATCACCGGGGGCCAGGGCAAGGCGCGGCTGCTGGGTTCGGGTGGGGCGAATGACCAGCTGCGGCGCTTCGTCGGTTATCAACGCACCCAGCGACCGCGCCCAGTCAGCAACGAACGTGGCCAATGGCAAATCGATGGCGACCTGCACGCGGGGGCGGCGGACCCGCACATGGCTGATACCGGCAAGCCGTGCCAGTAGCTGGTGGCGCGTGCCGAACGGCTGGCCCGCCCGGGCGATCGCATCGCCCTTGCGCCCGTCATGTCCGGCCCGACGGACGCCGTCGCCCGGATTGATCGAATCAATGGCCTTTCGCCCGGTGTCCGTGACCTGTGTTCGGTCCTCAGGCAGGATTGCATCGGTGCCCGGTGGCAGCGGCATGCCGGGCATGAGCGCCGGGGCGTCGTGCAGGGGCAGGGGAAGCGCGGCACTGGCGCCCATCAGGTCAAGCGCGTTCACAGCGAAACCGGCGCGCAGAGCCTCATGCCCTGTCGGAAGGTCATGGGGCAGAAGCAGATCCTCGGCCAGCGCGTGGCCCATCGCCTCGCGCAGGCCGAGGGTTTCGGGTGGCACAGGTGTTGTGCTGTGCAGCGCCTGCGCGAGGCAGGCATCAAGGGGGGTCAGACCGGACATGTCCCACAGATGGGGCAGAAAAGCGACAAAGGCCAGAGCGCGGTTGATCTGCGCATTATTCCGCGTTGGGGAAGAACAGCTGCGCGCCATTGATCGTATAGCTGGCGATGGCGGCCTGACCTGTGTCTGACGTGATCCAGTCGATGAACCTTTGCCCGGCTTCGGCCTTCACATGCGGATGGCGTTCAGGGTTCACGAGGATGACGCCATAGGGGTTGAACAAAACCTCATCCCTCTCGAACACGATCTCCAATGACCCGCGGTTCTGAAACGAAAGCCAGGTGCCGCGATCAGTCAGCGCGTAGGCGGGCACCTGAGCGGCGGTGTTGAGCGTGGCGCCCATGCCCGAGCCGGTGGAGAGATACCAGTTGCCCTCGGGCGCGACCCCGGCCGCTTGCCAGAGGTTCATCTCGGCGGAGTGGGTGCCGCTGTCATCCCCGCGCGAGGCAAACGCCGCGCCCGACCGGGCGATAGCGGCCATGGCGTCAACGGCGGTATCGGCACCGCGCAGGCCCGCCGGGTCATCGCCGGGGCCGACGATCACGAAGTCATTATACATGACGTCAAAGCGCTGCACGCCGTAGCCATCGGTGACAAACGCTTCCTCCTGTGAGCGGGCATGGACGAAAACCACATCGGCATCCCCCCGCCGCCCGGTTTCAAGCGCCTGCCCGGTGCCCTGCGCAACCACGCGCACCGCGATTCCGGTGTCTTGCTGAAACACCGGCAGAATATGGTCGAACAGCCCGGAACTCTCGGTCGAGGTGGTGGAGGCGACGGTGATGAACTCCTGCGCCATTGCGGGCGGGGTGGAGATGAGGGAAAGGCCCGAGGCAACGCTGAAAAGCACAAGGCGATGTTTTGTTTTCATGGCATCTCTCGCATGATCTACCAGATCAGATCGCCCGCAAGAAAAGCGCGGGCCTCGGCAGATTCCGGTCCCGCGAAGAAGGGCGCGGCGGCGCCGTGTTCTATCAGCCTGCCGCGATGGAGAAAGGCCACGTCCTGCGCCAGACGGCGGGCCTGGCCAAGGTCGTGGGTGGTCATCACGATAGTGATTCCCTCGGCTGAGAACGCCTCGATCATTGCTTCGATGGTACGGGTGGCAGAGGGATCAAGCGCTGACGAGGGTTCATCCAAGAACAGCACCTGCGGGGCCATCGCCCAGGCCCTTGCCAGCGCCAGCCGCTGCTGCTCGCCCCCTGAAAGCAGGCGCGCGGGGCGGGCGGCCAGCGGGGCAAGGCCAAAGCGGTCCAGCGTGCGGGCGACAGTCTCGCGCCGGGCGGCGCGCGGCAGGCCGCGCAGGGTGAGGGGATACTCAAGGTTCGCCGCGACCGACCGGCGCAGCAGGACGGGGCGCTGGAACACCATCGCCTGCGCCTGCGCGCGTTTCTCGCCGCTGGCCCAGTAGCGCAGGCCAGTGGTGGGGTCGATCAGCCCGTGGCACAGTCGCAGGAACAGGCTTTTTCCTGCGCCATTGGCCCCCATCACAACCAACCGCCGCCCTGCCGGGATGCGCAGCGAGATGTCGCACAGAAGCGGCGCGTCGCCGATCTGATAACTGACCGCCTCAAGGCTCAGGGGCAGGATGTCGGTGCTCATCCCAGCCGTCCCCGCGCCCATTGCCCCGCCGCCCATGCGAGGGCGTTGAGGGTCAGCGTCAATGCCAGAAGGATGATCCCCAGCGCGACCGCCAGTGCAAGATTGCCGCGCGCGGTTTCAAGTGTGATGGCGGTTGTCATGGTGCGGGTATGTCCGGCGATGTTGCCGCCGACGATCAGAACAGCGCCCACTTCGGCGCTGGCACGGCCAAATCCTGCCAGCACCCCTGTCAGCAGCGATACCCGCCCGTCCCATAACAGCGTCGGCACCGCGCGCAGCCGTCCTGCACCCAACGAGCGCAGTTGTTCGCGGTATTCGGACCAAAGATCCTCGATGACAGAGCGGGTCAGCGAGATGACGATCGGCAGGATAAGCAATGTCTGCGCGATGATCATCGCCGTGGGCGTGAACAGAAGCGCGAGATCTCCCAGCGGACCAGAGCGCGAAAGCATCAGATAAACCACCAGCCCCACAACAACCGGCGGCAGGCCCATCAGCGCGTTGAACAACACGATCACCACGCCACGGCCGGGAAACCGCGCCAGCGCCAGCCCTGCGCCCAGCGGCAGGCCGATTACACAGGCGATGGTGACGGCGCTCAGGGTGACGCGCAGGCTCAGGCCAATGATCTGCATCAAGGCGGCATCGGCTGATGCGATCAGGCCAAAGGCGGTGGCGAAGGGGCCGTCCAATGAGAATCCTTTCCCCAAAACTGGTAGAAGTGAAGCAAAAACCGCACTACAATTCAAACTTGTAAAAATTGCAGGGAATTGCAGCTTGACGCAAAACGCCCCCAGCCTTTCGTCCCTTATGACGACTGCCGAAGTGGCCGATTACCTGCGCGTGAAAGAGCGCACCGTATATGAGATGGTCGCGCGCCAGACGATTCCGTTCAGCCGTGCCACCGGCAAGCTGTTGTTCCCGCGCCGACTGGTCGATGCATGGCTTGAGGCGCAGACAGAGTTGCCCGCCACGGGAATTGCGCCACCCCCGCCGATCTATGCCGGATCGAATGATCCGCTTCTGGAATGGGCGCTGCGGCAGTCCGGCACCGGGCTGGCGGTGTTGGCTTCGGGGTCGATGCAGGGGTTGGGCGATCTGGCTGCGGGGCGGGCGGTGCTTGCCGGATGTCATCTGCTGGACCCTGAAAGCGGCAACTGGAATCTGGCCGCCGTCCAGTCGCAACTGCCCGGTTCAGGCCATGTGATGATCCATTGGGCGCGGCGGGTGCAAGGGCTGATTACCGCGCCCGGCAACCCGCTCGGCATTACCGGGTTGCCCGATGCTGTTGCGCGTGGTTTGCGTTTTGCCACAAGGGCCGAAGGCTCCGGCTCGCAGCGGTTGCTGGATGCGCTGCTGGCCCGCGCCGATGTCACGATGCGTGCGCTGAACATTGCCGCGCGCCCGGCTGACACGCATGCTGACCTCGCCGCCCTCATCGAAACCGGCGAGGCCGATTGCGGGCTGGGCCTGCAGGCGGCGGCGGGGAAGCTGGGCTTTCTGCCGCTGATCGACGATGAAAGCTTTGATCTGGTGATGCGGCGGCGTGATTACTTTGAGCCGCCGGTGCAGATACTGCTGGAGTTCACCCGTTCAGACGCATTCGCGCGCCGCGCCGCGCATCTGGGCGGCTATGACCTGACCGAAACCGGCAAGGTCATCTGGAACGGTTGAGCGTCAGTTCGGGGCGCGGCAGCAGCCAAGGGCGTGCAGTCCGGCCTCGGCATAAGTGATCAGCGCCTCGATATGCGCGCGGGCATCGCCAGGAGCATCGGTGCCGCGCCCGGCCAGTGCCTCGATCCGCCAGGTGGAGGTGCAGAGCGCCAGCATCGACGAGACGCTGAACACCAACCCGGCTGACAGGTTTTCGACCGTGGCGTCCGGATACAGCTCGCCGATCACCCGCGTGAACCGGGCCACTGTCGGATCAAAGCAACGGCTGGTCAGGTCACGCCATTGCGGATCCGCTGATGTCTGCGCGATCAGGCGGGCATAGGCACGCCAGCCCGGATCATCGCCCATTGCGCGGTCCAGAAGCGGGCGGATGAAACAGGTCAGGATCGCGCGCAGATCGGGCTCTGGATGTTGTGCCAGCACCCTATTCAGCGCAGCTTCGCGCGCAGTGCTGAGATCGGCGGCCCGGGCCTCGATCACCGCTTCAAACAGGGCGCGTTTGTTGTGCCCGTGAAACGAGACGAGCGCCGCCGTCACACCGGCACGCGCCGCGATGTCACGGATAGCGGTGCCTTCAAACCCGCGCTCGCTAAACAGTTGTTCCGCCGCCGAAAAGATCGACTGACGGGTTTCCAGTGCGCGCTTCGAGGGCCTGCGCTGGCGCTCTGTTGGATTGGTCTTTGCCAGATACATGAATCGCATCTTGATTTATTTTGAGCATATGTTCAAGTTAGTGCGGCCGAATAACGCAGGGGAGGGCGGGCTTTGGTGGAGGACAGGCAGGACAGGTATGCGCTGATCGGCGCGGGACCGATGGGGTTGGCCACGGCACGGGTGCTGGCCGTGCAGGGTATCGCCTTTGACGGGTTCGAGCTGAACAGCGATGTCGGGGGCCTGTGGGATATCAACGCTCCGCGCTCGACCATGTATGAGACCGCGCATCTGATCTCGTCCAAGGGCAAGACCCAGTTCAGCGATTTCCCGATGGATGACGGCGTGGCAGAATACCCCTCGCACCGTGATGTTCTGGCCTATTTCCGCGCCTTCGCCGATCATTTCGACTTGCGCCGCCATTATCGCTTCGGGGCCGAAGTCACCGCGCTGGAGCCGCTGGGCGCCAGTGGTGCGGGATGGCGCGTGTGCTGGCGTGCAGATGGCAGCGAGCATGAGGCGCGCTACAAGGGCGTTCTGATCGCCAACGGCACCCTGTCCGAGCCGAACATGCCGAAATTTCCCGGCGAATGGTCCGGCGAGTTGCTGCATTCGGCCGATTACCGCACGCCGCGACAGTTTGCCGACCGGCGGGTGCTTGTGGTTGGCGCGGGCAACTCGGGCTGCGACATCGCCGTCGATGCCATCCACCACGCCGACAGTTGCGATATCTCCATGCGTCGGGGCTATTACTTTGTGCCGAAATACGTGTTCGGCAAACCCGCCGATACCGTGGGTGGGGCGATCCGCTTGCCGATGTGGCTGAAGCGACGGATAGACGGGCTGGTGCTGCGCTGGTTCGTGGGTAATCCGGAGAAATACGGTTTTCCCAAGCCCGATTACCAGCTTTATGAATCGCACCCGGTCGTCAACTCGCTGATCGTGTTTCACGCGGGCCATGGCGATATCCGCGTGCGGCCCGATATCGAACGACTGGAGGGCAAGACCGTTCATTTCCGCGACGGAACAAGCGGGGAATATGACACGATTCTCGCCGCCACCGGCTATAAGCTGCACTATCCGTTCATCGACGACGCACTTCTGAACTGGCAGGGCAATGCGCCGCATCTGTATCTGAACTGCATGCACCCTGAACGTGACGATCTGTTCGTCATGGGCATGGTCGAGGCCGCAGGGCTGGGCTGGCAGGGGCGCCATGAACAGGCCGAGATGGTGGCGCGTTATATCAAGGCACAAGGAACGCCAGCGGGTGATGCCTTGAAGGCCGAGAAAGCGCGCGGGTTTGAGCGGGCGACGGGCGGAATGCGCTATGTCGATCTGCCGCGCATGGCCTATTATGTTGACAAGGAGAGCTATCTGCGCGCTGTGCGGCGGGTGATCGGCCAGTTGGGGCGCGCAGCATGAGCGGCGCGCAGACCGGCATTGACGGAATACTGCTGAACTTCAGCCCCGGCAGCCTGATGCTGTTGAACGGGATTCTGGCGATCGTCATGTTTTCCATCGCGCTGGACCTGCGGCCGCGCGATTTCCGGGTGTTCCTGCGCCAGCCGCGCCCACTGCTGTCGGGCCTGTTCGCGCAGTTTCTGGTGCTGCCCGCGCTGACCTTCCTGCTGGTGCTGGTATTCGCGCCGCAACCGTCCATTGCGCTGGGGTTGATGCTGGTGGCAGCCTGTCCGGGCGGCAATATCTCGAACTTCATCACGCATCGGGCCGGGGGCAACACGGCGCTTTCAGTGTCGCTGACGGGGTTTGCAACGGTGGGGGCCATCGTGCTGACACCGCTCAGTATCGCTTTCTGGGGCAGTCTGTATACGCCCACCGCCGAGATCCTGCGCGCGACGCGGATCGACCCGGTGCAGGTGGTCATCACCGTGGGGCTAATGCTGGTGCTGCCGCTCATTCTGGGGATGGTGCTGAAGGTGCATCGCCCGGCCTTGGCCGCGCGGTTGCGCGGGCCGATGCAGGTGCTGTCGATGGTGATCTTCGTGGCGTTCATCGTGGCGGCGATTGCGGCGAACTGGGCTTATTTCCTTGACTATGCGCCGGTGGTGGCGGCGCTGGTGATCGCGCACAATGCCGTTGCGATGGGCGCGGGCAACCTGGTGGCGCGGGGCGCGCGCCTCAGTGCCTTTGATCGCCGCTCGCTGACCATCGAGACCGGGATTCAGAACTCGGGCCTTGGGCTGGTGTTGATCTTCGGCTTCTTCGGGGGGTTGGGCGGCATGGCGGTGGTGGCCGCGTTCTGGGGCATCTGGCACGCGGTTTCCGGTATCGCACTGGCAAGCCTCTGGGCGCGCCATCCGGTGCGGCCATGAGCGGGGTGTTGATAACTGGCGCGGGCGGCCATGTGGGGCGCGCGCTTTGTGCGCATCTGGCGCGGGCGGGGCAGGGGTTTGTGGCAACCGATCTGGCCCGGCCTGCCGATTTGCCCGAGGGCGCGGCGTTTGAACGGCTGGATGTGACCGGCGCTGACACGGATCGCGTGATCGGTGCGCTGCGGCCCGAGGTGGTGGTGCATCTGGCCTCCGTCGTCACACCGGCCAAGGGATTCACCGATGCGATGGCCTATAGGGTGGATGTCGAGGGAACCCGCAATGTGCTTGGCGCTTGCCTGCACCATGGCGTGCGGCGGCTGGTGGTAACATCCTCGGGCGCAGCCTATGGCTATCATCCCGAGAACCTGAACCGCTTCCTGACCGAGGCCGCCCCGATCCGCGGCAACCGCGAATTCGCCTATTCCTGGCACAAACGGCTGGTCGAAGAGATGCTGGCCGAGGCCCGCGCCGCCCATCCCGCGCTGGAGCAGGTGGTGCTGCGGGTCGGCACGGTGCTTGGCAAAGGGATCGAAAACCAGATCACCGCGCTGTTCCACAGATCCCGGCCGCTGGTCCTGACAGGCAGCAACAGCCCTTTCGTGTTCATCTGGGATCAGGACTTGGCCGCGATACTGGCGCACGCTTCGGGGGAAGGCCCGCCGGGGATCTATAACGTGGCAGGCGATGGCGCGCCGGGGATTGCCGAGATCGCCGGGATGATGGGAAAGCGCGTGCGCCGCCTGCCGCCCGCGCTGTTGCGCGCGGCGTTGACAGTGGCGCGGCCATTGGGGCTGAGTCAACATGGGCCGGAGCAACTGGGATTCTTGCAGTACCGCCCGATTCTGGACAATACCGCGCTTAAAACCACCTTCGGCTATACCCCACGCCTGACCAGCGCCGAGGTCTTCGCCCTTTGGTGGAAGGCGGCGCGGGCATGAGCCGGGTTGCGGTCATTACCGGCGCGGCAGGAGGGCTGGGCCGGGCGTTGTGCGGGCAACTGGTAGCGCAGGGATGGCGGGTCTGGGCACTTGATTTGCCATCCCCCACGCTGGCCGGGATGGCGGGAGAGTGGGTTACACCGCTGGCCGTCGATCTGACTGATGATGCGGTGGTTGAACGGGCGGCGGCGCAAATCTTGGCAGCGGACCCGGCGATTGATCTGGTGATCCACAGCGCCGGGGTTACCCACATCCGCTCCTTTGCCGACAGCACGCCGGAAAGCCATCGTCGGGTGATGGCGATCAACCATTTCGCCGTTGTCACGCTGACCGCAGCACTGTTGCAGGCGGTGCGGCGTGCGGGCGGAGTGCATCTGGCGATCTCGTCGGTGGCCGGTTTTGCGCCGCTGCACCATCGCACGGCCTATGCCGCCAGCAAGCATGCACTGGAGGGTTTCTTCAAATCACTGCGTTCGGAAGAGGCGGCGCATGGTGTGGCCTGCCTGATCGCCGCGCCTTCGTTCGTGGCCACCAATCCGGGCCGCCCCGATGCGCAGCAAGACGGTGTGGCCCGCCCCGGCGCCGCGGTTGATGGTTTTGACGAGATCACACCCGAGGTTGCCAGCGCGATCATCCTGCGCGGGCTGGCACGGCAGCGGGCGTTCATTCCGGTGGGTCGGGTGGCGTGGGCAAGCCATCTGGTGAACCGGCTTTCGCCGCGCCTTTATGAGCGGCTGATGCGCCGCAAGACCATGCGCTGAGGCTTGTTCACTGCCTGTTCTTTTGTGTATTGTCTGTCGCTCAAGGTGAATGGAGGGTATCCGGTGACCGCGCGGCTGGCGATATCGAACCGTGATGCACGGCGGCTTTGGCTTTGGTCGAACGGGCTTTGTGGCCCGGCATTCGGCCCGCTGGATGTGCCGGGGATGATTGCCGCGCTGGGCTTTCTGCAGATCGACACGATCCGCAATGTGACCCGCGCACACAATCATATCCTCTGGACCCGCAACAGAAGTTACCGCGAGGGCAAGCTTTGGCCGCATCTGGCCGGGCGCGATCTGTTCGAGCATTTCACCCATGATGCCAGCCTGATCCCGGCCAGCCTGCTGCCGCTTTGGCAGGTGCAGTTCCGGCGGCTGGGTGCGCGGGCGGCGGCACATGCCTGGCATCAGTCCGGCCTTGGTCAGGCAGAAATTGCGCGGATCAGGGCGCGCATCGCTGATGAGGGCCCGCTTTCAACCCACGCGTTCGACACCCGTGCCGCCAGCCGCGAAATGTGGTCGCGCCCGCCGCACAAGAAGGCGTTGGACCAGATGTGGTATGCGGGCGATCTGGCAACCTGCCGCCGCGAGAATTTCATCAAATTCTATGATCTGGGTGAGCGGGTCTTCCCCGCCGCCCTGCGCGAGGGGCCGGAGGAGCAGGAAGCGCTCAGGCAGTTGGGTGATGATGCGCTCGACAGGCTGTCTGTCGCCACGCACGGCGAGGTGGCGCGGTTCTGGGGCGTCGCCACCGGGGCCGAGGCGCGCGACTGGGCCGCACGGACTGAGGCAGTTCCGGTGCGGGTGCAGGGCACTGACGGTATCTGGCGCGAGGCCTTGGCGCATCCCGATATCGAGGCGCGTCTGCTGGCCGCTCCGCCCGCCCCCGCCCGGCTGCGCCTTCTGAACCCGTTTGACCCCGCCATCCGTGATCGCGCCCGGCTGGAGCGGCTTTTCGGCTTCACCTATCGCAACGAGATGTTCGTGCCTGCCGCGCAACGCCAATGGGGCTATTACGTCTATCCGCTGCTTGAGGGCGACCGGTTTGTCGGCCGGATAGAGCTGAAGGCGGACCGCGCGGCGGGGTGGCTGCGGGTCACCGGGTTCTGGCCAGAGCCGGGTATCCGCTGGGGCACGGCCCGGTTTGAACGCCTTGAGCGCGAGATCGCCCGCTTTTCACGGCTGGCGGGTGTCGCGGATATCAGCTGGCATGCGCCGCGTGGCTGAGTTCAGAGGTATTGAGTGGGAATGGCTGTGGTGAATTTCAGCTCTTCCATCGAGATCATCGAGTTGATCTGACTGAACTCCAGCTTGGCGATCATCCGTTTGTAGACCCCGTCATAGGCGGCGATATCGGGCACGACCACCTTGAGGATATAATCCACCGTCCCGGTCAGGCGATAGGCTTCGACCACCTCGGGGATCTCCTCGACCAGCTCGCGGAACTGGGTTGTCCAGCCGATTTCATGGCGCGGGGCGGTGATGCCGATGAACACGGTCATCGGCACATTGGCCTGCACCTGATTGACCAGCGCAACCCTTCCCTTGATGATCCCCGCATCCTCCATCCGCTTGATGCGTCGCCAGCAGGGCGTGGCAGACAGGCCCACCGCCTCGGACACCGCCGAAATGGGGGTGTCGCTGTCAAGTTGCAGGATATCGAGGATCTTCTGGTCGATTGCGTCAAACGACAGGTTCTCGGCGGGTTTTGCCTTTGGCTTGCGCGGGGGCTTCTGGCTCATTCGGGCACGAACTCCAATATCATGCCGCAAGCGTCCTGCGGGGCGACGGCCAGCCCCAGCGTGGTGGTTATCGGCGCGATCCCGGCGGCATCGAGGCAGGCGCGCGCGGCGTTCATGTCGCGAACCCGGATGCGCAGCGCGGTGAACGCGCCCTTGGGCGTCCGGTCCAGGTCCGTCCCGGGATAAAGCGCTTCCAGCGCCCCGCGGTCAAGAAGCGAAAGCGGCGCTGAATCTGGCCCCGTATCGACCGTAGCACCGCCTGCGCTGATCATCACACGGCCATCGGCCCAGAGCCGGGCAAAGCGCTTGGCGTCGCCCTGCGGGTCGTCCGACAGCGCGAGAACCGCATCAAGCCCGCAAGCGGTGTTGGGATGGGTCAGCAGTTCGGGCAGCCAGACGGTTTCACGGGTCCGGTGCTGGCACATGAAGACGGTTCCAAAAGGCAGTTCCTCGGGCGCGAAGGAAACGGTGGTGAAAGCCGCAACCCCGGTGCCACCGTCCGGCAGAGGCACCGGGCGTTCGAATGCGCCGAGGCCCGTGGTGTTGATGCCCAGATCGGCCAGCGCCTTTGCGCCCTTGGTCGCATCTTCGATCCGGCAGGCGATGGCATGAAGACCCTCGCCCATCGACTCGATCGACCGGCGTCGCGCAAGGTTGCCCTCGGTCGGGGTCAGGATGCCCAGAAGTTCGAAATAATCATTCGGGAACATGATGGTGTGATTGGCGCTGCCCTTGGCGGCGGAATGGACGCCGCGTGGCGACACGGTAAAGCCCAGCGCCTGGTAGCGGCGGGCGGCCTCGTCAAGGTCATTCACAAGCAGAAAAACGTGGTCGATACCGGTCACGGGGTGGGTCATTTCAAGGTTCCTTCGGGATTCGTGGGATCAGCGGCGCACGGGCGCCAGGACGATTTCATGAACGGCGACACCGGGGTTCATCCGGGCCACGAAAAGCGCGGCTTCGGCCATGTCCTCGGGCTGGATCATGGCGCTGGCGCTGGCGGGGTCATAGCCGGGGCGTTTCTCCATCAAGGGTGTCGCCACCTCGGCCGGGCACAGCGCGCAGGATCGGATGCCGTTTACCCCTTCTTCACTGTTGAGGCTGGCGGAAATGTCCGAGAGTGCGTGTTTCGACGCGCCATAGGGCACGCCCGAAACAGCGCTGTGAAACCGTCCCGCCCAGCTTGACGTGTGGATCATCACCCCGCCGCCCTGCGCGCGCATGATGGGCAGGCAAGCGGCGATGACGTTCAGCGCGCCGGTAATGTTAACCCGCAACACGGCGTCCCAGCTTTCCCAATCCAGGTCTTTCCAGCGGCGGGCAGGAATGTTCAGCCCGGCATTGTTGCACAGCACATCGATGCTGCCTGTGGTCTGGCTGATGCGCTGTGCCATGGCGGCGATGCCTTCGCGGTCGGTCACATCCCCCGGTTCGATCAGGACAGGGGTGTCCGCGGGCAAAGTTTTGACTACATCATGCAGTGTGGCTTCGCGGCGTGCGGTCAATGCAAGCCCATAGCCTTCCTGCGCAAAGCGGCGTGCCATGGCTGCGCCGATCCCGGAACCGGCGCCCGTTATCCACACTGTCTGAGGCATCTTGTCCTCCCAAGCTTGGCAATATGGCGAAAAAATATGCTAGTCTTGGGCAATATGCTAGAACAAAAATTCTCTATTGGGAATATTTGTAGATAGTATATTGACAGACATTGCTTATGGCAGGATGGTTTGTGCGCGAACAGCAATAACCGATGCAGCAGTCCCAACCACCCCACCAGGAGGAGTTACATGCATTTGCAACTGAAAAACATGGCCCGCGCCACTGCCTGCGCTACCGCGATCGGCCTGATCGCCGGTGCGGCAATGGCGCAGGAGCCCCAGCGCGGCGGCACCGCGATCATTCACATGGTCTCGGAGCAGCGGGTGCTGAACCCGGGGTTGCGGGCGTCAACCGGGGTTTACAACATCTCGGGCAAGATCATCGAGCCGCTGATCGATCTGTCCTATGACGGTTATGTGCCGGTGCTGGCAACGGACTGGTCCTCGTCAGAAGATGGCCTGACAATAACTGTCAATCTGCGTGAAGGTGTCAACTGGCATGACGGTGAGCCGTTCACCTGCGCCGACGTCTCGTTCAGCGCGATGGAAATGTGGAAAGAGCTGCTCAACTATTCCTCGACCCTGCAGCGCAACCTTGAATCGGTTGATTGCCCGGATACGCATAC
>ERZ869909.1789-NODE-1789-length-16369-cov-4.410877_pt1 | contig 16369 bp, 12 predicted proteins | sample MGYA00520892_ERZ869909 | MGnify/ENA primary metagenome ERZ869909 (study PRJEB32215, sample SAMEA104723947) | bioreactor metagenome | biome: bioreactor; feature: anaerobic bioreactor; material: water | place: China | collected 2015-03-12 ...
GCCACCTCCAGCGCCGAGTAGCCAAGCTGGTGAAAATAGAGCACCACCAGCATGCGTAGGGCGCCATCGGTCAGCGTGAAGGCCCAGTAGTTGCCGGTGACCAGCAGGTACTGGCGTATCTCCCGGGGTAGGGCGGCAACACGAGCGATCATGCGCCGGCATTCCCCACCATGGCGGCCAGCTCAACGGTTCGGCAGGCGTAGCCGTACTCGTTGTCGTACCAGGCGTAGAGCTTCACCTGTGTGCCTGCCACCACCATGGTGGAGAGGGCGTCGACGATGGAGCTGCGTGGGTCGCTGCGATAGTCGATGGAGACAAGCGGGCGCGCCTCATAGCCCAGGATGCCGGCAAGCTCGCCTTCGGCGGCCTCCTTGAGCAGGGCGTTCACTTCCTCCACCGTCGTCTCGCGCTGGACCTCGAAGACCATGTCGGTGAGCGAGGCGTTGGCCAGCGGCACCCGCACGGCGTGGCCGTTGAGCTTGCCGGTGAGCTCCGGAAAGATGGCGGTGATCGCCTTGGCCGAGCCCGTGGTCGTCGGGATCAGGCTCATGCCGCAGGCCCGGGCCCGGCGAAGATCCTTGTGAGGCGAGTCGAGAATCACCTGGGTATTGGTGAGGTCATGGATGGTGGTCATGGAGCCGTGGCGAATGCCGAGCTTCTCGTGGATCACCTTGACCACCGGTGCCAGGCAGTTGGTGGTGCAGCTCGCCGCGGTGACGATGCGATGACGGGCGGGGTCGAAGAGGTGATCGTTGACCCCTACCACCAGGTTGAGCACGCCTTCCTCCTTGACCGGGGCACTGACCACCACGCGCTTCACGCCCTGGTCGAGGTAGGCCTGCAGGGTGTCGGATGTCTTCATCTTGCCCGAGGCCTCGATTACCACGTCGCAGTTCGACCAGTCGGTGGCGGCAATGTCCCGGTTTGCCGTGAAGGCGATACGCCGGCCGGCGACGATCAGGGCGTCCTCGGTGGCCGTGATATCATCGCCGCCACCGGTCCATTGGCCATGCACCGAGTCGAACTGCAGCAGGTGAGCGAAGGTGGCGGCATCGCCGCCCGGGTCGTTGACCTGCACGAACTCGAGATCCTCGTTGCTCCAGCCGGCACGAAGTGCCAGGCGACCGATACGGCCGAAACCGTTGATGCCGATGCGGAGGGTCATGGTGTTGCTCCTGTGCTAAAGCGCCGAAATATATGGCAAATCGTATATGAATTTTGATGACAATTCGATGACATCGTCGTCATTGGCTCTTCCGATCGAGGCTCGGCTGGATGAGATCTGCCAGGCGCTTGCCTGTCATTCCCGGGCGCTGCTGGTCGCCGAACCCGGCGCCGGCAAGACCACCCGGGTTCCCCTGGCATTGCTCGAGGCGCCTTGGTGCGGTCAGGGCAAGCTGTTGCTGCTGGAGCCCCGCCGTGTGGCCGCCAGGCTGGCTGCCGGTTTCATGGCTGAGAGCCTCGGTGAACCGGCGGGGGAGACCGTCGGCTACCGCATGCGCGGCGAGAGTCGAGTCGGTGCCAATACACGCCTCGAGGTCGTCACCCAGGGGGTGCTGACCCGCATGCTGCAGGACGACCCCATGCTCGAGGGTGTGTCGGGCATCATCTTCGACGAGTTTCACGAGCGCAGCCTGGAGGCGGATCTGGGCCTGGCGTTGGCCCTGGATGCTCAGTCGGTGCGTGACGACCTTCGCCTGCTGGTGATGTCGGCGACCCTGGATGTGGATGCCCTGCTTGGTGTGCTGGGCAAGGATACGCCGGTGATCGATTGCCCTGGCCGGGCGTATCCCGTGGAGACGCGATATTTTCCCGTCGGTGTTGGTCATGACACGCCGCGCCAGCAGTGCGCGGCGATACTGGAAGCGATGCAAGCGGAAAGGGGAGATGCCCTGGTAATACTCCCTGGGGTGGCCGAGATTCGCCGCCTGGCCAGGGAGCTGACCGCTCGGCGGCCAGAGCTTGCGGTCATGGAGCTGCATGGGCGGCTGCCGCTGGATGCCCAGCGTCGCGCGCTGCGCCCGGATCCGCAGGGCAGTCGCCGAGTGGTGTTGGCCACGGCAATTGCCGAATCCAGCCTGACCGTGGAAGGGGTTCGCATCGTGGTCGATGCCGGCCTGGAGCGGGTGCCGGTGTTCCAGCCGCGAAGTGGGCTGACCCGGCTCGAAACGCGGCGGGTCAATCGCGCCAGTGCCGATCAGCGCCGTGGCCGTGCGGGGCGTCAGGGCCCCGGCCTCTGCCTGCGGCTGTGGGCCGAGGAGCAGCCCCTGGTTGCCCATGGCGAGCCGGAGATCCAGCAGGCGGACCTGGCGCCGCTGGCCTTCGAGCTGGCCCGCTGGGGTGTCACCGATATCGCGGCACTCGCCTGGGTCACGCCACCGCCGGCCGGTGCCCTGGCCGCGGGGAGGGCTCTGCTGCGCCGGCTAGGCCTGCTGGATGACGCCTTGCATCTGACCCGGCTGGGGCGTCGCTGCGTCCGCTGGCCCACGCATCCGCGTCTGGCGGTGATGCTGGAGCGTGCCGATGAACTGCAGGCGCTGCCGCTGGCCTGCGCACTGGTGGCCGCGCTGGAGGGGCGTGACCTGGATGGCGAGAAGGACCTGGAGCCTGCGCTCCAGGCTCGCCTCGCCGATGGCAAGCGTTTCGGCCAGTGGCATCAGGAAGCACGCCGCCTGGCGCGTATCGGCGGCTGCAGACTGGATGTGGCAAGCCTCGCCCCGCTGGGCGAACTGCTGGCGCTGGCCTATCCGGAGCGTATCGGGCAGCGCCTCGCCCCCGGGCGTTTTCGCCTGGCCGGGGGCGGGCTTGCCACCCTTCCCGAGGCGCATCCCCTGGCACACGCCGAACTACTGGTGGCCGCCGACCTGGAGGGCCAGGCCAGCGGCGCCCTGATTTACCGCGGGGTGGCACTCGGCGCCGACCGGCTCGCGGTGCTCTACCCCGAGACGGTGGAATGGCGGGCGAAGATCGAGTGGTCGGATGAGCAGGGCCGGCTGGTCGGCGAGCAGGTACGTGGCCTGGGGGCGGTGGTGCTGGCGCGAAAGCCGCTTCAGCAGCTACCACCCGAGGCGGTGCGCCAGGCGCTGCTGGAGGCGTTGCGGCGCCGGGGCGCACTGCCGTTCGATGATGCCTGCGACCAGCTGCGCGGACGGGTGGCCCTGCTGCGTCGGACACTGGGAGACGACTGGCCGGACTGGTCCACATCGGCACTGCTGGATGATCTCGAAGGTTGGCTCGGACCGCATCTCGATGGCATCACCCGGCTCGATGCCGTGGATCGCCTGCCCCTGGCGCGGATTCTGCTCGACATCCTCGACTGGTCACTACGCTCATGCCTCGACGACCTGGCACCGGAACGACTGGGCGTGCCCAGTGGCTCGCACATCCGTCTCGACTACACGCCTTGCCTGGAGGGCGGCGAGCCGGTGCTGGCCGTGAAACTGCAGGAGCTGTTCGGCTGTCGCACCTCTCCCACTGTTGCCGACGGCCGGGTGCCGGTAATGCTCCACCTACTCTCACCGGCGCGGCGTCCGCTGCAGGTTACCCGGGATCTCGCCAGCTTCTGGGCCAAGGGCTACCCGGAGGTGCGAAAGGAGATGCGCGGGCGTTACCCGAAGCACCCCTGGCCGGAGGACCCGCTGGAGGCGAAAGCGACGGCACGTGCCAAGCAACGCCCCTAGAATTGGTAGCTAGCCGGGAATTATCACAGCTTGTCAGCAGATTGGGTCAGCATCCTCCCCAGCGTCAACATCCTTCAGACGGTGAGGGCGAGGGTGTGGGCTAAGCCGTTGCCTCGTCAGGGCGCCAGCGGATGGGCTGGTTGATACGTCAATGAAGAAACGCCCCAGTCTCAGGGTTATATGGTGTGCCAAGCACTTCTGCATTAGCCGCGTAGGCTATGTATAAACTAGTGTGTATTACGTTGAGTTTAATATAAATGACTTATTATTTTAATGATGCATGACGACCGACATCGGCTAAAATATAGCTGAGTCTATTATTTTTCTGTAAAAAGGGGGTGTCAAAAATAGCCATTGTAAATATTCGAGCCAGAGAGAATAATAAGGTTTTGTTGTGGGGGTGTTAAATTGAAAACAATATTGGTGTCGGGGGCCAGTGGAGTTGTAGGTTACGGAATATTAAAATCATTGAGAAGATCTGGATTAAAGATCAAGGTCATAGGCGCATCGGTCCATAGCGACTCTGTTGCTGAACGCTTTTGCGATATTTTTGAAGAGGCCCCCTTTACTACCGATCCTTGCTATATGGATTGGCTGGAGATGCTTATAAAAAAGCATCGTGTGGACCTTGTCATACCCGGGATTGAGTCGGATGTGTATGCTTGGGCCGAGAATATTGGGAGGTTAAATGGCCTGGGGGTTAGGGCTGTAGTGAATAACGTTGATCTTGTTTGCTTGTGTAAGGATAAGTGGGCGTTTTATGATTATTTCAAGCGGAAAAAAAAGGACTATTTAATTGAAAGTTCATTAAGCAAGGATTACAACGAATTGGTTGAGAGATTTGGCATTCCCTTCATGTTGAAGCCAAGAGTTGGGTATGGGTCTAAGGGGGTGGTTAAAATACACTCGAAGTTGGATTTTGATAAATATAGGTCCGATGTAGGATTTACGCTAATGGCACAACAATTTGTGGGGAGTGATGACCAGGAGTATACTACATCAGCTTTTTGTGATGGGCGTGGAGGATTTAACGCAATAATGTCACTGAAGAGAAAGCTTTCTAAGGATGGTTATACAGATAGAGCAGAGGTTGTTGAGATTGATGAGATAAATCGAGTTGTGTCGGTTATTTGTCAAGAGTTAAGGCCGTCTGGGCCAACAAATTTTCAATTTAGAATGCACGATGGCATCTATAAGTTGCTGGAAATAAATCCAAGAATCTCATCATCAACATCAATAAGATCTGCTTTCGGTTATAACGAGTCAAAAATGTGCGTCGAGTTTTTTTTGGAAAATAAGGCCGTAGTTCAGCCTGTTATTAAAAAAGGAAAAGCGGTGCGTTATGTCGAGGATTCCATTATCTTTGATGCGGTTTAAGCATGGCTTGATTAATGGCGATTTCAGATTGCAAGCGCAGCGCTATTGAGGGTTTTCGGTCCGGCAACCGGTTTCCAATGGGGCGACGTGGAGACACTGATTCTGGACGAATCTTTCACACTCGCTGCGTAACGTAACAATGTGTAGTGGTTACATTGATGATTGGGGATTAGTTGATGACCGGCAGGTGGAGATGGTGGCACCTCCTTCAGCTCGCCAGCAGGCTGGCTGCCCCCATTCCCAGCGTCATCAATCCCAGCGCTATACCGAAGGCGGGCCACGGTCTCAGCCAGACCTCGGCGCGTCTGAACTGCCAATTGATGATGCGTAGCTGCCGTGCGTGTCGCCAAGCCCGTCGTTGCCGGTAGCCTTGCCAGCTCTCGAGCCGGCTGGCCAGGGCACGATGAAGCCTGCGTGCCGGCAGAATCATGCCCGCCAGAGCAAGGGCGACGAGGGGAGTGAGGGCACCCTCGATCAGCGTTTTTCCCGCTGCGTCCGTCAATGGATCGACCAGTTGCCACCCCCAGGGTGCCAGCGCAGCCAAGAGACCCAGGCCCAGCCAGGCGCACCAGAGCCAGGGGGGTATCACCAAGCATTGCTGAGCAGGTTCGGGCTTCATCGACATCAGCCAAAAGAAGCGTAGCATCAGCAGGCCGGTGGCTACGCCGCTCAGGGTAATCGGCCAGGTGGGCAGGCCGTTGGTACCCATCGCCGTCTCCACGCTGGCCTTGACCAGCACCCCGCCCAGTGGAGGCACCCCGGCCAACGCCAGTGCGGGCAGCATCATCATCGCCACGACTCGCTGGCGAACGTGGCCTAGGGTTCGATTGGCCATACCGGCGCCCAGGAACAGGCAGGCCTTGGCCAGGGAGTGCACCGTTACCACCAACAGCAGTGCGGTCATGGCGCCTGCGGGCGCCTCGGCGAGAAGCACCACTCCAAGCAGCGCAGTGATCAGGCCGATCTGGCTGACGCTGGACCAGGCGAGTACCACCTTGTTGTGGTCGTGAAGTATTCCTCGCAGGGCGGCGTAAAGGCTGGCGATGATGCCGAAGGCGATCAGAGGCCCTCCCCAGTCGGTGGCGGCTTCGGCCTCCGGCAGCAGGCGTAGAGCACCCAGCACACCGACCTTGATCATCAGCCCTGAAAGAATCGCGCTGGCCATGGGGGGCGCCACCGGATGGGCCAGGGGCAGCCAGGCATGAAGGCCGAGCACGCCGGCCTTGAGCCCTAGCCCCAGGGCCAGGAAAACGATTGCCAGTTTCGGGAGCTCCGCGGCAGCCAGCGCCGAGAAGCTCAGATCGGTGGTCGTGAGGGCGATCAGTGCCAGCCCCGCCAGCATGGCGACTTCGGCCAGCAGCATCATGGCCAGGTAGCCGACACCGGCGAGTCGCGCCGGGCGGTCGCCATCGTGCTGCACCATGGCCCAGCCCAGCAGGCTGAGCATGGCGGTGCCGACATAGAACGTCAGCAGGTCGCTGGCAACCAGCGTCAGCAGATGCGCCACTGCCGCGACAAGCATGATCGAGAACAGCCGTCTCGAGGCGGGAAAGGCGTGACGCCAGGCGTGGGTGGCGCCCAGTGCGATCGGCCAGATCGCCAGGGCCGGCAGCATGAAGATCAAGCCGAGCGGGTCAAGGGCGATACCGAGCCCCACCGCCTGGTTCGACAGCCTCAGGGCGACCATGCCCTGCAACCAGGCCAGCAGGGCTAGGCCCAGTGCCAGCATGGAAAGGCGGTGGGCCAGCAAGGCGTCGGGGTGGGGCAGGGGCCGGCGTATCATCGGCGATGCAGGGCAAAGCGCCAGGTCGAGCAGCCGCCAGAGACCGGCCGCGGTGATCAGCGTGCCCAATAGAACGACCGCTGCAATCAGGTGGTTTTCCTCCGCGAAGGCGGCGCTCAACAGCCACCATTTCCCGATGAAGCCGCCCGTAGGCGGAGCCCCCAGCAGGCTCAGGCCGGCCAGGGCGATGGCCAGCCAGGCAAGCGGCAGCCGAGCAGCGCTGCCGCCAAGGTGGCTGAGACGATCATGGCGGTAAGCTGCCACGATGGCGCCGGCGGCGATGAACAGGGCCGCCTTGGCGAGGCCGTGGGCCAGCAGTATCTGCAGGGCGCCGTCTATGGCGGTATTCCCGCCGCTTTCAGGGCCGGGCCAGCTTGTGGTGCCGGCCAGGCCCAGCAGCAGCAGGGCGTAGCCGCTCTGGGAGAGTGTCGACCAGGCGATCAGCAGCTTGAGACGTGACTGCAGGGCGGCCTGGATGCCACCCCAGATCAGAGCCGCTGCACCGACGACTGCCAGCCAGTCGCGCAGGGCGGTCTGCAGAGCAGCCAGTGGTCCCAGCCATAGCCTCCAAAGGACGAACAGGGTGGCAGCCACCACCACGGCTGAAAGCATGGCGCTGACCGGGGCCTGGGCCCGCGCATGGGCCGAAGGCAGCCAGGTATGCAGCGGCACCATGGCCGCCTTGATCATCAGGCCGAGGCTCAACGCGATGGCGGCCAGGCGCGAAGTGGCGTTGTCGGTCAGCGTTTCGCCAAGCAGTTCGAGATCGAGCCTGCCGGTGAGGCCATACAGCAGCGCGACACCGAGCAGGAAGAGCAGGGAGGCGAGCAGGGAGGCCAGCAGGTAGCGCAGTGCGGCGGCACCATCGGGGTCCTTCGGTGAACGGGCGACCAAGCCTACGCCGGCCAGGGTCACCAGCTCCAGAGTGATATAGAGATTGAACAGGTCACGGGACAGCAGCAGTGCGTTGAGCCCGCCCCACAGCAGCCACCAGAGTGGCCACAGGTGCCTGTCCCTGGCCGTCTCGCCGTCGACCAGCAGGGCAATGCTGCCCGCGCCGGCGACGATGGCGGTCATGCCCAGCATCAGCGCACCGGGCGCATCCAGCAGCCAGACAATGCCCAGCGGTGCCGGCCAGTCCCCCAGGGCCAACGCGAGGGAGCCGTGCTCCAGTAGATGGAGTGAGGCGATGGCGAGGCTCGCCAGTATCGTGGGCACGCCCAGCAGCACCTGGCGACGGGGGGAGAGGCATTCGAGAAAGGCCGCTATGGCCAGGCAGAGTGGCAAGGCAACCGTCAGCGGTAGCGCCCACAAGGCTGGCGCCGACATCATGGCGGATCCTCATGCTTGCGACGCGCCTCATTGGCCCGAATGACGAGGGCCAGGGCGGCCGCCGTCGTGCTGACGGCTACCACGATACCGGTCAGCACCATGACGTGAGGTACCGGGTCGATACCTTCGGCGCTGCGGGCCACGGTGACCAGCAGCAGGAAGACCGCGCTTGCCAGCACGTTGAGCGCGAGGATACGGCGCAGCAGGTCCTCGGTCTGGAACAGCCCGATCAACGCCATTCCGCACAGCAGGGCGGAGAGTACGGCATAGAACTGGCTCATCGCCCCGGTTCTCCGTAGAGATAGAATGCCATCAGCATCAGGGCGATGGAGAGCGCAGTGGTCACTTCGACGGCCATGATCAGCATCGGGGCCAGAAGCAGGGGAATGGTGAAGAAGGTGCCGGTCATCAGCATGCCGCCGAGGGCGACGGCGAGAAACAGGGCCATGCCTGCAGTCAGCAGCAGATGGAGTAGCATTCGATGCCGTCGCAGGTAGATCCACGGTGCGGTATCGGTCAGCAACAGCAGGATGCCGCCGGCACCCATGACGGCGCCGGCGGGGAAGGCCCCGCCCGGGGCATGGGTGCCACGCCAGAGCAGATAGGCCGGCACCAGCAGGAAGAGGGGATGCAGCAGGTGGGAAAGCGCCGGCAGCCCGGGCAGCGCCGTGGCCGGAGCGAAGGTCCGCAGCGGGGGCCCCAGGGACCATATCAGCACCACGGCGGCCAGCATGATGACGATCTCGAGCAGCGTATCGAAGGCGCGCAGGTTGAGCAGTACGGCAGTAACGGCATGGCTGACGCCGGTTGCATCAAGTACCGCCGTGACCTCTGTCGCAAGTCCCGGCCGAGGCAGGTGATAAGCCGCCCAGGCCAGCCAGAGCACACCCAGGCCGGCGCCCGCCATGGCCAGGTACTGCAGCGGGCGTTGCCAGTGGCGCGGGTCGGCACCAGCACTGCTACCCGCCGGCAGTCGACCCAAGGCAGTCAGGAGCAGTGCCCCGGTGACCCCTGCCCCGATGGCGGCCTCCGCCAGGGCGATATCCGGTGCGTCCAGGCGCACCCAGACCAGGGCCATCAGCAGGTAGAAGGCCATGAAGTTGACGACGGCAGAAAAACGGCGCGGTGTGAACAGGGCCTGCCAGGCCAGCCACAGCAGGCCGGCGGCGAGGAAGACATCGAACCCCCAGGCCAGCACTCTCACTTCTCGACGGACCTCTTGATTGTCGTGGAGGATGTCGGCATGTCGGCCTTGCGGGGAACCAGGCCGCAGGCCAGCGCGGTCGAGGCGATCAGGGTGGCTCCGATGCCGGAGGCCACCAGCATCAACAGCCAGATCAGCAGGTATTTCACCGCCTCGGCAAGGCCCGAGGCTTGAAAGGCGAGGCCCAGGCAGATCAGGCCCAGGCCGAGGTTGTCTGCCTTGGTCAGGGCGTGCAGGCGGGAGAAGACATCCGCAAAGCGAAGCAGACCAAGGCTGCCGGCCAGGAAGAACAGGATACCGGCAACGACGAAGCCGCAGCCAAGCCAATGCAGCGCTTCAGTCATGACGAGCCTCTTCGCGGGCTTCCTTGTCATCCTGCAGCAGTGTCCAGGTGCGCGTGACGAAATTGGCCATGGCCACGGCGGCCAGCAGGGCGAAGAGAAGCGCCACATCCACTAGGGCCGACTGGTCGGAGACGATGCTCAGCAGCAGCAGTACGGCGATGGCCGAGGTGGTAATCATCTCGGCGGCCAGCATGCGGTCTGCGCTGGTGGGGCCGCGCAGGATGCGCCAGGCGCCAACGCCGGCATTGGCCAGCAGCAGCATGGCACCGACGGCATACAGGTAGATAGGCATGGGCCTATGCCTCCTTTTGAACGGCCACACCGAATAGAGCGGCAATACACCGCTCGAGTCGCACCAGTGCAGCCTGTGTGTCGTCGTGCAGGTTCAGGACATGGACCTGAAGGGCGCCGGGGACGAGGCGCAGTGTCAGTGTGCCAGGCATCAGGTTGATCAGGCTGGCCATGAAGAGCTGGGCAGGCCCCTCGGGAAGATAGTGCCAAGTGTGTTCGATTACCGTCGTATTGAGCCGCAGCGAGGGACGACAGGCAAGCCAAGCCACTTCCAGCCCGCCGCGAAGAGCCAGCCAGAGGGAATGGGGTATGAACTGGAGGACCGCCAGGGGGTGCAGGTGCCAGTTGAAGGCCGGCATCAGCACCGCCGCGGCCAGTATTGCAGGCACTCCCCAGGCCCAGGAGGCGGGGTCGCCACTGCTGATGGCCCACCAGAGCAGAGACAGTATCGCCAGTCGCCATGCCCATGCCTGCCAGTGCCGCATGCTCATCGTGGCGTTGAGGTGCTGGCCTTGTCATGCTGCCCAGCCGCCGGTGTGTCGGATGATTTGCGCAGGCGCAGCACCCATTTTTCCAGCTCCACGATCAGGAATATCGCCACGCTGCCGGCGAGTATGACGAGCCAATGCAGCGGTTCGAGGCCTGCACTGCCGAAGATCATCTGCATGAAAGGCAGATACGTCCAGCCGAGCTGCAGCAGGACTACCAGCCCGATGGCAAGCCACACGGGTTGACTGCCGAAGATGCCTTGCACTGAGAGGGCGCTGTGGACCAGGAAGCGGCTGTTGATCAGATACGCGGCACTGCCCATGACCAGCATGTTGACTGCCCCGGCCCGCGCCAGCTCCGGGCTGCCTCCCTGATGGATCAGGATCCAGGCGAACATGCCGAACACGCCGATCAACAGCAGCACCGATACGAACACCACCCGCCAGAGCAGGAACAGATCGAGCAGCGCCGCCGACGGATCCCGCGGCTGACGTTGCATGATATCCGGTTCGGCCTTCTCGAAGGCCAGGGCCAGGCCCAGGGTCACCGCCACCACCATGTTGACCCATAGCGCCTGCAGCGGCGTCACTGGCAGCATGGTTCCTCCGAGCACGGCGAGCATGATCGCCAGGCCCTGGCCGCCGTTGGTGGGCAGGATGAAGGTGATGGTCTTGCGAATATTGTCGTAGACCTTCCGTCCTTCCTCGATGGCACTGACGATTGTGGCGAAGTTGTCATCGGCCAGCACCATCTCAGCGGCCTCCTTGGCGGCTTCGGTGCCCTGGATGCCCATCGCGACGCCAACGTCGGCCCGCTTGAGGGCGGGACCGTCGTTGACGCCGTCGCCTGTCATGGCACAAATCCCGCCCTGGGCCTGCATCGCCTTGACCAGGCGGAGCTTGTGCTCCGGTGCGGCTCGGGCGAAGACATCCACCTTCAAGATCTTCGACTCGAGCTCCTCGTCACTCATGGACTCCAGCTCTCGCCCACTCACGGCATTCTCGGTCTGGGCAAAGCCCAGCTGATCAGCGATGGCGCGTGCCGTTACGGCATGATCGCCGGTTACCATCACCGGGCGAATGCCAGCCTCCAGGCACCGCTTGACCGCCTCGATGGCCGCTTCCCGGGGCGGGTCCAGCAGCCCTACCAGCCCCAGTAAAACCAGGCCCTCTTCAGCGTGTTCGTCACTCAATTCGCCGGAGATGCCTTCGCCATCCTTTTCCGCCAGTGCGAGCACACGCAGACCGCGTGAGGACAGCTCATGAATGCGCTCTTCCCACGCCTGGTGATCCAGCTCGGTATCGCCATCGACACCGCGCTCCTTGTGACACATCTCCAACAGCCGGTCCGGCGCACCCTTGACCAGCAGCCGGCTGCCATCGAGATCATTTAGCGTGGCCATGTACTTGCGCTCGGACTCGAAGGGAATGGCGTCCCGGCGAGGGTGGTCGTCGCGAAGCTCGCGGGTATCGAATTCGCCCTTGGCGGCGGCCACGACCAGTGCGCCTTCGGTGGGGTCGCCGTGGATGGTCCAGCGATCCTCCTCTTCGGCGAGTTCGGCATCGTTGCACAGCACGCCAACCTTGAGGAAGTGGACCAGTGCGGGGTGGTCGTCCAGGGAGATCGCCTCGCCTTCCTCGTCGCTCTCCTTGTCATCTGGGGCGGTATGAAGCTTGCCCTCCGGCTTGAAGCCGATGCCGGAAAGGCGGAACTCTCCCTCGGGTAGCCAGATGGCCTGTGCTGTCATCTCGTTGCGGGTGAGGGTGCCAGTCTTGTCGGAGAAAATGGTGGAAATCGAACCTAGGGTCTCCACGGCAGGCAGGCGGCGAATGATGGCGTTGCGCTTTGCCATGGCCTGAACCCCCAGCGCGAGGGAAATGGTCACGATGGCGGGTAGACCTTCGGGTATGGCGGCAACGGCCAGGCCCACCGCAGCCATGAACATGGCGCTGACGGCCTGGTCATGAATGATTACCCCGAATGCTGCGGTCAGCGCAGCAGCAGCCAGGATGAACACGGCCAGCACGCGACCGGCCCTGTCTAGCTGGCGCAGCAAGGGTGTCTTGAGCTGCTCGACATCGCGCAACATCTCGGAGATGCGCCCGATTTCGGTGTGCGTGCCGGTTTCCACCACGAGGCCCACCGCAGTACCCTGAGCCACGATGGTACTGGCGTAGGCCATGGCGCTACGCTCGGCGAGGTCGGCCTCTTCTACCACCGGTTCGGTCTGCTTGTCGACCGGCGTGGACTCTCCGGTCAGCGCTGCTTCTTCGGTACGCAGGCGCTTCGCTTCGATCAGGCGCAGATCTGCAGGAACTCTGTCGCCGCTCTCCACCATCACGATGTCACCGGGCACCAGTTCCTCGGCATCGATGGTCTGTCGCTTACCGCCGCGTAGCACATTCGCCTGGGGCGAGAGCATGTCGCGTATACTCTCCAGAGCCTGCTCGGCCTTGCCCTCCTGGATGAAGCCTATCAGCGCGATGATGACGACGACGCCAAGAATCGCAAGGGCATCCAGTGTCTGGCCCAGCCCCAGGCTGGCCGCCGCCGCTACGATCAGGATCAGCATCAGGATATTGTTGAACTGCTCCAGCAGGCGCTTCCACCAGGGGCGGCCCTGCTGTTGCTTGAGCTTGTTGGGACCATATTCAGCCAGCCGTTCCCTGACGGCTTCATCAGAGAGCCCCTCTCGGGAGCCTTCGGTCCTTTCAAGGGCGTCGTCCGCCGACATGGCGTGCCAGGCGGTACGGGGGGAGTCTGTGCGTTCGGTCATTTCCTTGTCTCCGAAGGCGAGTTATGGATGCAGCTATATCTAACATAAATAATGCTGCACTGCAGTGATGCAGGGCAGGGAATGGATCATAACCCGCTGTGCAGTCAGGTGAAGGTGTCCTACCTGTCCCCGGTGCATAATGGGCGTATTAGCTCATGGCGGGCCTTGGCGTAGCGGCTGTTACAGCAAACGACGTATGAGCAGGCCACCTTTGGGCAAGGAGTCGACCGTCCATCAGGACAGGGACTCTTCTGTGACTGGCCCGCAGGTAGCCTCCAGTGTAGGAGAGGTGAGTCATGAGCCACAACAGCAGCCTGAACGTCGAGACTCTCGGGCAAACCGGCCCCGAGCCGATGGATGGCAAGCCATGTCCGTGCGGCAGTGGCAGTGCGCTGGCAGCGTGCTGTGGTCGTTACCACCGCGGCGAGGCGGCACCCCATCCCGAGGCCTTGATGCGCTCGCGCTATAGTGCATTTGCCCTCGACCTGACCGAGTATCTGCTTTCGACCTGGCATACATCGACGTGCCCTCAGCATCTCGAGCCGGATGGCGCGACCCGCTGGGTGCGCCTCGAGGTGCTGGATGCCAGTGGGGAGGGAGAGGACGGCTCGGCCCGCGGCCGGGTGCATTTTCGCGCCACTTTCCGCGAAGGTCGGCGCTGGGCGGTGCTGGAGGAAAACTCCCGCTTCGTGCAGGAGGCGGGCCGCTGGGTCTACCTCGACGGCAGTCCCAGCGTGGCCCGCCTGAAGCCGGGTCGCAACGATCCCTGTCCTTGCGGCAGCGGTGGCAAGTTCAAGGGCTGCTGCGGCCGCGGGTCTCGCTGAGGCCCTTCAGTGGCTGGGCAGCAACGAGGTCGGTACCAGCCCGTTGAGGATCCGTGTCTTCAGCAGGTCGGTCGCGGCTTCGATATCCGGGGCGAAGAAGCGGTCCTTGTCGTAGTAGGCGACCTTTTCGCGCAGGGAACCGCGCGCCCGTTCCAGAGGCTCGGTGGTGGCCAGGCGCTGACCGTCCGGTGTCTTGCGGAACTCGAGCCCCTGGCAGGCGGCGAGCCACTCGATGGCGACAATGCCGCGCACGTTGTCAGCCATTTCCCACAGGCGCTTTCCGGCGGCCGGAGCCATGGAGACATGGTCTTCCTGGTTCGCCGAAGTGGGCAGGCTGTCGACGCTGTGGGGGTGTGACAAGGCCTTGTTTTCACTGGCCAGGGCCGCGGCGGTGACCTGGGCGATCATGAAGCCGGAGTTTATCCCTCCGTTGTCCACCAGGAAGGGCGGCAACTGGGACATGTGCTTGTCCATCATCAGCGATACGCGGCGTTCGGTCAGCGAGCCGATCTCGGCGATGGCCAGGGCCAGGTTGTCGGCGGCCATGGCCACCGGTTCTGCATGGAAGTTGCCCCCGGAGATGATGTCCCCGCCCTCGACGAACACCAGCGGGTTGTCCGAGACCGCGTTGACCTCTACCGCCAGCACCTCGGCGGCCTGACGCAGTTGGGTCAGGCAGGCCCCCATTACCTGGGGCTGGCAGCGCAGCGAGTAGGGATCCTGCACCTTGTCGCAGTCCGCATGGGTGTCGCTGATCGCGCTGCGCTCGCCCAGCAGGTGACGGTAGGTCGCAGCGGCATCGATCTGGCCGCGCTGGCCGCGAGCCTCATGGATACGCGCATCGAAGGGGGAGCGTGAGCTGAGGGTCGCCTCCACCGTCAGCGAGCCGCACACCGTGGCGGCGGCGAACAGGTCCTCGGCCTCGAACAGTCCCTTGAGGGCATAGGCCGTGGATACCTGCGTCCCGTTGAGCAGCGCCAGCCCCTCCTTGGGTGCCAGGGCCAGTGGTGCGAGGCCGGCGATGGATAGTGCCTCTTCGGCGGAGACCCACTCTCCCTGGTAGCGCGCCTTGCCTTCGCCCAGCAGCACCACGCTCATATGGGCCAGGGGAGCCAGGTCGCCGGAGGCGCCGACGGAGCCCTTGAGCGGAATGTGCGGGTAGACCTCGGCATTGACCAGGGCCAGCAGGGCGTCGAGGACTTCGCGGCGAATGCCAGAGAAGCCACGGGCCAGGCTGTTGACCTTGAGCACCATGATCAGGCGCACCAGGGCATCTTCCATGGGGGCGCCGACACCAGTGGCGTGTGAGAGCACCAGGGAGCGTTGCAGCTCCTCCAGGTTCTCCTTGTCGATGCGGGTCTGGGCCAGCAGGCCGAAGCCGGTATTGATGCCATAGACGGTACGGTCTTCCGCCACGACACGATTGACGCAGTCCACGGCCTGTTGGATTGCCTGATCGGCACTGGCCGGGAGGCTGACCGTCAGCGGCGCCTCGAATACCTGGCGGGCCTGGGCCAGGGTCATCTTTCCGGCTTGGATCTCGAGATGGCGCATCACTTGGCCTCCTTGTCGAGCATCGGCAGGTCGAGGCCGTTGTCCCGGGCGCACTGCCTGGCGATATCGTAGCCGGCATCGGCGTGGCGCATCACCCCGGTGCCCGGGTCATTGCGCAGCACCCGGCCCAGTCGGGCATGGGCATCTTCGCTGCCGTCGGCGACGATGACGACCCCGGCGTGTTGGGAGTAGCCCATGCCCACGCCGCCACCATGGTGTAGCGAGACCCAGGTGGCGCCGCCGGCGGTATTGAGCAGGGCGTTGAGCAGCGGCCAGTCGGAGACGGCGTCGCTGCCGTCCTTCATCGCTTCGGTCTCGCGGTTGGGGCTGGCCACCGAACCGGAGTCCAGGTGATCGCGGCCGATGACGATGGGGGCCTTGAGCTCACCCGTGGCGACCATCTCGTTGAAGGCCTGGCCCAGGCGGACGCGATCCTTGAGGCCAACCCAGCAGATACGCGCCGGCAGGCCCTGGAAGGCGATCCTCTCGCGGGCCATGTCCAGCCAGTTGTGCAGGTGCGGGTCGTCGGGGATCAGCTCCTTCACTTTCTGGTCGGTCTTGTATATGTCCTCCGGGTCGCCGGAGAGCGCCACCCAGCGGAAGGGGCCGACGCCTTGGCAGAACAGCGGACGAATGTAGGCCGGGACGAAGCCGGGGAAGTCGAAGGCGTTCTCGACGCCCTCTTCCTGGGCCATCTGGCGGATATTGTTGCCGT
>ERZ869909.1790-NODE-1790-length-16356-cov-3.499785_pt1 | contig 16356 bp, 19 predicted proteins | sample MGYA00520892_ERZ869909 | MGnify/ENA primary metagenome ERZ869909 (study PRJEB32215, sample SAMEA104723947) | bioreactor metagenome | biome: bioreactor; feature: anaerobic bioreactor; material: water | place: China | collected 2015-03-12 ...
CAAGACCGTTCCCGGCGAGGATTACCGGGTATCGCTGAAGCCGGCGTCGCAGGTGGCTCAGTGCATCGATGGTGTGCTGGTGCTGTTCGATACCGAACAGAAGGGCCTGACCGGCGTGCTGGTCGACAGCAAGAAGCGCGCCGTGCGCTGCATGGGTCAGGATGCGCCGCAGGAGAACAAATAAAACAGCCCGTCAGGGCGACGGGCTGCTAAAGGGGCAGGGCATCAGCTCGCCATGCCCACGGTCCGTGGTCACTCCATCGACGAACGTGGCGCGACGCGCTGGCTGTCGTTGGAGATAGTCACCTCGACGCGGCGATTCATCGCGCGGCTGGACGGCGAGTCGTTGCTCGCAACCGGGTATTGCTTGCCGTAGCCGACCACCTGAATACGCTGCATATCGACACCGGCACGGGTCAGGGCGCGACGCACGGATTCGGCACGGCGCTCGGACAACCGCTGGTTGTAGGCATCTGCTCCGGTGCTGTCGGTATACCCTTCAACGACCACCTTGCGCTCTGGATTCTCGTTGAGAAAGTCGGCCAGCTTCTGAATGTCACGCATGCCGGCGGGTTTCAGATCGGATTTGTCCAGGTCGAATAGAACGTCACCGAAGGTCACCAGTGTTCCACGTTCAGTCTGTTTGGCCTGGAGGTCCTGTTGCAGGCGACGGATCTCATCCTGCTGACGCTGAAGCTGTGCTTCACGTGATTCCAGGCGAGCTTCAGCGCGCTGGGCCGAAGCCTTTCCGATCTCCTGTTCAGCGGTGCGCAGGGCAATGGTCTGTTCGGCGAGTTCGATACGACGCTGGGTCAGATAAGCCAGCTGGTCGACCTTTTCCTTGCTCGCATCATCCAGATAGGCCTTGTTGGCTTTCTCCAGCATCCGGGCGGCATCTTCGGTTTCCAGCGCTGCAAGCTGGCTGGCGCGAGCATCGCCCTGCAGCTGGGCGAACTGGCCGCGAGCCTGTTCGAGGTTCTGGTTGGGTTGTGATGAGCATGCTGCCAGGCCGATGGTCATGGCCAGCACAGTGGGCAGTGTCAGTAATTTATTCATGAAAAATCATCCTTTGTTGCAGGCTTGATGGGCGAAGGGGGTTACTGAACAACGCTGCGCATGCTTTCTTCGCGCAGTTCCTCAATGCCCTGTTTGGCATCTTCAACGGCCTTCTGCGCCTTGGCTGCCTGAGCCTTGCGCTCGGCTACCCGGGCGTCCCACTCGGCCTGCTCAGCCAGTATGCGAGCTTCTTCGTAGTTCTCCTGCTGCATGGCCATCTCGGCCTGCTTCCATTTTTCCTGTGCCGTACGCATTTCCACCGCCGCATACTGGGTGCCGCCAGCACTGACCGCGCTGCGCACAGCGGACTCGGTCACGGCAAACTGCTCGGTGGGTGGATTGCCGGCGCAGCCGGCCAGCAGCAGCCCTCCCAATGCAACGGCTGCCAGTTTGGGCAGCTGGAATCGTTCGAAAGTGCTTGTTTTCATGGCCATTCTCCAGTGAACGTTTTCCTGAGGGTTAACGAAGTTTTGCAGTCCCTGTCCCGCTCCCTGTATGGGGCAAGATGGGTAGGGTCATGTTTTTGTGAGGCCTCAGAGGCGTAATCGTTCCGGTAAATGGCCAAAGGAGTGGTGGAACCTTGTCATTGGCCGGTGTGGTGGGCACTCTGTTTGAACAATTTTTCAGTGCGCCGCTCAACGTCCTTTGCAGGGCGGTAGCCGGTGATCAATGTTGCGGCTGGTAGGGAAGGGTCCATGGCGAAAATCGATGCGCGCCTGCGCGAGAATGTTCATCTGCTCGGCGAGTTGCTGGGCGACACCATTCGCGCGCAGCACGGCAATGCTTTCTTTGAGAAGATCGAGCGAATCCGCAAAGGGGCCAAAGCTGCACGACGTGGTTCGGCTGAGGGTGCGAAGCAGCTGGAGGAAACCCTTGACGGGCTCACCGACGACGAGCTGTTGCCGATGACTCGCGCATTCAATCACTTCCTCAATCTGGCCAATATTGCCGAGCAGCATCACCGCGTGCGCCGTCGTCGCCCCGAGGAGTCTCCGCCTTTCGAGACGGGCGTGCTGGCAGGGCTGCTCGAACGACTCAAGTCAGAAGGCTTCGATCAGGCGTTTCTTGCCCGCGAAGTTGCCCAGTTGCAGATCGAACTGGTACTGACCGCGCACCCGACCGAGGTTTCGCGCCGCACCCTGATTCAGAAGTACGATGCCATCGCCGCTCAGCTCGCCGCACGCGACCATAGCGATCTCGGCGCCGATGAACGGGCCAGGATCGAGCTGCGCCTGCAGCGTCTGATTGCCGAGGCCTGGCACACCGAGGAAATTCGCCGGATCCGACCCACTCCGGTGGAAGAGGCCAAGTGGGGCTTCGCCGTTATCGAGAATTCACTCTGGCAGGCGCTGCCGAATGTACTGCGGCATACCGACAATGTGCTCGCCCGCAGCAGCGGCCTGCATCTACCGCTGGATGCTGCACCGATTCGCTTTGCCTCATGGATGGGCGGTGACCGCGACGGAAATCCCAATGTAACGGCGGCAGTGACGCGCGAGGTACTGCTGCTGGCGCGGGGGATGGCAGCGGATCTGTTCTTGCGCGACGTCGAGGGCCTTATTACCGCGCTGTCCATGCAGACCGCGAGTGCCGAGTTGTTGCAGCACAGCGGGGAGTCGGCAGAACCCTACCGCGTGCTGCTCAAGGATTTGCGCGAGCGCCTGCAGGCTACGCGGGAATGGGCGAGTAGCGCACGCGAGCAGGGCATTCCTGAACCTGCAACGGTGCTGCGGAATAACCGGGAACTGTGTCAGCCGCTGGAACTCTGCTACCGCTCGCTGCACGCCTGCGGCATGGGTGTGATCGCCGATGGCGCTTTGCTCGATACACTGCGCCGTGCGGCAGCCTTCGGGCTGTTTCTGGTGCGCCTCGACATCCGTCAGGATTCAGCCAGGCACAGCGCAGCCCTGACGGAAATTACCGACTATCTGGGCCTTGGCCAGTATGCACAGTGGGATGAAGGACAGCGTCTGGACTTCCTCCAGCGTGAACTGGACAGCCGTCGTCCCTTGCTGCCGCCGCATTTCCAGCCCTCAGCCGAGACTGCCGAAGTGCTGGCCACCTGTCGTGTAGCCGCCCAGGCTGCAGAGGAGTCGCTTGGCTCCTATGTCATTTCCATGGCCCGGCAGGCATCCGATGTACTGGCGGTGCAATTGCTGCTCAAGGAATCCGGCCTGCAGCGTTCGATGCGTGTGGTGCCGCTGTTCGAAACGCTCGATGATCTGAACAACGCTGGTCCGAGCATCGAACGGCTGTTGGGCTTGCCCGGCTATCGAGAGCGCCTTAACGGTCCGCAGGAAGTGATGATCGGCTATTCCGATTCGGCCAAGGATGCAGGCACCACCGCGGCGGCCTGGGCGCAGTATCGTGCCCAGGAAAGCCTGGTTGAAATCTGCCGCGCCCATGAGGTTGAACTGCTGCTGTTTCACGGTCGCGGTGGCACCGTGGGGCGTGGTGGCGGCCCGGCCCATGCGGCGATTCTTTCGCAACCGCCCGGATCGGTAGCAGGGCGTTTCCGCACCACCGAGCAGGGTGAAATGATCCGCTTCAAGTTCGGCCTGCCGGACATCGCCGAGCAGAATCTCAACCTTTATCTGGCCGCGGTACTGGAAGCCACTCTGTTGCCACCGCCGATGCCCGAACCCGACTGGCGTGAACTGATGGAGCAACTGGCCGGGCAGGGCGTCGAGGCCTACCGTGGTGTAGTGCGCGATCACCCAGGGTTTGTCGAGTATTTCCGTCAGGCCACGCCAGAGCAGGAGCTTGGTCGCCTGCCGCTGGGCAGTCGACCCTCAAAGCGTCGGGAAGGGGGTGTCGAGAGTCTGCGAGCGATTCCCTGGATCTTCGCCTGGACCCAGACCCGTCTGATGCTGCCTGCCTGGCTCGGCTGGGAGCGCGCACTGCAGGTCGCGCTGGAGCGTGGCGAAGGCGACCGTCTGAGAACCATGCGCCAGCGCTGGCCGTTCTTCAGTACGCGCATCGATATGCTGGAAATGGTGCTGGCCAAGACCGATGCGGAGATCGCCAGGCGCTATGACGAACGTCTGGTCGCTGAGCCGCTGCAATCCCTGGGTGACGACTTGCGTGACCGATTGTCGCAGGCGGTAGATGCCGTGCTTGGGCTGACCGAGCAGTCCGAATTACTTGCGCACAGCCCCGAGACGCTTGAGGCGTTCAGTTTGCGCAACACCTATCTCGACCCCCTGCACCTGATGCAGATCGAGTTGCTGGCCCGCTCGCGACAGCAGGAAACCCCTGCAGACAGCCCGCTGGAACAGGCTCTGCTGGTCAGTGTCGCAGGGATCGCCGCCGGCTTGCGCAATACCGGCTAGGCAATTCTGCCGTGGACGGCAGCAGGTGGATTCGCTTGCTGCACGCGCCGCGGCATACCTTCGGTGGCGTCGCCCAATGGTCCTGTCGATTGGCCGACATGCCATTGCGTGAAGCGGCGCACGCTGCTTGTCTGGTTTTCATGCGCTGTGTATCGTGTTCCACCTTTTGTCGCATGGCGGCAAACCAGATTCTTTGATCGTCAGAATTGGGATTGCAGGCAATCAATCCTGGCGGTATTCCCTTTGCAAAAAATTGAGGACTCATCCATGCGCGTGATTCTGCTGGGAGCACCGGGTGCCGGAAAAGGCACACAGGCAGCCTTCATTACCGAGAAGTTCGGCATCCCGCAAATTTCCACCGGCGACATGTTGCGTGCGGCAGTCAGGGCTGGCAGCCCGTTGGGCCTGAAGGTCAAGGACGTGATGGCCAACGGTGGCCTGGTCTCCGATGAAATCATCATTGACCTGATCAAGGAACGCATCACCCAGTCTGATTGCGCCAATGGGTTCCTCTTCGACGGCTTCCCACGCACCATTCCCCAGGCAGAAGCACTGAAAGTCGCCGGCGTGACCATTGATCACGTGGTAGAAATCGCAGTGGAAGACGAAGAAATCGTCAAGCGCATAGCGGGTCGCCGTTTCCACCAGGCTTCCGGTCGCACCTACCACGTCGAGTACAATCCGCCGAAAGTGGCCGGCAAGGACAACGAGACCGGTGACGAACTGGTTCAGCGTGAAGACGACAAGGAAGAAACCGTGCGTCATCGCCTGTCTATTTATCACTCGCAGACCAAGCCGCTGGTGGATTTCTACCAGAAGCTGTCCGCTGCCGAAGGTACGCCGAAATACAGCCTGGTTGCAGGTGTCGGCTCGGTGGACGAGATCACTGCCAAGGTGTTCGCCGCCCTGAGTTGATCGGCTTCCGGCTGCAAACTACGGCCCGCTTGCGGGTCGTAGTTGTTTATATCGCTCGGTAATTCCCGAACCCGGGCATTGTGGACGGGCTTATAATGCCCGCCCGTTTTTTCACCGGACAATACAATGACCACCTTGCTGGCACTCGATACAGCCACTGAAGCCTGTTCTGTTGCGCTGCTGCATGAAGGCCGTGTGCTGAGCCATTACGAGGTGATTCCACGGCTGCACGCACAACGGCTGTTGCCAATGATCCAGACGCTGCTGGCCGAGGCCGGTATCGCCCTGACAGCCGTGGATGCGCTGGCCTTCGGTCGTGGTCCGGGCGCCTTTACCGGTGTGCGGATTGCAGTTGGTGTGGTGCAGGGGCTGGCCTTTGCGCTCGAACGTCCCGTTCTGCCGGTTTCGACCCTGGCGACCATCGCGCAGCGTGCGCATCGCGAACATGGAGCCGAGCAAGTGGCCGTGGCCATCGATGCACGGATGGACGAAGTCTACTGGGGCTGCTATCGCCTGCAGCAGGGTGAAATGCGCCTGGCTGGCTTTGAGGCGGTGCTGCCACCGGAGCAGGCAAGCTTGCCGCGTGACGGCACCGGGCGATGGTTTGGCGCCGGCACCGGCTGGAACTATGGTGAACGTCTTGCCGTCAAACCGGCAGCCCTTGATGCCACACTGCTGCCCCATGCCGAAGACCTGTTGTTGCTTGCCAGCCATGCCTGGCAGCGAGGAGAGGCGGTGGTGGCCGATCAGGCCCAGCCGGTCTATCTGCGTGACAATGTCGCCACGCCCAAGGCCGCCCCTTGATCGACGGCATTGCCAAGCAAGAGACAGCCCGCTAGAGTCTGCGCACTTGAACAGGTGCGCACTTGATAAGGTAAATAATGCGCCTCAACGGTCTCGCCCCCTCTGTTTATCCTCTTGACCGCGCCGCCCAGTTTGGCGGCGCGCCAGTACCTCATCGCGAAAGCGAAAGGACGGCGGAGCAGGCGTTCGAGTTCGCGGTTGTTCAGACCGATGCGGCCAGCTCTACCTACGAGCACCTGGCTCGCCCCCAGCCTGGACAGGTAGTCGAGCAGACCTCGATAGTACCCGGCGACTTCATGCCGGCCCGTTTCGAGGCAATGATGGAGCGGCCACTGAGCAGCCGCGCCGCGCAGGCATTGCAAAGCTACGGAACCACTGCCAGCTTTACCGTCGATCTGGATGCCCATGAGGTGCTGGGACTGGATCTCTACGCCTGATCGACTGAAAGTCTCGATTCAGTGCAACCTTGGCGTGCCCATGCTGCCTTAACCTGCATGACTTTCAGCCGCTTTCTTCTCCTGCTGCTGGCTGCGCTGGCGGTATTCGTCTATGCGGTCTGGCGCGGTCATCTCGACATTCCGGCAAAGTGGAATCCCTGGGCGCCTCTGGATATTCGTGAGGCACCGACCCTGCTTACGTCCTTCAAGCTGAAGCGCCTGCAACAGGATCGTCTGCTTTGCGAGCAGGCATTGAAGACCTCTGATCTCGACTATGTGTCCGTGCCCGACAGTACGCCGCAAGCGGGTTGTCCTGTGGAGAATGCTGTAAGGGTCTCTCGCTCTGCGGTCAGCTTCAACGGTGCCTTTCTCGCAACCTGCCCACTTGCGGCGGCCTATGCGCTGTTTGAGCGCCATGGGCTGCAGCCGGCGGCGCAGCAGACGTTTGGTCAGCCTGTGGTGCGTATCGATCATTTTGGCAGTTTCGCCTGCCGTAATATTGCCCGCAGCAACAGGCGCAGCCAGCATGCCTCGGCCAATGCGCTGGACCTGGCCGGCTTTCACCTGCAGGACGGCACCCGTATCACCGTCGCGCGCGACTGGGCAGGCGATGACGACAAGGCGCGCTTTCTGCGCAAGGTCAAAGCAGCGGCCTGCGATGCCTTCCGGGTGACCCTGAGCCCCGAATACAACGCCGCGCATCATGATCACTTTCATGTGGACATGGGTGGTTTCGGTATGTGTCGTTAAGCAGCTGTTGAAAAACGTAGTCGCGGCAGTTTTTTAACAGCCTGTTGAGCCGGCTCTGGCAAAATGCCCAGTTTTCGGCCGCGGGTTCCCTATGTCTGCTTCATTTCCATTGATACGCGTTGAGGCGTTGACGCCGGCATTCGATGAACAGGCCCGAAATTGGGCGCTGCGCCTTGATCTGCCCTTGCAGGCGGATGAAGCCGACTTCGCGCTGCAGTTGGGAGCGAACGGCCTGCAACTGCAGCAGCTCGGTGACCAGGCACCTGGACCGGTCCGGGTGGATTTCGTTGAAGGTGGTGCGGCCCACAGACGCCAGTTTGGTGGCGGCAGCGGACAGATGATCGCCAAGGCGGTGGGCATTCAGCCAGGCATTCGCCCCCGCGTGCTGGATGCTACGGCGGGGCTGGGACGCGATGCCTTCGTGCTGGCAACCCTGGGCTGCGAGATGACCCTTTGCGAGCGACAGCCGCTGATCGCTGCACTGCTGGAGGACGGTCTGGCGCGTGGCCGGCAGGACCCGGAGGTCGCGTTCATCGTAGCCCGCATGCAGTTGCAGCAGGGCGATGCCATTGAGCTGATGCGCCAGTGGCAGGGCGAGCCACCACAGGTCATTTATCTGGACCCGATGTTTCCGCACCGGGAAAAGAGCGCGCTGGTGAAAAAGGAAATGCGCCTGTTCCGGCCTTTTGTAGGTGACGATCCGGATGCGGCTTTCTTGCTGACCGAGGCGCTGGCGCTGGCCAGTCACCGAGTGGTGGTGAAGCGACCGCGCAAGGCGCCGGCCATCGAGGGCGTCAAACCGGGCTATAGCCTGGAAGGCAAATCCAGCCGCTACGACATTTACCCCAAAAAGAAGCTGCAGCCGGACGGCTGACAAGGAGCCGTTCTCTTGACTGCGAGCAAGTTGCGCTGTGCTGACGATCTTTGTTTCTGTATTGCCCTTGCTTAATACGGTCAACAGTGGCATTTCTAGGTCAGGCCGTTCGAGGCTGAGCGGTGGTTACCTAGAGCGTTTAGAAGGAAGAGCGTATGCAGATCCAAGTTCACAGCGATAACCACATCGAGGGAAGCGCCCGCCTTGCCGAGTGGGTCAGTGCCAATGTTGCCGACAAGCTGGATCGGTTCGACGACGAAGTCACTCGGGTAGTGGTCCATCTGAACGACGAAAACGGGGTCAAGGCTGGCGCGCAGGACAAGCGTTGCCAGATTGAGGCGCGACCCAAGGGGCTGCAACCCATCTCGGTTACACACAAGGCCGAATCCCTGGAGATGGCGGTTGATGGCGCCATCGGCAAACTGAACAATGCGCTGCAACATCAATTCGGCAAGCTGCGCAGCAAGCGTTCGGCACCGGTGCCGCTTGAAGGCGAGACCCTTGAGGTCGAAGGTCGGGATGCACTACTGGAGGAAGATTTTCTTGCCGATGAGCAATTGCGCTCATCCTGACAGCTGTTGTTGAAACCTGACGCCAGCCGGCGCGCTGGCTGAAATCCCCTCGCAACAGACAGGCATCGCCTGGCGATGCCTGTTCCTCGCAATAGCCTGTCATCGTCTCGATTCGCTTACGGTTGAACTGTACGCGGCGTGCTCCCTCTACAGAATGAATCGTCCCGATAGTTCTGGAGCCCTGCACCATGGAATTACCCCACAAAGACCTTGGCACCCTGTTTGAGCAACTCGGTCTGCCTGCCGACCCAGCCAGTATTGATGAATTTATAGCCAGTCACCGACCGCTACCCAATCACATGAAGGTTTCCGAAGCGCCATTCTGGAGTGAAGCTCAGGGCTCTTTTCTCAAGGAGCAACTGCTGGATGACGCTGAATGGGCGCCTGTGGTGGATGAGCTGAACGTGCGCCTGCATGAAGAGATCAGTGACGACACCTCGCGGGGCTGAGTCCGCTCAGGCTCGCGCTCCGGAGCCCTGCTGTCGTCTGACTGTTAGAATCCGCACTTCTGCGCCCTGCAGCGCGACGCCTCACAAGGGAAATCATGAACTCCGTACCACCGATCCTCGATATCGAGGCGCGTTACAGCTGTGCCAGGCATCTCGCGCTGGAAGCGGCGCGCCTGGGAATGAGCTATTACCGCCAGCGCAATGATTTGCTGGTCGAGCACAAGGGTGATGATCTGCAGGATGTCGTCAGCATCGCCGACAGACAGATAGAAGACTTCATTCGTGCACGGCTAACCGAACATTTTCCGGAAGATGGCTTTCTCGGGGAGGAGAGCGGCAGCTCCGCTCTTTCCGCCCGTTGTGTGTGGGTTATCGACCCCATTGATGGTACGGCCTGCTTCGTCAATGGCCTTCATAACTGGTGTGTGTCCATCGGGCTGTTGATTGACGGCAAGCCCCATCTGGGGGCCATTGCCGACCCCAATCATGACGAGCTCTTCCATGGTTGTCTGGGACAGGGGGCATTCGTCAACGACATGCCATTGCGGGTCAGCGCAGCTACGCATGTGGCGCAGGGTCTGACGGGTACCGGCACCTTTCATCCTCGCGGCAAGGAACATTTCATTCCTTTTCTGGAAAAACTGCTGGCCGAGGGTGGAATGTTTTTCCGCAATGGCTCAGGTGCTCTGATGACGGCTTACGTCGCGGCAGGGCGCCTGCTCGGTTACTACGAAACCGAGCTCAAAAGCTGGGATTGTCTGGCTGGCCTGGTTCTGATCAAGGAGGCAGGCGGACAGGTGAATGACTTTTTCCGCAACGACGGGTTGTTGCGAGGCAATCCGTATCTGGTGGCCTGTCCGGGTGTTTACGAACAGCTGGCCGGCATGATCGGTCCGTCGCTGGACGATTGACCGGCGCAGCGGTTCGCCAAGGCGTCAGCCACGAAGCTCCGGCGGTACGTTGCCACCGTGTTCGGCCAGCTTGTGCATCACGGCGCGATGCAGCCAGATATTCATCTGCGCAGAGTCTGCCATATGCTCGGCTGGGCATCCCAGTTCGGTAGCCAGCTCCTTGCGTGCCTGCAGGCTGCTGTCCAGGCCGAGCAGCTTGAGCAGATCGACGATGGAGGTGCGCCAGTTCAGCTGTTCAGAATGGCCTGCGGCCATGCCGTCGAGCTTCGCCGGCACATCCACAGCAGTGACAGGCGCCGCTGAAGAAGCGGCGGATGGGGTCGCAGTGGATGGCGCGCTGGTGGCGTTGTTGACTGTATTTGGTCGTTCGGAGTCGACGATCGAATCGGTGGGGTGCTGATCAATGCCCGAATTCGGAGCGGAAGACTTGTGCGCCTCGTTGCTCACGCCCAGGCCCAGTTTGTCCTTTATCTTGCTGAACAGGCTCATCGAAGGTTCCTCGCATGATTCAGTGTGCTCAAACGGGGAGAGCAAAGCGTTGCGGCCCCGTTCGAGGGTGCCCGTGTCAGAAAATCAGCATGAACAGGCCGATGACCACCAACAGGCCGATCAGAAAAATGATGCCGATAGTGCTGCCCAGAAACTTCAGCATGAGGAGGACTCCTGTTGCAGTGGGTTCACTATTTCCGACTGACATCGCCTCTGTTCGTTCCAAAAGCTGGGAGTTACTCCGCCCCTTCCAGCCAGTTATGCGCTTCGGTGAGCTGATGTGTATCGAATGCCTTGACTGCCAGGCCCGGTATCAAAGCACCTTCGAGCATGCTGGCCTTGCGTACCCATTCACGTGCGCAGACCACCGCGCAGCGATCGAAACGGCGGATAAAGCGAAACACCTCGGGAATGCGTGACAGTTCGACGGCTACCGCGCCCAGCGTCGGCAGATCGAAATCGCCAATTCGGTAGAGCATCTGCCCGTGCTCAATACCTTCGGATTTCTTCATCAGCTCGTCGAGGGCGAAGCGCATTTCGCTGCTGTCGAGCTTGCCGGAAAAGTCCACGTCGATGCGTTTGCTGCCGATACGGGTTACATGGAACATGAGGGTTTCCTCCGATGCTGCCGTGGTTCGTCCTGTTGAGGATAGCCTGTGCAATGCGTTCAGGTTGCTTGGCTGGCAGAGAGGTCGGAGGGGAGGGGAAGCATTGGGGAAAACGTTTCGTGGCTCAAGCCACTCCCACAGTAAGGCCGAGGCATGCTCAACTCGTGGGAGTGACTTCAGTCGCGAAAGACCGGTGATCAGTCCTGGCGGCTAGTGACTTCCAGCAGGTGGTAGCCGAACTGGGTCTTGACCGGGCCCTGCACGACGTTGATCGGCGCGCTGAATACCACGGTGTCGAATTCCCTGACCATCTGGCCGGGACCGAACGCGCCCAGGTCGCCGCCCTGACGGCCAGACGGGCAGGTGGAGTTGTCTTTGGCAACCTGAGCGAAATCGGCGCCGCCTTCGATGGCAGCTTTCAGTTCGTTGCACTTGGCTTCGGTAGGAACCAGGATGTGGCGGGCAGTGGCTCTGGCCATGGGGGTGATACTCCGTCTTGAGAAGACGCTGAGCCTACCGTAATCAGATGCGATCCGAAACGCGCTTGGTCAGGCAGCGTGCTCCTTTACCTTCGTCGTCGAGAGGTAATGTTGCAGCCGGACGGCTTGCTCGGGCGTGAAGTCCAGGCCGAGCTTGGTGCGGCGCCAGAGGATGTCGTCCAGGCGGGTTGCCCACTCCTGCTGGCGAAGGTAATCCACTTCCTGCGCGTACAGGTCCTGGCTGAACTGCTCGCCCAGCTCGGACACGCAGCGCGCCTCACCCAGCATGTGCCACGCGCGGCTGCCGTAGAGGCTGGCCCAGCGTTGCGCCAGGTTCAGGTCGATGCCCTTTACCTTCGCGACCAGCGCTTCGGCCAGTGCTTCGGGGGTGCTCATGTTCTCAGCCCCCGGAAGCGGGGCAGCTTTCGTCCAGGCCCCTGCCATGTTCGGGAAGTAGGGCGCGAGCTGCGCCATCGCCGATTCCGCCAGCTTGCGGTAGGTGGTGAGCTTGCCACCAAATACCGACAGCAGCGGCGCCTGTTTCGCTTCAGCGGCCAGTGACAGCGTGTAGTCGCGGGTAATGACTGAGGGATTATCGGATTCGTCATCACACAGCGGTCGTACGCCGGCAAAGGTGTGCAGGATGTCCTGCGGGGCCAGCTGTCTGCGAAAGTGTGAGTTGCTCACGCCCAGCAGGTAGACGATCTCCTCGTCGCTGATGCGTACCTGCGCCGGATCGCCGTGGTACTCGCGATCAGTGGTGCCGATCATCGTGTAGCGCCCCAGATACGGGATGGCGAAGACAATGCGCCGATCCTCGTTCTGCATGATATAGGCCTGCTCGCCCTCGTACAGACGCGGCACGATGATGTGGCTGCCCTGGATCAAGCGGATGCTGTACGGCGAGTGCTGTTTCAGGCTGTCGCCAATGAACTGCGCTACCCAGGGCCCGGCAGCATTGACCAGCGCCCTGGCGCGCAACGAGAAACAACGCCCGTCTTCACACTGCAGCTCGACATGCCAGATTTGCCCGACTCGCCTGGCGCTCAGGCATTGCGTGCGGGTATGGATATGGGCGCCTTTTTCGCGTGCAGCCATGGCGTTGAGCACCACCAGCCGCGCATCGTCCACCCAGCAGTCGGAATATTCGAAACCGCGCGTGATGCCCGGTTTCAGAGGGCTCTCGTCGCCGAAGCGCAGGCCGCGCGAGGCGCTCAGTTTCTTGCGCTCGCCGAGGTTGTCGTAGAGAAACAGGCCGGCGCGGATCATCCACGCCGGTCGCAAGTGTGGCTGGTGGGGGAGTACGAAATGCATCGGCTTGACCAGATGCGGCGCCTTGGCCAGCAAGACTTCGCGCTCGGCCAGCGCTTCGCGGACCAGGCGGAACTCGAAGTGTTCGAGATAGCGCAGCCCGCCGTGAATCAGCTTGCTGCTGGCTGATGAGGTGTGACTGGCGAGGTCGTCGCGCTCGCAGAGAAATACCCTCAGGCCACGCCCCGCTGCATCGGCGGCGATGCCCACGCCGTTGATACCGCCGCCGATGACGGCGATGTCGTAGAGTTCGGAAACGTGGCGGGCGTGGTCGGGCAAGATGCTCTCCTCAAGCGCGGATATTCATTTCGGATGTGAGCATCCTAACGCAGGACGATGCTGTTCCTGTGACGCAATGGGTTCGATTGGTCCGGCACAGAACGCACGCTGCAGCGGTCGGTATGCTCAGTCTTCGGCCCAGTCACGGGTCCGCTCGACGGCTTTCTTCCAACCCTTGTAGAGCGCTTTGCGCCGTGGCTCGTCGCAGGCAGGCTCGAAGATGCGCTCAACGGTAGCCTGACTGCGCAGCTCGTCCAGGCTGCTCCAGAAGCCGGTTGCCAGTCCCGCCAGATAAGCGGCGCCGAGGGCCGTGGTTTCTTTCATCGCGGGGCGCTCGACCGGCGTGCCGAGCAGGTCGGCCTGGAACTGCATGAGGAAGTTGTTGGCCACCGCACCGCCATCTACCCGCAGTGAGCGCAAAGGCTCGCCGGCGTCTTTTTGCATGGCATCGAGCACGTCGCGGGTCTGGTAAGCAATGGACTCCAGCGCAGCGCGGATGATGTGGTCTATCTTCACGCCGCGCGTCAGGCCGAATAACGCGCCACGGGCACGCGGGTCCCAATAGGGCGCGCCGAGCCCGGTGAAGGCTGGCACCAGGTAGACGCCGTTGCTGTCCTTGACCTTGGTGGCGAAGTATTCGGAATCCAGCGAATCGTTGATCACCTTCAGCTCGTCGCGTAGCCATTGCACGGTCGAGCCGCCATTGAAGATCGCGCCTTCCAGCGCATAGCTGACCTCGCCACGCGGGCCGCAGGCGAGGGTGGTCAGCAGGCCGTGTTTGGATTGCACCGCCCTGGTGCCGGTGTTCATCAGTAGAAAACACCCAGTGCCATAGGTGTTCTTGGCCTGCCCCGGCTCGACGCACATCTGGCCGAACAGCGCGGCCTGCTGGTCGCCAGCGATCCCGGCGATGGGGATGCCGGTGCTCTGGCCGGACCCCAGATAGGCATGGCCGTATATCTCGGACGAAGAACGCACCGCGGGCAACATCTGACGCGGGATATCCAGCGCCGCCAGCATCACCGGGTCCCAGTCCAGCTTGTGAATGTCGTAGAGCAGGGTGCGCGAGGCGTTGGTGTAGTCGGTGACGTGGGCCTTGCCTTGGGTCATCTTCCAGACCAGCCAGCAATCGACAGTGCCGAACAGCAGTTCGCCCCGGCGCGCGCGTTCGCGGCTGCCTTCGACGTGATCGAGAATCCATTTGAGCTTGGTACCCGAGAAATAAGGGTCGATGACCAGGCCCGTGGTTTTACGGATATGGTCGAGCATGCCGTCGCGTTCAAGCTGTTCGCAGATTGCCGTGCTCTGACGGCTCTGCCAGACAATGGCGTTGTAGATTGGTCGACCGCTGGCCTTGTCCCAGACGATGGTGGTTTCGCGCTGATTGGTAATGCCGATGGCGGCCACCTGATCGTTGCTGATGCCGGCCTGTGCCAGCGCCTCGACGAACACGGCGCTCTGAGTGGCCCAGATTTCCATGGGGTCATGCTCGACCCAGCCTGGCTGCGGATAGATCTGGGTGAATTCACGCTGGGCGGTGCTGACCACATTGGCGTTGCGATCCAACACAAGAGCGCGGGAACTGGTGGTGCCCTGGTCGAGGGCGACGATAAAGGGTTTGCTGTTCATGCTGACGATTCCTTCGTGCCATTCGAGCAATAGACACTCGGTAGCCAATACCGTAACCGGCTTTACCGTTGGAAGCATGAAGTCGCGTCAGCCCGGCAGCCTTTTCAATGTTTCCTGGTCCGCCTTGCCGTCATAAAAAACATCCAATATCTGCTGGAACAGCGCATTTTCAGGATCAGCTGCGGCGAACAGCGTCATGCTCGAACGCAGCTTGAGGTCGTCAGGCGAGCCGAGTATCTGCCGCGCCGTGCGGCCAGTGTGTTGCAGCAGTGTTTGGGCACATTCCTCCAGCCGCGGCCCCAAAACGGGATGCTTTAGATAGGCGACCGCCTCATCAAGGTCAGCGATGGCGTAGCGCTCCGCCATTGGGCTGCGGCCAAGCCCTGCGATCTGCGGAAAGATAAACCACATCCAGTGACTCTGCTTGTATCCGGCGCGCAGCTCGGCCAGCGCATCTTCATAGTGGGAATGCTGGGCTTCGACGAAGCGCTGCAGATCATGGTTGTCGGGCATAAGGCCTCCATTGGGAACGCCGGGATATTTCCCTATGAACAGCAGCGGCCTGAATGATTCGCCGACCAGCAGCGGATTCGTGTTTGCGCAAGGTTACTCATCGTCGTGAGCGGAGCGAGCGGTTTGATCCCGTTGTTAAACGCACCTTTGACCGCAAACTTGAGTGCGCATACAGTGTGCGCATGCGACCCCAGGAGAGAATACCCATGCTTGCTGCCTACAACCCGAATGCCCCCAAACGAGCTGCCAACCTCAGCGTTAACGGTGACTTACTCAATAAAGCCAAGGAACTGGATATCAACCTCTCCGCGACATTGGAGCAGGCTCTGGCTGAGGTCCTGAAGAAGAAACAGCGCGAGCAATGGCTGGCGGAGAATGGTGAAGCCATCAATGCCTACAACGAACATGTGGAAGCTCACGGCGTGTTCAGCGACGACCTACGGAGTTTCTGATGCCTCAGTTCGCAGTACACAAGAACACTAACGCTGCCACCAAGGCTACCGTGCCCTTTCTGCTTGACGTGCAAAGCGACCTGATTTCCGGGCTCGCCACGAGGGTTGTAGTGCCTCTCTACACGGCTACTGCCATGAAAGGAAAGACGCTCAGAACCCTTATGCCTACGTTTGAGATTGATGACAAACAGTACGTGATGGTAACTCCGCAGCTGGCCGGTATCGCTACAAGACAACTCGGCGCTCAAGCTGCCGACCTCTCAGCGCAGCGTAATGAAATAATTGCTGCTCTAGATTTGCTTATCACCGGTATCTGATAAAAGTGCATCTAACGTCTGGTTGTAATCGGCCGCAAGACCTGGCTGGCTCTTGCGGAAATGCATGAAAAGTGACAGCGGATTATTCAGATCGATGGTTTATAAAAACTTTTCCACTTTCCCGGCTACCAAGAGGTAATTCTAAACCACTCCTCATAACCCTTTTGATATATAACGTA